>ENA-ORXD01000499-ORXD01000499.1-sediment-metagenome-genome-assembly--contig:-NODE-499-length-49397-cov-95.497851_pt1 | contig 49397 bp, 38 predicted proteins | sample MGYA00237862_ERZ511471 | MGnify/ENA metagenome assembly ERZ511471
GTCAAAGCGGCGATCGACGCCGCCCTCGAGTGCCGGCGCACCGGCGAGGAGCGGGTGATCCTCTTCAACAACTCCGGCCACGGCAACTTCGACTTCTCCAGCTACGAGGCGTACTTTGCAGGGCGTCTCATTGACTACGAGTACCCGGCCGACCTGATCCGGGAGTCGCTCTCGCATCTGCCGAAGGTGGGGTGATGCCGGTGGAATGGATGCTGCCTTCAGCATAACCCCCTCTTTTGAGGAGTTCTGCGCCACTGCAGAGCGTCAGGACGGCCCGGTTCTCGTACCGCTCTGCTGCGAACACCCCTTCCCTGGAATATCTCCCCCCGATCTCTATTCGAGGCTCTGCAAAGGGCGGGGATTTCTTCTGGAGTCGATGGAGGGGAGCGAGCGGACCGCACGCTCCTCGGTGATCGGGATCGATCCCGTCCTCTCCCTCTCGCTCGGGGAGGAGGACGTGATCCGGGGCGATGAGCCCTATCTCCGGGTCGCAGGATCCCCCGAAGGTTCGACGCCCCTCGAGAAGCTGCGTTCGGTCTTAAAGCGGCTCTCCCCGCTGCCTGTCGCCGTCCCGCGCTACGCCTGCGGTTTTGTCGGCTGCTTCACCTACGACCTCGTCTGTGATCTCTACCCGCAGGTGAAGCGCCGCCGGGGCAGGTCAGCCCCGGCGATCAGGTGCATGCTCGCGCGGGACACCATCGTCTTCGACCACCTGGAGGGCAGGATGTTCATCGTCTCGCATCTGATCGCGGGCGGGGGCCGGGAACCGGCCGATGCGTACCGGGAGGGGCTGGAGCGGATCAGGAGGATCGCCTCGGCGATCGATGCCCGGGACCGCTCGCCCCATCCTCCCCCTCTCTCCATCCCTGGCGCCGTTCCGGTCTTCTCGTCCTCGATGACGCAGGCGGCGTTCGAGGCTGCCGTTCTCCGGGTGAAAGAGGAGATCGCCGCCGGCGAGATCTTCCAGGGCGTCGTCTCGCGGCGGATCGACTGCGACTACCCGGCCGATCCGTTTGCGATCTACACCGCCCTGCGGGCGATGAACCCCGGGCCGTACCTGTACTACCTCGACTTCGGCGGGATGCAGATCGTCGGCGCAAGCCCGGAGATGCTCGTCCGGGTGGAGAAGGGAACCGTTACGACGGTGCCGATCGCCGGCACCCGGCCGCGGGGGCGGACGCCTGAGGAGGACGACCGACTGGGCCGAGAACTCCTCGCCGACGAGAAGGAGCGGGCCGAGCACACGATGCTCGTCGACCTTGCGCGAAACGATCTCGGCAGGGTCTGCAGGTACGGCTCGGTGCGGCCTGTCTCGTTCATGGACGTCGAGAAATACTCCCATGTCCAGCACATCGTCTCGGTCGTCGAGGGGGAGCTTGACGACCGTTACGACTGCTTCGACGCCTTCGCCTCCTGCTTTCCCGCAGGGACGGTCTCGGGCGCCCCGAAGATCCGGGCGATGCAGATCATCGAGGCGGTGGAGCCCTCTCCCCGCGGCGTCTATGCCGGTGCGGTGGGGTATGCGGGCGTTGACGGGAGCCTCGAATGCGCCATTGCGATCAGGACGGTGGTCGTAGAGGACGGCACCGCCTCCGTGCAGGTCGGGGCCGGGATCGTCGCCGACTCCGTCCCCGAAAGGGAATGGGAAGAGACAGAGAACAAGGCCCGGGCCATGCTCCGGGCGATCGAGATCGGGAGGCAATCGCCATGAACGTCATGATCATCGACTGCTACGACAGTTTCACCTTCAACCTCTTCCAGCAGGTCGGAATGCTCGGAGCAAAGCCGGTCGTCGTCAAGAACGACGCCCCGGCATCAGTGCTCCGCGAGATCGAATGCGACCGGATCATTCTCTCTCCCGGTCCGGGCACTCCTGAGGAGTCAGGGCTCTGCCTCGAAGCGCTCGGGACGGTCTGCCGGGATATCCCGACCCTCGGGGTCTGCCTCGGCCATCAGGCGATCTGCACCGCCTTCGGGGGCAGGGTCGTGCGGGCCGACCGGCTGATGCACGGCAAGACCTCGCCGATCAGCCACGACGGTCAGGGGATCTTCAGCGGCGTCGAGAACCCGTTTGCGGCGACGCGCTATCATTCCCTGATCGCCGACCAGGCGAGCCTGCCCGACGCTCTCGCCGTGACGGCGACGAGCCTGGACGACGGCTACGTGATGGGGGTGCGCCACCAGGACTACCCCATCGAGGGGATCCAGTTCCACCCGGAGAGCATCCTCTCCAGGGAGGGGGACCGGATCATCGGAAATTTCCTCTCAGAAGGGGGGGTCGCCCGATGATCGCCGAAGCGATCACGGCGCTGGTCGGGCACCGCGATCTCACGGCCGAAGAGGCCGGTGCGGTGATGCGCGAGATCCTTGAGGGTGGTGCGACCCCGGCGCAGATCGGGAGTTTTCTCACGGCGATGCGGATGAAAGGCGAGACGGTGCCCGAGATCGCAGGCTGCGTGCAGGCGATGCGGGCGGCTTCGGTCGCCATCGCCCCGCGGGTCGCCTCTCCCCTCGTCGACACCTGCGGCACCGGCGGCGACCGGGCCGGGACCTTCAATATCAGCACGGCAGCCGCCTTTGTCGCCGCCGGCGCCGGCGTCCCGGTCGTCAAGCACGGCAACCGGGGCGTATCGAGCGGGTGCGGCTCCGCCGACGTCCTTGCGGCGCTCGGCATCGACCTCGATCTCCCGCCGGCGCGGGCGCAGGCAGTCCTGGAGGAGATCGGGATCGTCTTCCTCTACGCCCCCACCTACCACCCGGCCCTCCGCCGGGCGGCCGGGCCCAGGGGCGAGATCGGGATCAGGACGATCTTCAACCTCCTCGGACCGCTCGCAAACCCCGCCGGGGCGCAGGCGCAGATCGTGGGGGTGTACGCCCCTGAGCTGGTGACGACGGTGGCGGGGGTGCTCAGAGATCTCGGCGTGGAACGGGCGATGGCCGTCCACGGCGGCGGGCTCGACGAGATCAGCACCACGGGACCGACGACCGTCGCCGAACTGCGGGACGGGACGGTCCTGACCTTTGATATCAGGTGCGAGGACTTCGGGTTTCGCCCGGCCTCCCTGCACGACCTGCGGGGCGGGGACGCCGCCGTGAATGCGGCGATTCTCAGGGAGGTGCTGGCCGGGGCACCTGGCCCTGCCCGCGATATCGTCCTCCTCAATGCCGGAGCGGCGATATATCTCGGCGGAAAGAGCCGGACGCTGATCGACGGCGTCAGCGCTGCGGAGCGCTCGATCGACTCGGGAAGGGCGTTTGGGAAACTCGAATCGCTGGTGCGGGCGAGCGGGGGCGCCCTATGATCCTGGACGAGATCGTCGCCCGCACCCGCCGCCGGGTCGCCGCCCTGCGGCCGGTGGAGGAGATGGACCTTCTTCCCCGGCACCGCACGCACCACAGCCTCTCCGGGGCGATCAGGTCGGCGGGCGAGCAAAACGCCATCATCGCCGAGGTGAAATACGCCTCGCCCTCCCGCGGTGCGATCCGGCGTTTCGACCCGCCGGAGACGCTCGCCGGAGAACTGATCAGGGGGGGCTGCGTCGCCCTCTCGGTGCTGACCGAGCCCTTCTATTTCGGCGGGAGCACGGAGAACATCGAGCGGATCAGGCCGGTCGCAGACGTCCCGATCCTCAGGAAAGACTTCATCGTCGACGAGCGGCAGGTCTACGAGACGGCCGCCCTGGGCGCCGACGCCGTCCTCCTGATCGCCGGGGTGCTCGGGCCAGAACTGGGGAGGTTCATCGACCTCTCCTCTGACCTGGGGCTCGAACCCCTCGTCGAGGTCCACAACGCCGCCGAGGCGAGATCGGCGCTCGCCACCGGGGCCGGGCTGATCGGGATCAACAACCGCGACCTCGCCACGATGACGATCGACCTGAAGACCACCGTCCGTCTCTCCCCCCTGTTTGCGGGCGAGGACCGGCTGGTGGTCTCGGAGAGCGGGGTCGTCTGGCCCTGCGATATCAGGGCGCTCAAGGACCACTGCGATGCCTTCCTGATCGGCTCCTCGGTGATGGGTTCGGGCGACCCGGCGCGGCGGCTCGGGAGGCTGGTATGCGCCTGAAGATCTGCGGGATCACGCGCGTCCGTGACGCCCTCGCCGCCGAGGCCGCGGGTGCGGACGCCGTGGGCGTCGTCATGTTCTCGGACTCGCCCCGCTCGGTCACGCCGGCGGAGGCGGCGGCGATCTTCGCCGCCCTCGGCCCCTTCACGGGGCGCGTCTGCGTTTCGGCCACCGACGACCCGGACGACCTTGCCGGGATGCTCGCCCTCCATCCGACCGCCGTCCAGGTCTATTGCGACCTCGACGTGCCCCCCGGGGTGCGGGTGATCAGGGGGGTCGGGGACGGCAAAATCCCCGAAAGCCGGTTCGACGCCCTTCTCCTCGACGCGAGCAGGGGTTCTGGCATGCACTGCGATCTCCGGGAGGCAGAGGCCCTGGTGCGGGCCTCGCCCGTCCCGGTCATTCTCTCCGGCGGGCTTGGCCCGGAGAACATCGGGGCGGCGGTTGCGGCGGTCAGGCCGTACGCCGTCGATGTTTCCTCCGGTGTCGAGGACAGCCCCGGCATAAAAAACGTTGATAAAATGAAGGCGTGTGTCATGGCGTGCAGGGGGATCACCCCGTGAACGCAGGATTGTTCGGCGGGTTCGGCGGGCAGTTCGTCCCGGAGACCCTGATGGCCCCCCTGGAGGAACTGGCGTCGGCCTACGAAGCGGCAAAGGCAGATCCCGGGTTTCAGGAGGAGCTGCAGACCTACCTTGCGGAGTTTGCCGGGAGGCCGACCCCGCTCACCTTCTGCCGGAACCTCTCTGCCGACCTGGGGTGCCGGGTCTACCTGAAGCGCGAGGACCTCCTCCACGGCGGTGCGCACAAGACCAACAACGCCCTGGGGCAGGCCCTGCTTGCGAAGCATATGGGAAAGCGGCGGATCATCGCCGAGACCGGGGCAGGGCAGCACGGCGTCGCCACGGCGATCGCCGGGGCCGTTCTGGGGATCCCGGTCGAGGTCTACATGGGGGAGACCGATATGGCGCGGCAGCGGCTGAACGTCTTCAGGATGGAGCTGCTGGGGGCGCGGGTGATCCCGGTTGCGACCGGGCAGCGGACCCTGAAGGACGCCGTCAACGAGGCCCTCCGCGACTGGGTGACGAACGCCGGGGAGACCTATTACTGCCTGGGTTCGGTGGTCGGGCCGCACCCGTACCCGACGATCGTCAGGGACTTCCAGCGGGTGATCGGGGAGGAGACGAGATCGCAGATCCTCCGCGCCGAAGGGCGCCTGCCCGACGCCGTCATCGCCTGCGTCGGTGGGGGCTCGAACGCCATCGGGATCTTCCACCCGTTCTTGAACGATCGGGTGAGGCTGATCGGGGTCGAGGCCGGCGGGCGGGGCCTGGAGAGCGGAGAGCACGGGGCGACCCTCTGCGCCGGGACGAAAGGAGTGCTCCACGGGGCGCTCTCCTATCTCCTGCAGGACGCCGACGGCCAGGTGCTGGAGACGCATTCGGTCTCGGCCGGCCTCGACTATCCGGGCGTGGGGCCGGAGCACAGCATGCTCAAAGAGGCGGGCCGGGTAGCGTACACCGCCGTCACCGACGACGAGGCCCTGGCGGCGTTCTCCCTCCTCTCCAGGCGCGAGGGGATCGTCCCGGCGCTGGAATCGTCGCATGCGGTGGCGCAGGCGGTGAAGGCGGCGGAGGAGATGGGGAGGGACGACATTCTCATCGTCAACCTCTCGGGCCGGGGGGACAAGGACGTCGAAGGAGTGGCGGCGATCATGGGGGGCCGGCGATGAGCAGGATCGCGGAGGTCTTCGCCGGTGCGAAGCGCCCCCTCCTGGTCGCCTATCTCGTCGGCGGCGACCCCGACCCTGCGACCTCCCTTGCGGCGGCGATGGCGATCGTCGAGGGCGGGGCCGATATCCTGGAGATCGGGATCCCGTTCACCGACCCGATCGCCGACGGCCCGGTGATCCAGGAGGCAAATGTGCGGGCGCTCGCCGGCGGGATGACGACCGAGAGACTATTTGCGCTGGTGCGGGCGATCAGGGAGCGCGTTCAGGTCCCGATCGTGCTGATGACCTCGTACAACCCGGTCTATGTCCGCGGCGACGCACGCTTCTGCCGCGAGGCGCGGGATGCCGGGGCGGACGCCGTCCTGGTCACCGACCTCCCGCCCGAGGAGTCCGGTCCCTTCGACGCCGCCGCCCGGGAGCACGCTCTGGACCGGATCTTCCTGGTCGCCCCCAACACCCCGCCTGAGCGCCTCCCCCTCATCGCCGGTCTGGCGAGCGGGTTCCTCTACCTGGTCTCGGTGCAGGGTGTCACCGGCGTGCGGGAGAGCCTCGACCCGGCGATCGCCCGGCGGATCGCTCAGGTCCAATCGGCCGCCTCCCTCCCGGTCGCCGTCGGCTTCGGGATCTCCAGGCCCGAGCACGTGCGGGAGATCGCCGATGCCGGGGCCGATGCCGCGATCGTGGGGAGCGCCGTCGTCAGGATCGTCGGGGCGCACGGCGGCGACGTGGCGGCGATGCAGGCGGCGCTGAGGGCGTATGTGGCTGGAATGGCTGCGGCGGCCCGTGGGACGGCCTCCAGGTGAAACCCTCTTTTTCATGAGAGGGCGCCTTATCTCTTTTATCTCTTTATGGTCGTTATCTTTGGTTAAAATCCGATATTTTATCTCTATATCTATATTATAGTATAATTTGAGAAGTTTTATATGGGATATTTATTTATATTATAACATGGTTAAGGTGCTTCATAGCCTCTCGACAAAGCTGATCGCGAGTTTTGTCGTTCTCATCCTCATCACATCGGGGCTCACGTTCTTCTATACCTATGGAGAGACGAAAAACGCCCTCAAGGAGTCGACGCAGAGCGAACTGATGGCCGTTGCCGGGGCGGTTGCTGTTCCGGTGGACGGGGATGCATTCGCGTCATTGAAGCCCGGCGATGAAAGCACGCAGGCATTCATACGGATACGCGATGACTTCAAATCGGTCCAGCAGACCAACCCGGATGTATTATACGTCTATTCGATGCGAAAATACGGGAATGAGATCGTATTTGTTGTCGATGCCGACTATGGCTACGACGAGGACGTTGCCGGGATCGGGGAGATCTATGAGGGCGTCACCGAAAATATGCTCGACGGCTTTGAAGGCCTGTCTGCGGACGACGAATTTACCACCGACCAGTGGGGTACCGTCCTCTCAGGCTATGCACCGATCAGAAACAGCGCGGGCGAGGTCGTCGGCATCGTCGGGATCGACATGGACAGTTCGGACGTCATTGAGCGGCAGAACTTCATCGGGAACACGATATACCTCATCATCGGCATTGCCTCTCTCGTCGCAGCGTTTATCATCGGCATTTTCTCCCTGACGATCATTCGGGACATCAGGAAACTGAACGCGACCGCCCGCGCCATCAGCATGGGCGACCTCTCGGTGACGGTGGATGTACGGAGAAAGGACGAAATCGGCGAACTCGCGGATTCGTTCTCCCGGATGGTTGCAAGTCTCAAGATCTTCATGGACACTGACGAAGAGACGAAACGTGAGTGATACCATGAACCTCCTTTCCAAACGTGTTCTGGATATCACGAGTGCCCGGTTCATGGGCGGTTCAAAAGATCCGGAAACCCCGGAAATCATTCTGGCATGTTCCTCTTCAAAAAGTCAAGGGCATACCGCTGCGCCTCTTTTGACTTCGGGTTGATCCAGAAACAGAGGTGCGAGCCCTCCTCGATCCAGATCCGCTCTGCATTCTCGATGTGCTCGTATGCATAGACGCCGTCATAGAACTTGACGTCCGCATCGTGCGTGCCGTGGATCACCAGGGTCGGGCATGTGATCTTTTCTACGGGCAGATGGGTGAGCTTGCGGGTGATCTTCAGATCGTTCTCCGTTCCCGCTCTTCTGGGTTTGTAGGGGTACATCGTATTCATAAAGGCCGTTGCGAACCCGTGTGCGTACGGATCGTTCAGGACGAAATCGAGGTGCTCCTTCATCTGCTTCTTCGTGTAATAGGCCTCGCTCTTGAAGATCTCTTTTATGAATGCATCGGGTTTGGATTTCGTCATCTTCTGAAGAAGGCTCTGGCCGATATCGGAGAGGAACATCATCTGGGTGACCGGCCCTGCGGTCTCGGGGAGATCGTAATACCCGCTGACGGCGTCTGCGGCGATCAGTGCCCATATCCGGTCGGGGTGGCGTATGGCGAAGGTGTATGCGAACGGTCCGCCTGCGGAGATGGAAAACATCGCCACCTTCTCGATCCCCAGCTCGTCGAGGACGGCGGCAAAGAGATCGGCCTGCTCCTCGAGTGACTTCCCGCTCTCGAGGGGTGTTCCCAGATATCCCGGACGGGAGAGAGAAAGAAGCCTGAAATCGTTGCCGGCAAAATCAATGGCCGCACGGCACTGATCGACGCCGCCGAGACCTCCGTGACTGCCCATCAGAACAGGCCCGTCGCCCCGGGTGATATCTATCTCTACCTTTCCAAGGCGGGTTTCGATGAGCTCCGGGGAGATATACGCGTCCTTCAATATTTCGATCCGATTTTCATCGGCTTTCTCAGATGTGTCTGTCCTGTCCTGCTTCATTCCGGGCTCTCCTTTTTCTGCTCTAAAGCCATAGTCGCCGATCAACCGTTTATTGGTTTCTATTCTCATTTATCGGACACTGCCGGTCATATGGTAGGTTTGCGGACGATCCCGGCAATTGAAGCAAAGAGAGCTGAAAATCACGCGGTTCTTGCCACATCTTTCTGTACGCCTCCTGTTCCGGGGTGACAGGAGAGGTCGGCATGGCGTCGATGATGCCCCTCCAGAGCCTCCTGGTACGGGTCAGTCGGTCCCCGACTCCGCAGATAGGGCGTTTCTCTCCCCCATCTCTCGGGCGATGGCGCCGACTTGCGCCGCTGCCGGCTTCGGCGTATCCTCGCCTGGTTATTTGGGCGTATTAAGGGCATCTTATGCGATTTAATTCACAAAATGAGGTGTGGGTAGTCACCACTGGATCTGCGCATTGGAAATCACCGTTCTCACCTTGCCGGTGGGATCGCGCGGGAGTTCGTCGACCGGGTTGACCGAGATCTTCACGTCCTCGCCCAGCACGCCGATGATGTGCTTCCTGATCTCCTCGTCGATCCCCTCCCGGTAATTTTTGCCCCTGACGACCGGGACGGTGATGGCGTCCGTTCTCTCCTGTATCACCCTGAACTGTGCGATCTCTTCGGCGTGCGCAAACGTCCTCATGATCGCCCAGAAGGTCATCTGGGGATAGATCCTCCCGTCCGGGGTCTGGATGAACGAGTCAGATCGCCCTTCGACCTCTTTCATCAGGGGCAGCCCCCGCCCGCAGGGGCACTCCTCGTCGGTCGGGACCCCGACATCGCCGACGGCGTACCTGATCCGCGGCATCGCATAATGGTAGAGCCCGGTGTACACGATCTCCCCCCGCTCGCCCGGGGCGACCGGCTCGCCGTCCCGGAGAAACTCCATCACCACCGCATCGATGTCCATATGGTAGCCCGCATGTTCGGGACATTCCCAGGCCGTCCGCCCCATCTCGACGCACCCGAACTGGTCGTACATCCTGATCCCGAATGTGGATTCGATGCCCTCCCGCATCTCGGGCGAGAGGTGTTCGGCCGTGCTGAAGATGATCTCCGGGTTGATCGTCTTTCTGCCGGTCCGCTTCATCTCCCGTGCCAGCAGGTAGAGCGCCGAGGGATATCCGTCGATGACCCGCGGCTGCATCTCTTCGAGAAGCCTGATCTGCTCCTGCAGGTCGGCGAATATATTGACAAAAGAGGGTGAGAGAAACCTGAGTTTCTGGAACCAGTGTTTTTTGTCAAGGATGTGGTGGGGCGCCGTGAGCACCGCCCAGGGATCCCGGAGGTGCTGGCCGCACGCAAGGTTCGGCCTGAGTGCGATCGCCTTCTGATAATCTTCGTCTCTCCTCCCATAGGCCGCTTTGAGCGGTATCCCCGTCGATCCGCTGGTCCTCGGCATCCAGCACGAGGAGGGATCGACCCCGCGGGCGATCAGGTCGGAAAAATTCTCTTTGAGTTCTTTTTTTGTGGTTATCGGTATTTTTCGGAGATCTTCAACGGTCCGGATATCATCGGGCGTAACTCCTGCCTCTCTGAACTTCCTGTGGTAGAAGGGCACGTTGTCGTAGGCGTGCACGATCATCCCCCGCATCATGCGTCTCTGGATCTCTTCGATCTCCTTCTTTTTCAGCCACTGGTTCCGCATCGCCTGTCTGAGATACAGGAGTTTTCTGACATTGCTCACGCTGATCACCTCTTCCCGGCCCCAATGCCGCTGGGATTGCGTGGTGGGGGGAAAACCGTCCTGCGCCGAACGTCCGTGTCGGCATCACCTGGAATGGTTTCTTTTGGGTCTTTCAGGACGATATCTTCTGCCGTTTCAGGGCATGTCCGGCCGTGCTCGCACCTGCCGCCCGTCGGCAGAGATGCGTTCGGCACGCTCTCATACCCCCGGGCCCCGCGTCCCCCCGCCAGGCGATGAGCAGTAATATGCAATCAATATATATAGGTTTCTCATGTGCCGGATTATAGTCAGGATATATTCCCGGTATCCGGGGAAAATCAGAAGAATAATGGAGAAAAGTCGGTCTGGCCATGATTTCGGGGCGTACCTGCTCCCGGCATCCTGGCTCTGCAGTCATGCCCGGCCCTCTCAGGCAGAAAAAATAGGTCTTGGCCGGCCTGTTGTTCCGGGTCCCCGGTGCAGGCCGGTATGATGCTTTAATTGCTGCGTTCGAATGTCAGGGGACCGACGTTCATGTCCCCGCCTGCAAACGCCATGGTGAGGACATGCTCGCCTGCAGTCGGGAAGGTCACCTGTGCGGTCGGTTTCAGCGGCTTTGTCCAGCTTCCTCCAGCCGGGATTTCGACGGTGCATGCCTCTTCTCCGTCGATCGCAAGGCTGAGCGTTCTGCCCCCGATCTTCGTGTAGACGAGGAACTCGACGTCATATGTTCCGGCCGCCTCGACATATACGGTGTAGTTGATCCACTCGCCCTCGGCGATGTATCCGATGAGGTAGCCGTCGTTCCAGGAGCGGGTGACGATATCGACGTCATCGTCTCTGAGGGTGTTTTCCTGGTTGCCTGCGGTGGTGTCGTGGTATGCGACGCCCTCGCCGCCAGCGTCATACTGCTCGACCGCGACGATGCCGGGCAGTACCATCATACCTTCTGGCGCCGGTTCGGGGACCGGCCCTGCGAGTGCAAACGATATGGGCCCGACGTTCATGTCCCCGCCTGTGAATGTCAGCGTGACGACGTGCTCGCCTGCGGTCGGGAAGGTCACCTGTGTGGTCGGGTTCAGGGGTGTTGTCCAGGACCCTTCTGCCGGGGCCACGACGCTGCATGCCTCTTCCCCGTCGATCGCAAGGGTGAGGGTCCTTCCTGCGCTCTTTGCGTAGAAAAGGAACTCGACGTTATAGACGCCTGCCTCCTCGACGTTTACGGTGTAGTTGATCCATTCGCCCTCGGCGATGTATCCGATGAGGTAGCCGTCGTACCATGGACGGGTGACGATATCGACGTCATCGGTTCCGAGGGTGTTTTCCTGGTTGCCTGCGGTGGTGTCGTGGTATGCGACGCCCTCGCCGCCGGCGTCATACTGCTCGACTGCAATGATGCCGGGCAGCGGTGTCGAAAGAGAAACCGGTTCGTCTTTTGGCACCGGCGTCGGTTCAGGCGTCGGTTCAGGTGTCGGCTCTGGTGTCGGCTCCGGTATCGGCTCCGGTATCGGTCCTGCGAGTGCGAACGACATGGGCCCGACGTTCATGTCCCCGCCTGTGAATGTCAGCGTGACGACGTGCTCGCCTGCGGTCGGGAAGGTCACCTGTGCGGTCGGGCTCAGGGGTGTCGTCCAGTCGCCTCCTGCCGGGACCTCAATGGTGCATGCCTCTTCCCCGTCGATTGCAAGGGAGAGGGTCCTTCCTGCGTTCTTTGCGTAGACGAGGAGCTCGACGTCATAGACCCCTGCCTCCTCGACGTTCATGGTGTAGTTGATCCATTCGCCCTCGTCGATGTATCCGATCAGGTAGCCGTCGTACCATGAACGGGTGACGATATCGACGTCATCGGTTCCGAGGGTGTTTTCCTGGTTGCCTGCGGTGGTGTCGTGGTATGCGACGCCCTCGCCGCCGGCGTCATACTGCTCGATCGCGACGATCCCCGGCACTGCCAGGGGCTCGGTCGGAACCGGCGTTGGTTCCGGTGTTGGCACAGGGGTTGGTTCCGGCGTTGGCTCCTGAACCGGGTTGTACTGGTAATTCTCATCGAAGATGAGGTTCACGCCGCTCCAGTCCTGTGAGTTTGCGACAACATTCTGGATGTAGACGCCGTTGACCCCCGCAGGGTTCACGAAATCGCAGTTGTCGAACGTGATGTCCCACGACTTGTAGTCATAGATCGCGTAGGTCTCCGAGTTTTCAAATACACAGTTTTCCAGCACGCCTCTGCGTGCACCCAGCATGTAGAGGCCGATGTTGGAGCCGTCATCATGGAAGTTGATGAACTTCGGAGTGCCGGGGACGTCGACAAATACGCCGCCAGCTGCCCAGTGGCCGGTGTTGAAGAAGATCCCCTTCATGTTGTTCTCGGCCGTGCAGTTGATCAGGGTGACGTCACCGGAAACGGTGTAGCCGGCCATCCAGATCTTCTCATCGTTTGAGTACTGCTTGACCCTGCCGTTGTTTGTGGAAAGGCAGTTTATGAATGTTACATTTGTCTTTTTGGGGAAGTACTCGATGTGGAAGCCCGATTCCCAGTTGTTGTCCGCGACGCAGGAGTCAAGCAGGACATTCTCGATATCGACGGTCTCCGTGATATCGAAACCGGTCACCCAGGTTCCCCACTCTGCCGTGATCCTGTTGTGAAGACCACAGCTGAGCGCCTTGCAGCGTATAAACTGCATATCTTTTATCAGGCCACCGTTGGTTCCGTCGTTAACAAATCCGTGACGTGCAATGTAATCGGCGGTGCAGTCGATCAGCTTGATGTCTTCGGTGACATAGCTGTCCGCTCTTACCTGGAAGGCGCCCCACTGGACATTGGAGATGTCGTACGCATAGATCCGCTCGGCCGTGATGTGCTTTGCGTTCTTGATGAAAACTGCTCCAGTCCCGAGGAGTTTGAAGTCACCGACGGTGACATACTGCACACCTGAGATATCTACTCTGCCTGATGAGAATGTCAGGATCGTTTTTTCCTCTCCTGCTCCTCTCAAAACAGTGTTCGACTTTAACGTGACAGACGATCCGAGGCTGAATTTGCCTTCTGCCAGGACTACTTCGCCGCCGCTGGCTGGCAGTGCGTTGATTGCCGCCTGGATCTCTACCTGGTCATTATACCCGTCGCAGATATAATCAGCCTGACTTTTCAGTTCAGCCGTGCTGTCGCTTGCAGCGACATGGACCGTTGCCGCACTGGCTGCCTGTGCGAGACAGACGAGCATGAGTGCTGCAAACAACAGTTTTAGCGTTGGCCTGATCCCCATATCAATTCCTCTATTTTCATTCTCCCCCCCGGGCACATTTATTTTCATACAATATTAACTTAAATATTTCTATTTTGATTCGTTCATTTTAGCATCATATTTTGATTTTTTGACAGATAAAAGGCCAATAACAATTTAGTTTTACAAAAATATTGTTTAATATAGTCTTTTAACTCTAATTTGTCGATTTAATCGTATAATTTGAAATTTTATTGATTTTTGATGTCTTAATCCTTTAAAAATTTTTATTAATGTTCTATTATCTTGATATATGTTTTTTTAAGGTCATTTTAGTTAATTAAATTGATATTATCTATTCGAATGTGTTATGGTGCCAACCGTTCTTGGATCCTGTCGCGCAGGATAATAGAATCTATCTAATAATCTTTGTTCATTTAATATAATTCGTCTATAATGCTATAATGTGGCTTGCATACAATTTATATATTTGAATTTATTTTTTAATGTTGCCTCTCAGATGTGCCCTCGTAAATCATCGCAATGTCAAAAATAGCAATTTTTTCGTATTATGATGTTTTTAGTATATTTTGGCCATTTCTGGATTTTTGTTTCTCTTTTTGCTTCTCAGGATATCATACATTCTAATACGCAGTTAAATTTAGGCCCTCTGTTGTTATTTGGGAATTTAAATGGCCAATCATATATTTTTAATCTTTTTTAATGTGCGGTACGCGAAATAAAGCACTATTGAACCGATTATGGCTGCGATGACGCCCTTTCTGATGATGGATCCCGGCGTCCCTGGCTCTTCAGATTCGTTTTCTGCGATAGTTCCAGAAAACATCACATTTTTGCTCATTTCGACGCTTATGCCGCAACTGTACATTCCTCCAATGTTCTGAAGCTCATGATGCCCGGATTCGGACTCCTGCAGGGGTATCCCCAGGGAATGACAGATAATATTCTCATGTGCGGCGTTTTTAAGGGTAAAGTTGCTTATCGTGATATTTTTTGATCTGATGACTGAAATGCCCATGTTCGAGGCATCTATGCTTGAACTATTCTGGATACGGATCTCTGCCGTATCTTTCAGCACATAACTCTGGCCTGAACCCCGGTCCATGCAGTCTGTGATCACCGGATGTCCGGGCGTCCGGGCCGTTACCACATAATATCCCCGCCTGTTGTTCTCGGAGATGCAGTTCTTCAGGGTGACATCGCCCGATATAAGATAACCGGCACCGAAATCGGCGTTTTCCCTCTGTCCGTTATTGCGGCTGATGCAGTTTTCGATCAAAACGTTGATCTTCGTGGGGTTGTTCTCGATATGGAACCCTGACTCCCAGGACCCCTCGGCCAGGCACCCGCTGACCACGCAGTTCTCGAGATCACTGTTCTCTGCGAGATCGAATCCGGTGGACCAGGGGTTGTAACGCTCGAACAGCCCGGAATTTATGGCTGTGCAGTTGATATACCTGACATTTTTCACCAGTTTCGTGGTCCCTTCGCCGTTGTTGATGAAACCGTGGCGTGAACAGTTCAGGGCGGTGCAGTTTACGAACTCGATATCGTCGACGACGGCGTTGTGCGCATAAATCCAGAATGCCCCGTGTGCAGAGGTATCGGTGGTAGCGGAGACGTTGCGCACGCGAACGACGTTGCTGTTATAGATCCATACCGATCCGCTGCCGGTCGTGCTGAAGTCCCTGACCACCACGCCCCTGATGTCTCTGAGATAGATCGTCCCTCTGGTAAAGTCGAGCACGGTGATGCCGCCGCCCTTCCCCGAGATCATGGTGCCGGAGCGGAGCCTGATGGTGTCATCGCACCTGAAGTGTCCGGAGAGGAGAACGACCTCGCCCCCCTCTCCGGGAAGATCGTTTATTGCTTTCTGGATCTCGATCTGGTCCCCGGTCCCGTCGCAGAGACGATCTGCATATCGTTTTTCTTCAGGTGAACTGTCAGCGGCGGCTACGTAGAGCGTCACGGCGCCTGTCGCCTGTGTCAAACAGATGCCCGCCGTGACGACGAGAAATATAACGGTTGCTATCGACCGGGTCATGGGTGCCGTCTCTCTGATATGACCCCCTATACTCATGTCCTGATATATCCGGTTGGTGGTGGAACGGCCCTGCTCCACAGGTCCGCCTGCCTGATTGCGATAGGGGGACGGATAATCCCGCTCGTCAGGCCGTTCCCGGGATCGACCGGATGACCGGCCCCCGGACCCTCAGGGCCGTCGCGTGAACCGACGGTGCGGAGAAGGGGTTTGAGATGAACGGAAAAACAGAAACGCAAACACTCTGGCTGAGGGAGAGATAGGGCGGCGTCTCTCCCTTTCTGTCCTGTTCCGTCTTCCCTGACCCCGGGCATGTGAGAAACTATTATATGTCGGGTGCCTGCACTGACACGCAGGCGTATGTCAGCTGCGACGATGCCGGCATTTGTCAGGTCACCGGCGCACGGCAGACAGGACCGCAAAGGATCTTCCCGCGGCTTCATGGCACGGGGCCTGGTGAGATTCCCGTCAACCTATCTGAGCGAAGAGTGGATGGCGGGGGGATAATTGAGCAGATACGGAGACCGGTTTCTATGGCTTTGATACGTGGCAGTGCCCCGCAGGTGGAGGAAGAATGCCCGGGCTACCCTGACGGCTCTCAGGGTTTTGCGGCACAATGGGTTCATGAGGGGGGCACCCCGGCGGTGGGGGCGTGCCCGGTTTCTGATTATATGCAGGACCTCCTGCCCTATCTCAGGCGACCGGAAACCGCCGCCTCCTATGGGCGCATACGGTCCGGGTATGTCATACTCAGATACGCCCTCATGCACAGGGGCTATAGGGCCGTTTTCTTTTACCGCCTGGCAAGGAAGACCAGAGAAAAAAACCTCGGGTTCTTCCTCCCCCTTCTGAACATACTCAACCGCATCTTAAACGCGATCGCCATCTCCACAGGCTCGGAGATCGGTGCCGGTCTCTTCATCCCCCATGCCCAGTGCATCGTCATCGGCTACTCCTCGAAGATCGGGCGCAATGTGACCGTGTACCAGGGCGTCACCCTCGGGCAGGTGCCCGGGAAGAGAAAGAACGGGAGAACGTTCCCGACGATCGGCGACAACGTGATGCTCGGGGCCGGTGCGAAGATCCTGGGTCCGGTGACAATCGGGAACAATGCGATGATCGGCGCAAACGCCGTTGTGCTCTCTGACATCCCTGAAAACGCCGTCGCCGCCGGCGTCCCGGCGCGGGTGGTCGGGAGGGTGCACGACAATTATCCGACCCTGTTGAAAAAGGAGCGACAGCATGCATTTGAGCATTCGGGCGATAAAATCGGGAGAGAATCCAATGAATTTTAAGATCAGGCACCTTCCGGGTCCGATCGTCATCATGTACCATTCGATCACCGCGACTGCCCCTTCTGACCCTTTTGCCGTTTCACGGCAGGCTTTCTCCGGGCAGATCGGGTGGCTTCTGGATGCGGGCTACGATATCGTCCCGCTCCCCACGCTGGTGGAAGGGCTTAAAACCAGCGACCCGGGTGTCGGGATGCAGGCGGTCATCACCTTCGACGACGGCTACCTGGACTTTGTCGAGGAGGCGCTCCCGGTGCTTGAAGCGTTCGGTGTCCCGGCCACCGTCTTTCTCGTCACCGGCATGCTCGGGGAGAAGGCGAGGTTCAACGAGCACTCACCCGACGCACGGTTGATGGATGAAGACGACGTGCTCTCCATCCGATCCTGCGGGATCGGGCTCGGGAGCCACACTCATTCCCATGCAAACCTTCCCACACTCGACGCCCTGGCGCTCCGCAGGGAGCTGGACGATTCAAAAGAAGCGCTGATCAGGTTTGGAGAGACCTTTCTCTCCCTATCGTACCCCTGGGGAAAATATTCTCCACGAGAGGTTTTCGCCGCCAGGGAGGCGGGGTATGCCTGTGCCCTGGAAGTAAATCCCCGCACTGCCGCAGGGTCGGATCTCTACGGGATCAGTCGGTTCGGGGTTACAAAGGATCAGGACACAAAGGCGTTTTCCCGGATGATCGCCCCGCCGCTCAGTGACCGTCTCTCCAGAAAAGCACGTATGCTCTCTGGAATCAGGAACTAACCCTCTCTCAAAGCAAAATAATCTTCTCCCCGTTCCCCTGTCACTCTGGCAATGGCACAACACTTAAATATCATCGTCCTCTCTACACTGCTCGAAACCTATCTGCCGGCGCCGACCCCTCTCTGGACGGCGTGCCGGAAGAATATTGTATGGGGGGGTTTTGATAAGTCTTCAAATCCAGACCGTCAGGGGGATCAGCTGGTCAGGCGCATCGCAGGTGGTATCCCAGGGATTACAGTTTCTCGTAAAGATCCTGCTGGCCCGCCTTCTCTTTCCTGAAGACTTCGGCCTCCTCGGCATGGCGCTCGTCTTCACGATGTTCATCGAGACCGTCAACGACATCGGTCTGAGCGCCGCCATCATCCAGAAAAAAGGGATCACAGAGAAGCACCTCTCCACCGCTTTCTGGGTGGGCCTCATGCTGGGCGGCGGTCTCTTTGTCCTGGCCGTCCTCGCATCTCCGTTCATCGCCGGGTTTTTCGGCGAACCCCTGCTGCGCTCGATCGTCGTCGTCCTCTCCCTGAGTTTTATCTTCGGCTCGTTCGGCATCGTCCACAGGACCATGCTGATGAAGAGGATCGACTTCAGGAAGATCGCCATCACCGAGATCTGGACGGCCGGCATAGCTGGAATCGTCTCCCTGGTCCTGGCCATCCTGGGCTACGGCGTCTGGAGCCTTGTCCTGGGCTCGGTGATGGCGAGTCTCGGCAGTTCTGCTCTGTTGTGGGTGCTCTGCCCCTGGCGGCCGTCAAGGATCCTGGACCGGGAGAGTTTTCTGGATCTCTTCGGCTACGGGAAGAACGCGATGGGATCGCAGATCCTCGGCTATATCGACACGAATATCGACTACCTCCTCATCGCAAAATTTCTTGACGCAACCTCTCTTGGCCTCTATACCCTTGCCTTCCAGATGGCGGTCTTTCCGTTCAGGCGGATATCACGGATCATCGGCCGGGTGACCTTCCCGGCCTTCTCGGCGATCCAGGACGACAACGAACAGATCAGGCTCGGCTATCTCAAGACGGTCAGTTACACCTCCTTGATGACGTTTCCGATGCTTGCCGGCCTTGCCGTCGTCGCACCGGTCTTCATCCCGGTCGTCATCGGAGAGAACTGGGTCCCGATGGTGCTGCCCCTGCAGATCCTCTCCGTGTACGGGATCCTCAAGTCAGTCGAAGCCAACGCGAACCCGGTCCTGATGGGCAAGGGCCGGCCCGACCTCTATGTGAGATATGAGATCCTCTCCGTCTTCGTCATTTCTCTTGCGATATATCTGGGGATGACCTTCGGGATCACCGGTGTTGCCGCCGCAATCACGCTGGCGTTCTGCGGTCTTTTCTTTGTCATTCAAACCATTGCCAACCGTCTCATCGGGCTGAAATACGCCGCTATTGTCCGTGCGGTCCTCCCGGCCGCCATCGGCTCCGGGGTGATGGTGGTCGCCGTCTGGCTCTTCCTGAGCGTCGGCGGATGGTATATGTCGGGGAGCGCCTCCCTGGTCTCGTCGATCGTCCTCGGGGTCATGGTCTACATCGCTGTGATCATGGTGGTGGACAGCAGGTCTGTAGAAGAGATAAAATCGGTCGTCCGGCATATCGTCGGCGCTTCCGCCGGGCCGAACCGTATCAGGGCGCCGAAATGAATCTCTTTCACCTCCTCTCCCGGATGATTGCGGCGTACACGGCCCCTGGGGTAAAAATGCGTCCTCTTAACATCTGTTCATCTGGCGACCCCGTATCCTGTGCGGCAGGGTATTCCTGGCGGCCTCCTTTCGGGCACCGCATGCAGGATGCGTCCCCTCGCCGCCGGCGATTGTATTTTTCCGGGATACTCAGGAGTATTTCTGAAAATACTCCGTCTTTTCCCGGCCCCTGCGTCATGACGGGAGCGGACAGGAGAAAAATGTTCATATATGAGGAATGGCTATGGCAGGAGCACCGATACAACACATGCCATACGGGGGGTATTCACGCCATTGAGATTAGCAGTCATAGGGTGCGGTGCTGTTGCAGAGTTGAACCATCTTCCTGCGGCGTCCAGGTGCAGGGATGTCGAGGTGACGGTGCTGGTGGACCGAAATCTTCAGCGTGCCCGCAGCCTGGCCGAACAGTTCGGGGTCGGTGAGGTGATGGACGATTACCGCTTCATCGGGGGGAAGGCCGATGCGGCGATCATCGCCCTGCCTCACGCTCTCCATGCCCGTGTGGCCGTGGACCTGATGAGTCAGGGGATGGACGTCCTGGTGGAGAAGCCGATGGCCCTCACCGCGGCCGACTGCGACCTGATGATCGCGGCCGCACAAGAGCACGGCGTGAAACTCGCCGTCGGTCTGATGCGCCGTTTTCTCGACTCGCACCGTCTGGTGAAAAACCTGATCGACAACGGCGCCCTGGGAACGATCACCTCGTTTGATATCAGGGAGGGGCATGTCTTTGGCTGGCCTGCCGCATCTGACTTTTTCTTCAGGCGTGAGGCGGCAGGGGGCGGCGTGCTCATGGATATCGGGGTTCATACGGTCGATTCCCTCCTCTGGTGGCTCGGGGATTACGAATCGGTGGAGTACCGCGACGACTGCTACGGCGGGGTGGAGGCCAACTGCAGGCTCGACCTGAAGACGAGGAGCGGTGCCGAAGGAACGGTTGAAATTAGCCGTACGCGCAATCTTCGCAACACCGCGATCATCAGGGGCGAGAAGGGATGGTTGGAGGTCGATCTGGAGGGCAACCGTCTCTCATTTTTCCCTGAGGGGGATGATATCGGCGTATCCGGCACAACGGTCAGGCAGGATCCCGCCGCCGCCAGCGCCCTCCCGATCCCATACCGCCTCTTCTGCGACCAGCTCTCTGACTGGGTCGGGGCGGCTAGAAACGGGCATAAACCGCTGGTGACCGGCGAGGAGGGGCGCCGCTCTGTTGCGCTGATCGAAGCGTGTTATCTCCGCCGGCACCCCCTCGATCTCCCCTGGGCGCCGCAGGTCTTCCTGAGGGCCGGAGATGCCACCCTTCTTAAAAACAAAAAAGTTCTGGTCACCGGCGGCACCGGGTTTATCGGCGGGCGCCTGATCGAGTGCCTGGTCCGGGACTGCGGTGCCGATGTCAGGGCTCTTGTGCGCAATTTCACCAGGGCGTCGCATATCGCACGCTTTCCGATCGAGATGGTCCCCGGCGATGTCACCGATTACGGGGCCGTTCTGCGGGCCGCCGAGGGCTGTGACGTGATCTTCCATTGCGCGAAGGGAAAGGGGGGGACGCCGGCACAGCGGCGGCAGGTGAACGTGCAGGGGACCGAGCATGTGCTCAGGGCGGCGCGCGAGCGGGGTGTCGGGCGGGTGGTCCATGTCAGCACCCTCTCGGTGTACGGCCAGACCCCTGACGGCAGACTTGACGAGCAAGCCCCCAGGCAACGCTCTGATGAGGTCTACGCCGATTCAAAACGCGAGGCCGAGGATCTGGTCTTTGAGCATGCACGCAGGCACGGTCTTTCGGTGTCGGTCGTTCAGCCGACGGTGGTGTACGGCCCGGGAGCCCCGGCATGGACCTGCGGCCCGATCCAGAAACTCTCCAGGGGGAAGATGATCCTGGTGGACAACGGCGAAGGCTTCTGCAATGCCGTGTATGTGGACGATGTGATACAGGCGATGATCCTTGCGGCCGTCAGGAAGGAGGCGGCGGGCGAGGCGTTTCTCGTTTCTGCCCGGCGTCCCGTCACCTGGAAGGACTTTTTCGGGTCCTACGAGAAGATGATCGGGGCGGCGGCAACGGTTCCCATGACCGCCGAGGAAGCCGGACGCTACCTGAAAAAATCCCGGAAAGACCAGAATCCCGTCAGGCTGGCGCTGCGGGTCCCGGGAGAGATCGGTACCGCCCTCACGAAGCATCCCGGCCTGATCCGCGATCTGATCTCTTCGCCTGCAACCGCCTGCCTGACCGGTCGGTGCCGTCCGTTCCTCCCCCGGTCCATCAGAACACGCGGGGAAAAACTCGCCTCAGGGAGGCGGCGGCCTGATCCCGGCGATCCTGTGTGCCGCGATCTGCCGGTGGCACCGCTTTCGGAGAAGGAGATCCGGTATTATCAGGCAAAGACAGAGGTTTCGATCGATAAGGCACAGCAGCTCCTCGGTTACGTTCCTATCTTCGAGCTCGCGGAGGGGATGGACCTCACGGAGGGCTGGCTGGAATTCACCGGTTTTCGGGGGCATCATGAGAGATCCTGAGATTGTTTGCGGGGGGCGGGGAGAGACGGCAATGATGTGGACGGCACGCCCGGGGGTATTCCTGTGAAGATCTCGATACTGGTGCCGAACCTCTCGCAGAACGTCCTTTCACGTGCGCATCTGCTTGGAAAGATGCTCATGCGCCATTATGAGGTGGAGATCGTCGGCCCGGTCCTCGACGGCGGGATCTGGGAGCCGCTTGCCGATGATATGAGCGTCCCCCGCAGAGCGCTCCCGGTCAGGGGTGCGGTACACTTCCGCACCCATCTCCGCACCCTCGGGGATATGGCCGACGGCGACGTCGTCTATGCGGTCAAACCCCTTTCTACGAGTTTCGGGGCCGGTCTTCTGGCCAGGATCGCCCGAAAGACGCCGTTGGTCCTCGACATCGACGACTGGGACACGGGGCTGATGAACGAGGAGATCCGCACCCTCTCCGTGGGCGAAAGAGCGCGGCTTCTCGGCTACTCCGCCCTCTATCCGTTTCAGATAGGTTCAGTCCTCGGGCGGGGCGTCTGCGAGCGCCTGATCGGAACTGCGGACAGCATCACCGTCTCAAGTCCGTTTCTTCAGGAAAAATACGGTGGCGAGATCGTCTGGCACGCCAGGGATGCTGATCTGTTCCAGCCGTCCGGGTACGACCGGGCTCGTATCAGGGAGGGCCTCGGGATCGATCCCGACACCTCGGTCCTCCTCTTTCTCGGGAGTCCGAGGCCGCATAAAGGTATGGAGACTCTTGTCGAAGCGGTTCGCCGTCTCGATGACCGAAATGTAACACTCGCCATCGTCGGGATGGACGCCACCCCGTACTGCCAGGGGCTGGCCGAGCACGCCAGCCAGGTCCTCGGTCCGCGCTTTCTGGCATATGGCATGCAACCCTTTGCACGGATCCCGGAATTTCTTGCGATGTCAGATATCGCTGTGATCCCGCAGCAGAAAAACGATGCAACGGCCGGGCAGGTTCCGGCAAAGATCTTTGATGCGATGGCGATGGAGAAGAGCATCATTGCCACGGCGGTCTCGTCGCTCCCCCAGATCCTTGACGGGTGCGGGTGGGTCGTGGAGCCCGAAGATCCGGACCGGCTGGCTGACGCCGTACGTTTCATCGTGGATAACCCGGATATCGCGAAGCAGATGGGCGTTTCGGCCAGAAAAAAATTCAACGAGTGTTTCTCGTACGATGCGAACGCACTGACTCTTAAAAACGTGTTTGAACGCTTCAATTGACTGTGCAGGCAAAGAATGGCGCTTCTCTCTCCTCGCCGGGTGCGCGATGGGTATAAATAATGTGATGCACAGGTGTATCCTCGGAGATGAGGAGGAAGCATGAAAGGGATGGGGGGACTGCTTCTTGCCGGTGTGATGCTGCTCTTCTGCCTGACGCCGGCGGTGTATGCAGAGGATCTTCAGATTGTCGATGAAACCCTGGACCCGTGGCTATATGAAGAGACCGTAGCGGGTGCCCCGACGATCCACATCGTCAACGAGAGCGGGAGTATCGGAGAGGCGGTGGCGCGGGCGAACCCCGGCGATCGGGTGCTGGTAGAGAGCGGCACCTATTATGAGACCATAGAGGTGGACAGGGCGCTGGAACTCCGCGGGATCGATACCGGCGGCGGAATGCCGGTGGTGTGTGGCAACGGTTCCGGGAGTCTTTTCACCCTCTCGGGGACCGGCATAGTGCTGGAGGGGTTTGTGGTGAACGGCTCTGGCATCACAGTCCTCTCGGACAGGAATGTCATTTCAAACAACACGATCATCGGTGGGGATATCCTGCTGCCGATCCGCAGCGGGGGCAATTCTATCTGCGACAACGTCCTGGAAGGGGGAAATATCACCATCATGTCCGGTACGGTCATGACCGTTCGCGGGAATACCCTCCTGAACGGGAGCATTACACTCTACCGCTCCTATGACCTGACGGTCCTGGACAATCTGGTCGCCGGGGGGGGCCTCACTCTGGTGAATGTCGTTGACGGCGCCTTCTTCAACAATACGATCTCGGACAACCCTGACGGGTGCGCCGTCGATGTGCGGCGATCGTTCTGCAACATCATCGCGGGCAATGTAGTCAGGGACTGCGGGTGCGGGTTCAGGACCGGTGAGTCTGCCAATCAGGTCTATCTGAACACCTTCGTTAATAATACGGTACACGTTGCATCGGCTGATCTCTCAGGAGGCTGCGATCTCTGGTCGTCTCCGGATCCGGTGACGTACCTGTTCAACGGCTCCGCATTTGTCGGCACCCCTGGCAATTACTGGGATGACCACACCGGAACTGACATGGACGGGGACGGCGTTCTTGAAGATGCCTATATGGTAGGAGAATCATCGGGCGTCGATCAATTCCCGCTTGCGTATCCAGGAGAGGAGTATACCATCACATATGCCGATGAGCGCCCCTGAAGGCGTGATCCGGCGCCCCGGTGGATCATCTGAACGGCGCCGGTAGAAATGTGCGGAAATACATCACCCTCCTATCCTTTTTCAGCAGTTCTGTCCTGCACCTGGATAGGATAGTGCGCGCCTCCCCGGTCCTGCCCGAGCGTATATAGTGCCATGCCATGCCGATCTGGTAGACGGCCAGATACTCCTGCACCTCGTTTATTTTTTCCACGGGCACCTCGCCGTTCCTGATCGCCTCCTCTATTCTCGTTATCAGGTTAAGTCTCCACGTTTTATCCCTGGCCTGTTTATCGGTGCGATTTTCAGCTTCCATGTGGTAGACCGCACCGATCTCCCTGCTGAAGGCGATCGGGTATTTCAGGGCGATATTGAACCATGTGATGAGGTCTTCCCCGATTCTGACCCCCACCGGGAACCCTCCGACCTCTTCGAGCACCTGTTTTGGTATGCCTATCACAGAGGAGCAGATCGGTTGATCTGAAGACCCTGCGGTGATGAAATATCCTGGCAGCAATCCTTCCCACGGGGGCGGCGGGATCCTGATATAGCGGCAGGCTTTCGTCCTGCCGTCAGGTCTGCAGTTCAGGCGGTCGGTTGCATAGATCCCGGCCGCGGGATAGCGTGCACGCAGTCTCAGGATCGTTTCGAGGAAGGTGGGTTTCCACTCGTCGTCTGCATCCAGAAATGCAACAAAGTCTGAAGTCGCCTCATGCACCCCGCGGTTTCTTGCAGCGGAGACGCCGCGGTTTTCCTGACTGATCAGGCGGATGCGCCGGTCGTCGATCGCTCTGACAATATCGGCGCCGCCATCCTGCGACCCGTCGTCGACGACGACGATCTCGAAGTCCTGAATGGTCTGGGAGAGGACGGAGCGAATTGTCCGTTCGATATAGGGGCGTTTGTTGTAGAGGGGGATGACCACAGAGACTTTTGACGACGTTCCTGAAAGATCCGATAACGCATTCTCACACCTGGCACTGTGCCCCTCCATACACATGCTATCTTCCCTCTCCGACTGCTGGCGCCTGCCGATTTCTGGCGGCATATCGCGTATCAACGGTCAATTCCCCGGATAGTATATTGCCACTATATAACCCTATCGCAGACTTTCAACCGGTCCGTTTTTGCACGAAGAGGGGCGGGCAGGCCCGACGATCCTGCCGCGAAGGCTTCATCGCTCCCCGGGGAGAGAGATAGGTATGCTGGTCGGTTTTCTCCTCAACCCTGTTGCGGGTCTCGGCGGCACGGTCGCCCTGAAGGGCACCGATGGGATGGTCGCCGAGGCCGCCCGCCGCGGGGCCGTGCCGGTTTCCCGCGAGCGTGCGGTCGAAGCGCTGGCTCCTCTGCGGGGTTCAGGCATCCGTTTTGTCACCTCTGCCGCGCCGATGGGTGCCGAAGCCCTTGAGCAGGCCGGGATATACGACTATCAGGTCGTCTATCGGCCTGAAGCCGACGGGACCACCGCCGCCGACACCCTGGGTGCTGTCCATGCCTTTGTGGCGCATGGCGCCGATATCATCCTTTTCTGCGGCGGGGACGGGACGGCACGGGACGTGGCGGCGGCCGCGGGTGGGACCCCGATCCTGGGCATTCCTGCCGGTGTAAAGATGTTCTCCGGGGTCTTTGCGCTCAGGCCCGGTGAGGTCGCCGCCATCCTTACCGGCGCCTTCGATCTGCGGGAGGCCGAGGTGATGGATATCGACGAGGATGCCTACCGGAGGGGAGAGTTGCGGGCCCGCCTCCATGCCCTGGTGCGCACTCCGACCCTGAGGGGGCTGGTCCAGGGTTCGAAGACCGTCATTTCCGGGGACGAGTCTGCGGCCCTGGACGGCATCGCCCGGTTTATGGCCGACCTGATCCTGAGCGGCGGCACCACTGTTCTCGGTGCGGGCAGCACCACCGCGGCGATCGCCCGGGCCCTCGGCCTTCCAAAGACGCTCCTCGGTGTGGATGTGATCAGGGACGGCCGGGTTGTGGCCGCCGATGCAGACGAACGCACCCTTCTCGCCCATGTAGGTACGGCCGGGCGCTGCCGGATCATCGTCAGCCCCATAGGGGCTCAGGGCTCGGTGCTGGGGCGGGGGACCCAGCAGATCAGCCCTGCGGTCGTCCGTGCCGCGGGCCTGGAAAACGTGATCGTGGTGGCGACCCCGCAGAAATGTGCAGCCACTCCTCTTCTCTTCGTGGACACCGGGGATGCGGCGCTCGACGCCGCCTTTGGTCAGAGCATACAGGTGATCTGCGGCTATCATGCCGCCTGCCGCCTGCCACTCGCCGGCCAGGGAGGACGGCGCGGCGTGAAGTGAAACGACCATATTCTATGAAAAAATAAAAAAAGTTGAATATTGTCAATTTTCTTGTTTTTCGGTCCGGCTCCTGCAGGATCTGCATGCTTCAAAAAGCATATATATTGGCGGAAACAGGGAGGGAGGATGATGGATGATCGCCGCCGATTCTATGGGGGGGTTTTTCTGGCGGGTTTCATCATTGCCGTCGCCGGTATAGCCCCGGGTTTTGCCGGCGCCTTCCCGCACCTGGATCTCCGCGGGATCGTTGTTTTGCTGCTGGTTCCCGGGACGATCCTCTTCGCTCTCGGGCTCCTGCTCATCGTTGCCAGGAAAAGATCTCTGGGGCAGGGGCCGACCGGCCTCAGAAAGGCAGAAGCCGTGATTCTCATCCTTCTGGTGGTATCTCTTGCCGGCATGCTGGCCCTCACTTCGTATGCACTGATCCACCAGACGGCCCTGCTCCATACGAAATGGAGCGAGGATCTGGAAACCGGGTATCTGATGATGACTTCCATGGACCAGGACAACCCCTTTTATGCGAAGAAAGTCATCATACGGGACGACGACATCGGTGCCGATACTTCCCTGTCCTCCCTCCGGTGGATTGCCGATCTTGCAGAGGAGAAAGACATCAGCATCACCCTTTCGATAATCCCGGCGCACCTCTCCGACAACCCTGCTACCGTCGATTTTTTGAATACGCTCGATCGAAACCGGGTGGAATTTGCGACCCACGGGTATGCGCATGAGGCGTTCTTTCCCCTGCCGTATGATGAGCAGTACAGGCTGATCGAATGCAGCACCGCCATCATGACGGAGGTGCTGGACTGCCGCCCGGTATCCTTCGTGCCCCCCCAGGGGAGCGGGAATGCTGACACCTCCCGTGCCGCCAGAATGCTTGGCTATACCACCATCACCGATATGATCGGTTATCCGTGTTATCTGACCAATTTCATCAGCAGTTTCGAATATGAGACCGGATACACCATGGTGTCCCACCGGAGTTTCGAGGAGTTCACCCGGAGTTTTGAGGAGTTCGAGGCTTCTTCTGAGGAGTGTTATCTCCTGTATCTGCATGACTGGACATTTCTTAACGATGACGGGACTCTCAATACCACCAGAACAGAGCAGTTCGAGGGGGTGATAGACTACCTCGGGGACAAAGGGGTAGCGTTTATGACCCTCGGGGAGGCGTCTGCCTGGCATCTCGACGGACCTGCGATCAGGACCGGACAGATCGACGAGACCACCTATTATGTCGACCTGCAGGCGTGCCGGTACAATCATACCCTCACCTTCCGGTCTGACCGGGCCGATGACGGGGCGGTGGTGGTGACCGATCTCTCCCCGGGAGAGACGGAGGTCAGGTGCGCCGTGGAGAAGATAGGGCCTCTATATAGATTTTACGGTGAGCGAGGCCATCTCTACTCCGTGAGATACTGAATGAATAAAGAGGGTTCTTTATCATCCCTGCCTCTATTGAACTCTTAGAGGAGTTTAGATTCGGATATCTGTCTTGCAGGATGTTTTATCAGGCATAGTTTTGCTGCATCTGGTCATCAAATAATGCAAATATTTATATATTAATTTGAGTATCTCCCTGTTGGTCCGGGGGGACGATATGGTTCACGTACCAGATGATATCAGAGACAAAACTGTTTGCGTAGTCGGACTGGGATATGTAGGTTTTCCTCTTGCAGAGGCCTTTTCCCGACACATAAAGACGATCGGTTACGACGTTGACGGGGCGAAGATCGCTTCACTCAAGAACAAAAACGACGCCATCGCTTTCACGACCGACCCCTCTCTTATCAGGGAGGCTGATTTTGTGTTGATCTGCGTCCCGACGCCGGTGAAAAAGTCCAGAGAACCGGATCTCTATTATGTCGAGTCCGCTGCTTCGACCGTCGGGAAAAACCTGAAACCGGGAGCGGTCGTGGTGCTCGAATCGACGGTGTACCCGGGTGTGACCGAGGATCTGGTCTGCGGGATCCTGGAAAAGGAGTCGGGGCTCAGGTGCGGCGTCGACTTCAAGATCGGATACTCTCCGGAGCGAATAAATCCGGGCGACGAGGCCCACTCGCTCGACCGGATCACCAAGATCGTCTCCGGTATGGACGAAGAGACGACCAACTCCTTATCAGCGTTATACGGGCTGATCACCACTGTTTATCGGGCGAAGGACATCAGGACGGCAGAGGGCGCAAAGGTGATCGAGAACATCCAGCGGGACCTCAACATCGCCCTGATGAACGAACTCACGATCATCTTCCACAAAATGAACATGGATACGCAGGCCGTTCTCGAAGCCGCTTCCACAAAATGGAACTTCATCAGGTTCAATCCGGGTCTTGTCGGCGGGCACTGCATCCCGGTCGACCCCTATTACCTGGTGTATAAAGCGAAAGAACTCGGGTATCATCCCCAGGTCATCCTTGCCGGGCGGGCGATCAACGATCATATGGCCGAATATGTTGCCGATATGGCGATACGGGGCCTTAACGATGTTGGAAAGGTGATCAAGGGATCTGATGCCCTGATCATGGGCCTCACCTACAAGGAGGATGTTCCCGACACCCGCGAGAGCCCGGTCCGCGAGGTGGTGCAGGAGCTGAAGAGTTTCGGCGTCAACGTCTATGGCTACGATCCTCTGCTGAGCAGGCGTGAGGTGGAGGCGTTCGGGGTCAGGGCGCTGGACGAGATGAAGGGGAAGTTTGACTGTGTGATCGCCGCGGTCGCCCACGAGCAGTTCAGGAAGATGACCGTCCAGGACCTCAGCACCTATCTGAACGGTCGGTCGGTCCTGATCGATCTCAAGGGCCTCTTCCACGAGAACGATCCCGATATGCCGAAGGTGTATTACCGGCGGCTGTAGTCCTTTCCTGCAGCGGCCTTTCACGAAGAGGGCAGACCGAAACGCATCCTCTTTTTGTGGGGGGGTGAGGAATATCGTCCGCGAACACTCTTTTATCTCGCAGGGGTAAGTGACCCGAGGTCATTGCAGTTACTCGGGTGAAATGCTATTTTTGCGGCCCTGTTGAAAAGCTCCTGGTAATGGGACATATCAAGTGCTTCCGTCGATAATCGGGCAATATCTACGGGTTTTGTGAAGCATTTTAACAGAGCCATTTCTGGATATTGTCCTCCTGCCCGGACCCCACGATATATTTAAATATTGTTGTATAGAGTTAGCCGGTGTAGATGGGGGGGAGCATGAAGAAAAGGAGAAGATCGCTACCTGAGGGTGGATTTTTTGCAGATTTTTGCCTGACTATTCCCGTTCTTTTTGAAGAGGGGGCATATGCAGAGAAAAATCCCGAACGAGTTGCTTTTCATGGCCTGCACAGTAGTGGATGCGGTGGGTATGTGCATTGTCGTCGATGAGCGTGTATGAAATGATTTTCAGGAAAATCCGTGGGTTTTATGGCGGTATATCCGGATATATTCGTATTTTATCGGGCAGGAGTGCGGATGAGTGTGAATGGGAGATTTTTATCAATAGTGTCTATCCTGTTGTTGGCATTGCTCTCTTCGGGAGTACAGGGATGGGACGCCCGGGTTGTCTCTGACGGTGACGACCTCCAGGATATCGTGGATGCGGCGTCCCCCGGGGACGTAATCGAGGTGAGGAGCGGCACCTACCGCGGCTCGCTGCAGATCGCCGTGCCGCTGACGCTCAGGGGTGTGGACAGCGGGGGCGGTCCTCCTGTCATCGATGGTGGGGGGAAAGGGAGTGTTGTAACCATCCTCTCAGACAGCGTTACCTTCGAGGGTTTTTCCGTTCGAAATCCGGGTTCAAAGTCCTCGAATGCTGCAATAAAGGTGCTCTCCAGCAAGAACGTCATCAGGAACAACATCGTCGGCGGTGGCGATATCAATCTGGGCGTCAGAAGCGGTGGAACAGAGATCACCGGCAACACGCTGGATGAGGGCAGTGTCCGGGTATTCAGGGGGACAAAGATTACAATCTCCGGGAACACGATACTGGATGGCGACATTGTCCTTTCAGAGTCGTACGATAACCTTGTCGAGAACAACGCCGTCACTCGGGGCGGGATCTCTGTTGTAAAAACGGCTGACAATTATATTTACAGCAACTCCGTTTCCGCAAACAAGGGTGGAGCCGGGATCGATGCCCGGTCTTCCTCCTGCAACCGGATCGTTGGAAATACCGTCGAAGATTGTCGCGTCGGGATCAGGGTAGGGGACTCACAAAATCGTATCTTCATGAACGATTTCATCGACAATACCCTGAACGCCGACACCAGAAGTATAGGTTCTGATGACGGTCTGGATGCCTTTGAAGACACTCTCCTGAACGATTCTCCTGATTCCAGAGACATAAAAGGTTCAAAAGACCAGTGGGAGTCTCATGAGGAGATCGTGTACCAGTATGCCGGCGCTGAGCATACCGGCTATATTGGTAACTACTGGGGCGAGTCTGGCAAGGAGCAGGATAAAGACGGTGACGGGATCCGGGATGCGCCTGTCCAGGTCGGCGAAACATCTGGCTATGACCGGGTTGCCCTTGTGACGCCCTCGAAGATGTATAAGGTGTCCCCCAGGGTCTGGGATGACGACATCCCCAAACGCGCTGGCTATGATCTCGAAATCTCCTCAGAACCGTTTGAGACCTCCACGTTCTCCCTGGCCACTGCCACTGCGACATCCACGGTTTCGTACCGCATCCTGCCGCTCGGCGATTCCATCACTGCAGCCCTTGACGGAAGCGCGAGCTACCGCTACTGGCTCTGTCAAGCGCTCTATAATGGGGGCTATACGCAGAGCCCGACCGAGGACGTGATGGTCGGCACCTGCTACGGTGTGACGATGGAGTGCCATCCGCCCCTGTATTCAAATTTTGATTCTGATCACGAGGGGCACGGGGGGTATCGTATCGGCGAGATCCTGTACGGCGATACCGGTCACCCTGCTGTCGGGGACCTTTCCGACTGGGTTCTGGAGTATAAGGCCGATTATGTGCTCCTGCACATCGGCACGAACGATCTCCTCTGGAAGACATGGTCGATCGATCCGGTGAAGGACAAGTGGTATCTTGATCAGCTCATCGACGGAGTCGAAGAGATCATTGACGTTCTCAGGGCCGACAACCCGGACGTGAAGATCTTTGTGGCGAAGATTATCCCGGGCAACCAGGCGGATCCGGTTGCAAATGCGGCCGGCCACAACAATGTCATCGTCTTCAATGATAGGATACCTGCCATGGCGTCGGCTAAGTCGACCTCAAGGTCCCCGGTGATCGTGGTCGACCAGTGGACCGGCTTTGATCCTTCTGTGCATACCTTTGATGGCTGCCACCCGAACGCCGCGGGAGAGAAGTTGATCTCAGGGAAATGGTATCAGGCACTGAAGACGCGGCTGCCCACCCCGACCACGCCCACTCCGACACCCACGCCAACGCCCACGCCAACGCCCACACCAACGCCCACACCAACGCCAGTCCCCTACTCCTCCATCCCCGGCCGTATCCAGGCCGAGGACTATAACAGCGGTGGTCCTGGTGTCGGATATTATGACACGACGTCCGGCAACCGCGGCGGCGTGTACCGGAATGACGATGTGGACCTCCAGGTGTGTTCTGCCGACGGCGGTTACAGCGTGGGCTGGACTGCGACCGGGGAGTGGCTGAAGTACACCGTCGATGTCGAGACGTCCGGCACCTACACCGTCTCGTTCCTGGTCGCCTCCCCGTACACCGGGAGTTCCATCACCCTCCGGGTTGACGGTGTCGACGCCTGCACGTTTGCGGTCCCGGCCACGAGCTCCTGGAGTTCCTATACGACGGTGAGCAAGACGTGCACGCTCTCCTCCGGCGTCCATGTTCTGACCCTCGTATTCTCCGGCGACCCTGATATTTCCTATATGGAGTTTGTGGCCGGCAGCACCCCGACCCTGACTCCAACCCCAACTCCAACCCCGACTCCAACCCCGACTCCAACCCCGACTCCAACACCCACGCCGAGCCCCTATCCGTCTATCCCCGGCCGTATCCAGGCCGAGGACTATAACACCGGGGGTTCTGGCGTCGGGTATTACGACACGACGTCCGGGAACTCCGGCGGGGCCTACCGGACCGACGACGTGGACATCCAGGTGTGCAAATCAGAAGGGGGCTACAATGTGGGATGGACGGCAACCGGGGAATGGCTGCGCTACACCGTGAATGTCGAGACGCCCGGAACCTATACCGCCTCGTTCCGGGTCGCCTCGCGATATAGCGGGAGTTCGATCACCCTCCGGGTTGACGGCGTCGACGCCTGCACGATCCCGATCCCGGCCACGGGATCCTGGAACACCTATACGACAGTGAGCGGGACGTGCACGCTTTCCTCCGGCGTCCATGTCCTCACCGTCGTACTCACCGGCGATCCCGACCTCAACTACTTTACCATCTCGTGAATATCCTGCAGAACAGGACTTTCAAACCCCCCAGAACTTCCCTTCCCTCGCGGGCTCAATCCGGGAACGCCACACTCCCTTTCTTCAGGTCCAGGTAGCGCTCTTCAAGGCGGCGTGCCATCGCCTCGTACGACCTGTTCTTCACTATCCACTCCCTTCCCCTCTCTCCCATCTCTCCTGCACGCACGGGGTCTTCGCACAACGCAAGCATCCCGGCGGCGATTGATTCGGGATCGTATTTCACCAGAACGCCGCCGCAACTTGCATCAACCGCCTCTTTTTGCTCGGGTATCTCTTCATTCGCCACGACAGGCCTGCCCATCGCCATATATTCAAGCATTTTTATCGGCGAGCTGAGTTTATACACGTCCAGCGGGGGAATGACGGAGACCCCGATCTGTGCGGCGTCGATGTAGTCAGGGATCTCTTCCGGGCGGACTCTCCCGGTGAATAGGATCCCGCCGTCAACACCGAGATCGCGTGCGCACTCTTCGAGCCGCTCTCTCTCGGTTCCGTCCCCCACCATCAGGAGCGTTGCCGTAGCGACCTGTTTTTTCAGCAGTGCAAACGACCTGATCAGGATGGTGAGGTCCCGCTCCCGGTCCATTGTTCCGACATATACGAATACCGCCTCTCCGCCGAGACGGTGCTCCGCCCTGATCCTCTCCCCGGCCCCGCCGGAAAACCGTTCGAGATCGACGCCGTTCGGGTACGGCAGCATCTTCTCTCTCGCGATGCCCTTCGCGGAAAAATCATCTGCCATCCATTTTGTCGTCGGCAGCACCAGGTCCGCATTCCTGAGGATATGCATCGTGAGATGCCTGTCGATGATACCTGTGACCGCCCTGAGATGCGGAAACCTGGAATAGGTCCTGTGGATCAGCGCTCTCTGCTCTATCGGGTTTGACATCTCGAAAACGAGTGGAATCTGATGTCTCCTTTTAAGGTAGAGGGCGAGGAGGCCGTTGAATGTACCGTCACGGACGAATATAAGGGAATAATTTTCTGCTTTAGCATTCTGCAGGACGAACCTGACGATCCTGATGGCGTACAGCGCTTTCGATAGGGGGTGCATCACGCCATTCTTGAACCGGCACGGTATCACGAAGAGCCTGATGTTCTGGTACAGGCGCTCCTGGAACTCGTCGCTCTCTTCAGAGGGGATTATCCAGGTAACCTGGTGCCCGAAGTGTGTAATGTAACTGGCGATCTCGATCTGGGGGACGACCCTCATGGCCCTGCCATATCTAAAGCCCAGCAGCATGCACGCGTGCAGGTGCATGCTCCCGATATAATCTATTATTAATATATAATAATGCCTATTTCTGTTGTCCCTTTCAAACTTCTCCAGACTAACTACTCATGATATTCTGGCCTTTTTCTTTCTGCTCAGACCCGTACGTCCCGCAAAGGTGAGTCCAGGCTAAATAGTTAGTCTTTTGGCAGTCCACACCCGGTCCCTCTTGAACCATCGATGTTTCAGGATCCGGATGTTTCCGAATGGTACAGCCGGACCGAACGGGAGTCATAGACCGTGTCGAAACCCTGCTGACCCAGCCTGGGGTCGGGATCATAGGTGATCCGATAGGGATACTTATAAAGGGTGAATGGTTCGTGGACAATGTAATCCCTGATGAGTATCAGGTGCAGACCGGTCCCGATGAAATTGCTGTTCTGCAGCGCACTGTCGATCGAGATGGTTCGGGCGTCAAGAAGAAGCGAGCAGATACTGTTCCAGTAGAAATCCGTGCCGATCCTTCCATCTGCCATACCGATGATCGTCATCGTCGATTGAAGTTCTGGATCCGTGAACGCTGCCCTTGTGGCGCTGTTCGGAGAGAACAGGTTGTTGTCCACGTTTGCAGGTGGGCTCAGTATCATCAAAAACGCCAGTCCGCAGATCAGTGTGAACATGAGGGTTTTCCCGACGGTCCCCGTTCCCTTCTTCTCAGTCCCGGCCGCCACCAGCAGCACTGATACAGCGAGAGGAATGGCGAGCAGGATCTGGGAGAGATACCACCACCTGTGCTCGATTACCGAATGGCCTGATACAAGGGAGATAAAACCTATGAAGAGTGGCGTGAGTGCGATAAAGGCAAATATCCAGACGTGATGGCTTTTTCTTGAGAGAATATAGAAGATACCGATGAAAGAAAGGGCGAAAAAGAGGAAGAGCCCGATATTATTGAAGATCTGTTCTGAGAGCGGGACTATGGCGACATTCGTTGTCACGCTGATCTCACCGACAAAAATATCCCTGTTAAATCCCCACTCGAGAAGTTTTACGAGGGTGCCGAATGTTTTTGAGGCGTACATCCACCAGGAGAACATCCCTATAGTAAATGCACATGCGATGCGCAAAAATACGGGGCCTCGGTCCTCCGGTCTGATCATGTTATAGAGATAGTACAATCCCTCCCCGAGCAGCAGCAGGATCACCAGCCCGAGCGCCCCGATCGTATGCGTGAGGATCAGGGGGACCATTGCCACGATCGAAAGAAGGTAGGGAACTTTCGACTGTTCCATCCGCGTCTTGAAGAGCAGGAACAGAATGGCCAGGATGTATATCGCGGCGAGACCGTTCGGGATGGACCAGTAACTCATGTAAATCTGGTGGTTCGCAAGTGTCGCCAGCAGTGCCGCCATCAACCCTACTTTACTGCTGGAGAAAAGGAATTTGCCGAGAAGAAAGAGAAAAAGCGGTATGCAGATGATCTGTCCGAGCCCGACAGAGAGCATCGTCGCGATCTTGTAGTCTGTGGCGGTGAGGATGGCGTTTGTCCCGACGATCAGGTGGAAGACCGGCAGGCTTGAGTAACTGAACCCCGCGGGTATGGACGCCGATCCGATCAGATCCAGGGTAAAATACCTGTGGAACCAGGGGTCGACGCCCAGAAGGCCGGGAAAGATCAGGAGCTGCGACCATGCGATGCTCAGGCCCAGGAGAACAGTCTGGATCAGTATCGGAGCCGTATATCGTTCCGGGGCGATGAGCGCTTCAAGGGCGATGATGCCGGCGATCGCCGCGGTTATTATGAAATAGAGAAATGGTCTTTCATAGAGTTCAGGCCTGAAATGCAGGGCCAGGATGCTTGCCGCCAGAAGGATCGAGAAGAGGGAGAACAGGACGATCAAAGGCCGGCGGTGCTCCTCCAGGTGCACGGGCAGGACGGCGCGCTTTCTGATCACCAGCCATATCAGGCAGGATATCAGGGTGAATACGCCGACCAGACCGTAAATTATCCTGCCGATATTCTCCATGACGTACACGATGAGGAGGATCGAGCCGGCGACGCCAAGGATCGCCAGGTTCCGGTCAACATGATTGATGAATCGAGAGAGATCGAGCACCGTGATATCACCCGCACATTCGCTTCAGGGCCATGGAGCATTTCTGGACTGCGGCTTCGAAACCGAACTCCTTTTCTACGTGATGCATGCCCTGTGCTGCGATTGTTTCGAGGTCTGGATGGCGAAACGCCCTGATCACGTTCCGGGCGATGCACGCGGGGGAGTTGTCGTTCATGATAAAACCGGTCCGGCCGTCCTGTACGATCTCGGGTATCACACCCACGGCATGGGCAACGACCGGCGTTCCGCACGCCATCGCTTCAAGCATCAGGTTGGGGAGCCCTTCGGTATAGGATGGCAGAGTGATTAGCCTGATCCTGTTTAAGTATTCCGGAAGTTTCTCATGCGGGATCCATCCCTCGATCCGCACTCGGTCCTGGATGTTCATGGCAGCGATCTGCTGTTGAAGTTCGCCCTCGAGAGGGCCGCTCCCCCCGATCAGGATCCTGGCCTCAGGGAGTGCTTCCAGAATTGACGGCACGGCCTGAACGAAATTTCTCACCCCCTTCTCCTCGCTGAACCTTCCGATGAATGCGATCAGCGGTTCGCGCCCATCCATACTTTTTTCCAGGTGAAACCTCCCGAAGTCGATATAATGCTCATGGGCGATATGCACCTTTGCCTCAAAAGGCTCCAGGTGGTATTCCTCGATGAGGCCGTGGGCGTACAGGACGACCCCGGTGGCCAGCGTCGATGTGAGGCAGGTCAGCGCCCTGATCGTATGCCCGAACCTGCCCCCCGAACTCCGGGACTTTTCGATCGCCGACCCCGCAAACATGAGGAGCACCTTTTTGCGGAGGATTCGTGCGGTGAGCATCGGCAGCAGGAGGAGATCGCCGCCGATAAAGAAGATCCATACGTCTACGTCCCTGATCTGCACAACCTTGTGCGAGATCTTCACCTGGGTCGCCAGAAACCTGATCGCCCTTGCAATCGGGCTTTTCGCTTCTTCGTGGGATATACCGAATGTTCTGAACCGTTCGTCGCTGGAAAATGCGGTGTAGCCGTCGTTGCCGGTGATCAGGGAGGGCCGACCCCCTGAGAGGGAGCAGGTGATCTCCATGAGGTGCGAGAGCGGAATGGTGCCGGCCTGTGCGATCGGGAAGGTGAGGACACCGATGGTGCGGCTCCCTGCTTCACCCGCCGATGAGTCCTGCATAAACATCCTCTGTCATCTCCGCAACTTTCTCCCAGCGGAACGCCTCTGCTTTTTTCCTTGCGTTTTTTCCCATGCGATCGCGCACCTCATCGTTTTTCAGGAGAGAGAGGATCCGATCGGCAAGATCTGCCGGGTCACCGCAATGTGCGCACACCCCGTTATATCCTTCTTCAACAATCGCCCTGAAACATTCGAGATCGCTCACGACGAGAGGGAGGGATGCGGCCGACGCTTCGAGCAGAACGATGCCGAACGACTCCGAGGTCAGCACAGACGGAAGAATGAATATCTCGGCTGCATTATAATAGAGGGTCTTCTCCTCTTCGGTGACGAACCCTGCGAACCTGACACGGTCCTCGACGCCGGAACTCCGGCATAGCCTGACGAGTTCTCCTTTCATCTGGCCGTCGCCGACGAAGACCAGGTATGCGTCGGGGAACTCCTCAACGACATGCTTCATCGCCTTAATCAGCACGTCAGGTGCTTTCACCGGTGTCAGGCCTCCGACAAAAAGGACGATCCTGCCTGTTTCCGGGAGTCCAAGCCGCCGTATGCATTCAGCCTTCGAGTACGGCGTACAGAAATCCTCGATGGCGACACCGTTCGGGATATGCCTGATCTTGCTATGGAAACCCCTGAGGTAATCGGACTGGCCTGACTGCTCCTTTGAAAGGGCGATGATCGTGTCGGCCCTGGCGAGCAGTTTTTTACAGAGGAATGTGTTCTGCAGGTACACCCCGAGGCGGCGGCCCGGACCGCCAAAACCGCCCGAGTAATCCCCGTGATAGGTGACGACAAACGGCGTCTCTCTCCCGGCATAGAGGCATCCGATCAGGGGTGCAGGATGGTTGCCCATATGTGCGTGGACGATGTCCGGCCTCACCCCTGAAAAAAACGGCCTGTAAAGGATTTCCGGGGAGAATGGACTGTGCCCGATTGAAAAACGCCTGCCGTACCGAATGACGGTGATGCCGGGGTAGTCCTCGACGACCGTATCGGGCCCGATGGCGGTGGTGAAGATCGAGACTTCGTGCCCCCGTGCTGCCATCTGGCGGGCCAGATGGTAGGCCACCATCTCGACGCCGCCCCCGATATAGGGCTCTGTCAGATCCCCGGTCTCAAGGTTTTTGTACGGGAAGGTCTGGGTAAAATATCCGATTCTCATCTCTGTAACCTCCGGATAGGATGAACCGACAGGAGCGGTTCTGTCATTCGTGTTCAGGAACGTGGTACCCGAAGATTCCCGGCAACTTCCTTCTTCTCCTCAGGTTTATCGACTCGAGGGTGTCTTCGTAGAGTTTGCAGGTCAACTCGACGGTTTTTCTCCAGGAATAGTTGTTAATGACCTTGTACCTGCCGTTTCTGCCGAAATCTCTTGCCATGTTCTCGTCTTCGAGGACTGTTGCCACCGCGTCGACGAGGGCCCGGACATCTCCCTTCGGGAACATCAGGCCGGCGTTCTGGACGATATCTTTCAGGTGAGGGAAATCCGAGATGATGACCGGAAGCCCGCAGGCCATCGCTTCGAGCATCGTCCTTGGCACACCTTCGTACAGGCTCGGCAGGACGAATATGGACGATCGCCGGTAGATATCGGGCATCTCATCGTACCGGGAGAAATCTCTGAGTGAAACGCTCTCCTGCAGCCCGTAGCGTGCGATCAGGTTTTCTATCTCAGGTTTTCCCGGGCCGTCCCCCACCAGCACGAACTTCAGATCCGGGTAGCGGTCTCTCAGGATATGCGCCGCTTCGATGAGAAAATGAGCCCCCTTTCCGGGAACCAGGCGTCCAATAAAGAGGACCGTCCGTTCGTCTCCGGTCGGGTGCGGCGCCGGAGAGAACATCCCGGGATCGATCCCGTTCGGGATCAGCTCGATCTTATCCTGGTCTATGCCGAACTCATCAACGAACCTCTGCTTCTCAAGCGGGGTATAGCAGATGATCCGGTCGGCGGCATTGAGGGTTGCCCGCCCGAGCGTTCTCATGTAGCTGTTGTTCACCCATTCGGGTGCGCTGCTGGACATAATGCCGTGATTTGTGATGATCAGCGGTGCGGACCCGAACTTTTTGACGGCCGCACAGAAGTTGGTAGATAAATACAGGTGCGAGTGCGCATGGATAATGTCGTAATGGTTTCTCCCCTTCATCAGGTCGACGAGGAGCCGCGGGTTGAATGAGTTGCCCAGCACCCTGAAGGAGACGGGGTACTCGACACGCACGTAGCCTTCGGCCGGCTCCGGTGCCGTCATCTGGCGCGGCGGCAGGGTGAATACCGTCACCCGGTGTCCCATTTCAGCCTGCATTGCAGACATCTCATGGGCATGAATCGCATTTCCTCCTGTTATGTATGGATAGAGGTCGCTTGCAACCCGTAATATCTCCATGTATTTCCCCCCCTCTTTTCTTCCGGTCACAGAGCCGCTTTCAAAAAGAGATCATGACTCCTTTGCCCTGATCATCTGGACGAGCGTATTGATGGTGAGCCCTGAGGTGATCAGGAGCAGCCCGGTGATGCTCAAAAATACGCTCAGCACCGACTGCAGATAGGGGAATATCAGGGTCGCCGAATACGTCGAGTATGCCCACGCTCCCACAGCGATGCCGGCGCCTGCAAGTATGAGCCCGAAGAGGCAGAACGTGAGCATCGGCTGTTTGTAACAGATAATTCCCATCAGGTTGGTGAGCACGCCGATGCCGTGCACGACCGGGTTCTGTGAAGAGGTGTTTTCAAGATCATATCTGACGGTGATCGGGATCTCCACGCCTTTCAGGCCCTTATCAGCCATCTGTGTCAGGATCTCCGATCCGGCGCTCATATCGCCCCCGGTGATCCTGATCCGTTCGATCGCGCTGCGGCTGTACGCCCGGTAGCCGCTCTGTGAGTCGGTCACCCCGGTGCTCCCGGCCATTGCCGTGGCATGATCGAGGATTTTCATTCCAAGAACGCGGTATCCCGGTATGTTCTGGCTCTTTTGCATGAAACGGGAACCGATGACGATGTCTGCGTTCTCCTCGGCAAGAGAGGCGAGGAACCCGGGTATCATGGCGGGATCGTGCTGGCCGTCACCGTCCAGGATTACCATCTGGTCGATGTTGTGATCCTTTGCGTACTGGAAACAGGACTTGAGCGCCGCCCCGTAGCCCTGGTTTTTCTCGTGCGAGACGACAACTGCACCGGCGGCTCTGGTGATCTCGGCGGTGTCGTCGGAGGAACCGTCATCGACCACAAGGACTTCATCGACATATTTCCGGGCTTTCAGGATGATCGACCCGATGGTGACTGCCTCGTTGTAGCAGGGAATCGCCGCAAGCGTACGTTTTGGGCCCTCCCAGGCAGATGATTTGTAGGTCGCCAGGTCTATGGGTATGCTGTCCCTATGAAACTGTATTGTCGCTTCTGTTTTCATCATTCGTGATCCCCCGACATGATACCAATCAATGATTTGACGATTTTCCGGGGGTAATGGCGGATGATGCGATATGATAGGGTTTTCCTGCGGTATATCTACGCATGAAACCATATTCCGACAGCAGAAGTCCTTACTTTCCTCATAAGGAGCGAACTGCTGCCTCTGCTCATCAGCATGATCTGTCCCCCCCGGACGATCTCAGCCGTAAGGTGTAGAGCCTGAACCCTAATTGACTATCTTGTATATAAATATTTGCCAGATATTGAATCTAAAAATCGGTTCTGGAGCCGCATTGAGATTAAATAATTAATAATATAAATAATATCCCATTATATTCCGATCAATGGCGATAACGGTTGAAATTTTCAGGATCTAGATTCTACCACTCCTTGTTCGCCTCTACCTGCTGCTTTTTTAGACAATCTCTCATTTGTGTGCTGATCCGATGTTTTAAATCTCTTATTTGATTAATCCGACGTTTCTGCTCTGATCGCTCTGATCCGTTCGCTGCAAATATTTTGTATTTTTTTCACCCTGTGCACCGTCCTGTACGGTTCATGTGAGGAGTTTTCCCGGGTTCTCTCACCTCCTGTTCAGGAGAGTAGAGCGCTCCTGGCCCCTCCTCACTGCAAGCAGAAGGGTAATGGGTGATGAGGGCTCATCTTTGAGGACAGACGGGGTTGTGCTGGATGGACGGGATGCTGATGGAGTTTCTGACCGTGGCCGACCAGATCTTTATTCTGGTCCTGCTCATCGCCGCCGGCTATATTGCCCTTGCCGCCGGCATCCTGGACCGGCACTCGACCAGGAAAATCTCGGGGTTCCTCATCAACGTCACCATTCCGGCCCTGATCATCGCCTCCATGCAGGTGCCTTTCTCTTCGACTCGCCTCGCTGAAACCGGGGAGTTGCTGATCCTCACCGGCATTCTCTATATTTTTTCTTTCTTCTTTGCCTGGCTTGTTTCACGGACACTCTCCAGATCGCCACGCGAACAGGGGGTGTACCTGTTCGCCGTCGTCTTCGGCAATGTCGGGTTTATGGGTTTCCCCCTCATTGGCGCCATCTACGGGAGCGATGCGCTCTTCTTTGTCGCCATCTTCAATCTGGTCTTCAACATCCTCGTCTTCTCGGTGGGCATCGCCATGATGACCAGGGGGCGAAGCGAGGGGTTCGACCCGCGGATGCTGCTCAACCCCGGCATCGTGGCGTCGGTGATCGGGTTTCTTCTCTTCCTTGGATCGGTGGAGATCCCCTCGCCTTTCATCGACTCGATCGAGATCCTGGGGAACGTCACCACGCCCCTTGCGATGATCATCGTCGGGGCGCTGCTCGCCACCTTCCCTGCCGGCGAGATGATCGGGAACTGGCGGACGGCGCTTGCGAGTTTCGTCCGCCTCCTCCTGGTTCCGGTGGTGTTCTGGTTCCTTCTCCACCCCTTTGTCGCCGACCCCCTGATCTTCGGCGTGCTGATCACCCTGGCCGCGATGCCGGCCGCCGCAAACACCTCGATCTTCGCGGAGGAATACGGCGCCGACGCGCGGCTGGCGTCGCAGGTCGTCTTTGTCTCGACGATCTGCTCGCTCGTAACGATTCCGCTGATCACGACGGTTCTGGTCTGAAAAAAGGGGTCAGGGCTTTTCCATCGCCGTCATGAACCGGTCCCTGATCGCCTCAGGGGAGAGGGGGATGTTTGGCACGGCGGCGTTTCCCGGCCTGATGATCACGTGGATGAAGTTCGGGCCGCCCCCTGCTGCGGCTGCCATCGCCTCCCCGATGCCCCGCGGATCTGATGCCATCCATGTCCTCGTAAAGCCCGCGGCCCGTGCCATGAGTTCGAGGTCGACCCCGGCGGCGGCGCAGGTGGGCTGGTTGCCGGTGGACCCGAAGGCCCCGTTGTCCAGGCAGACGACCGTGAGGTTCTCAGGCGCTCTGGCGGCGATCACCGGGAGGACGGCGCTGCCGAGGAGACTCCCGTCGCCGTCCAGCACCACGACCCTCCGTTTCGTCCCGAGGGCGATCCCGAGGCCGACGGCCGATGCCTGGGTGTAGGAGCCGAGCATATAGAAGGCGAGCGGTCTGTCGCCGGTCGCATAGAGTTCCTTGCTCGGGACGCCGATGTTGGCGACGACGGCGGCGTCTGCAAGGTGCGGGACGATCGCCCGGATTGCGTCGTACCTCGCCATCGAGGGCTCCGGGATCTCGCGCCGGTAGGTGAGGGCCGAGGTTCTGGCCCGCTCCGGCGCCTCCCTGCAGCCTGCGGTGCACTTCTCCCCCTCCCAGACCCGCGGCGAGATCAGGGCGATATGCGGCCTCCCGTGTGCAAAGGCGTCCTCGATCACCTCTTCTATTCGCCCGAGGTCCGCGGCCTCCATGATCTCGGTGTGCTTGATCTCGAGGGCGTCGAGGAGGGCGGGCAGGCGGCTGTTGAACGGGACCTGCGCCGGGATCTGCTCCCTGTACACCCCGCGCCAGCTTGCAAGGACCGGCAGGGGAAGACCAAAGGTGACCGTAAGGGACATGACGGCGTTGAGCATGTTCCCGAGGCCTGAACTCTGGATGACGACGACCGGCCTGAGCCCTGCAAGGACGGCGCCGGCGGCGATGCCGACCCCGTCCTCCTCGCGGTTCAGCCCGACGGTGCGGATCTGCTCGGGGAGGAGGAAGCAGAGGTCGCCGGCCCGGTCGCAGGGGAGGGTGAGGGCAAGGTCGATCCCGGACTCCTTCAGCAGGTCGCATACGCCCTCTTCATGCATGGCGCTTCACCCACGAGAGGACGTCGGCGGCGATCTCGCCGGCCCCTGTTCCTGCGGCGACGTGAAAAGCGGGCCTGACGACGATCTGATCGTGGTCCTCGGCCGCCCGTTCGTAGCCGCCGCCGGTGATGTTGAGCAGGACGGTCGCATGGGGATCGATCGCCCCGGTTTCCACCGCCTGGATGAGGGCGGCGACCGCAACGGCGGCGGCGGGGTCGAGATCGATCGCCTCTGCCTCGACAAACCTCTTCTCCGCGTCGCGGGCATCCCGGTTCTCCACCGCATACATCGCCCCGTCGGTCGCCGTGAGGGCGTCGAAGACGCCGCCGCCCACCCCGTACGGCGGGTTCCGGTTGGTCAGCACATCGGCGTAGACGGTGGCGATCGCTGATCGCGCATCCCGCATGTCGGTCTCAGGGAGGATCTCCCGCCGTCCTGCCCGCCACGCCCTGACCATCGGGACGAAGGGGGCGTTCTGGGCGAGGTGGAGGCGGGGGAGGGCGCCGCCAAAGCGTCCGTCGCCGATCAGCCGCATCGCCGCTTCCCATGCGGCGATTCCGCCGGTTCCGCTCCCGACCGCCTGGACGTAGTGATCGGGGATCCGCCCGATCGTCACGGCGGCGTCGAGCATCACCGTGCCCATGCCGTCCCTGCGGGCGACGTTTTTCGCCCCTCCCTCCGGGACGAGGCCGGCATGCGTGCAGAGATCGTTTGCGGCGGCGATGGCGTCGGAGTAGTCGCCGTCCACCGTGACCAGGCAGACCTTCTCCGTCTCCCTCGTCGTCCAGAGCCTCTCCGCGGCGGCCGACGGCACCACCACCACGACCGGGATCCCGGTGACGGCGGCGGTCTGGCAGAAGGCCCGCCCGGTGTTTCCGGCCGAGGCGATGACGAGCGTCCCCCTCCCGGTCTCCTTCATCCGCACCACCGTCGGCAGGGCCTCGAGCTCCTTGAACGAGCAGGTCGCGATCTCTGCGTTCCGCTCAGGCCAGTAGCCGGAAAAACCGATCCAGAGGTTCTTCATCCCGAGGTCCCGTGCAAGCCCCTCCGAGCGGTAGGTGACCGGTCCGGCCGGCGAGGGGATCGTCCCCTCGACCGGGAGCCAGTCTGCAAAGCGGAATATGCCGGGTTCGTTTCTGAGGTCGAGGGTCCGCTTCAGGTAGACGGTGCGGATCAGGGCATTGCACCCGGCCGGGCAGGACAGGGTGTAATGGTCCTCCATTCTCTGCCCGCAGTCAGGACAGAGCAGGGTATAGGGTCGCATATCATCTCTCCATCATGGTATCGGGAATCTCCGGTCCAGGATTCTCTCCCTGAGGTCTGCGCAGAGGGACTCGGCGCGGTTCCGGTCGGACTGGCGGAGGGTGATCGGGACCCTCACACCGTCGAGGGCGATGGCGCCGAGGTCGGCCTGTACGGCCCCGCCGGTGCAGGACGAGGCACAGGCGCCGCATGAGACGCACAGGCCGGGATCGATCCCTTTCCCGGTCATAAAGGCCCCGGTCGGGCAGACCGCCCCGGCGGCACAGTGCTCACAGAAGGCGCAGGCGGCGATATCGTAGGTCACGTGCCGGTCGGTGCCCTGCCATACCTGGCCGTAATCGGCAAGGGCGAAGGGCCGGCGATCGTTGATGTCGGCCACCGGCAACGGGATTCCCTCGTCGAGCACGGAGAGCGCATCGAGAGCGGCCCGGTCGAGGACCGGGATCGCCGTTGCGATCGCCGTGATGCACTCGGGCCCTGCCGAGGTGACGAACCCCCCACAGTAGCGGGAATCCATCTCCCTGATCTCGGCGAAGGCCATGATGTTCGGGCGCTCCTTTGAAGAGCGCGTGCCCTCGCCCATCACAAAACCGGGTGCGCCGTTCACGAGCACGCGGCTCCCTGGCCTGATGAATCGCAGGGCGGGATCGTTCTCGATCGGGTTGATCTCCCCGCACCCGCTGACCGAGGCCTCCCTGCAGGGGCCGAGGAGCCCTCCGGTCGAGAAGATTGTCCTGACAACGGAGTGCTCCCGGTTCACGTAGGCGGTATAGTTCTTGAAGGCGCTCCTCGTGGTAAACAGCCGTGCGGCATTGCACTCGTCGACCGTGACTGTTCTCGCGTACTCCCGTCCGCCGGCGGCGACCTCGACCTCGATCGCCTTTCCTGCCGCAAGATCGGCGAAAAGATGGCCACCGCCATAGCGGGGCCCGGCCTGCGCCGTCCCGTAGACGATCAGGTCGACAAGGCCGAGCCGTTCGTTCGGGCAGGGGCCGGGAAACGCCGGGACCCCGTTCAGGCGCACCGATTCGGCGCGGGAGAAGACTCCAGGTTCGGTCACCGGGAGGGAGAGGATCGCCGCGGTGCCCGACATCACCCCGCAGGTGCCGCAGGTAACCACATCCACATCCCCGGGCGTCAGCCGCTCACCCTCGCGGATCCGCTTCTTGAGGTCTGCGGCGGTGAGCACGACGGCGTCTCCGCCCCTGATTCGCTCCCCGATCTCCTCGATCCTTCTCATAGTCTGATGTCCTCCACCCGGATCAAGAGTCCCTCTGGACGCTCGATCACCATATTGGTAACGCCGGTATGGGTGAGGGCCATCATGCAGAACCCCGGGAGGAAGCGCTGGCGCATCCCGAAGGTCGGGGGGCGGCGTATCACGCGGGCAAGCCCTTCGAAACCGATCATGTGGTAGGCCTGGACGTCGTGACAGGAGGCGCCCCGCGAGAAGGCCGGGCCGACGACATGGGTCGTCAGGACGCCGGTCACCGGGTTGGCGTCGATCACCCGCAGGACATGCTGGACCGGGCACCCTGCCCCCATCGGGCGCCCGAGCACGATCTCCCCCTCTGCGATCCCCCATCTCTCGACGAGGTCAGGGCGGAACGGCAGGACGATCTTCCGCGCCGAGGGCTCGCCAGGGACGGGATCGAGGACGAAGTCATAGGGGTTGCCGAGGATATCGCGGAGGTCCTGCGCCGCCTGTTCACCCCCCGTCTCCTGATAGGACGGGCAGTCAGGATACGACCGCTCCCCTGATCTGACCATCTCCAGAAACGCCAGGCAGGTCTTCGCACCGCAGAGCCCGCAGTTCTTGCCGGGAGGTTGCCAGGCCATCTCAGTCACCCCTGAAGATCCAGTCGGCGCTGTCGAGTTTCCTGACGACGCCGAAGTGGCGCTGCCACCCGATCTCCTTCTTCCCGACACATATAGTGCAGACCCCGAGGGGCGGGACGCCGCGGACCTCGATCGTATCTTCGTCCTCGATCTCCCCGGTCTCCTCGATCCTGCGGATGAGATAGCGCATGCCGGTGCCCTGGAGGGCGTTTGTCTCGACGATCTCGATCCCCGGCGCCACTTCAAGGATACGCTCGCGGAAGACCTCCTTCTCGGCCTGCGAGACCAGGTCGATCCTGGTGACCACCGCCACGTCGGCAAGGGCGATCATCGGGCCCATCTTGAGGGGGGCATGCGTGCCCGAGACCGCACTGATGACGACGATCCCGAGGGACTGCGTGAGGTAGGGCGAGCAGCGGAGGCAGAGCCCGGCCGACTCGACGATCAGGATATCGGCGCCCTCGCCGGCGGCCCAGGCGATTGCGTCCCGCATCACCATGATGCCTGCATGGTCAGGGCAGAGGTCGCCTGAATAGACCTTCCGCGCCGGGATGCCGAACTCCTCCTTCAGTTCCTCGTCCTCGAAGGCGCGCACGACATCGATCTTCAGGTAGGCGATCGCCGCCGTCGCCCGAAGGTTGCGGACGATCTGCCTGACGACCGCCGTCTTGCCCGCCGAGGGGGGACCGGCAATGACGATCAGTTTCATGAGGCGAATGCGGCTTCGGTGATCGACTCGCCGGCGCGGATCCGCTCTCTCAGGGCAGAAAGGATCCCGTCCATTTTTCTGATGGCGGCAAGGGCCTTTTCCTCCTCCCCGTCGCGCTCGATGATCTTTGTCACGGTGCCGTTGCGCATCACGATCCGCCGGTCGCACATCAGGGAAACGAGAGGGTCGTGCGTGACGAAGATGACCGCTTTTCCATATGCCCTGAGGGTCTCGATCACCCGGTCCTTGAAGATACCGGCGTTCTCGACCTCGTCCAGGATGATGATCGGGGTGTTGCCGATCGTGATGGCGTCGGCTACCATCAGCGAGCGCGTCTGGCCGCCCGAGAGCGCGGTCATCCGTGCGCCGGCGGTGATCTCTTCGCCGGTGAACTCGTTTGCGAGGGCGATCGTCTCCGCAACGATCCCGTCACGCTCGATCCGTCTCGACCGCACATGCATCGAGAGGAACTCCTGCACCGTGAGATCGGCGAGGCACTTCGTGTTCTGGGTGATCAGGGCGACCGGTTTTTTTGATGGGTCCCGCACGAGGTCCTCGGGCGGCATCCCCCCGTTGACCAGAACGGTCCTGCCGGTGGCCGTATCCTCCCTGGCGAAGATCTCGATGTCCCCGATAAGGGCGCTCTTGCCCGATCCGGTGGGGCCGACGATGGAGAGCGTTTCGCCAGGTCTGATCACGATCCGATCGAAGGTCTCCTGCATGCCGTTCTTGTCCCTCCCCGGGAGAACGGTGATCTCGGTGATCTCCGGGTCCATGCATGCGGGTGCGTGCCCTCTGCAGATAATAGTATCTTTTTGTCATATTTTTGCGATACATTTGTGCTTAATATTCTATTTTATTGGACAAAAAGGAGAATTGGATCTCAAATTCTGTGTGGTGGTCTTCCTCCCGGTTTTTCGAAGGGCTTATCTTCTCCTCCACTCCATACGGGAATAATGCTGGACCGCTTCAGGGGCTGCATGCTCGGGGCCGCCATCGGCGACGCACTCGGCATGCCCGGTGAGAGTGCGGCGATGAACCTCTCCCACATGTACCAGGGCTATCGCCGGGCCTGGAAATGGCATCCGAACGCCCATCTGGAGCCCGGCCAGTACACCGACGACACCCAGATCATGCTCCTGGTCGCAGGCCTGATCGCCTCCGGGAACTATTCGGAGGAGCGTTATGCCGCCGATCTGGCGCGGCTCTGCATGGAGGGCGATCTCCGCTTCCCGGACGGATCGGTGATGTCGGCCTGCGAACATCTCCTCACCTGCGGGATCGAAAAAAGCGGCGTCAGCTCCGATACCTCGGGGTGCATCCCCCTTGCCGTGCCGTTCGCCCTCCGGTACAGCGACGCGGTGGAGCGCTCCGGCCGCCTGGTGAAGGCCTGTTCGGTCACGCACACGAACCCGGTCGCCCACGCCGGGGCGGTGACGGTGGCCGCCCTCCTCGCCAGCGCCGTCCATGGCGAACGGGAACCTTTCGCCGCGGCGGTGCGCTGTGCGGCGGCCGAGGACCCAGAACTCGGGAGGCGGATCGGCCGTGCTCTTGGGCTCGAACAGGAGGGGATCAGCCTTGAAGGCGCCCTCCCCTCCATCGGGAGCGACGTCTCCATCTACCAGACCGTCCCGATCGCCTTTTTCCTGATGGGGCGGTACAGCGACCCGGCAAACCTCCTGTACGTGGCGGCGAACATCGGTGGGAACACCGACACGATCGCCTTCATCTGCGGGGCCTATATCGGTGCGAAATTCGGCGTGAGCGCGCTCCCTCCCGACCTGCTCGCCGGGCTTGAGAACCGGGAGGGGATCGATCGCCTGGCCGGCCTGCTCTTCGACGCCGCATCGCATCCCTTACCTGCCTGAGGTAGGTCTCCTCCCCCTGACCGGCAAAGCATTAAGTTTTTTCTCCGGTATATCTCCTGTATGGATGTCGCAATCGTAGGGGCGTCGGGCTATGCCGGCGGTGAACT
>ENA-ORXD01000501-ORXD01000501.1-sediment-metagenome-genome-assembly--contig:-NODE-501-length-49245-cov-4.682558_pt1 | contig 49245 bp, 47 predicted proteins | sample MGYA00237862_ERZ511471 | MGnify/ENA metagenome assembly ERZ511471
CTTGACGTTAGGGGACCAGATCATTGGTAACTTTGAAGACGTCTCCGTTTTGCTTGAATATGAATTGCCCGAGTTGTTTGATTTGAGTACTGATAGCCCGGAATTTGCCGAGAAGCAGGGAAGTATTGTCGTTTCGTTAACAGGTATGTATTGGTTTATTTCTAAAACTCTGGGGGAATTGGCGAATAATCTGTCCGGTGAAGTGCAAAAAGCCCGTAAAGATTTGGAAAATGTCTCGCTCGCAGCGGATGACCTCACCAGTACGGCTCGTTCAAACCTGCAAAAAGCTTCCAAACAGGCATATTGGGGGTTGTTTTTAACATTTGCCGTTACGCTAATAATTCTCGGTGCACTCTACACCCTGTTCGGCTACAAGATCATCACTCCGTTGAAAAAGACCGCTGCCATGGCCGAGGAATTGAAACTCGGCAGAGTTGATGCGCGCTTGGATGTTGGGCAGCGCTCTGATGAATTTGGCGACATGGCACGGGCACTTAATAGTTTTGCGGACAATTTGCAAAATGAAGTCGTAGCAGCCTTGCAGAACATGGCCGAAGGGCGGCTCGATGTCGATGTCCATCCTGTGGATGACCATGACTTAGTGCGGTATGCGCTGCAAAAAACCGCCAATGATATGGATGATGTTCTAACCGAATTGCGACAGTTCTCCAACCAGATCGCATCAGGTTCTTCGCAAGTTTCGGATTCCAGTCAGTCCTTGTCCAACGGTGCAACCGAGTCAGCGAGTTCTCTGGAGGAGATCTCTGCCTCAATGAATGAACTGACAGCGCAAACGAAACTCAATGCTGACAACGCGACCCAGGCTACCCAATTGGTCTGCGAAGCCCGTTCCAGCGCTCAGGACGGCAGTGTGCTGATGAAAGACTTGGTGGCTGCCATGGCTGAAATTAATTCTTCTAGCCGGGATATTTCAAAGATTATTAAAGCGATTGATGAAATCGCGTTCCAAACTAATCTCCTTGCACTTAATGCCGCGGTTGAAGCGGCCCGCGCTGGGCAGCATGGAAAAGGTTTTGCCGTTGTTGCCGAAGAAGTCCGTAATTTAGCAGCGCGAAGTGCTAAGGCTGCCCAGGAGACCGCCCATCTCATCGATAATTCGGTGAAGAGAGTTGCCAAGGGAACAAGTGTCGCCGAGCGTACCGAAGATGCGCTTGGGAAGATCGTCAATGACGTAAGTAAAGTGTCTGACCTTGTGGCAGAAATCGCGGCAGCCAGCAATGAACAGGCTGAAGGGATTGAACAAGTGAACCAGGGCTTGTCGCAGATTGACCGCGTGACCCAACAGACGACTGCTATCGCCGAAGAAAGTGCTGCTGCAGCTGAAGAATTATCCAGTCTTTCGGCCAGACTGCGGCAAATGCTCAGTCGGTTTCAGCTGCGCGAAAATGGCAACATCAGTCGGCACCAACAGTTAGGAAACAATTGGGATTCGTTCAGCAAATCAAGCCCTCGCCAGCTTTCGGCTGATTCCGGATGGGGGCGAACGGCACCGGCCGCATCTTCAGAAGAGTTTTTTGCTCTTGACGACGACAATTTTGGAAAATATTAGTTGATAGCTGGTTTCTATCTTGAAGGCCCCTTCCAATGTGAAGGGGCTTTTTTTGTTTGCGTAAGACAAAGCGGACGACCCTGTTCGGCACTGGGGGCAAGCCCTGCGATTTGGGGTGATTCCCTTACGGTGATTTCCCCGGCGGCATGGTCATATGGGCAAAACCGAGTGGTAAATGCCTATCTTCAATCACAGAATGTTGTTTTTTCCTTTTTGTAACCAGTTGAAATCAAGTGAAAAAAACGTTTATAGCAGGTTGGTATGGTGCTTGCTCTATTGTAATATTAGATTATCGATATTATTTGAAGCGCCTAGCAAGGAAAGGTGAAGTTCATGCACCCGACCGTACAGCGAAAAAGAATTGGTGAGGTACTTGTTGAAAACGGTCTTATCCCTCATTCCGTTCTCGTTCAGGCTCTTCAACTTCAGGGAGCCACAGGTCGCCGTTTAGGGCAGATTCTCGAAGACATGGGGTTTATTCGGGAGGATGATATCAGCCGTGTTTTGGCGCAACAGTTTCAATTCCGACAGGCTCATGATTTGTCTAGTCACTTGGTTTCGCCAAAGGTCCTTGACCTTGTGCCGTGTTCGTTGGCCCTTGAAAAGCTCATCTTTCCCTTCGCTTGTGACAAACAGCAACTGCATTTGGCCATGGTTGATCCCCTCGATTTGGAAACAATAGATAAAGTCAGATTTTTCAATGAATTTGAGGTCGTACCATGGGTCGCGACATCCAAGGTCATCCATGATGCGATTCGACACCATTATTTCAAAAGCAAGGAATTACCTCAGACCACAGAGTGGCAGATACTCATTGTGGAACATAAGGAGATGGTTCGGGCCACAGCTGCAGCTGCCCTGCAAAAGGCTGGGTTCAAGGTTCTGCTCGCTGCGGATGGCATAGAAGCATTGAGTTTGGTCTTGAGCGCCAATCCGCATCTGATCGTCCTGGAGACTGCCCTGCCGCGCATGGATGGCTTTCAGGTTTTTAAATCACTCCAAACGAATTGTTGTACTCGTCATATTCCGGTGATTGGTTTTTCTTCTCTGGCGTCTGTTGAGGAAGAGGACCGATTGTTGGAGATGGGATTTTTCGATCTGCTTCCGCAACCATTGCATCCCGAACTTTTGTTGGCACGGGTTCGGCGAGCTTTGCGTAGCCATTATGGCGGCCTGCCTCTTGAAGAACGGCGAGCCGAGCTTGGGGCTGGCAATGGTCACGAAAACCGCACTCGTGGTGCAGCCGGCTGCGCGCCGGTTGAAAACTTATTGAAAGCGATTGATGAATTGCTGCGTTACAATAACTATTTGCCTTCGCCCTCCTCCGGGTGACCATCCTGAAATGAAAAAGAGGCCAAAATCTAAACCCCCGTCAGAAAAAAATGGCGGGGGTTTTATATTTCAAAAAGAGAGTGAGCAACGCTAGTGCTTTGCCACCAACTCTCGAAGGCGGTGGACGATTCGCCATTCTTCAAGTAAACGTGCCGTGGCGGGGGGAATCTGTGTCTTCCAGTGTTCGTCTCCTGCGAGGAGATGTTTTCGAATATCGCTGCCACTGAGTCCTTTTTGTTCTTCAGGTACGTCCCACAGTACATGGGTTTTCAACCCAAGATTGTTGAACATCGTTTGCTTACGCCGACCCCATTCATCATAAATTGTGAGAAAGAAGACAGCATCCAGAGGGACATAATACTTGTAAAGATTCGGAAGATTGATCGGCAGTGGGACGATGGAAAAGTCTTCGCTATTGAGTCCTGCTTCAAGCAGCACTGCTCTGACCATGCAGTGGCGTTCGTAATAGGTCAATGGGTTGGAGAGTTGCCGACTGCGTTCTTGGTCCGCCGAGTCTTCTCGGGTCAGCGCCGGATCCGGATTGGTGATGCCGACGATCAGATGCTCACACTGGGACTTCCCGGCAAGCAGATAGCGCAAATGGTCATTGTGCAGGATTTGAAAGCGGCCGTGGATCACTCCCAGGGGATAGCGTTTTTGATTTGAAAGAGGGGCGGTTTGTTCTGGCAAAATGGACATTTCCTCCAGGCCCTAATTGTAAGGAATTAATTCATAATCGTTCCTTTTAATCTTCTGGTTAACAATACCACCGCTTTTTCCTGAAAATCAATTTTTATACCTCCCTTTTTGCGGAGGATTTTTTTGAACTTCAGTCAATGTGTCCTCCTGAACAAACAAGGGCCATCGAACTTTCGTTCGATGGCCATATGTTCAAAACCGATTTTCAATTAAAACGGCGGGCGGTCTTTCTTCCGCTTTGGATGTTCCCTGACAGGTATTGGAAGGGGCTGATATCTGGGAACCAAAATCTTCTGCTAGTGCCAGAGTGTCAAGTCTATGCTCAACATGTTCTTACGCTTGTCATGCAGTGGAAATTTGAATTTTCCTTGGTTTGGCTGCTGCTGCTTTCGGCAGGCTAAGGACCAGAACGCCATCTTTCAATTCGGCAGCGACATTCTCAATATCAATGTGGTCGGGAAGTTGGAATTGCCGGTAATAGTCGCCACCAGGAAATTCCTCGAAAAGACATTTTTCTTTCTTCTCAAGCTGAACCTTGCCCCGCAAGGACAAAATCCCTTTGTCGATATCGACATCCAGTCCTTCACCGTTGACGCCGGGCAAGTCAGCCATTAGGGTCAATCCTTCATCTGTTTCAAAGATATCCACTGCAGGGACACGGTTCCTGCCTCCTTTGGATTGCGAGGCTTCGAGTGATCTTTCGCCTTGGGCAACTGGGTTATATTGCAGAGTCATGGTGTTTTCTCCTTTCGTAATAAATCTTGTGTTTATTTAATGAATTGAAACGTCAATTTTTTTAGGCCGGGCTGCGGCAATTTTCGGCAAGGTCACCAGCAGGATTCCGTTTTGATACTCAGCTTTGACTCGCTCCCCATCAATTTCGGCCGGAAGCTCTATGGTACGCAGGAATTTGCCGAAGCTCCGTTCCCTGCGATGCCAAGTGCGATTGTTGTTGGAATCTTCCTTGCGTTCACCGGTAAGAGTCAAGGTGCCTCTGAGAACAGTAATGTCGAGATCTTCCTTGTTCATCCCCGGCACCAGCGCTTCAACGTAGAGGTTGTCCTGATCTTCACTCAAGTTGACCTGCGGATAAACGTTGTGGCCAAACCCTGGCAAAAACGGTGAAGCGAACCGCCGCGGCAGACTAAAATCTCCAAACACCTGATCCAATTCCTTTTGGACTTGCTGCATTTCTTTGAAAAGATCCATCACGTTCATAATGTCCTCCCTGTTTGGTTGGTTTGTAAATTTTTTTGTGATTACGTCTTTCTTATTTATCAAACCTTAGGCCAATAATAAAAAGTCCTAAAAAACAAGTGGTTGTGAAGTGGCGCGCCGATTTTCTCCTGCGGTTGAGACGTCGCAGCGACGTCGTTGAAACAACTGCGCGACAGTGGCGTCGAAGGGCTGTTTACGCGGAGAAACTTGTCGGTATTAAGCGACCCTGTAAGAACATACAGTTGTTTCTTTTTAGTGGGTTGGTGTTTGCTTAATTATCTGGCAACTACGTGAAATCAAGGGAGGACGTGAATGAAGAAAATCAGAGAAAAAAGTGGTTTTTATGTCGGCCAGGAAGGGGAGTTTGAAATCTTGGATACATTGGCCCGGCCGATTGAGACCGTACAGGGACGTATCACTGAATTAATTGAAGGGGAAGATTCACTCTATGCATTGATCAGGACCGATAAGGGATTGCGCCCAGGTAGAATTCAGGTGTAATGGAAAAATTGAAAGGCCTGTAGATATGAGCCTCCTGTGTTTTAGGTCGCCTCGGCCCGGTGGTTGAATCACCGGGCCGACTTTTTTGCAAAATAGGTTTATTGTCACTCTTCGGTTAACGAGAAGCTTCGAACAAGGAGCAACTTAACTGTAGCTCAGCAGAACTCCAATCTTCAGAAATTCCCCTAATCGCTGGAATTGCTCAGCCCATTCCTTGGTCGTCGTATCCTCAGGGCCGGTGGAGAGGATGCCAGGTTTCAAACTCTGATAAACAGACCAGAAAATATTCTGGCTTTCCCACAGGTTCAATGTCAGCGGCAACTCCTCCAAAACCTCCATGGTCTCGTTGATCGTCATTAACAGTGCTAAATTGCATGGAAGTTTAGAAAACTTGGTCAACAGTCGACACAGCCGTTGCTCGGCCGCCATCGCCAGGCTGGGATCATCCAACGGCCACCCCAGTTGTTCGACCTCGTCAGCCAGTTTTTTGAGTTGTCCAGGTTGGGGCGTGTCGCGTTCCAACAGCTGCCGGAAGCGCGTGGTTAATACCATCTCCACCGGCGCACCAAGGATTTTGGGGACCGGCATATTGATGGAACGCAGAAACTTCATCAGGGCGAAGTGGTCGTTGTAGATTTGTTCAAAGCTTCCCTCGATCTCATCCAAGGTCTGCTCCATAATCTGATGGAGAATCTGGCGTTGCTCGTCTTTGAAAAGATGCCACAGGTTATGGATATAGTCGCCGAAATGGCGATCCATGAGACGCACCACTTCTGGTACGTCGCTGCGTTGAAACGCCCCCATGATTTCCTGCCGCATCGTTTTGAACGCTTCCGGTCCTTTGTAGCTTCGTACCCCTGCACTCAGGTGGTGCCCGCCAAGGTAGAGAACAGCAAAACTGAAGATGCCTTCCTCAAGGGTTACGGCTGATTGAATACGGACCCGGCCAATGGAAATTTCCAGGCGCCCGGCATTCCCTTTTTCACACTCAATTCCTTCGGCACGATAGCAATAAACCTGACGTTTGACTCCAGGTACCCGCTCGCAGTCTTTGCGGAATTGGGCCGAAATAGCACTGTGCGCGGCGACCCGATTCAGGTCCAGTAGCAACGGAGCTATGTTGGTCTGGTAGATATTGCGCGCATTCCCCCACTGACTCAGGTTGCTCGGGACTTTGGCGAGGTAGGACAAAAAGGTTTCTTCCAGTCCTTCTGCACCAAGCTTTGTCGCCAGTTGAAGTGCTCTGGCGGCATAGCAGAGAATCTGGGTTGATTCTATTCCTGAAACTTCATCAAAGAACCATCCGCAGCTGGTGTACATCAACATCGCTTGGCGCTGCATTTCCAGCAGGGACAGGCAGCGCGATTTTTCTTCACCGGACAGCTCGCGAGGCACATGATTACGAAGAAAGCGATCGATCGCTTCGGGGGTGCGTTCAAGGACAATCTGAATGTACTTATCCCGTAAATCCCAAGGGACCAAGTGGAAATCCCGCATTTGCCTTTCGTAAAGGCTACTGAGATTGTCGCGCAACCAGTCGAGGGCTTCCCTTAATGGCGCGCGCCAATGCTGGCGTAAGGAATTTCCCCCAATACGACAGCCGCAGTCGGAACGCCAGCGTTCTACGCCATGCGCGCAACTCCAAGAGGAATTTTCAACAATCTCAACTTCCCACTGAGGTGGATGCAACTCAAGGTATTCAGCGTAGATTGTGACGCGGGCCAGGCTCTTTTTCTGGATATGACTCAGGCAGTAAGCCAATGCCATGTCTCCAAACCGATGGTGATGGCCATAGGTTTCTCCATCGGTGGCGATGTGCATCAGCTGTGTTTCCGATTGAGAGGAAAAGCCTTCCATGAGGCGGCTGGCGAATTTTTCGCCGCGGCGCAGGAGTTCGGAAAAGGCGACTTCTTGTGAAACCGGGCCATTGTAGAAAAAGATGGCAATGCTTTTGCCGGAAGGGAGGGGGCATAGGTAGGGACGGCGGGTGTCGATGCCACCATTGCAATCTTGCCAATGTTTTTCACCCTTGGGGCGGATGCGTTTAGCTTGGTGAGGGGCCAGGATGGTGAAGCGCACGTCTTGTTCTGCTAGTAGTTCCAGCGTTGCGGTATCGACAGCAGTCTCCGGTAACCACATCCCTTCAGCCTGCCGGCCGAAGCGCGACTTGAAATCGGCCAATCCCCACAGGACTTGGGTACGCTGGTCTCGCTCGTTGGCCAACGGCATAATCATGTGGTTGTAGGCTTGCGCCAGGGCGCTGCCATGACCGGAAAAGAGTTTCTGGCTTTCCTGGTCAGCGGCAAGAATTTTCTGATAGGTCAGCGGCTCATGGCGTTCCAGCCAGGACAGCAGAGTCGGGCCGAAATTGAAGCTGATTTTGGCATAATTGCTGACGATATTGATAATGCGATCACGCTGATCAAGAATGCGTGAGGAGCCATTCGGGGCATAGCATTCAGCAGTAATGCGCTGGTTCCAGTCATGAAACGGTGCGGCAGAGTCTTGCTGTTCCACCTCTTCAAGCCAGGGATTTTCACGCGGAGGCTGATAAAAATGTCCATGAATGCATAGGAAGCGTTCCATGCCCGGAGCCTTTGCTGTGGATGTTTGTGGATCTCATAACGATGGGAAGACTGCGAAGTGAGATGTCCTCGCTTTACAGTTGCAATCGTTAAACTTTATCAGGTCTTAGGCAGCAGACAAGAGGCATCTTCACTCCGTGTGCAGGGTTGGCGTAGAAGGCAAGGATAGGTTGGAGGAGAAGCCTCTGGCTTGGCTATCAGGAGAAAAATGAGGGGGTGAATCTGCCCATGACATGGCGAAGGAGTGTGGCAACCAGATAAGCAAGACCGGCCAGCAAAACTGTCGTTGCTCCGGACGGCAGATCCGGTCCGTAAGACAGGACCAGCCCGCCGCTGGTGAACAGGGTGCCGAGCAGGGTGGCCAGAAACATCATTGGTCCTAATGACCGGGCAAATTGGCCAGCAATGGCAGCTGGCAGAGTCAGCAGGGCGATGACCATGATCAGGCCGACAACTTGGATAAGAATGACGACGGTCAGGGCGACCAGGCAGAGGAGCAGCATGGTGAAGAAATCGACGGAAACCCCGCGCAGACGGGCGAATTCTTCGTCAAAGGAAACGGCCAACAGCTGTTTGTAGAATAGCCAGACGGTGATGACAATTGCCAAGTCCAAGCCACAGATGAAATACAAATCCTGCCGAGGAATCATCAGGATGTTGCCGAACAGGTAGCTCATCAAATCAACATTGTATCCCGGCGATTGGGAAATGAAGATAATCCCCACCGCCATGCCCACGGCCCACAAGGCACTGATGATGGTGTCCTGCTGTTCATGCAGATGAAGTCTGACCCAGCCGATAATTATGGCGGTAAACAGTGCCGCGATGACCGCGCCACCCAACGGGCTCTGCCCAAAAAAGTAGGCTATCCCCATTCCTCCCAGAACCGCGTGGGCGATCCCGCCAGCCATGTAGCCAATCCGTCTCACCACAACATAGGATCCGACAACCCCGCAGGCAATGCTCGCCAATATCCCACCGAGGAGAGCATGTTGCAGAAAGGTTTGTTGTAGCGCTGCCTGAAAAAATGATTCCACCAGTTTAATCCTCCTTGCGGACCGTATGATGATGGACCATCTGCATCGGGCTGCCGTATAACTGCCGGATGGTGTCCCCGTTGATTTCCGATGTCATGTGGCAAACCAGGGTTCGGTTGAGACAAACGACACGATTGATATAGCGGGAAATGAAACCGATGTCGTGGGAAACCACCAAAACTGTAACACGCTCGTTGAGGCGTTTGAGTAGATCGAAGACCCCTTCTTCAACCCGAGGATCGATATTGGCTGTCGGCTCGTCGAGGATGAGGATTTCCGGATCACTGGCCAGGGCGCGGGCGATAAGCACCCTTTGTATTTGTCCACCAGACAGGGACCCGAGGGGACGCTGAGCCAGATCGAAGATTTCAGTCTCTTCCATGGCTGAACGTGCCAATTGTCGGTCGTGTGTGCTGTAGCCGAGGATCGGGCGGGTTTTGCCCAGCCTCCCTTGAAGAACGGTGTCGCGCACCCGGATGGGGAAATTTTTTTCAAAAGTGGCGAACTGGGGCACGTAGCCGAGACGCATTCTTGCCTGGGCCGGGCTCTGCCCCAAGACCCGGATCTGACCGCCGGTAGGAGTAAGCAATCCCAGGATCAATTTGAGTAAAGTGGTTTTGCCGCTACCATTCGGGCCAACGATCCCCAGAAATTCCTCGCGCTTAATGTCCAGGCAGACATCTTCCAGGACCGTTTGATTCGCATATTGAAAATTGACGTGGTCGAGGTGGATGACTGTGTCGCTCATGGCTGCTCCATGGCGTTACGAAAGGTGCGGGCCGCCAATCGAAGGTTCTCTGTCCAGTTTTCAGCCAGAGGATCAAGGGTTGCCACCTCTGCTCCGATTTCTTTAGCAATCATGTTGGCCAACCGAGTGCTGAACTGCTGCTGGACGAAAATCACCCGAATCTGTTGCTGCTTGGCTTCATTGATCAATTTGGCCAGACCTTGCGGACCAGGTTCCTTGCCGGCAATTTCCACAGCGACTTCTTCCAGGTTGTAACGTGAGGCAAAATAACCCCAGGCCGGGTGGAAGACGAGGAACCGGCGGTTTTTAATAGGTGCCAGTTCGGTACGGATTTCGGCGTCAAGGGATTTCAGTTCTGCTTTGAACGCGGCCAGATTGGCAGCATAAAATTCCCCATGCGCCGAATCAAGATCCGTTAGTCCTCGGCAGATGCGTTCCGCCATGATTTCGACCAGTGTCGGATCGGTCCACGTGTGGGGATCGCGTTCGTCGGCGTCGTGATGGTGGTCGGCTTCGCCTTCATGGTGGGCGACTGGGGTCAAATCACGGGAGGCGATTCCCTGACCTAGATTCACGACGGTCAAGCTGGGGTTGTTGTCAACGATTCGGGATAACCAGACTCGTTCAAAGGGAACGCCGATTGGAAAGAAAAGTTTAGCCTGTCCCATTTCAGCCATCTGCCGTGGAGTCGGTTCATAGGTCGCCGGACTTCGGCCGGGTCCGACGAGGACGTTGACCGAGACGTATGAACCGCCAATTCGTTCGACGAAGAATTTTTCCGGAAGAATACTGACAACGACGGGAAGACCGGCCGCGCTGGCATTAAATGCCAACGTCTGTGCCAGTACTAGCCAAAGGAAACCTAACAATTTTATTCTCATGATCCGTTTTTTCTTTGCATGCTGGGAAAGAAACAGGCTGTTCCTTTTTGCCCGTGGGGCGGGGGGGAAGCTGGGCCAAATCCTAATACACTTTAGAATAGTGTCAATCAAAAAGCGGGTAGGATGCTAAAATCGCAGTAGCAAATATGTCATTTGTATTGTTGCGGGCCACGTTCTGGCTGTTTGTCGTGAAAGCTTGGAACTCACGGGTGCGAAGATAATTTCATGCTGCCTATTTTGTTTGCGACTATTCTAACCTTGTCCGTACTTTATGCTCCCCAGCCGCTACTACCGGTGATTATGGCTGAGTTTGGGGTGAGTCGTGAAGCCGCAGCACTGTTGACCACAATTACATTCGTGCCCTTGAGTCTGGCTCCGTTGCTATATGGCGTCCTGCTGGAAAGTATTTCGCCGCGCCGCTTGTTGCAGGTTTCCATGGGGCTCCTTGTTTTATCGGAGATATGGTTTGCCTGTACAAGAACATACCCTCTGTTGTTATTAATTCGATTTTTACAGGGAGGGCTTGTCCCGGCGATTTTAACGGCCTTGATGACATATTTGTCCGTCACCGCTGGCAGGGAACAGGTCCAGGCGAAAATGGCAATATATGTAGCAGCCACCATCGTCGGTGGTTTTTTGGGACGCGCGGTCTCTGGTGTGATCGCCAGCGCCTGGGGATGGCGTTACAGCTTTTGGGTGCTGGCGTTCAGTCTGTTGATAGCGGTTCTTTTGTTGTTGCGTTTGCCTGAGACGCCATCCCGTCAACTCGTTCGCCCTTCTTTCGGTTTGCTTCGGCAAGTTTTGCGCACACCTCTTTATTCCCAGGCGTATTTTCTGACGTTCTGCCTGTTTTTCACGTTTGCTGCCGTCATGAACTTTCTCCCTTTCAGGCTGACCGAAATCAGCACCCAGGCTGACGAATTTCGCATCGGTCTGATGTATTCCGGTTATCTCATGGGGGTGGCTACCTCGCTGCAGGCCATTCGAATCGGCCGGTGGCTCGGAGGGGAAACGCGAGCAATTCTTTTTGGATTTGTTATACTCGCTCTGTCTTTGGGTGGTTTGAATGTTGCGTTTGTGCCTGTACTATTTGTGACAATGTTTGTGTTTTGCGGCGGTATGTTTTTGGTGCACAGTACCACCTCTGGATTTCTCAACCGATTATCAAACGCTCCAGTTGGGGTGGTCAATGGACTTTATGTGTCCTTTTATTATGGGGGAGGGGCCGTCGGTTCTTTTCTGCCTGGTTATGTCTATCGTTTTTGGGGTTGGCAGGGATTTTTGGCTGTTTTATTTCTCGTTGCAATGCTGGGAATACTCTCCGCCTGGAATCTGAACAGAGGGATTTGCAATTAAAAATGTGAGAATAGATTAATGCTAATCCGACTTCCCGCGTCGGGAAAGAGTTGTTGACAGTCAGGGCTTTGCCGGGTTATTTATCTAAAATTGTTTGTTTCAGGCTATTTACTTCTGTTTATGAAAGGATTGAAAATGAAGCAACGTTCCCTTGTCGTCTTAATCACGCTCATTCTGCTGTCGCTGGGGCTTGGTTGCACCGCTGAGGAAAAGAAAGTCGAACTGAAAGACTTTAAAGATAAGGTTTCCTACAGCATCGGGTTGAATCTTGGGAATGATTTCAAAGGTCAGGAAGTTGAAGTCAACGCTGACGCCTTGGCGCAAGGAATCAAGGACTCCGTGGCTGGCGGCGAAACTATGATGACCCCCGAAGAAGTTCAGAAGACCATTGCTGATTTCCAGAAAGAATTGGGCGAAAAACAGCAGGCCCGTGTTGCTAAAATGTCCGAAGAGAACCTGAAGGCCGGTGAAGCCTTCTTGGCTGAAAATGCCAAAAAAGAGGGTGTGAAGACAACTGAAAGTGGCCTCCAGTACATAGTCATTGAAGAAGGAACCGGCAAAAAACCCACGACCAATGATGCCGTTACCGTCCACTACACCGGTCGCCTCATTGACGGCACTGAGTTCGACAGTTCGGTCAAGCGTGGTCAGCCTGCAACTTTCCCGGTCGGTGGCGTTATCCCCGGTTGGACCGAAGCTCTTCAGTTGATGAAAGAAGGCGCCAAATACCAGCTGTTCATCCCGGCCAACCTGGCCTATGGTGAGCGTGGTGCTGGTCCTAAAATCCAGCCCAATTCCGTTCTGGTGTTCGATGTTGAGCTGATCAAAGTCGGTCAGTAATCAAAGGCTTTAAACTGATTCATGTCAGTCCAAGGCTTGCTGGTGGCGGTCGGTCCGGCACCAGCAGGCCTGTTCTTTTTTTGCTTAAAGGAGTTGTTCATGCGACAGGTTAAACAAGGGGATAACGTAAAGGTCAATTACACTGGGAAGTTGCAGGATGGTCAGATATTCGACAGCTCCGAAGGTATTGATCCCTTACAGTTTACCGTCGGTTCTGGTGAAGTGATTCCGGGTTTTGACCAGGCCGTTATCGGCCTTGAGCCGGGTGCTAAGACCACTGTCCACATTGCTCCGCATGATGCCTACGGTCCCCGGAATGAAGATCTGGTGGCAACGGTAAAAAAAGCCGATCTGCCCGAGGATTTGGAATACTCGCTCGGTTCCCAACTGCAGGTTTCTCAGGAAGATGGCAATATGTTTGTGGTGACTGTGACTGAAGTCACCGATGAAGCCATCACGCTGGATGCCAATCATCCCCTGGCCGGACAGACCTTAATCTTCGACATTGAGCTGGTTGAAATTGCCTAAATTCTGCTGATCGATCATAGAAGTTTGTTCAAAGGTCGGCTTTATGCCGGCCTTTTTTATGGCCATTTTGCGGAAAAAGAGAGGCGGATTCTCTGCCGCCTGACTTGCAACGAGAAAACCATTCGGGATTTAAGGGGTTTTTCACTTGAGCTTTAGAGCGGTTGTCGGTTTGATTCTTGCACAATAGCGTATACCCCAAGACTTTTGTTTTCGTTGTTATAGTTTTCTGGAAACTTGAGGATTTTTGTTATACTTTGGGGGGAATTCGTAAGATCTGCTGGAGGAAGGGCCGTTGATCGGAAAAAAAATAGTGCTCTCCAATGATCCTGAATTACTTCAGGTGATGAAAGATTCGTTTTTCCGGCGTGCAGGGTTTGCCTTGCTTGTCGCTAATACAGGTCGGCAGGCTTATGAAATGATTGAGGAAGAAGACCCTTTGCTGGTTATCCTCGGTTTGAATTTGGCTGAAATGCCTGGCGATCAATGTTGCCGGCTGGTCAAAGACGATCCGATTTTGCGTACAACGCCTATCGTTCTTCTTGCCAAACGGGACGATCAGAAAGACTTGGAACGTTGTCAAAAGGCAAACTGTGATCGGATCGTGACGCTCCCCTTTGTCGAGAAAAAACTCGTCGCTGTTGCATGTGAGCTGCTCCATATTGGTAACCGTGGAGAGCCGCGAATCCCTGATTCCTTACCTGTACGTTGGGGGAACAACCCGCGTAAACTTTTGCCCGGAACAATTCTCAATCTCAACTGTGGCGGCCTTTTCATCGAGACCAGAAAGCTATATCCCGTCGATACTGTGGTGACCATTGACTTCGAACTGTCGGACCATTTCCCCCGATTGCACTGTGAAGGTCGTGTTGCTTGGGTTAACCATCCCGAATGGATCAAAATGCCACAGTTGCCCACCGGAGTTGGTATCCAACTCACAGAAATATCTGATGGCGACCGCCAGAATTTGATCGAATACCTTACTGAAAAAACAACATCTAAAGCATCCTAGCCAGCCAGTTTCTTTTATTTTTTCTTTCTCTCTCATCCGTGAATTGTTGAAAATCATTGACTGTTGGTTATCCTTTTTGTCAGGTCCAACATGTTTGTATTTTTGCGTGCTTTTTGCTTGTGAGGAAAACCCTATTCGATGAAAAAAATTCTAAGCGTGGATGACCATGCCGAAGTGAAAAAATTGCTGGAGATTGTCCTGCAGAAGGATGGCCGACAGTTTTTTCAGGCTGAGAACGGCGAGGAGGCTATCCGTCTCGCACGTCAGGTCAAGCCCGATGTGATTCTTCTCGATATCATGATGCCTGGAGGCATGGATGGGTATGATGTGATGCGGATCCTGCGCGCTGACCCTGAAACCTCTTCTTGCGTGATTATCGCGATGACAGCCAAGGTGCAGCAGCAGGACCGCGCTGACGCTTTTGCTGCCGGTGCCGATGATTATTTACCCAAGCCGTTCAATATGATTGACCTAAAACAGAAAGTTGAGCACTTTCTTAACGATTAAAACCGGCCCTCTTGATGGAATCGAAATTCTCCTCACGCCCAAACAATCCCTTCAACCTTTTACATCTGTTCCTTTAAAACATCCCTGAATGGCAAATTGCTCTGCTGGTTTACGTTGATTGGGACGCTCCATGGCCTGCAGGTCTGAACTGAGCTGGGCCGGGTCGCCGTGGCGACCCACCGCTATGGCAACCATGATTTCATATTCATCTCGCGAGACATTGAGGGCTTCATAGGCCTTGTCCTGCTTGAAACCAGCCATAGCATGAGCGTAGAGGCCTAGCCGGCGAGCTTGAAGAGCAAGTGACAGCCATGCTGCCCCGGTATCAAAGCTGGCATGGCGGTTGCCATGCCCAGTTGTTTTGAATTGACGGCGGGCGAGTAAAAACATAAGCAACGGCGCATGGCAGGCCCAGGAACGATTTTTTTCAACAAGGAGGGAGAGAAAGAGTTCGCGATCTTTTTCCTCTTGGGCATAAAGAAATAGCCAAGGTTGCTCGTTGAAACATGATGGGGCCCAGCGAGCAGCTTCAAGCAGGGTTTTCAGCGCGGGTTCGGGAAGGGGGGCTGGATCAAAGGCGCGCGGCGACCAACGATCAATAAACATGGGATCAACGTCGACAGCAGGGGTTCGTAAATTATGAAGTTTTTCTGACATGGTGGTTCCTTTATGTCGATCAGGGGCCGATTGTTTAATTGCGAGGGGTGTAATGGCGCTTCAACCAGTGGCTCAGGCCATCCACGCCAGGAAACAAAACCCGCTCGGTGATGTTCGACTGATCTAGCTTGTCGCGAATTTCCCATTTCAATTGGGCTGGTACAATAATTTTGCGCCAGATATCCGGCTGTTGTTCCAGCCAGTCTTCAAGGGTCCGCGCCGGGTCGGACATGACTGAGAAAAAGGCGAATTGATTGACAATGCGATCATCGATGGATGGAGGTTCGAAAAAAGCCACAAAGTCGTGACTCGATAGAGCGTCGAGATTTTCCAGGCTGTGGATGGCTGCCGAGAGCATTTCCACTGTGAAAACATTGGCCCCTTCCTGTTCCAACATGCGTTTCAGTTTGCCAGGGAGGAGTTGGTGAGCTTTGACGTAGTTGACGGCCCAGATAACACCGTCCTGATGATACCGTTCCACATTCGCTGTTGCGAAATGCATAGCCACAAATGGAGAGTATGTCCAGTCCAGCAGACGAGTCGGCAAACCATAATGTTGGGCCACGGAAAGCCAGTGCCAGAGAGAGTCACGCTCAACCACGCTCCGGTGTGCATATTTTTTGAAGTTGCGCAGCAGGTGTGGTTCAAGTTCGACAAAACAACCTCCCAGGCGCATCAGGGTCGTTTCAAGTCGGTAGTTTGCATCTGACAACCCCCTAAAAGCGTAGCGGGAACGAAACCTGCCGATATCCGGACTCCAGGAGTCTTCAAACATCTGGTGTTGCAGCTCGTCCCAACTGCTGACGCGAATTTCGTTCATTTCATCCTCCCGACAGTGGAGCAGAAAAAACAAAAGGCACCCCGCCAGCAGGGTGCCTTTTGTGGGGTATGAACAGGTTGGAATTTAGGCTTTCCAAAGCCCGTGCAGATTGCAGTATTCGCGTGCGGTAACTTGCTTAGCGACCACAGGGAAAGTCGCTTGCGGTGCTTCCCCGGGCTTGAGGAACTGCCGATAAACTTTGCCATCGGCTATCAGTTCAACCCATTCGATATAATGGGCGGCTTCCATGGGGTGTGCAACGCTGCCAACCTTAACGGTGATGGAATCGGCACCGATTTCGATAACTGGCACATGTTTTTCTTTGGCGGCGTCAACGGTGTTTTCCGCCATCAGCATCATTGGTTCCCCACAGCAAACCAGTTCACCGCCGCCTGCGTGCAAAACTTCGACGATATTGCCACAGACATCACATTTATAGACTTCCAATTGTTTGGCCATAGTGCCTCCTTTGTTTGGTTACCAGTTTTCACCGAGCAGTTCAAAATGAGCCTGGGCGTGTGCGCAAGCCGGGCAGGCCGAAGGGGCTTCGGGCCCTTCGTGCAGGTAGCCACAATTACGGCAACGCCATACAACGCTGGTTTCACGTTTAAAGACTCGGCCTTGTTCGATATTGGCTAACAGGTCGCGATAACGTTTTTCGTGTTGTTTTTCAGCAATCGCGATAGCCATGAAAATGTCAGCGATTTGGTTAAAACCCTCTTCACGGGCTATGCGGGCAAAGGCAGGGTACATTTGGGTGTGTTCGTAGTTTTCACCACCTGCCGCTTCGAGCAGATTCTCTGTAGTTGTTCCGATGACCCCCGCGGGAAAGGCAGCAGTGATTTCGACTTCGCCCCCCTCAAGGAGCTTGAACAGGCGCTTGGCATGTTCTTTTTCCTGGTTTGCCGTTTCTTCAAAGATATCTGAAATCTGAACAAAACCCTCTTTTTTGGCTTGAGCAGAAAAGTAGGTGTAGCGGTTGCGTGCCTGGCTTTCTCCACAAAAAGCAGTCAGGACAATTTTTTCAGTGCGAGTTCCCTTTAGGGCCATTAGAGCATCTCCTTTGCATCGCGAAATATTACTGAATTAAATGCAAACTCAAATAGTCTAGCACAGTGATTTGGCGATGCAACTCAGTCGGAAAAAAATATTACCAAAAGTGTAATCAATCGTAAAAAAGAAAAGGCCCCAAAAGGGGCCTTTTCCAATCCTATGCCGGATTACTTCACGTGGCAATCATTGCACTTGGTCGGAGCGCCTTTGTCCTTCATGGTTTTATGGCATTCCAGGCAAGCGGCGTGGCCGGCATCTTTGGTGCTGACGTCGATTTTTGCCGGGGTGCCTTGATGGCAGGCTTCGCAACCAAGTTTTTCACCGTGAGCTTTGTGATTAAAGGTAATGGTACCCTTACCGGTGTAGGTGTACACATCTTCAACTGCGAGGGCAGCGGTGGCAGCGAAGGCAACCAACATAACAGCAACGAGAAGCTTTTTCATCCGTGTTTCCTCCTTGGAAAAGTGTATACAGTCGACACTAATCTAGACAAAAGACTACCCGCTGTCAAGAAAAATTAATGTTTGTAAATGGAGACACTTTAACCTTTTTTAGTCCTGCACCGTCATGATGAAGGAACGGTGGACATAGTGAACGGTTTCAGCGTCTATCAGGGTATAAAAGGTCAGCTTTTGGTTGAAATAGTCTTTTGCGCGAGAGGACCCTTGAGGCAAGTTGACATAAATTTTGCCCGCCAGAGTGTCTTTGTGCAGCGTCTTAATGCAGACGCTGTGACATGTTCCAAGCAAAAACAATTCATCCAACTCTTCGACCATGGTTGTACTTGCCAGCATGATCTGGTCCCTGTTGACGAGGACGGTGTTTGCCTCACAACGAAGAGGGATGAAGGGGTCATCGTCGTCGTTCAACAATTCTCCAAGGCGTTGGGGTCCGCTATGTCGCGCCTCGAACAGACGCAGGAAAACATCGCCATCGATGACGGTCCCATCGAGGAGCAGGAAGCGGACATGGCGTGTCGTCTTGTCAATCTTTTGCTCGTTCATGGCTAACTCCTCGCCTGATTTTGGAACAAGCTCTTGTTCACGGCATATCGATATGCCTCTTCGGAACTGACTCGACCTGCTTTGAGAAGTTCTTGCAGGGCCTGATCCATGAGTTGCATTCCCTCGCCTTTGCCGGTCTGGATAATGGAGGGGATCTGGAATGTCTTTCCTTCGCGGATTAGATTGGCAACCGCAGGGGTGACAGAAAGGATTTCCAGTGCTGCACAGCGTTTGCCATCAACCGTCTTCAAAAGTTGTTGAGCAATGACTCCCTTCAGGGATTCGCCGAGCATCGTACGAATCTGTTCCTGCTGATTGGTGGGAAAGACATTGATAATACGATCAACTGTTTTTGCAGCGCTGTTAGTGTGCAAGGTCCCGAAAACCAAGTGGCCTGTCTCCGCAGCGGTAATCGCCAGCTCGATGGTTTCCAGGTCGCGCATCTCGCCGACCAAAATGATATCAGGATCTTCACGCAATGCTGCTTTAAGCGCTGAAGAGAATGATTGTGTGTGACGGCCAACCTCGCGTTGATTGACGAGGCTTTTCTGGCTGAGGTGAACGAATTCGATGGGGTCTTCAACTGTTAAAATATGGTCGCTTCGAGTGCGATTGACGTGGTCGATCATTGCCGCCAGCGTGGTCGATTTGCCACTCCCCGTCGGCCCTGTGACAAGCACCAGGCCTCGGCTGAATTGAGTGAAACGGAGAACAGTTTGTGGTAGGCCAAGTTGCTCGGCTGTGAGAATTTCGGTCGGGATAAGCCGAAAAACCGCCCCAATGCCAAGACGGCCTGAAAAGATGTTGGCCCGGAAGCGAGATTGCAACGCAACAACTTCATATGCAAAATCGAGGTCGTTCGTGTCTTCAAAATGTTTGCGTTGTTCCTCGGTCATCATCTCGTACAAGAGTGCTTTTATTTGTTCATGAGCCAACTTTTGCGGAATGGCCGGCATTAAGTCGCCTGATTTTCTCAACAAAGGAGGATTGCCAGGTGAGAGATGTAAGTCTGAGCCCCCCTTTTCCTTGAGGATTTTAAATAACGCATCGATTTTGGCCATAATATCCTTCCGCAGGTCGAGAGTGGGCGAAGTAAACAACTGGGTGAAAATTCATCCTGCTAGGAGTAATCAAGGTTCGTGCCGACTTTAAAAGATGTTTTAAAAGAGAAAATAGGCGGAAAAGGGCTGCTTCGGAGGGGAATTGCAAAATAGATTTGCTCAGTGTGACAACAATTTGTCACCGACCGACCGCTTACCGTCACTCGGCAACGGTCTTCACCAGGGTTTTGGCTGGAGAAAGCACCACGTATCTTTATGTCATTGATTCAACCGAGACAGCCTCGTCCGGCTACGAAATTACCATAGAGGATTTTGGAACCACCAACTACTGCACCGCCGCCGACTCAGACAGCTACTATTTCACAGGCACTTGCGCCTGCTACGAGTCAGAGCCTGGAACCGGTTACGTTCTGCGAAGTTCCGCCCTCGGAGTGGATTGCAATGACAGCAGCGCAGCTATCAACCCTGGTGCGACTGAGCTTTGCTCTGACAACGTTGACAACGAACTGCGACGGAGACACGGATTGTGACGACTCTGGATGCTCAAGTAACCCGAGTTGCGCGGCAACGCCAGGAAACGGGCGGCGTACCGGGCTGATGCGAAAGCCGTGGTTGGCAGTTAGACGATGGTGGTGCAATAAAATGTAGTCAGTTTGTAGTCAGTTTTAGAAAAACAAAAGGTTAGGCACACATGCCTAACCTTTTGTTTTTATTGGAGCCACCCAGGAGACTCGAACTCCCGACCTACTGATTACGAATCAGTTGCTCTACCAGCTGAGCTAGGGTGGCGTACCTTTATTGGAAAGTCAGCGAAAACCGAGAATTTCAATCCATATAACGGTATGTAACCTGGCCAAAACCCGTTGATTTGATGCCTGTTTTTACACCAGCTCGAAACATCTGTCAACACACATTCCAACTTGTCTGAGCCATATTGGGTAGAAGAATACCTCGGAGCTGATTCGCTTATCCTGGGACACTGACTCTGTTGCCGATAATAAGATTGTTGACGACAGTCAGTGTTGAATGGGGCAGAGGGCGTTGATTGAAAAAGTGCAAATTATGGGTTTTGTTTTTTAATTAAATTTAAATAATTGTGGCATGGGTTCTGCAGCTACAAATGATTCTTTGACTGAAGTGATCGATCTTGAACATTTTACCAAGGTCTTTCTTAAGACAATTGCAGATTGCCTATCTTTCGCGGAGGGAATGTGAAAAAGATTATCCTTGCTGTCCTCATGATCCTTGTAGTGGGCGTTGCCGGCTGGGCTGCGGCAACCTATGTCGTTGGCGAACAGGTTGAAAAACGTTATTTCAGCCTGCTTGAGCAGAACGGCCAATGGGGAACCTGCCAATGGACAAGCCAGAGTTATGAACGGGGGTTCCTGAAGTCCAAAGCCAGGAGCGTCGTTGAATTCCAGGTGCCAATCCCCGTTGGAGAGGAAACGGATCACACGACGCAAAAACCTGTAAGGTTGACTTTTGAGCACTCCTTACGTCACGGTCCTTTGCCAGCCTGGACGACCCCTGATGGTAACTCCAATTTGACGCCGATACTGGCATTAATTGAAACCCGTTTGATCGATATCGCTCCTGCTGACGGGATTATCCATGATGTCCTAGAAGAGTTAGATAAATCCGGAAATTATTACGCCTTTACCCTTGTTGGGTTGAGTGGTGACGGCAATAGTCGACTGATTCTTCCCCCGTTCAAGAAAAGGTTCAGCGAGGAAGCCCTGGCGGTTAACTGGGGGGGACTGACCTTCGATATGCAATTCACAAGTGATATGCAAACAGCCTCCGGCATCCTTTCCATGCCTCTGCTGCACGCGCAGACAGACAACGGGGAGTTTCTCTGGGACGGCCTCCATGTCGAATTTGATTTGAAACAGGCCTTTCCACTGATTTTCCTTGGGCACAGCGATATGCAGTTCGCTAACCTGAAGATGCAGTTTCAGGAGTCTGAAACCGCATCACCTCAGGAACTGGTTATGAAGGGCTTGAAAGTCTCTACCAACAGTGACCGAAACGGCAATGCCGTTAACTGTACTCAGACTTTGGAATTAGCAAGGATCAATGTCGCAGGTGAAACCTACGGGCCGGGGTTGGTTGAGGTTGTGGCCAGCAACTTCAATGGAGAAGCCTTGAGCCGGTTGCAAATGGACGTGCAGCAGGTCTACCGAAACTCCGAGAACCTGTTTGATCCTGAAGAAATGGCTATCCGCCTGCAACCACTCTATACCCAGTTTTTTATGGAAATGGTCAGTGGTTCGCCGGAAATTGATTTGCGGCACCTGCAATTTACCGCCCCCTCGGGACAATTCGATGGCAGTTTACGTGTAAAGGTTGATGGCGAGGAAAATCTCCTTTTCGGCGACCTGCAATCTTTGATGGAAAATCTGGAAGCTGAGGCCACCATCACAGTGGATGAAAGACTGCTGAAGGCTATGTTCTCAGGGGAACTCGAAAAACAGTTAATGGCCGCTCGGGAACGTGGTGAGTTGCCTTCATTCTCTGATGAGGAAATCACTGTTCTGGCCAAGGAGCAGATTGACGCCCAACTCGAGGCATTGGAAGCTCAACAATATCTTCTGCGCGGTGACGGTCGGGTCCTGTCTCACGCTGTGTTCAACCGGGGTGAATTGATGGTCAACGACAAATTGCTGCCGTTGTTTTAGGCTGCTGATAAAACCTTACTTCTGCTGGGTTGTCTATTCGACCAGTTCCAGTACCTTGCGGAATGGGAATTCAGCCAAAGCTCCGAAGTCAGCGTGACGATTCAACCGTGCGCGGGTGGCGGCCGGGCTGGCGATGCCGCATAGAAAACGGGCCAGTTGGCGGGGATGGGTCATGGATGAATGATTTTCTTTTTTAACGCGCCGGGCGATTTCAGCTTCGGCGGAACCCGGATCGAGGGGGGCAGTGCGAGACAGGCGCTGCCCCTTTTTTTGCCGGCAGCGGCTGCAGTCGTTACAGTCAGCCGTATTCTGTTCGCCGAAATAATCGAGCAACTGGCGGGTCAGGCAGCTGGTTTGTTCCGCATAAGCCAAAACCTGGCGTAGCCGGGCGATGTCACGAACTTCCCGCTCGGCAAAGGTCCGCTGCAGGGTATCGATAAGTTCACGGGGATCGTCAACCGGTCGTTGTAGGCGATAGCCGTGACGCAGGCCGGTAACCTGAGCCGTCAGGTCGCCGATTTCCTCCAGATAGCCGATCGCAGCGGTGATCCGGCTGCGAGGCTCATCGAGGGCAGCAGCGCTGTTGGCCGGAGTGAGGTGAGACCAGACTTTGCCTTCCTTGGCCGTGGCGAAGATGGCCTGCAGAAAGGCGGCGCGCTCCTCATCGAATCCGCCGCAGATCTCTTCCAGCGGACGGTTGAACTTGATTTTATAGCTATCGTAAAACGGTCCGGTGGAACGCAGAATCCCCTGTAATTCGAGATAAGTGAAGACCGTGGCCACTACCAGCGACCGGATGTCGAAGCGCCCCGCCAGGTCAAGGTAGGAAACAGAGAAGTTTTCCTCCTGGCTGAGCAGAAGTTCTGTCAGCGCGGCAAGGTCTTCAGGGACCGGCGTGTCGCCGTAGGTGAAGTTGGCCAACACCGTCAAATCGTCCGCACAGGCCAGAATTTCGCAGTGGGCCGGTCTGCCGTCGCGGCCGGCCCGGCCGATCTCCTGCATGTAATTTTCCAGAGTCTTCGGCAGGTTGTAGTGGTAGATGGCGCGGATATCGGCCTTGTCGATTCCCATCCCAAAAGCGATGGTGGCCACCACCACGTCGGTTTCTCCCCTCATGAAGGCGTCCTGCACGGCGCTGCGGTCCTCGTTTTTCATTCCTGCGTGGTAAGCTCGCGCGGCAATCCCTGCGTCATCAAGAAAGACGGCGATCTCTTCTGCTGTTTTTTGCAGAGTGACGTAGACAATGGTTGGTCCCGGTGTTCCTTCGCGCAGGCGCTGCAATAACAGATCGCGACGCTCTGGGGCCGGGCAGGGGGTGACGGCAAGGTGCAGGTTGGGACGATGGAAGCTGGTGCGGATTTGGTCTCTATCGGTAATATCGAAAGCACGCCGGATATCGGCGGCGACATCCGGTGTCGCGGTAGCGGTCAGGGCCAGCACTCGGTCGACCTTCAACTCTTTAGCGAGTCGGGCTATTTTAAGATATTCCGGGCGGAAATTGTGCCCCCACTCGGAGATGCAGTGCGCCTCGTCGATGGCCAGCAAGGCAATCCGCCGTCCGCGCAGCCGATTCAAAAACCGTTCATTTGCCAGCCGCTCCGGGGCGATATAGAGGAGCTTGAGGCTGCCGTCGGCCAGTTGCCGATAGATCAGCTGCGCTTCGGCCGGGCCGATGCTCGAATCGAGCCGGGCAGCCGTGATGCCGTGTTCCCGCAGTGCGTCGACTTGATCCTTCATCAGGGCTATAAGGGGTGAGATGACCAGGGTCAGGCCATCCAGCAGCAGGGCGGGCAACTGGTAACAGAGGCTTTTCCCACCACCGGTGGGAAAGATCGCCAATGCTGGACGACCGGCAAGGAGGCATTCGATAACCGCTTGTTGACCTGGACGAAAGGTGGCAAAACCGAAACTCTCCTGCAGGCAATTGTGGATCGATGTCGTAGTCAAAATTCCCTCCTGTTTATCCCTCAACTCATTTCACTGCAGGCAGGCCCTTTGGCGTCTTGTCACTACAACATCAAGGTAACGGGCTGCTCCGGCGCTCCAGATGTTTCAGTGCTTCACGTCGGCTCAGACCGGAAAGCCTATTTTCATTGTCCCGGACAAAAGCCTTGACCCAGGCCGGGTCGGTGTAGAAATAGTCGCGCAGAACCCAGCCAATCGCCTTGCGGATAAAGAATTCTTTCTCGTCGGCCAGTTTGAGAATGGTCGCGGCCAGCAGCGTCGTGTTGGTCTGGTCTTTGTGTTTGAGATGAGAGAGCAGAGCTGCACGGCGCACCCAGAGATTCGGCGAGACGGTCCAGGCAATAAGAGAATTTTCCAACTGCCTGTTGCGCATCACCAGCGGGCCGATGATGCGGCTGGCCAGCCAATCCAGAGTATCCCAGTGTGTCGCAGTCGCAACAAGTTCCTCATACAGGGGCCACGATTCTTCGGTGTGAAAGCGTTTGATCTCGACCACGTCCAGAGCCAGGTACATCTCTTCCCGGGACTTTCCTGCCCATAGCTCGCGGATTGCCGCCTCGTAGTCCGCCCGGCAGATCGGTGGAACGGCCTTGCGAGCCAGCCGGAAAATCTCTTTGCGGACCTGACTCGGCACGCCGTAAAACGGCTGGGTGGTTTTCATGTAGCGCCGCATTTCCGCTGCCTTGGCCGGGTCGGCGTGGCGCTGCAGTTCGCTGCGGAGAAGAGAAGCGAGGGACGGGATGGGTACAGGCATAGTGGCTCGACCATGGTGAAAATGTTGAGCGTTTGACACTAGCGGAAGGGAGGCGAAGAGTCAATCAAAGGCGTCATCTGATTGGAAAAGATGACGCCTCAAGGAGGATCGCTTAATTTTTTCATTGGGTTAGGCCGGTTTGCCGGCAAGGCACTCCTGTGGCTGGGACTTACTGTCCGTTATATCGTCACGCCTGTTCATCCTCTAGTGAGGCGGAAAGTTGCTTGGGTTGGCGGTGTACCAGATGCCCATCATGCCGTTGCCGTTGAACTCTCCGGGCTTTGTATCCCCCTTGAAGTAGTAGAGCGGATATCCCCGGAAAGTGATCTGCCTGGCACCATCTTCGCGCGTAATGGCAGCTAGATCATCTGCCTTTAGTCCATCTGCTACAGCTATGGGTCTCATGTAGAAAACCGGCCAGTTGAGCACGCAGACGCCCCTGCAGTTACTTTTCCCAGGTTCGTCTTGCGTGTTCCAGTACAGAGTTCTGCCTGCAGCGTCGGTCAGGTACTGTTCTCCGCCGTGCATTTGGGCCATCTCGACTTGCTGCTGTTTCGCGGCGGCAGGATTGGCCGGCTGCATGAGGAATCCGATGACAGCTGCGAGAGTTATGATCGTTTTCATGATATCTGGTTCCCCGACATATTTTTAAGGCTGCTGCATTAATACTCATAAATGCAGGTAGCTCAAGGGTTCTTTGTCCGAGCTTTTATCCCTATCATATCATGTAATGCCGTTGGACATTGTTAAGAGGACGAGTATGAAGGACGTACGTTGTTAATGTAAATGCGTCGGGGGAGGAAAGAGGGAGCTAGAAGGAAGGATTTTTGTCTTTAGATGAAGGTCAGGCCTTATCCCTGAGGAGGGATAAGACCTGGCGCCCCCAGATTTTTAGGCGTGCAGCTCTCAGGCCTTTTTTACGAACTCCGATTTCAACTTCATCGCGCCAATACCGTCGATTTTGCAATCGATATTATGATCGCCTTCGACCAGTCGGATATTCCGTACCTTGGTGCCGACCTTGACGACAGAGGACGAGCCTTTGATCTTGAGGTCCTTGATCACTGTGACGGTATCACCATCTTCCAATATCGTTCCGTGGGCATCTTTGAATACCGCCTGATCATCAGCTCTTCCGACGGCCGCATCAATTGCCCATTCATGGGAACACTCCGGGCAGACGTACAGACTGCCGTCTTCGTAAGTGTATTCTGAGCCACATTGCGGGCATTTCGGTAAATCACTCATTACGGTCCTCCGTTTTCCTATTGGTTTGTCGCGTGGTAATAATCAACATGTTGGCCAACTTTGAGAGGTCAACATGGTCCTTGGATTGAAGGAGGATTCACTAAAGCCGATAGATAGCTCCCTCCTTCATGTGCCGAGCTAAAATACGTCATTATTGCTGTGCTGCCCAGGATTTTTCCAATGGATTGCGTGATTGACTCCTTAAACTGTTGGAACGACCGACGGTAAATCCTATTTGGCCCGGTTCCTGCTTTTTCTTGTTCATGGATTTGGCCACACCACGATGTGGTGATGTGGCTGAAGAGCAACGACGCCTGCAGGGAAGGGATTCCCGCGGGTTTTTTCGTTTTTGGCCAAGGACAGAATTCTTTTCAACCGCCAAGGTAACCGCTTTCAAGCTGTGCGTTGGTGATTAATATTTCAGCAAAAAGCTTGTTCCAGGAAGCTATTGGACTGGCTTGAAGGAGGCTTCATGGCAAAAGCCAAAGCAGGAGATACGGTTCAGATTTCTTACATCGGCACATTGGATAACGGCCGTATTTTCGAAAACACCAATGAGAGTGGACCGCGCACCCTTACCATCGGGGCTGGAGAGGTCTTTCCGGCATTGGAACAGGCGATATGCGAGATGGAGGTCAAGGAAACCCGAAATATCGTGATCCCGGCGGAGCAGGCCTACGGTCCACGTCTCAAGGAAAATATCCTCGTTGTGTCGCGGACTAAACTGCCCCAGGGAATTGAGCCGAAGCTGGGTGCGAAGCTGAGTATCTCACTTGCCAGCGGCAGTGAACTGGTCATGATCGTCACTGCCGTGACCGAAGAGACCGTGACCCTGGACGGCAACCATTTTTTGGCAGGGCTGGATCTGACCTTTGCATTGCGTCTGGATTCCATCAATTGATGCAAAAAGGCCCACCGATCGCCGATCAGTGGGCCGTCGTCCTGCGGCTCAGATCAACCTCTGAGCAAGTGTTGTTCGATTTCTTCGCAATCATGGAAATCCCAGCAGCCGTTTTTGCCTTCGGGGGTCTTTACGACCAAGTGGTCACGTTGGCAACTCTGCACAATGCCATGTTGCCCGCTCGTTTTGAGGCTGACAAAGGCATCACGTCCTGCCTCGCTTTCCATGCACACATATTCGAAACGTTGGCGATCCATAGTGGCTCCTTTCTCCGCCTGTCGCCGTTAATGGGTGGAGGCGATTTCCTCCACTTCGTCCGGTCCCCAAGTGGTTAATTCGTCCCCGAGGTCGACCAGAAAACCCTCGGGAGGGGCAAGACTGGTGCATTGCACGACCACACCGATTTCACCACTTTTCAGGTGGCGTAAACGGGATGGCATATCTTTATGTTCACTCTGCTGACAGATGCGTATGTAGTCCTGTTGTTTCATGATGACCTCCTTTGTCATAATTTGATTATACCACCAGCCTGATAAATTGAGTCAACGGGGTCGCCTCCTTGTCGTGAATTGCAGCTAAATCCTTGCGGTCATGCACTTAAACGCTATCATTAATCCAAGAGGCCAGGGCAATCCGGATAGGCCGTAAAGTGCTTTCTGGTAAAGGAGTAGGTTTATGCTGAAAGATATCACTCAAAGGGATTCGCAGAATTTCAAGTCCGAAGCGAAACGGTTGCTCGATGCCTCCAAGGTGGATGTCGCGAACAAAAGCAAGGAGGGAAAAAAGGATGGGGCGGTCACGGACCGCGTGACCATCCAAGGACAGAAGCCAGAGGGGGTGACGTACTCTCCAGCGTTGTCGGATGTTGATCTGGAAGCGAAGTACACTCTGCTGCGCAACCTGGTTGTCGATACCTTGCAGGAACAGGGGGTGGCGAGTCGGATCGCCTTGGGGAACAGCGAAATAGATATCTCAACTCTTTCCGTGGAAGACGCCCAAGCTCTGGTCGCCGAAGATGGCTATTTCGGCGTTGAAAAGACCTCCCAGCGGATGTTTGATTTCGTCGTGGGATTGGCCCAGAATGACCCGTCCCGTCTTGATGCAATTCGCAGGGGGATCGCCGATGGTTTTGCTGAGGCTGAAAAAGCCTGGGGAGGAACCTTGCCCGAGATTTCTTATCAGACGCGTGATGCGTTAATGGAGAAACTCGATCAATGGGAACAGGGGTTCACTGCTGCAACGTGATGGCGGGATGTCGCGCAGGATGGCATTAAAAGCTCGACCAGGGATTAGGCCTAGTCGAGCTTTTGATTTTAGGAACGGAAGAATGGTCGACTTTTATTTGGATTCGGGGAGCTGGAGTGGCAATGTCAGGGTAAATATCGTGCCATTGAGCTCGTCACTGCTGAAAGCCACTTGGCCCTGCAGATATTCGCTGAGAATCTTCATGCTGTAGGTTCCCAGCCCCCGGCCACCGTCGCGGGTGGACACTTGGTGGTGGAACAGTTGTTGTTGGATGTCCGGATCGATGACGCCCTGGTTCTGCACCCAGAAAATGACTCCGGTTTCACAAAGACGGCAGCCTGTCTTCACAATACCTTTGTCAGGGCTGGCCTCTAAGGCGTTTTTCACCATGTTGCCAAGAATCCGGAATACCAGCGACTGGTCACTTTCAAAATCGCACTCCTGTGAGTCTTTCGCCACCTTCAGCGTCCGGCCGCGGGCGACCGGGTGTTGCCCGTAAATCTTGACCACCAATTCCAGAACTTTTTTCGCACTCAACTTCGATGTCATCAAACTCAAGTCGCCTTGTTGTGCGCTGGTCAGCAGGCGTTGGTTTTCAATTTCCTCCAGACTGCGATCGGCTGCTTGATAAATTATCTCGTAAACCTCTTTACTCGAAGGGGCGATTCCATCACGCAAAAGTTCGGCGTAGCCGCGGATGCTGCCGGCCAGATTAAGGATGTCGTGAAAAAAGATGCGTTCCAGGGTGCGACGGCGTTGAAAGTTTGTTTTAAGCTCTGACAGCAGGTAGGCAGTGAGAAGAAAGAAAGACAGCCGGACCAAGGAGTTCCACCAGGGAATATAGGGTGAGGTATAGGCCTGATGTGACAGGTAATCGGCAGCCAGCCAGATGGCCGCACAGAAGATGGCGGTTATGTAGCCGGCTCCGCGGCCGGTAAACCAGGTGACGAGGTAGATGGGTAAGAGGTAGAAAATTGAAAAGGAAAGTTGCTCTCCGCTGATGAGATCCAGCACCCCAAGGACCAGAATCAGCAGAAAACTAATAGAAATTTGCCATTGCCAGCTCATGCTGGACATGATTTTTTCCAGCCACGCAGTCACCAAGGGCTCCCTAGTAGAAACGACGCCGGAAAATACGGATTTCTAACTGCCAAGGTTGTTCGCTAAGTATAGCGTGATTCGGCTTTTTTTCATCTGAATGCTGGCTGGAAAGAAAGTTTTGCAGAAGTGAATAAAGGCTGGATCTCAATCTTCCAAGAGCAAGAGAAGGTCTTTTTTGCTGCCTGCGCCGGTCTTTTCCCGAATCCGTTTCATGTAGGTTTTGACCGTCGATTCTGTGATGCCCAGGGCAACGGCAACATCCCGGTATGTTTGTCCTTGCACAACGAGTTCCAGGACTTTGAACTCCTGCTCTGAAAGCTGGCTTGCTAACTGAGGGGGGACAGTCCGTGACGTTGTCGTTTCTGTAAGGACAATAGGTTCAGAGCGATCGGAAAGATGCTTCATCTCCTGGTACTTGAAGTAAAACAAGCTCAGTAGCGCCAAGCTCAAGGCAAGATTCCCTGCGAGTGCCACCCCCTGAATAGCATTATGTTCGGGGTGGGCCAGCCAGTTCCCACAGAGAATCCCCAGACAGACCGCCCCCAAAGCAAAGCCGAATTCCCGGACTCCCCCTCCTCGTCGTAACAGCCAGGTGAGGACGAACATGTCCGAACAGCCACTGGCTGCCTGCAACAGAAACATGCCCGCAACAATGCTCCACGCCCGGTCCGTCATCAAGACAGCGAACGCCAGCATAGCGAGGGCAATGGCTGCGACGAATAACCGGTCGGTTCCTCGTTTCTGGGCAACAATGCCGACCAAGACCGCAGCCAGATAAAAACCGAGCTCCAAGCCTGGCAAAGGAGACACCACCGCAAAGCGTGGTGCCACAAACCCATACATGATGCCGCACACAAGATGAAAAATGAACAGGCTGATCAGGTAGGGGCTGAGCTGGCCCGAAAAAAGACCCGCACTGGATTGCGGCCGAGGCCAGACGAGGAGAAACATAGCCAGCGCCACACAAAGAATCTGGCCCTGGATTGAAAGGTCGGCCGCCTGCCAGACTGCCAACAGGATATTTCCCACAATCAACCCGACCCCTGCGGATAGGACCGGCCGTTGATCCTGATGCAGATCGTTGCAAACTTGCAGGCAGACCAAAGCTGCCGCAGCTCCGATCAAGCTGACAAGCCAGGCTGAGTCAGCAGGGCGAAGCAGGGACAGGGTTGCAGCAACGCAAACCAGGGGGGCGCCTCTCCAAAGCCAGGGAGCTTTGGCCAATGTGAGAAACCGAGCCGCGAGAAACAAGCTCAGAATGTGAGGGACTAAAAAGGTTGACAAATCTGCAGTTGGAGAGAGTTGCAGCAGTCGACCATTCATAGGGAAACTCAACAGCCAGAAAACAAACAGCGCAAATCGCAGGCCTGAGATCATCGTCATGGGTGGACCTTAAATCTTGGTGTGGCAAAATGGCGATTGACAAAAAGGATGGCACAAGTTTGTCAGCTTCATCAGGACTTCTGAAATTACATCAACTTGAATTTATTATCAAATTGTTATTGTGAGAAAGTTAATTTGAATTATTAAAAACGGAGAGAGGCTGTCCTGGCAATACGGGCTGGATCTCTTGAAAGGATAATTTCAGGTGGACAATGGCAAAGTAAAGAAGACGGTGGTGCCGCGGCTTGGCGAGGTTTCCACCCAGATGCGGCCACCGTGAGCTTCGACGGCGTGTTTGGCAATGGCCATTCCCAGCCCCAGTCCTTCAACGGCTGTATTCGAGGCGTCGACTCTGTAGAAACTTTCGAAGATTCTTTCTGCTTGTTCCTGGGTCATGCCGATGCCTTTATCTTTGACACTGATCAGGCACTGGTCTGCCTCCTGTCTGATGCTGATAAGCACGGGGCCGCCGGCAGGAGCATATTTGACCGCATTGCTAAGCAGGTTCTCCATGACCTGTTCGATTTTATGTCGGTCGATGTTGATTTTGGGCAGATGGCCCGCCAATTTGATTTCGAAATGATGCTTGGGGCTGATCTTTTGATATTCGCCGACCAGTCGCAGGATAAGGTTCTGCAGCAGACATGGTTGCTTGTTGATGCTGATCAGCCCGCCATTATGAATACGGCTAATATCTAGCAGGTCATCAACAATGCCTGACAAACGCATTCCCTGGTCGCAGATACAGTTCAGAAAATCCTGTTGTTGTTCAAGCGTCAGCGGACCGTACTCATCCTGCCGCAGCAGAACTTCCGCATAGCCAATTACCGAAGTGAGAGGGGTTCGCAATTCATGAGCGGCGCGCGAGATGAATTCATTTTTCAACAAGTCCAGTTCCCTCTCTCGACTGATATCCCGCAGAATGGTCACGCGACCTGCCACAAGCCCCTCCTGGCTAATGATCGGGGCGGAACGGGCTTGAATCACGAGAGTTTGGGCCTGCTCGTCGGTACCCATTTCCCATTCCAAAGGCCGTTCAGGATCAGCGGTTTTGATGGTATTCAACAAGTGGGTAGCAAATTCGGAGAGTCCCTGCTCGGTCGTTGGCTGGCCACTGCCGATTAATTCTTCGGCGCGGCGATTCATAAGAACGATACGGTTGTTGTTGCTGGTGACAATCAGTCCGTCGGCGACCGAGCTGAGAATGGCGTCAATTTTTTCTTTGGCTTCGCGAATCTGTACCAGGCTTTTAGAAAGATTTTCTTCTGTCTTGCGACGTTCAATGCCGATGGCAATTTTGTCCGTCACCCCGCCAAGGGTGGAAAGGATCGGTTCGCTCAAAGGCTGTTGCGAAAATAGGCCGACCACCCCCACAAGCCGGTCTTCGATAACCATTGGCTGTCCAGCAAAGGCGATGATTCCTTCACGTTTAGCCCATTCCTGGTCTTGGATGAGTGGATCGCCGATAACATCGTTTGTAAGATGCGGTTGGCGAGTTTGGGCTATTTTACCGACCTTGAGGCTCCCCATTGGGATTCTGCTGTGTGTGCCATTGATATGGGTGTAGAGCCCTGCGCTGGCTTGTAGGATCAGCATGTCCTCCTGCCGGTCGTAAACCCAGATACGGGCCAACAGTCCGTTGGCATATTGCCTCAAGAGCTCTGCACAACTCTGAAGACAATTGCGCAGGGGGCCGCCGGCGGTGAGGACTCGGCCTATTTCTGCGGTCAGCTCGGCAAGCCTGGTCCGTTCCGCCAGGGCGGCTTGGGCCTGCTTGCGTTCAATGATGTTGCGGGCCACGGCCACCACATATTCGATGCCGCTGAAGATTTTTCGGTTGAGGGTGACCTCAGTGGGAATGCATTGGCCGTCTGCGCCGCGAAAACATGTTTCCACAACAATGGAATCATGTTGAATCGATGAATCATCAGTAATGAGACGTTGGGCTTGGGGGCTGCTGTCCAGGTCAGTTACCTGAAAAATGGAGCGGGCGAGGAAATCCTCATGCGACAGATTGAGAAGGCGACTAGCTGACTCATTGACATCAATGATCTGTCCGGTGGGAACCGTAAGGAGGAAGATAAGGTCGTTGGTTTGGCCCAACAGAGTGCGAAAACGTTCCAACTCCTCGAGTCGAGCCTGAAGTTCCGGGTAGTAACTTTTACGTGTGGAGTGTTCTCCCAGGCCGATAAGTTTGGCAAGCAAGACGTCGGTGTGTTTCTCCGGCTCAGAGGGCTTCCTCATAAATAACCTCAATGTCTCGTTTGCTTGGCTGCCGTGGGTTGGTGATCATACAAGGGTCACGTAGAGCCGTTTCGCTCAAAGAGGAGAGATCGCTGCGACTGACGCCGAGATTTGCCAAGTTGCGATTGATTCCGGTCTGGTCTTTCATTTGGCGGATTTTTTTCATCAGAGCCATGCGTTTCTGTGCGAATGACAACCCCTGTAGGTTCATTCCCATGGCCTGGGCGATACGCTCGAATCGTTCCGGAACAGTTCTCAGGTTAAAGGCCATAACGTGGTCGAGAAGGATGGCGTTGCATTCGCCATGGGCGAGATCCAGATAGCCACCCAAACTGTGAGCCATGGCGTGAGTTGCGCCCAAAATGGCATTTGAGAAAGCCAGGCCGGCCTGGAGACTGCCCAGCATGACCTGTGAGCGCAGTTCCAGGTCGTGAGGTTTTTCAATGGCTGGCAGCAAGTTGGTGGAGAGGAGGCGAATCGCCTCCAGGGCATGCAGATCGGTCATTGGGGAATGGGCGCTGGAGACAAAGGCCTCGATGGCGTGGGTCAGTGCATCCATCCCTGTGCAGGCCGTCAGGTAGGGATCCATGCTGGAGAGCGTTTCCGGATCGATAAGAGAGAGATCAGGCACCACGGCCTTGCTGACGATGGCGATTTTAGTCTTACGTGCAATATCACGGATAATGGCAAATTGAGAAACGTCGGCAGACGTGCCGCCGGTTGTGGGAATACAGATCAGCAAGGGAATAGCCGCATGAACTTTGTCGATCCCCTCAAATGCGAGGATATTGCCTTTATTGACGCTGACGATTCCAATTCCCTTGGCGCAGTCGATGGGACTTCCGCCACCCACGGCAACCAGCGCATTGCAGCCGCTGCTTTTGTAGAGTTCGGCCCCTTCCATGACTTCTTCTGCGACAGGGTTGGGGGATACGTGGGTGAAGAGAATCGTTTCAAGGCTTTCCTGTGCAAGACTGTCGATGACCTGTTGTGTCCAACCAGAAACCACAACGCCAGGGTCGGATACGACCATGACCTTGCGGGCGCCAAGGTTTCTAGCGTAACGTCCGGCCAAGAATCTGGCACCCAGGCCAAAGATGTATTCCGGGGCGACAAACTTGCGCAATAGATTGCTATCCACCATAATGGCCCTTGCTGAATTTTACTTGGGTTGGGGAAGGAAGGGAATCGGGGCTCTAATCCTTAGTCTAACGAGGTTTTGCTAAATTACAAATTCAGCGGCTTTGGCGGGCTGAGTGGAGAACCTGCTGCTCCAGAAGCGGGAGGGTGAAATGGACAGATGTTCCTCGATGCGGGGTGCTCTCCACCCAAATGAGCCCGCCATGGGATTCAATGATGTTTTTGACGATTGCCATGCCGAGCCCAAGTCCTTCGACCGCAGTATCAGATGCATCGACACGGTAGAATTTGTCAAAGACCTTGGCCACCTGATCTGGGCTCATGCCAATCCCCTCATCCTTCACCACAACGTGCATCATATCCTCATTGCGGTTAGCCATAACCCGAATCGTCGAGCCGCGGGGAGAGAATTTGAGAGCATTGCTGACCAGATTTTCCAGCACCTGGATAAGTTTGTCCTGATCGGCACAGAGGTCGAGAGGGTCGGAAGAGACATCCAGGATAAAATGGTGCTGGGCTGGTTTTTGTTGATATTCATTGATGAGCCTGCGGCAGAGATGTTTGAAGTCGAAGTGGCTCTTCTGCAAAGAGATCAACTGCCCGGACTGGACTCGACTTAAGTCAAGGAGGTCGGAGATGATGGCCTCGAGACGCATGGCTTTATGGTGAATGGTGGCCAATAATTCCCGTTGATCCTGAGTGTCGGTCAAACCGAATTCATCTGGCTGAAGTAAGACTTCGGAAAAGCCCATGATGGTTGTCAACGGCGTACGTAATTCATGGGCGGCCGTTGAAATAAACTCGTTTTTCAAACGGTCCAGCTCCCACTCGCGCGTCATGTCGCGCAGTAAAGTAATTGTGCCGAGTTTTTGGGCGTCGCGGCTGTGGACAAGTGTCGTCCGTGCCTGTAGAACCACTTCAGAGTGGTTGGCCGGGGTCAAGACAAGGTCCATCGGTGCAGGGCAATTCTGACCGTCCCAGACTGCTTTGATCTGGTCCGTGAGTTTTTGATCGTGAATCACATGATCGATTAATTGCATGCGAGCGGCCTCACGGGAAATACCGATACTTTCGGCTGCTGCCTGATTCATCAGAACAACCCTCTGCTCGGGATCTGTGACAATCAGGCCATCTGCAACGGATTTGAGGATCGAATTGATCTTGTCACGACTTTCTTCGGATTCCTGCAAGGCATTTTTCAGGGCGGTTTCGGCGCGCTTACGATCCGTAATATCCATGTGGGTACCGACAATACGGGTGGGCCTGCCTGCCTTGTTGAATGCGACGGCGTTGCCTCTGGACAGAATATCGACGGAGGTGCCGTCTTTTCGGAGCAGACGAAATTCTTGTTGATATGACCTGTCTTGCGGAAGCCTGAGGTAATCTCCTACAGCGGCAAGCGCCCGCTCTCGGTCATCCGGATGAAGCAGTTTGATCCATGTTTCGAAACATTCGGGAAATTCGTCGGGTTGATAACCCAGCATGGTGAAATAGCGGGGACTAAAATAAATTCGGCCTGTTTCGAGGTTCCAGTCCCACACCCCTTCGTTTGACATTTGTAGTGCTAGAGATAAGCGTTCTTCGCTTTGCTTAAGCCTGGCGGCTGTTTGTTGCCGTTCGAATATCCCTGCGAAAATCCCAGCTACGGTCTGCAGAAGGGTAAAGTCGCTTTCTGCCCAGAGCTTGTAGCTCTTGATGGTTTCAAATGAAATACACCCGCCTAACTTTTCCTCGATATGGATCGGGAGTAACAAGATAGAGCGGATGCCACGTTGCTGGAAATGGGTTTTTTCCCGGAAAGCTTCAGGTGGAAGATCCTCGACTCGAGGAATGACCACCAGCGGTTTTGAGGCAAGCTGTCCGTTGACCCAGAGGAATTCTGTCCTATCCAAATTTTGACTTTCATGAAAACGTGGCGTAATCCCAGGCGCGCACCACTCATGGCTGCAATGAGCGGATTCATCCACGTAGTGCCACAGGAATGCTCGGTCAGCTTCGGCGAATTCCGCTAATTCCTTCAGGGATATTTCAAGATTTTGATTTGTAAGGGGGAGTGGGCTTTCAACAAATCGTCGAGAGATTCCGGCGATCAAACTTTCAAATGCCTCCCGGTAGGCCAACTCCTTTTCAGCTTGTTTGCGTTGGCTGATGTCTCTGCAGCTACTAAGAATGGCCTCATGTCCTTTGAATTCGAAGCGACGGGCACTGACTTCTGCAGGGAATTCGCTTCCGTCAGGTCGGCGCAGGCGGGTTTCAAAAATCAGGCGGCCTTGGTTTATGATTTCCTGCACTCGATTCGGAACGTTGGCGGCACGGTCAGGCGCGAGAAGTTCCACAATATTCGTACCAACAAGCTCCGATTTTGCCATTCTGTACTGTTCACAGGCCGCATCATTTGCTTCCAAAATAAGACCATCCGGTCGCCAGATATAGATTCCATCATTGCTGTTTCGGAACAGGGTAGTAAATTTTTCCTCGTTTTCTTTGAGTTGTTGTTTTGCCTCAAGCTGGCGTAGTTTTTCCAGAGCCATGTTGCTCAACAGCTTAACCAGTCCAAGGTTGAACTGCATGATAGCAGTGATTTTTTCTTTGCTGATGATTGGAACGGAGCGAAGCGCCTTCATGTACTCTTCTAAATCAAAGCCGCAGTCTTGTGCCTGTTCCTGAAAAAAATCCTCATCTGGAGGCTCGTAAAAGAACTGTCCCATGAATAGGTTTGCCTGGTGCTGATCTGCAATGATGATGGGAACGGCAATGTCGATCATGCCGTTTTTGCAGGGGTATTCAACATATCCGCAATCCGGGACGGGGTGCCCTGCCTGCAGGAAATGCTGCAGATAACGGTCACTTTCTTGGCAGCGCTTGGTGGTCCGGGGGTGCTGGCGGTGAAAGTGGGTACAGATGTCCTGCCAGCCTGTAGCAACCAGGACTGTTCCGTCGACATCAATGATTCCCGTAGGGATGCCGGATGCCTGCCAGAGATTGTCCATCAATGTCTGGACGGCTGAGGTGTCGACCAGATCAATAAATTTAAGAGCCATTGAATTGCCTATTGCATCCGTCACCAGACCGGCTGGAAAATAAAGATCAAAATGGCAAATTAATTACAATTAATACCAAGGATACCAGATTGCTTTTTTTTTGCACGGTAAAGAGTTAGAAGAATCGTTCAGATAAGGAAAATAGGTTTCTTCGTCCGTGTGATTAGCTCTTCCCTCTCTACTGCGGTGCCGATCACCCCGATCTACCCCAGCTTCGGGTTGACCTTCATGAGTGATAGAATAGAGTCGATGCAGACCCTTTGAAGCAAGGAGAACAAAAATATGAATTACCAGATGATTCACAGTTGTATTCGGGTTATGGATTTGAAACGCTCCGAGGCTTTTTACCAGCAGGCTTTCGGTTTCGAGGTGGTGAGCCGACTCGATTATTCCAAATTTAAATTCACTCTCAGTTACCTGCGTGCTCCGGGTGGGCCGTTCGAGCTGGAGTTAACCCATAATCACGATCAGAAAACACCCTATGAACTTGGGAACGGCTATTCGCATCTTGCCGTTGGGGTCGTTGATCTGGAAGCCTCCCATCGGCGACATGAAGAACTTGGTCTCAATCCCAAACCGCTCAAAGGATTGCCCGGAGAAAAGCCCCGTTTTTATTTTTTAAGTGATCCGGACGGCTACATGGTAGAGGTCGTCAGGGTTGGTTGATAGCGATCAGGCGGCCTGCCATTGAATGGCAAACGCAAGGGGCGCTTCGGTTGGGGCGCCCCTTGCTGTTGCGCCTTCTAGGTTGTCCTTTAAAAGCTTTCCGTGGTTAAGGCCAGTTGGTCCTGGTCTTTCGCTGGAGACATTTTCAATTCACCGCTACGAGTGAGCTTGAATCGCGCAAGCATAGCCATAAGGTGGGCTGACATGCCTGACAATTCCTGAGATGCTGCTGCGCTTTGTTCAGCATTGGAGCTGTTCTGTTGGGTCACCTGGTCAATTTGACCGAGCCCCTGGTTGATTTGGCTGATCCCTTGGGCCTGCTCGCTCGATGCGTCGGCGATCTCAGTGACCAAGTCGGTGACCTTGGCGACTCCGGCGACGATGGTGTTGAGTGCTGCTGCGGTGCGATCAGCAATTGTGGCCCCGTTGATGGCGTTTTGGGCCGATGTTTCGATCAGCTCTGAGGTTTCCTGGGCTGCTTTGGCGCTACGAGAGGCCAAATTGCGAACCTCCTCAGCGACAACCGCGAATCCTTTACCGTGGCTCCCTGCCCGGGCTGCTTCCACAGCCGCATTCAGGGCCAATAAGTTGGTCTGGAACGCGATTTCGTCGATGACCTTGATGATTCGCGAAATATTTTGTCCTGAGACCTTGATTTCCCCCATGGCGTTGATCAGCTCATGCATTTTTTCATTGCAGCTTTCAGCATCCTGCCTTGCCTGCAGCGACAGTTGACTGGCTTGAGCAGCATTCTCAGCATTCAGTTTGGTTTGCGATCCCATTTCCACCATGGTGCTGGTGATTTGTTCCATGGAGCAGGCCTGTTCTGTTGCTCCGCTCGAAAGAGACTGGCTCGAATCCGAAACCTGGCTGGCGCCTGTGGCGATCTGTTCAGCTGCGACCTGAGTTTCTCCCACCATGGTGCGCAGGTTGCCGACCATCTTCTGTAACGATTGGCCAAACAGGTCTTTATCGGATGACAGCGGCACCTCGACGCTGAGATCCCCGGCAGCGATTGTTTCTGCCAGATGGGCTTTTTCTTCCAGCCCTTCTGCCATACGGTTGAGTTCCAAGGTCAGATAGCCCATCTCGTCTTCCGATTTTTTAGTGAGTCGGCGGGTAAAGTCCCCTTGGCGAATCGCTTTAGCCAGTTCCATGTCACGACAGAGGGGGGTGATGATGGTTCTTGAAAAAAGCAGGTAGATCATCAGGCAAAGGGCAAACACACCGGCTAAGGAAACCGTGATGACCTGTAGGAGGATTTTCTCGCCGGCCTGTTGCCGACCTGTTTCCGTTGCAGTGATCAGGGTCTCGATACGACCGGCCAGGGCCGCGATTTCCTCATCGACCGGATCGAAATTGAGATCAATTTCCATACGGCCCAAAACTTCGCTGTTGAAAACAATGTCCCGTTTGATCAGATGAGTCGTGTCCGGGGAACTATTGGCCGCCGTCAAGGGCTGGCCCTTTTCGTCAAAGAACACCACCGAGTTGATGTTCTTATCTTTTTCTGCATTTGCAGCAAGTGGGGGGAGGGGATCGAAGTCATAGTTCAACATTGGCTCGGTGGCGGATTTGACCAATAAATCCGCCAACAAGGCGCCTTTGGCCAAGAGATTGTTGCGCAGCAGCTCCTCTTCTCTGGCCTGCTCATCGCGAAGTTGATCAATAAACGTTGCTGCCTGCCTTGAAAGAAAATGGTTGGTCAGGGTCATGCTGTTAAGAGTGATGGCTGTCAGGATGATCAGGGTGAGCAGCGAGATAATGCTAATGAACTTGCCCCTGACGCCAAGCTTTTTGCACGGTAAAACACCCATGGTCGAACCCTTTCACGAGCGATGAGGTTGGGCCCCTCCAACCTTTTAATGATTTAATGCACAGCAAAGGCGCTGGCCGATAGCTAGTTCCCGCGCCAGTCCTGAAGTCCGTAACCGTCAAGAATTTCTTGAAGTTTGCCACTGCCCCGTAATTGCTCAAGCCCTGTGCTGAACAGCTTTGCATATTGTTGGGCCTTCGGATTTTTAGGCGAAAAAGCAATGAAGAAATCGGTCGGTTCCCCATCATTTCCCGCATATTTGATCTGTCCTTGCAGCCCTAACTCCTTAACGGTGTATTCAGCGACAGGACGGTCTTCGATCACGACATCAATCCTTCCACCTGCCAGTTTCTTGAGATTCTTTTCCAGCGGATTGTCTCCGGAAACCTCTTGCACCTTTTGAGGATTGCCCTTGTTGTTTGCGAAATACTCATCGAACTCATCGCCGTATTCATAGCTTTTGATGACGCCGATGCAGATGTTGTTCAGCGATTCCAAGCCCCTGAATTCCCAATTGGATTGTTTGGAAACAAAGAAACTGTTGGCTGTTGCGCCGATCTCTGTACTTGGAAAGATAAAATCTTCGGCCTCTTCTTTGGCAGCGCCGATGATCCCGTCATAAAGGCCTTTGCGGGCATCTTCGATACTTTTCGACCAGTTAAGGGTTTTGTATTCAACCTGATAGCCTGCCGACTCAAATATCTGGCGGGCTATTTCCACGGCATACCCCGGCTGGAGGGCATCCGCGGCACAGTTGATCGGACACCATTCATCTGCAACCAGCGTGATCGTCTCGGCACGGCTCAAGGACGCGAGCGTTAAGGTCAAAATAATGGCTGTGACGAGAATCAAGTAATTGACTGACCGTTGCTGATGTCTTGGTTTCATGGATCGTCCTCCGAGTTTGTTGGATGGTTAATACGGCTCGAATTAAGTACGAAAACTCAAACTTGAGCGTTTTTTTTAGCTTTTTTATGCAATTCAAAAATATTTGAATGAGTCCGTGGCAAAAGCATTTGGGCGGCAATATGTTTTTTTATTTATTGGAAAAAGCTAATCAGCAAAATCTATTCCAAAGAGAGGGGGACGGGTTCCTTTGGCCATTGCTATTCACGTTCATAAAAGAGGACCGTCTGGCCGTGCTTAGCTTACAAATCTTTACCTCGCTTAACTGACTCTTAACGCCCATTCTCGAGTCAATTGGTTATCCTGCACCTACACGGCAAAAGAGTTCTGCAAAAGGAGATTTCCGTTGGTTGAGTGGGTGCTGATTGTTGCGGAGGATGAGTCTGCCGTTTGCCAGCTGTTCGAATCGGCTGGAAGCGCAGGTTGGCAGGTCGACGTTGCCCGAACCTGCCTGGAAGGGATGCAAAAGTATATACGGCGTAGGTTTTCCCTGGTCCTTGTCGATTTGGCGCTGCCTGTTCAGGGGGGAGTGATGCTTGCCCAATTCATTCGTAATTGTGGAGACGATACTGCACTAATCGGCATCGGGGATCGCAACCATTCAGCCGCGACCTTCTATGATACGGTCCTCTCTGGTCGCCTTTGTCTGCGGCTGCTTTCCACGCCCATGGCTCCAGCCTGATATCATAACGGGCGCTGGTGTTGTAACTGAACGTAACAACCGGCAGATCGAGTTAACACAAGTTTACAGTTTGATTGTTGTATTTAATTTTGTTCCGAAAAGGATCGAGACACTGGCCGAGAAAAACCAAACGAGTGATGAGGTGAATTTTGAGTGCTTTCGGAAAACAAATGGCTGCTGAGTATCATCGCAGGCGAGACTTTGGAGGACAAATGGCCACCCCAATGAACTCTACAATTTTTCTTGTGGCAGATGAGGAAGAACCCTCCAGGCTTACGGGCGAGCATCTCTCGGCCGAAGGGTTTCGCGTGGAAATGTTTGAGCCCGGCCCCTGGCTGAGCAGCCAACTACAGAAAGTAACACCGGATTTGGTTATTTTTGATTTGCTCAGCCCATCGTTGGAAGGACTGGCCCTGTGTAAAGATATTAAGACCATTTTTCGGGGCCCATTGATGATCCTGTCTGGGCGTGGTGATGATGTCCTTCAGGTTCTTGGTTTGGAATGGGGTGCTGATGATTTTCTGATTAAACCGGTCAGCTCTTCGGTTCTTCTGGCTAGAGTCCGAGCCTTATTACGCCGTGTCCGTTCGGAAGTTCAATCTGTGGAACGTTTAGACTTGTCGGAAAGCCTCAGTATCGACTTGGCCAGGCGTGAGGTTTTTCGTGACGGTACTTCTATCGGTTTGACGACCCGGGAATTCGATTTGCTGCTGGTGCTTGCCCAGAACGCAGGCAAAATTCTCAGTCGCGATGATTTGTATCATGCACTTTTCAATACGGATTATAATGGCTATGATCGTTCTATTGATATTTACATATCAAGGTTGCGTCAAAAGCTTGGTGAAGACCCAATCTTTCCACGGTTTTTAAAAACCGTTCGAGGGAGTGGTTATTTGCTTACGAGTTATGCAAGTTAGTGTGAGTATGTAAAGCATAGATTGTTTTTGTAATGTATAAATAATGTAAAAATTATAGATATAGTTTGTTTAAAAAATAAATTTCAACAAAAAATATATTTAAAAAGATATCGCATCGGCATAAATGGCTGGTGCGATTTTTTTTGTAATAAAAAATTTTTTATAACAGAAGTTTACTTAAATAAAACAAAACTCATATATAAGATGAGAAATTTACGTTCGATAAGCTTTCCATAATAGAAATATGTGCGTCTTAAAATTTCTGGCGGAATTTAATGGAGAACGCTATGGCAACAATTACTTTTGGTGGATTGGCATCTGGCTTAGATACAGATTCGATCATCGAGTCATTGATGGAGATCGAGAGTCAGCCGCTCGATAGGCTGGAAACAGACAAAAGTTATCAACAAAGCCGTCTGGATGCCTATACCGAGTTGGATGGCCTGCTCTCGGCGTTACAGACCGCGATGGAGGATCTGGATACCCTCGATGAACTGAGTTGCTACGCCGCGACAGCCAGCAACAGCAGTTATCTCCAGGTGAGCACCACCAGTTCCGCTCAGCCCGGCACCTATAACATGGAAGTCGTGAGCCTGGCCCAGGTGCAGAAAGATATTGCCGCCGAGGGCTTCGCCGACAAAACCAGCCAGACCTTGAGCGGCACTTTGACGATTGGCGATGAGGAAATTTCCTATGACGGCGTTTCCTTGACCGAACTGGCCGAGATGATCAACGACGCCGATACCGGAATCACTGCCATGGTGGTCAACGATGGCACGGAAAACGGCTATCGGCTGATGTTCCAGGGAACTTCGGCGGAGAGCGAAATCGATATCGTCGGCACTGGAAGTTTGACCATCGACACGGTGACGGACGGCCATACTCAAGACGCCCAGCAGGCCCATGTCCTCATCGACGGGATCGATTTTTACAGCTCCAGCAATACGCTCGAAGATGCGATTCCGGGGCTGAGCATCGATCTGCTGCAGGTCAACGACGACGGGGACACCACACGCATTACCGTCGACACCGATACCGATGCCATCGAAGCAAAGATCGACGAATTCGTATCCGCCTACAACGAGATCATCACCTTCATTGCCGATCAGAGCGATGCCAGTTGGGGGCGGGACTCGGAATTGATGTCGGTCAAACGCAAGCTGCAGAGCATGATCACCACCCCGGTCGGGACCTCCGGGAGTTTCACCTATCTGGCTGAACTCGGCTTTGAGACGGACAAGGAAGACGGCACCCTTTCGGTCGATAGCGAGACTCTGTCCGACGCCCTGAATGAGGATTTTGAGAGCGTGGCCAAGCTGTTCATCGGCGAGGACGACGTCAAGGGGATTGCCTCGCAGCTGGCCAGTTACCTGGACGGCAAAACTGACAGCGTGGACGGCCTGCTTGCCACGCGGACAACCTCCACGGAAGCCAACATCAAGCGCATCGACGCTGCCATCGAACGCATGGAATTGCGCCTGGAAAAACGGGAAGAGAACCTGCGGGCCCAGTACACCGCCCTGGAAGAACTGATGAGCACCATGAACAGCCAGTACGACTATATGACCCAAGCCTTGTCCAGCGATTAACCGCAGGAGGATTCCATGAGCACCACAATCGACAGCACCAGTTCGACCCTGACCAGTTACACCTCCTCGGCCACTGGCAGCAACACCATCGGCAAGGAAGATTTTCTCACTCTGCTGGTCGCCCAGCTGGAAAATCAAGATCCTCTTGATCCTACGGATACCAACGAGTTCGTGGCCCAGTTGACCGATTACAGCATGCTGGAGCAGAACATCACCACCAACGAAAAACTCGATGAGCTCGTTTCCACCATGGAAAGCGGCCTCTCCAGCCTGTCCGCCTATCAACTGTTGGGCCAGGAGATCGTTGCAGAAACTGAAACCGTGACCTATCAGGGCGAAGCCCTTGAAGTTGGGTTTGATCTGGAGGAAGACGCCACCACGGCGACCCTGGAAATCCAGGACAGCACTGGCGCGACGGTGGCCAGTTTAAACCTCACGGACCTGGCGGCAGGCGAACAGTTCGTAACCTGGTCCGGTGAGGATGATGAGGGTAATGCTGTCGCTTATGGAGATTACACGCTGGTGGTGACAGCGACCAATGACGACGGTGCGGTGGAGGCAACCCCGCTGGTCAAAACGACGGTAGATGCCTTGCGCCAGGATAGCCTGGGTTCGGTGCTCGAAACCGCGGCCGGTGACCTGACCGCCAATCAGGTGGTCAAAGTGGCGACAAACTAACTCGGATTTTGGATACAACCACTCAACAGCCAGGGGGATGCAATGCCGCAACAGCTTACGCGCCAGACCAAAGATCACGCTCCGGGATTGACCGAGACCATGCTTCCGCATGGCTACCCACGGTTTTCCAAGCACGCCCAGGAGCGGATGGCGCGGCGCGCAATTCAGTTCACCTCGGACCAGCTTCTGCGACTTGGCCGGGCTGTCGCGGCTGTGGTCGCCAAGGGGGGAGCCACAACCCTGGTTATGCTCGATCAGACCGCCCTGGTGGTCAGCCTGAATAAGGGCATTGTCGTGACGGTGATCGATCAGCCGATGCTGAAAGACAACGTTTTCACCAATATCGATTCAGTCATTTTCGCATAAAGGGAAGGAAACATCATGGGACTTTCAAGCTCTCTCTATACGGGGATCAGCGGCCTGCAGAGCAACTCCGAGGCCATGAGCGTCATCGGCAACAATATCTCCAACAGCAACACCGTCGGCTTCAAGTCGAGCAGCACCCTCTTTTCTGACCTGCTGTCTGCGAGTATTTCCAGCGCCAGCGGTTCTTCTCAGGTCGGCCGCGGTACGGAAATCTCCACGGTCAAGACCGCCTTCAGCCAGGGGACTTTCCAGACCACCTCCAGCGGTACCGACCTGGCCATCGAAGGGGACGGCTTCTTCATGGTCAGCGCCTCGGACAGCAGCGAGGTCCTGTACACCCGCAACGGTGCCTTCAGTTTTGATGCCTCCGGCTATCTGGTCAATGCCGAAGGTTACCGGGTGCAGGGCAAGTCCTACAATGCCGACGGCACCCTGTCGAGCGGCGATCCGACAGATATCCAGGTCGATATCAACAGTCAGATTCCGGCCAAAATGACCGAGGAGGTCTCCTTGGCCACAAACCTGAATTCCGGCTCTGAGGTGGTGGGGCCTTTCGATCTCACCGACCCGACCAACACCTCCAACTACTCGACTTCGACCCAGGTTTACGATGCGCTCGGCAACACCCATCTGGTTACGACGTATTTCACCAAGACCAGTGATCAGAACTGGGAATGGCATACGGCAATCGATAGCAGTGATCTCGATGCGTCCGTCGCCGGCAGCGGCGATCTTACCGAAATCGGCAGCGGCACCCTGACGTTTGACAGTTCCGGCAATCTGCTGACCGGCGGCACAGGCATCACCAATGCCGGAGCCCTCATGTGGAGCAACGGTGCCGATTCGTCGCAACAGATCAGCTTTGATTTTCAAACCACCCAGTATGCCAGCTCGTCAGTGGTGATTTCCCAAACTCAGGATGGCTACGCGCCGGGTGAGGTTGTCGATATCGAGATTACCCAGGAGGGCGAAGTTTTGGCCAACTACTCCAACGGCGAATCGATCAGTGTGGCCATGATCACCCTGGCGACCTTTTCCAATCCCGAAGGATTATCCAAGGCCGGGGGGAGTCTTTATGCCGCCACAGCCAGTTCGGGACAGGCGCGTGTCGGCACTGCGGGAGCCTCTCAGGGGAGCATCTTCACCAATTCCCTGGAGCAGTCCAACGTCGACCTGGCGCGGGAGTTTGTCGATATGATCACCGTTCAGAACGGATATTCAGCCAATTCGCGGGTGATCACGACCATTGATGAGATGCTGCAGGAACTGATCAACCTCAAACGCTAAACAACAGGTTGAAAAATGGCACAGATGACAGATGAACAACTGCGGACAGAATTGCTGGGCCTGCAGCAGACCCTGGCAGAAGAGCGCCGCTGCATAGTCAGCCACTCCGCTGCGGAGTTACAGGTGGTGCTGCGCTACAAGGAAGCCCTGCTGGCCAGATTGCGCAAGGTTCGTATCCTGCCCGTCGATCAGAAGTTGCGCGACCTTTTACAACAGGTTCGCGATGACAATGCCGCCAATCAGGACCTCTGCAACAAGCGGCTGCGGTTCCTGCGCCAGGCCGCTCCCAAACTGCGGGGCGAGGACCGTGGCACTGGTGCCTACGGCGCCCAGGGATTTGTGAAAGCGGCAATGTCGAGCGGGACCCTTTTCGTGGGAAGGATGTAGAGCATGGGCGGATTGATTTCCTCACTGAATATCGGTAGCTCCGGACTGTTCATGAATCAGAAGGGGATCGAGGTTACGGGCAACAACGTGTCCAATGCCAATACCGACGGCTATTCCCGCCAGAGCCTGCAGCTCAGCTCTTTGCCGACCCTGGAGTTCAACGGCAACCTGATTGGCCAGGGGGTGTCGGTCTCAGGTATCGAACGTGCTCAGGATGTGTTCGTGACCAGTCAGTTGATCCAGAAAAGTGCCACCTACGGATCGGAAGATGCCCAGTCCTTTCCTCTCTCCCAAGTGGAGGAAGTCATCTCCATCGGCGAGGATTCCCTGTCGAGCGACCTGGATGCTTTTTTCACCGCCTGGCAGGAATTGAGCGGCAATCCTTCCGGCTCGACAGAACGCCAATCGGTGCTGCAAGCCAGCGAGCAGGTGGCCTCCAGCCTGCAGTCCATGGATGAACAACTGACCACCATACAGCAGGGGCTCAATGAAACCCTCTTGTCGCAGGTGGATGATCTGAATCAGCAATTGCAGCAGGTCGCCGATTTGAACGTGCAGATCGTCTCAGAGGAAGCCGGTGGCCAGAGCGCCAACGCCCTGCGTGATCAGCGCGACCTGCTGTTGCAGGAAATTTCTCAGACTGTTGGCGTTACCTATTACGAAACCGATAACGGCATGCTCTCTTTACAGTTACCCAACGGTCTGCCGCTCGTGGAAGGGGACAGCGCCTCGAGTTTTTCCACCCAGAGCAGCGGCGGCGATGTCTTGCTGAGCCTGGAGATGGGAAGTTCGCAGATCGCCCTTGACAGCGATGATTTGGGAGGCGCCTGGCAGGGGCTGTTGCAGGTGCGGGACGAATTTATCCCTTCGGTGCGGGATGACCTGGATCGGCTCGCCTACGAATTCGCGACGGCCGTTAACGGCGTGCAGAATGCCGGCATCGACCAGGATGGCGCCAGCGGAGCCGACGTCTTCTCCCTGACCACCTCCACCGATCCGACGGCGGAAGTCTGGACCGGAGCCGCTGCCACCATCACTCTGGCGTTGAGCGAAACATCGCAGATTGCCGCCGGCAGCACTGATCAGTCCGGCGATAATGCCAATGCTTTGGCCATGCTCGATCTGCAGGGTCAGGAATTGATCGATGGCAGCACCTTCAGCCAGTTCTACAGCAAGCTGGCGGGAACGGTCGGCAACGAAGTGGATCGCAACACCAGCGCTTTGAGCAGTGCCGAGGATGCCTTGGAACAGGTGCAGAGCCTGCGCGATTCGGTCGCCGGGGTTTCCGTGGACGAAGAAATGCTCATGCTGCTGCAATACCAAAACGGTTTTGAAGCGGCGTCACGTTATATCTCCGCGGTGCAGGACATGATGGACGTGTTGATGGGCATGTAGTCATGCTTCGGCTGCAACCGCCGATTGTACGTCATCTTAAGCCGTGCTCGCTCCTTGCGTTTCGACTTACGATGAAAAGTAAGCCTACAACGCGCGTCACTGTGCTTGGCATAATCTAACGAACACGTGGCGGTTTCGCGACGAAGCAGGTAACCAGAGGGCAAACAATGAAAACGACGACGTCTGCGACATTCCGAACTCTGCAGCATAATCTCGTTAAGACGAGCGACCGCCTCAACGATCTGTATATTCAGTCCGCCACCGGTCTGAAAATGACCAAGGCCAGTGACAATCCCGCCGCAGTGGGTCCGTTGCTCAATGCCCGTAAAGAAATCAGCTCCACGGATCGCTATCTGAACAGCATCACCAGCTCGCAGGATCAACTGGATATCCTGGATGGGTATCTCGATTCAGCAGAGGATATCCTGGCGCGTGCCAAGGAAATTGCTGTCAGCGGTATGAACGAAGCCATGTCTGACGAGGACCTGGAAACTCTGGCCAGCGAGGTGGAGTCGTTACAGGATGAACTGTTGCAGATCGCCAATGTCAAGGTCGATGGCAAATACCTGTTTTCCGGTTATGCCGACCAAACCGAGCCGTTTGGCGGCGATCCGCCGATCTATCAAGGAACGCTGGACCACAAATTCGTTGCCGTTGGCGAGGGGGAGACGGTCCAAACCAACCTGACCGGTGTTGAAGTCTTCACCCAGCCAGTCGATGCCTTTGCCGTACTCGCCGACCTGGCCAGCGCCTTGCGCAGTGGGGACAGCGACAGTGTTTCCACTCAGTTGGAAAATTTGAATACGGCGGCCGAAACGGTATCCACTAAACGCAGCCAGATGGGAAACATCAATAGTCATCTCGATACCGCTGCCGCGCAGAAAGAAGATTACAAACTGCAGATGGAAGACCTGCTGTCACGTTATCAGGATGCCGACCTGGTCGAGGTGCTCAGTGACGTCACTGCCGAAGAGCAGGCCATGGCGGCCGCGTTGCAGGTGGCCGCCCGGGTGGGTCAGCTCACTTTGCTCGACTATTTGTAGGGTGTAATGGCTCGTGATTATCTGGGGATTAGGTCTTGCGTGTCATATCCTCGTGGTTTGTTTATCTTTTAGTAACTCCATGATTTTCTAGTAACTTGCCGTAGTTACAGCGAAAATTATGATGATATGCCCGCCGGTAGGGGGATTTGCCCTGTTTCGGTCCGGGTAAATGCCCCCAATCGACCATCCGCGCTGACGGCACGATCCGGAATAATATAAAAATCACCAGAATTTTTCCTGCCTCCCCCTGGAAAATCAATACAGATTACAGAATGTTACAAATCCTCGGCCTTGTTGAGTAAACAGGGACGATAGTTTTCCTTTCTCGTTGGTTGTTTTTTTGCAGCTGTCTGTTCAGAGCAACAACAATTTTGTGAGAACAGCATCCAGATAAAGGCAATTTCAGT
>ENA-ORXD01000509-ORXD01000509.1-sediment-metagenome-genome-assembly--contig:-NODE-509-length-48515-cov-4.286428_pt1 | contig 48515 bp, 36 predicted proteins | sample MGYA00237862_ERZ511471 | MGnify/ENA metagenome assembly ERZ511471
TATTGCCTTTAGAGCTTCCCGGTATCAAAAAGATGAAGAGGAATCAGGTGATTACATAAATTGTCCATTTTCAAAAGAAGAATATGATCGATTTGTGTTTGAACTAACAAATGCGCAGAGGATTGAATTAAAGAATTTCGAATCCCAAATTTATCAAGGTGTTAAAGCCGGTTCTGACCAATATTTCGAAGGCTGTTTACCCATTGAAGTATTGGCTAACCGTGGTGAAAAATCATTGGCATATGGACCGTTGCGACCTGTAGGAATTTGGAATCCTTACGGAGGAAAGCGACCATATGCTGTCTTACAGTTACGACAGGATAATATAGCTGGTACCTTATATAATATGGTTGGTTTTCAGACCAATCTAAAATTTTCAGAACAGAAAAGAGTTTTCCAAATGATACCGGGACTGGAAAATGCCACTTTTGCCAGGTACGGTCAAATGCATCGTAATACATTTATTGCTTCACCGAAATTATTATTACCAACATTACAATTTAACCAGCGTAATGATTTATTCTTTGCTGGGCAAATCACCGGGGTAGAAGGATACGTAGGTAACATAGCCACTGGATTATTAGCTGGAATTAATATGAGCAGATATTTATCTGGACATAAATTATTGGAATTACCAAAACAAACGATGCTGGGTGCATTGGTTCATTACATCACCCATGCCGCACCCCAGGATTTCCAACCGATGAAAGCCAATTTTGGCATCCTTCCCCCGCTTGAAGAGAATACAAAAGGAAAGCGCGCCAGGGCAGAAAAGTACAGCCAGCGGGCACTCGAAGATCTCCATGACTTAATCCAGGAGCCACTATGCGAATGAAAAGAAATTCAATCGTATCCATCTTTATCCTGATAGCATTAATGTTGTTTGTAGGCCGGTTTCTCATTCAGGGTTACAACATCAGAACTCAGGATCCGGAAGAACCAACTTTTAACGGAGCCCGGGCTCATCAGGATGTGATCCACCAGGTATCCATTGGGCCGCGCACGCCAGGCAGTAAATCACACGATGTGCTCGTAAGCTGGCTCCAACAATCTTTGTTACAGTATGGCTGGAACGCGGAAATACAGGAGGGCACTTTTGAGGGGCACAGTCTCAAAAATGTAATAGCAAAAAGGGGAGAAGGACAACCCTGGATCATTCTGGGTGCGCATTACGATTCGCGCCTGGTAGCTGATCGGGATGCGGACCCCGCCCTCCGCGTTAAGCCGGTTCCTGGAGCAAACGATGGCGCGTCTGGTGTGGCGGTTTTGATGGAGCTGGCTCGAGTGCTTCCAAACAATCCTGATCAACAAATATGGTTGGTGTTTTTCGATCTCGAAGATCAGGGGCATATAGAAGGATATGATTGGATACTCGGTTCCCAATATTTTGTTGAAAACCTGGAAGGAAGACCCGATGCGGTTGTGATTGTGGATATGATAGGGGATGCAGATCTGAACATCTATTTTGAAAATAATTCCGATCCCGAATTGGCCTCACAAATCTGGCAGCAGGCAGCCGCGTTGGGCTATTCAGATTACTTCATTGCAGAAAACAAATACAGTATCCTCGATGATCACACACCTTTCCTGGAAAAAGGTATTCCCGCAGTTGACATCATTGATTTTGATTATCCATACTGGCACACATCCCAGGACACCGCCGACAAAGTCTCCCCAGACAGCCTGCAGGCTGTTGGAGACACTTTGCAAACCTGGATCAACAACCAGAAATAATTGGCAATCCTGCCATTCTAACGTAAACTATTATTACTTATGCGCGCATTGAAATTGATCCAAAGCATCAGACCAGCCTGGCATAAAGAAGTTGCCAGCGCTTTTAACCCGGGCGCTGGCATGCGTGAGAATCTGGATTCACTTCTGGAAAATTTCTACGATCTTCTTGAAATTGTAATTGAAACGGGAGATCCTTCCTGCCTGGACGGGTTACTTGCCACCTGGTCCGCGGATCAGACTGAAACAGATGTAAAAGGTGAGCCAAACCACCTTACCCGTGTCATCAAAGAAATCATGCAATTAACTTATACCACTTTCCAAAACAGCTTATCCGCCAACGACGTCCTCCCTGTTCTGAACGCAACTCTACCTTTCTTCACGTACGCCTTTGAAAAGGCTGCCGAACTGGAAACCAGCCGCCAGATCCTTCAGGCTCATCATGAAATGGATCAGATGCGCGAAATGATGGAGAAACTCGATCACAGCAAATCGGATTTCATCGCTATTGCCGCGCATGAACTGAAAACGCCTTTAACCCTCATTGAGGGATACACCACAATGCTTGATGAAATCTACAGCCGTTTGGAAGAGGATAGGTCGTCTGAAAAAGTGATTCTGAATGGCATACACCACGGCACAGAGCGATTGAAGTTGATAGTGGATGATATGATTGACGTATCGTTGATTGATAACAATCTCTTACAACTGAATTTCCAACCGGTGTGGCTAAACCGGTTGTTCTCAGTCTTGAACGCCGAACTGGAAAAGACATTCAGAGAGCGCAAACTTGAATTTATTCTCGAAGATTTTCCTGGCAGCAACAAAATGATCTTTGGCGAATCGGAAAGACTGCTCCAGGTTTTCAGAAATATCTTAATCAACGCGATCAAATTTACACCCGATGGCGGTAAAATTATCGTCAGTGGTCGTGAACTGCCTGGCTTTATCGAAATCACCATCACGGACACCGGAATTGGCATTAACCCGGAAGACCAGTCCCTGATTTTCGGAAAATTCGGCCGCTTGGGAAACATCGCTACGCATTCCAGTGGCAAAACAAAGTTTAAAGGTGGAGGACCTGGTCTGGGTCTTCACATCGCGAAAGGCATCATCGAATCACATGGGGGAACAATCTGGGTTGAATCTGCTGGCTATGATGAGATCAACCACCCTGGCTCCACCTTCCACATCCTTATTCCAGAACGCACAGAGCCGCCCGATAGCGCCATGGCGAAACTATATTCCGCACTCAACAACGAACAAATTTAAAAAACAATTAACTCATGGATAAAATTACTGAAATGCACAACCCTTCAAAAGCAAACCTGTTCTATAAACCCGCTGATCGTGTGGCGGGTGTTAAACCTTATTTCTTCGCGTCACTGAATCAAAAAATCGCGGAATTAAAAAAACAAGGATTAGACCTCATCCGGGTGGACATTGGTTCACCGGATCTCCCACCTGAGAACTTCATTATCAACGCTCTGATAGAAGCGGCTCAAAACCCGGAGGCTCACGGCTACACACCGATCGGAGGTTCTCCAGAGTTCCGCCAGGCAGTAGCTGTGTATTACCACAATCGTTTTGGGGTTGATCTTGATCCACAAGCCGAGATCCTTGGCTTGATTGGTTCTAAAGAAGGGCTTTTTAACCTGAGCCAGATTCTACTTAACCCCGGAGATGTTGTATTGGTGCCTGACCCGGGTTATCCTGTATACTCATCCAGCGGGCGAATTGCTGGCGCTGAAATCTACAAACTACCGCTATTCCGCGAAAATTCGTTTCTGCCCGATCTTGAAATCATCCCCAAAGAGATTCTTCACCGCGCCAAATTGCTATGGCTAAACTATCCCAACAACCCCACTGGAGCGATCGCGACTTTAGAATTTTTCGAAAAAGCGGTGGAGTTTGCTCACCAGCATCACATCATCATCGCGCACGATGCCCCTTACGTGGATGTTTGTTTTGATAATTACCGTGCGCCAAGTATCCTTGAAATACCTGGAGCGAAAGAGGTTGTCGTTGAATTAAATTCCCTTTCAAAGACTTACAACATGGCTGGCTGGCGTTTGGGAATGGCCGTGGGAAACCCGCAAGTGATTAAATCATTGCACACCTATAAATCACAGATCGACACCTCTCATTTCGCTCCTATATTAAAAGCCGGCACAATTGCTCTGACAGGCGATCAAGGTTGGCTGAAAGATCGCAACCAGGTATATCAACGGCGCCGGGATATTGTCGTTGAAAACCTGAAAGCAGTTGGCTTTCAGGTTCACACTCCTTTAGCGGCAATATATGTCTGGGCGCATCTGCCTGAAGGATTCACCAATTCCATCGAATATTGCAGCAAATTACTGGAAGAAACAGGTGTGAGCGCAACTCCCGGGATTGTTTACGGACAGTACGGAGAAGGCTACATCCGTGTCTCACTGTGCAGCAAACAAGCCATCCTGGAAGAAGCCATGCGGCGATTAACTGCATGGACTCAAACGAGAAAGTGAATATTTATGTCAAAAAAAACAACCGAATCTACCGCCCCTCCTCGCGAGCGAGCCTTTCTGGTTGGAGTGGAATTACGCAGTGAGCCCTCTCTGCTTTCGCTGGAAGACTCGCTGGATGAATTAGCTTTACTCGCGGACACAGCTGGACTAGATGTGATTGGTGAGGCAACCCAACGCCTTGATAGACCTCATGCCGGCACTTACATTGGTTCTGGCAAAATTGAGGAAATTATCGCGCTGGTAGAAGACAGTCTTGCAGAAGTCGTGGTTTTCGATAATGAGCTTTCCCCAAGGCATTTACGTGAGCTGGAAAAACGATTTGGCGTCAACGTAAAGATCTTAGACCGCACCGCTTTGATCCTGGATATTTTTGCGCAGCACGCCAGCACCAGGGAAGGTATTCTGCAGGTCCAGCTTGCCCAATATGAATACCGCCTTCCTCGGTTAACCCGCGCGTGGACTCATCTCGCACGGCAAAGTGGCGGTGCCTCTGGCCGCTCTGGCAGCAATGCCGGCGTAGGTCTGCGGGGTCCAGGTGAAACCCAGCTTGAAGTTGACCGGCGGGAAATCAATCGCCGTATCACAACGCTGAAAGAAGAACTGGAGAAAATCCGTGCGCATCGCGAACGTTACCGCGCAAAACGCAAACGGTCCCAAATACCAATCATTGCGTTGGTGGGATACACAAATGCCGGGAAATCCACCTTGCTCAACCATTTGGCCCAATCTAATGTTTACGTAGCCGATCAATTATTCGCGACATTGGACCCCACAACAAGAAAAATCAACCTGCCGGGTGGGCATGTGGTTCTGATAACGGATACAGTTGGATTTATTCAAAAGCTGCCCACTCAGCTCGTGGCGGCTTTTCGGGCTACATTGGAAGAGATCACTGAAGCAGACCTGCTGCTTCATCTTGTAGATATCACTCACTTCAGCGCTTTGGCACAGTCAAAGGCGGTCCTGGAAACGCTGGAAGAAATAGAAGCAACCCAGATCCCAACGCTGACTGTGTTGAACAAAATTGACCTGCTTCCATCGCCAGATGCTGCACACGATGCGCTTCAGGCTTTCCCGGATTCTGTTGCGGTTTCAGCACTCACCGGTCAGGGTATTCCCGAACTAATGCAGGTCATTGAATCCAGATTGTTTCAAGAAATGAGTCCCATTCGGGTTCGTTTACCTTACGAAAAAGGTAACCTGATTTCAATTTTTCATGATCAGGGACAGGTTGTAAGAATTGAACATGAACGAGGCGGGGTAATCATTGATGGCAACATTCCGGGCCGGCTTTTCACACATTTTCAACCCTACATTATCACCAGGGAACAGGTATCCGAAGACTAAAGGTGTCTTTCCATGCTCGAAAATTTTTCAAAAGCGCTTGACAACATATCAGAATATCTGGCTTCAAGAAAAGGTTTACTGCCTATCATTGGAATGCTATTGATCGTGGGCAATTATGTCTTACAGTTCTTCTTCGAGGGATGGATTGTGCAGACCAATTTTCTGTTACATCTCGGCGCTCTGATAACGACTTTAGGATTTTTGATTGCCTGGGCTTTGTAACCTGATTAAAACTGAATCGGCTGCTATAGGCAGCCGACCATTTTTTTTCACTATGTTACAAAGATAAATTACATTTACTCTTTGTCAACCGATACAACTTCTCGTCCCTGGTAAAATCCACAGTTAGGACATACCCGATGCGGCAACCTCATTTCTCCGCAGTTGCTGCACTGGACAAGATTTGTCGCCTTCAAAGCATCGTGTGCCCGACGGCGATCGCGACGTCCTTTGGAAATTTTTCTTTTTGGAAGTGGTGTCATTTTATAACTCCTGTAATTATTGCAAAACCACCCAGGATACTTTTCCTGAGGCGAACGAATTATACTTAATAAAACCGATTTAAGTCAAGGCACAAATCATCGTTATCAACTCATTAGTGCGCAAGACCATCAGCCAGCTCAGATAAATTAAACCTTGATGATTTAGTCCTTTATAAATATGAACCCAAAAAATTTGCTTTACAATTCTCTGTCTCTGTTCTTTCAATTACTGTACCATCAATGCGCATGGGCATATGACTTTGTCGCATTTGTGGTTTCTGCCGGTCGTTGGAAAACATGGGTAAAAAGTGTTACGAAATACCTTACTGGACCCAGCATTTTAGAAATAGGCCATGGCCCAGGGCACCTTCAAACACATCTTAAAAACACCTATCCTAAATTGATCGGGTTAGATGAAAGCCGGCAAATGGGGAAACAAGCACAAAAGAACATTCGCGCGGCATACCCAGGGCTTCCCCAAACATTGGTCAGGGCAAAAGCGCAATCCATTCCTTTTATGAATGAGCAATTTAACACAGTAGTTGCCACTTTTCCGGCTCAATTTATTTTTGAGAAAGTATGTCTCGATGAGATTTACTGTGTTTTGAAACCCGGGGGGACATTAGTGGTCTTGCTGGCTGTGAAAATGACCGGAAAAGATATTATCTCTCGATTGTTGGGTGCTTTATATGCAATTACCGGAGAAACGATTTCGCAAGAAATTCAGCAATTCATGATAAAGTCACTGATCGAACAGGGATTCTCCGCGCAGATCAACTGGCTGCACCAAAAAAACGACCAATTACTGCTGATAAATGCTCAGAAAATGTAAATACTTGTACTTACAGCAAAATTGAGTCTTCACGTTTCACCAATTTGTATTAAAATCATGATATGGAAATTCAAGTGGCGGTTGCGAAAGTAAATAAATACGGCTCCACCGAAAGCGGAGACACGATTGAATTTGTTGAACGCCCTATGGGAGGCATTTCTGTGGTTTTGGCTGACGCCCGTTCTTCAGGCAAAAAAGCCAAAGCTGTTTCCTCTCTGGTAGTTCGCAAGATTATCTCTCTCCTCGCAGAAGGGGTTCGCGATGGCGCATGCGCTCGAGCCGCATCAGATTATCTCTTCACTGAAAAAAATGGGACCGCAACGGCTTTCCTGAATATTTTATCTGCCGACCTTGAAACCAGCACGATTGTCCTTACTCGCAACTCTCAAACCCCTATTTTCATTGCGGAAGGCGAGATAATCAATTGTCTTTCTGCTGAAAGCTCACCTATTGGAGAAAACAGGGGCATTAAACCAGAGATTACCGAAATCCCTCTTAAACCTGGAATCACGATTGTGCTTTACACAGATGGTATTCAGCAAGCCGGCCAGGAAATAGGACTGAGTATTGACATCTGCACTAACCTGGAAGCGATCCTGGAGGAGCAAGAACCAACCGCCCAGGAAGTTGCCGATTCGATTCTCAGCGAAGCCATCCGTCTTGACATGAATCGCCCCAATGACGATATGAGTGTCATCGTGATGACTGTTGTACCCAAAGAGCATGATATGATCCGGCGAATGACAGTACAACTGCCCGTTCCCCAAAAAACATCCACTTTCTTGGATTAAAAATCCCGTAAGAAAGAATAACTTCGCCCCCTCACTTTCCATCGCTTTAATTATTTTCCATACGCGATCTTTCTGGATTGCGGTATAATCCAAGGAAGCGCCAGCCGCTGGTGGCTGGATTTTGTTTTTATTGGAGGCGCATAAGGAATGAATCAACGCTATATTAGACTTATTTTGATCCTTGTACTCCTGGCCGCAGTGATTTGGGTCAACTTGCCCGGCAACCCTGGCATTCAAATCGGCAATTTCAACCGGACCCTGGAAACTGTACTTGGCCTGGATCTTCAGGGTGGGATGCAGGTTCTGCTTGAAGTTGATTTGCCGGAAGATGTCACGGTTAGCCCGGAAGATTTGCAAACTGCTCGTCAGATCCTTGAAAACCGATCAAACGGTCTCGGTGTAAGCGAAGTCGTTTTCCAGATTGCTGGTACTCGCCGGATTGTGGGCGAATTTCCTGGTCTGACCAAAACCGATGAGGTCATTGCCGTGCTGAAAGAAACCGGTCAATTGGAGTTTGTTGACTTCGGCACCACTTATCTCCCTGAAGGAACTGTCGTTCAGACTGATATCGGACAGAATTCAGGGGCAGAACCATCGGTTGCTATTCCTGAAAACCCCCTTGAGCAAACGGGCGAAGAAACTCAAAACCAAATCTTCCATACCGTAATGACGGGTGACCAAATTAAAAGTGTTACGGTTGAACCAAATGGAATTGGCGGATACCATATCGCTTTTGTACTCAAAGATCAGGGCAAAGAAGTTTTTGCGCAGCATACCGCCGAAAATGTTGGTAAATTTCTCGCAATTGTCCTTGATAAAAAAGTAATCTCTGTGCCAAGAATTAATAGCGCAATTCCAGACGGCGCTGGAGTGATCCAGGGCGATTTTACGATTGAAAGCGCGAACAATCTTGCGGTCCAGTTACGCTATGGTTCTCTCCCCATCCCGTTCAAAGTGGTAGAAAGCCGGGTGATTGGACCCACACTTGGTGAAGACTCACTCAATAAAAGTATTTTGGCAGGCATTGTCGGCGTCATCATCGTAGCCCTCTTCATGACAATTTACTACCGGCTGCCTGGCGCCATTGCGATGCTCTCGATCGCGACCTATGCTATGATCACACTGGCTCTTTTCAAGTTGATCCCTGTTACGCTTACTCTTGCTGGTATCGCTGGTGTGCTGCTCAGTACTGGTGGCGCTCTGGATGCCAATATCCTCATCTTTGAGCGCTTGAAGGAAGAACTGCGGGCCGGAAGAACGCTGCAAAACGCCCTGGACTTATCCTGGAGACGAGCCTGGCCCTCCATTCGAGACTCAAACCTGGCTACTTTAATTACCAGCGCGATTCTGTTCTGGTTCGGTTCCGCGTTTGGCGCCACAATTGTAAAAGGCTTCGCCCTGACACTTGCGATTGGTGTGGCGATCAGTCTTTTTTGTGCCATTGTTGTCACGCGAACATACTTAAATGCGGTTATCAACCTGATAAAACCCGAAAACCACTCCGGGTGGTTTGGGGTCTAACTAAAGGAACTGAATATGCTTGATATTCTTGGAAAACGATATATCTTTTTTGCTATTTCCTTGCTTGCCATACTGCCCGGATTGATCATTATTGCTCTATCCGGTGGGTTACCCTTATCTATCGATTTTACAGGTGGAAGCCAATTGGAATTAGCATTCGAATCCGGCTCAGCACCTCAACCCGCTGAAGTTATCGAACTGTATGAAGAATATGAAATTTCAGACGTAAGTGTAAAAACCGCCGGAGAAAATATCCTGATCATCCAATCGCCATTTCTGGAAGATACCACGCGCGCGGCACTGATCGCTGAAATGGAAAACCGCTTCAACGATCAGGTCGTTGTACAGCGCAGTGACAGCGTTGGCCCTGCGGTGGGTAAAGAAGTCGCTAGCCGGGCTTTTTTGGCGGTCGCTATTGCCGCGCTTGGTGTGATCATTTACATCACATACGCATTCCGTGGAATTCAGAATGCGTTTCGCTATGGTGTCTGCGCTATCCTGGCCATGGTACATGATGTGCTGGTCGTACTCAGTCTGACAGCCATTGGCGGCAAATTCTTTGGCTGGCAATTCGATTCTCTTACCCTCACCGCGCTTTTGACAGTGATTGGCTTTTCCGTTCAGGACAAAATTGTTGTGTTTGATCGTATCCGCGAGAACGCAAATATTTTTCGCAAGCTGCCTTTTGAAACATTGGCCAATCATTCCATCATTCAGACTTTGGGACGTTCAATCAACACCCAATTAATGACTTCGGAGTTCATGTTGCTGGCTTTAGCCCTTCTGGGTGGTGTAACCTTGCAGCAATTTGCCATCATTCTGCTGCTGGGTCTGTTTAGCGGCACCTATTCTTCTATCTTTATTGCCGCTCCCTCGTTGGTAATCTGGCAAAACAGGGAATGGACAACCTGGTTTAAAGGATCAAAATCAAACGCCACGGCCTGATAGACAGGAGAGTATAACGGATCATTCTGAACAAGCCTTGATATTTCATAATCAAGGCTTGTTTTATTACATATTCATATCCCCATACTGGTACAATAAAATGTAAGGGTTCTTATCGGTCTTTTTCGTATTTAACTGCGAGTAAACAATCAAATAAATCCTAGACTGATTTCTGAAAGAGGGAAGCTGCATGCGTAAAGAAGTTGTCTTGATTACCGGGGCAAATGGCGAAATTGGCCATGGCCTGATTACCCATCTTGCGGGTTTGGAAAATATCCAGATTGTTGCTCTTGATGTTCAACCCCTGGATAACGAACTAAAACCATACTGTCACCGCTTTATCCAGGGCGACATTCTGGACCAAATGTTGCTGGGAAGACTGGTTGTTGAATATGAGATTCGAACGATCTATCACCTGGCCTCCATTCTTTCCACTAAAGCGGAATATAACCCCGAAACCGCTCATCGGGTTAATGTGGAAGGCACTATGAATCTCCTGCGGCTTGCCGTAGAACAATCTCAATGGCAGGGCAAATCTGTGAAATTCATCTACCCAAGCTCAATTGCCGCTTACGGTGTTCCTGGCCTGGAAGCAAAAAAACAAATAGGCAAAGTGCGTGAAGATCAGTATCTTGAGCCAATCACCATGTATGGCTGCAACAAGTTATATTGTGAGCATCTTGGCAGATATTACGCCCGCCATTACAGACAGTTAGCCGCTGATAGCTCCAGCACAACGATCGACTTTCGGTGTATCCGTTTTCCTGGCCTGATCAGCGCTTTCACCATCCCCACTGGCGGCACGAGCGACTACGCACCTGAAATGATCCATCACGCCGCACAAAAAATCCCTTACGACTGTTTTGTGCGTCCGGATACCCGCCTGCCTTTTATGGTGATGCCTGATGCCGTTAAATCCCTGCTGAAGTTGTGGGAGGCTCCTCGAAAGGATTTAACCAAATCTGTATATAACGTAACCAGTTTCAGCCCAACCGCCGATGAGATTTTTCACAAAGTAAAAGAGTATTTCCCCGAAGCGATCAATCATTGCGTTGTTCACCCCAGCCGGCAAAAAATTGTGGATACATGGCCCGAAGATGTTGATGATTCTGCCGCCAGGAATGATTGGGGCTGGGAACCTGATTATGATTTTGACAAGGGATTTAATGAATATCTATTCCCTAACATTGAGAAGGAATACACCAAAGCAGCAGCATAAATGGATTCTTTACATAATTTAGAGATAAGGGGAACAACATGACGGACAATAACCTTTTAAATATCGCTCCGGATGAAAAAGCAGTTCCATTAATGGTTTACACAGTGAACTGGTTGTGTTGGGGAGAGTTTATCGCCAAAGAAAGTATTCGGGTAAGCACCATCATGCGCACGAATGCCGCTCCCGAAATTCTGTGTCTGCACAACGCAAAGACAATCTGTCCGGCTGTGAACACTTTACCCAATCCAATATCCCTGCCGGTCATGCAAATCCCGGCAGAACAAATTCTGGCATACCATCTAATTCCACCACATCAGGATCCACTGGATTACGATCCCTCTGAGCCTAATCGCCGTATGGATCTTGTGACTGTTCTGGCCGGTAAATTCCAGATGGACGCGAAAATGCGTTTCGCGTCCATTTCTAACCTGACTAAATATCTGGATCGCACCAGGGAAATATTCACATCCATATATGAAGTTGAAATAACCTGTCCAATTATGCCCTCTTTAGGCACAGTAAAAGCGCCCTTTGCATTGGTTCGTCAGGCAACCAGTATTTTCTCCGAGCGAGTGAAATAACTGCGAGACATTTTGACCTTACTCTTAAAGTGGAACGAGCATAAAAAAAGCACGTTCCACTTTTCATAGTTTCCCTTACTTTATCTTAAAAAGTCACTGTTCAGGAATTTTTTATAAAATTCTTATCTTTTGGGAGTATATTTTAAACACATAATCTCTGAACTTTGGAGGACATCCCCATGCCAGAAAATAATCAGAAATCAGCAATTCCTTTTAAAGCCGAAACACGACAAATTCTGGATATTTTGATCCATTCTTTATATAACGAACGCGAAGTTTTCCTTCGCGAGCTTGTATCAAATGCATCGGACGCGCTCACGCGAATGAATTTTGAAATGTTGACAAACAGAAATATTTTGGACGCGGACGCTGAATTAAAAATCATGATCACTTCGGATCCAGAGAAACGAACCCTGACAATCAAAGATACCGGGATTGGTATGACTGAAACGGAGCTGATCGAAAACCTGGGGACAATCGCTCAATCCGGAGCGCGTAATTTCATTAAAGCTGTTGAAGATGGCCAGCAAAACGTATCCGATATTATTGGACAATTTGGTGTTGGATTTTATTCTGCTTTTATGATCGCTGATTCAATCCGGGTGGTATCCCGTTCTTATCAACCCGATGCGGCAGCTGCTGCATGGATCTCTTCCGGAGAAGAAACCTTCTCCATTGAACCTGCCCAAAAAACAGACCGGGGCACTGAAGTAATTATCCAATTGAAAGAAAATGCTTCGGAATTTGCCGAAGAGCACCGCTTGCGGGAAATCATCCAGCGCCATTCAGACTATGTACCTTTCCCAATTTACCTCAAAGACAATCCCGAACAGGTCAACCACCAGACCGCGCTTTGGCGGCAATCTCCCCATCAGGTAGATGACGAAGAATACGAGAAATTTTACCGGCAGTTCAGTATGAATTTTGAACCCCCAATAACCTATGCGCACATGGCGGTAGATGCTCCGGTTCAGATGTACTCTCTGCTGTTTTTCCCTTCCTCCTCCGAACGCAACATCTTTTCGGCGCGGAAACAAGACGGTCTAAAACTCTATGCCAGAAAAATCCTCATCCAGGAATACTGCCAGGACCTGCTCCCAAAATGCTTTCGGTTTGTAGATGGCGTGGTAGATTCAGAGGACTTACCATTGAATGTATCTCGAGAGTCGGTCCAATCCACCAGAGTCATGAGTCAGCTCGAAAAACTGATCACTTCAAAAGTTATCGACACATTAAAGAAACTTGGCGAGGACGAACCCGATAAATACGAGATGTTTTGGAAAAACTTCCGTCATTTTATCAAAGAAGGCGTTGCAACCGACTTTGAACATTATGAAAAATTGCTGCCTCTGCTGCGTTTTTGCTCGTTGAAATCTCCCAATAAATGGATTTCCCTGGAAACCTATGTAAAAGAAATGAAAGAAGGACAAAATAAAATCTATTTCCTTCTGGGAGATGAGAACGCTTCATTAATTCACAGTCCACATTTGGAAGCCTTCCATCATAACGATTACGATGTTCTTCTGTTATCAGACCCGCTGGATCCTTTTATGCTTCTCCGTTTTAAGAAGTTTGGAGAGTACGAACTGGTTAATATTACGGCCACGGACGCAGAACTCCCCAAGGTGGAAAAAGCAGATTCAGATCAAAAATCAGATCGTCTGGCAGGAGATAAAATTCAATATCTGATCGACCTGTTTAAGACACATCTTGGCGATCGGGTTTCGGAGGTAAAAACCACGGATCGGTTGGTTGAATCACCCGCCCGTCTGGTTGATCCGCAGGGAACACTGCCGCAGGAAATGCAGCGTGTGTATCATTTGCTTGAAAAAGAATACCAGGTACCTCAAAAAATCCTTGAGATCAACCCTGATAATCCCATCCTGATCAGTCTGGCAGAACAGGGTCAGCAGGAACCTGACGCGAAAGATATTGTGGAGCAAATCTATGAAAACGCGTTACTAATTGAAGGTCTCCACCCGGACCCTGCCAGTATGATCCTGCGCATCCAGCGTTTAATGGAAAAGGTCTTAAAATAATTTTTTGGTTTAGCAAAAACCGCCAGATTTGGCGGTTTCTTTTTTCATTAAAACTTTTCCATACTATAATTTAACTGTGGGTAAAATCACAGAAAATCTACAATGCGAGGTACATAAATGGCGCGAGAATCAGTAGGTCATATTAAATTGGTCTGGAATTGCCCGGCCTGTGGAACCCAAAACCCCGGTCCTTACAAGTTCTGCACAGCCTGTGGCGCGCCGCAGCCGCAAAATGTTCTGTTTGAGGCTCCCGTCCAACAAGAATTAATCAAAGACGACAAAGAAATCGCCAAAGCGAAGGCTGGGCCAGATGTGCATTGCGCCTTCTGTGGAACCAGAAACGCTGGGGACGCAAAATTCTGTTCACAATGTGGGGCTGATCTGGTGGAAGGCAAACAGCGTGAGTCTGGTCGGATTGTAGGTGCTTTCCAAACAGGACCGGCCGGGAATGTCACCTGCCCTTCTTGCGGCGCAGTTAATCCTGCATCTTCACTCGCCTGCGCTCAATGTGGCTCGAGTCTAAAATCTCAACCCGAAAAAACAACTCCAGCCCCATCTGAACCGCGCCAAAAAACGAAAGTCAGTCCATTAATCATTGTCTCAATCTTATTCATCTTTATCCTGCTATGTGGCCTAATTTTTTGGGCTTTTACTCGCAAAGAATCAACCAGCGGTGTTGTCACGGATGTACACTGGACTCGCGCCATTGTGATTGAAGAATTTGGGGCTGTGGTAAAAGAAGACTGGCTGGAAAATATACCATCCTCTGCCGAGATCCTCTCTTGCGAAAAACGGTTTCATCACGAACAGGATACAGCAATCGCTGATTCTGAAAAAGTTTGCGGTACACAATATATTGTGGATGACGGTTCAGGGTATGGCGAAGTAGTTCGGGATTGTGTTTACCGGGTTTACCTGGATTATTGCGATTACCAGGTGGATGACTGGCAAATTGGAAACACGGTAATGCTGGAAGGATCAGATTTGATGCCTGAATGGCCGTCCCCCAATCTTGACAGCACCCAGCGCTTCGGAGAATACCAGGAAGAATATACCGTCTTATTCAACTCTGAAGGGCAAATTTTCACCTACACTACATCCGATGAAGACATTTTTACCGAATGCGAGATAGGCAGCGAGTGGATATTAAACATTAATCCGACTTTCAACAGCGTCATCTCAATAGAACCCGCTCGATAGAATTCCTGGAGAGTGCGCTGCACAGCGCGCTCTCTTCTTTTTTTCGGTCAAAATGCCAGCAGAATCACCAGGTCGTTCACATTCGTGCCCGTAGGGCCAATGCGCAGCAAATCTCCTAAGGCTTTAAAATAATGATAAGAATCATTATTCTGCAAATAAACCTCCGGTGAAAGGCCCAATCTTAAACCCCGGCTAAGGGTTTCTCCGGTAACAACGGCCCCAGCCGCGTCAGTTGGGCCATCCTCACCATCCGTTGCCAGCGTGACCAGCATCACATCTTCCAGCCCAGCCAGTTCCCGCACCGCGCCTAACGCTAACTCTGTGTTCCGCCCACCTTTCCCCTTTCCTTGTAATGTGACCGTGGTTTCTCCCCCCAGGATCAGACAAAGTGGTCTCTCAAGCGGATGCCCGGACACTGCAGCCTCACGCAGGAGTGTGGCCAGGACAATGCCAACTTCCCGGGCTTCTCCACGCAAATAGGTTGTAAGCAGCATAGATCGCAATCCCTGCGCCTCTGCGGTTTCAACCACATTTATCGCTGCTTGATAATTACTTGAAATCACCAGATTGTATGTTTTTTTCAGACAACTCTCCCCCTCTTTAACCGACTCTGGTTCAATTCCAGCAGCGCCTGCACGCAGATGAGATTTTATGGAACCGGGGATTTCATCCTCCAGAGAATATTTCTGGATAACCCCCAGAGCATCTTGATAGAATGACGGGTCAGCCACTGTCGGCCCGGATGCAATCACATCCAATGGACTGCCGATCACATCCGATAAGATTAAGGTTACCAGCTGCGCTGGATACGCAAGACGAGCCAGCCTTCCTCCTTTGATTTGATCGAGATGTTTTCTTAGTGTGTTGATCTCCCCAATGTTTGCCCCACTCGCCAGCAGCAATCGAGTCAGCTCTTGCAAATCCTCCAGTCCGACTCCGTCAGCCGGACAGGTCATCAACGCCGATCCCCCTCCTGAGATCAGGCACACCACCAGATCTCTCGCCGTGCAACGTTGCAAAAATGAAATTAACTGCAGAGTACTTTGAACGCTTTTCATGTCAGGAACCGGGTGACTTCCCTGCAAAAAATGGATCGAAGAAGGCAACCCTTCCAGCGAATCCGAGTCCAGGTGTTTCGCGATTACAACGCCATCATTGATTCTGTCACCCAAAACCGAAACCAACCCCCTGGTCATTGCCACCGAAGCTTTCCCCGCCCCAACCACGTAAATATGGTCAAATTGGTTAAGATCATACGAATGATCTCCGACCCACAGGAATTCTTCGGAACGGTGAATAGTTTTTTGAATGCTTGTCACTGGATCTGCCGCATCCAGGGCAGCATTTAACAAATTCTCAATCACTGCTGCTTGGGAATGTCTCAAGATTGTACCCCCAAGTTGGTAATCGTTTCGCATCTTTCAGACTCCTGTACTTTTATAGAATACCCTTCACCTTATTGTATACTGGTTGCGATCATCAAGTCAGATTACTGGTTACTTTATACTTCATTCTCTGCTAAAATGAGTGCACAAGTGTATACCTTATCAGGAAGAAAATCACAAGAAATTCATCCTCTCAGGTGGTATACTATGAAACTGTCAGAGCAATTAATTATTTTGAACTTTAAAACTTTATTGATCATGAAGTTTATATTTCAGGAGGAGTAAAAGTGGAAAATATCGAAGTACTGGACAGCCTTTTCCAACCCAGGTCCATCGCAATTGTGGGGGCATCAAACACAGAAGGCAAAATTGGTCATTCTGTAGTTCACAACCTTATCGAAAGCAAATATACTGGAGCAATCTACCCCATCAATCCAAACGACCCTGAAATCCAGGGCCTGAAAGCTTATAAAAGTGTTTTAGATGTTGCCGGAGAAATAGAGGCTGCAGTTCTTACCGTACCCGCAAAAATCATTAAGAGCGTCATTGATGAATGCGGTAAAAAGGGTGTAAAAAGCCTCATCATCATCACCTCAGGCTTCAGCGAGGTTGGCGAGCGTGAACTGGAAGAAGAAATCGTTGCATTAGCACACAGTTATGGCATGCATGTCCTTGGTCCAAATATTGTAGGCGTGCTTTCCAATTCAGGCAGCATGAACGCATCTTTTGCACCTTTCTTGCCGCTAAAAGGCAAATCCTCTCTGGTATCACAAAGTGGCGCGCTGCTGATCGCAATGGACGCCTCCACTTATACCCGGCGCGTTGGCTTCGACAAACTTGTTTCCATTGGCAACATGTCGGATGTCAACTTCGGAGATGTTGTGGGGTGGTTGGACAACGATCCGAACACCAACTGTATCACCCTTTACATTGAAGGCTTCAAAGATGGCCGCCATTTCATGGATGTCAGCCAGAAAGCCAAGAAACCCATTATCGCCCTGAAATCTGGGATATCTGCTCATGGTGCTGCCGCAGCGGCTTCACACACCGGGTCTCTGGCTGGAGCCGCAAAAGTTTACGGCGCTGCCTTCCAACAGGCTGGTGTCGTTCAGGCAGCTGATTTGGACAATCTCTTTGATCGCTCTCTTGCGCTTTCACTACAGTCCCCAATGAAAGGGGATAACCTCCTGATTATCACCAATGGCGGCGGTGTTGGCGTGCTTGCGACAGATGCCGCTGAACGCTACGGTATTCCGCTTCAATTCGCCCCCAAAGACGTTCAAACTGAATTAAAAAAACATATGCCTGCGTTTGGTTCGGCCAAGAACCCTGTGGATATCACCGGTATGGCAGGAACAGAATGGTACGTCGATTCCGTGCGATATGCCATTGAGCATCCCTGGGTGGACGGCCTGGTAGTCCTTTACTGCGAGACCGCGGTCAGCAATCCGCTTGAGATCGCTCAAGGCATCAAAGCCGCCGTCGATGAAGCCGGTGTAGATAAACCAATCATTGTTTCCTACGTCGGTGGTGAAAGATCCGACAACGCCATGAAATGGCTGGTGGAAAACGGTATCCCGGCCTACGGGGCACCAGATACCGCAATTAATGCCATGGCCGCGCTCCGTGACTACGCTCGCATGCGGGAACTTATGGAGGTAAATAGCGAAACTCACATTACTGTGGATCGTGAGAAAGCACTTCAAATCATTGCTGGTGCTCGTGAAGATGGGCGTGATTCGCTTACTGAAATTGAAGCCAAGCAAGTTTTTGCGGCGTATGGTTTACCTGTCACTAAAAACGCTTTGGCCAAAAACGAAGATGAGGCTGTTAAACTGGCAGTAGAAATCGGCTTTCCAATAGTCATGAAAATCGTCTCGCCCGACATTCTACACAAATCGGATGCCGGTGGTGTAAAAGTTAATCTCAAAAACACCGAAGAAATTCGCTCCGCTTTTAAAACCATTATGGATAACGCCAAAGCTTACAAAGCAGACGCTAATATCCATGGTGTGGTAATTCAGGAAATGGCTCCTTGGGGCACCGAGGTTATTCTTGGCTCAGTCAACGACCCAACTTTTGGCCCAACAATGATGTTTGGCCTGGGTGGTATCTTTGTTGAAGTTCTGAAGGATGTTACCTTCCGGGTTGCCCCTGTTTCTCAGGGACAAGCCATGCGTATGCTCGGTGAGATTCGTGGCGCCCCAATTTTGGCTGGCGTTCGCGGCGAGGCTCCTCGAGACCGCGAAAAACTGGCGGATACCGTCACCCGGTATGCCACAATGATCCTTGACCTGGCGGATGAGATCAGCGAATCAGACGCTAACCCTGTGTTGGTCTATGAAGAAGGTAAAGGCGTCAAGGTGGTTGATGCCAGGGTTATCCTCAAGAAAAAGTAAACATCCAATTTTTGATTGTATTGCTGAGCCACCTCTGATCTAGAGGTGGCTTTCTTTTAGTCATGCTCCGTATAAAAATCTGGTTTTCCAACAAAAATTAATACCTGCGGGTTAATGGTACAATTCGTCGGTATCAAGAAAAAAAACACACCACTTGTCCGGTCAATGTACAGATGTCATCATTCAATCCTTATCTGGAAGACGAATGACTTTAATCTGTTTTTCCAAAGCCAAGACTATTTTGAGGAGTTTTATTTCGCATGCTCAAGCGGCTTCTAACATGGAAAACTTTTCCCTTTGCGTTACTGTTAATTTCCATTGCGGCTTATGGTTTATTAATCCCAAGCCTGGGATTTTATTGGGACGATTGGCCCCTGATGTGGTTTTTACATACTTTTGGACCAAAAGGCTATCAGGAGGTACTGGCCGTTGACCGGCCATTCCTCGCTGGAATTTATTGGATTACCACCACTGTTTTAAAAACGCTCCCAATCCAATGGCAAATCCTGGGCCTCCTCAGCCGGTGGCTCTGCTCAATAGTTTTATGGTGGAGTTTGAAAAAACTCTGGCCAAATAATCCGCAACAGGTCGCCTGGATAGCTATATTGTTTACTGTTTACCCGGGTTTCAAGCAGCAGCCCATATCTGTTGTGTATTCCAATGGATTCCTGCTTTTTGCCATGTTTTTGGCTTCCTTCGGCTTGATGGTTGCTGCCATCCGCAATAGACAGCGCTACTGGCATTACACCATCCCTGCATTGGTTGGATATACCATCTGCACATTTTCCACAGAATATTATGTCGGATTGGATATGATTCGCCCACTCATGATCTGGCTGGCGATAAGCGAATCTCCCAAAATTAACTTTGAACAAATCAAACAGGTTTTCCGCCATTGGCTACCCTATTTGATCGTCCTGGTTTCCTTCCTGATTTGGCGTGTGCTCTTCTTCGAATTCCCAACCTATCAGCCACAGCTTCTTGATGAAATGTCCACCAGTCCTTTCGGTGCTTTCATACACCTGGCAGACCGGATGATTCAAGACACATTTTTAACAGGATGGCAGGCCTGGAGTAAAACGTTCCAGATACCTTCCTTGTTTGATTTTCAGGTAACCTCCTCACTGCTGTATTGGATACTGGTGATTGGTTTGTTTCCAGTTGTCTGGTTCTATCTGAAAACCCTTGGGGAGAATCAACAAGAGGAACCCTCCAGACCATCATTAAAATTAAATACCTGGTCCGCACAAGCCATACTTCTGGGACTCACCGGTTTACTGTTTGGTGGTGCCCCATTCTGGATTACTGATCTGAAAATCAGCCTGGAATTTCCCTGGGATCGCTTTACACTGGCTTTTATGCTGGGAAGCTCGCTCTTTCTCGTTGGCTTGATCAATTGGGTCATCCGGACCAGAACGCAGAAAATCATTTTGCTTGCTCTGATGATAAGCATGGCTGTCGGCGCTCATTTCAATAATTCAAACAGCTATCGACGTGAATGGAATACTCACAACGCGATGTTCTGGCAAATGGTCTGGCGCGCTCCGGGCTTGAAACCCGGTACTACTTTGATAACCAACCACCTCCCCATGTCTTATTACAGCGACAACTCTCTGACCGCGCCTCTCAACTGGACTTATGCCCCGAATCATCGCTCTGAGGATATCCCCTACCTGTTCGCATTCACCGAAGTGCGTCTTGGCTCCGGTCTGCCGGCGTTAGAAAAAGACCTTACCATACGCCAGAATTACCGAAGCGCGTCTTTCAAAGGCTCTACGAACGACGCCCTGGTAATTTATTACGCCCCTCCAGGTTGTCTGAGGATCGTTGATCCACAAAGAGATTCTGGCCTATCTATTTTCCCAAACGCGATTGAAGAAGCAATGGCAATATCCCATCCCGATCAAATCATTGTGGATGCCAATCCTTCGGCCACACCTCCCATCGAAATTGTAGGACCTGAGCCAGATCATGATTGGTGTTATTATTTTGAAAAAGCAGATCTTGCCCGGCAAATGAATGATTGGGCTGCTGTTTCTGATTTGGGTAATCAGGCTCTCGAAAAGAATTTGATGGCCCAGGAGCCTACTGAGCTGTATGTTTTCGCTGAGGGATTTGCCCGCTCTGGAGATTGGGAAAATTCTTTCCGGCTGTTGCGCGAGGCATATCGTCAATCATCGCTCCTGAGAACAGATCTGTGTAGTATGATTGATGAATTACAGGGAAAATACGCTCCGGATGAGATCGATTTACCGGATTTGGATAAAACCCTTGAAACATTGCATTGCCCTACAAATTAAATTTGAATGCGAATCGATCCTTTGAACATGATCACACAAAAAAAACCTAGTCTATCAATCGTCATTCCGGTATATAACAGCCAGGCGACCCTTATGGAATTGGTCGAGCGGCTGATCGCTGTACTGCCGGGTATTTCTTCATCTTACGAAATTTTGTTGGTCAACGATGGCAGTCGTGATGAAAGCTGGCAGGTGATTCAGCAGCTCGCGGAAAATCACAACGCTGTTCAGGGCATCAATTTGATGCGGAATTACGGCCAACACAACGCCCTGTTATGTGGGGTCCGCTCCGCGAAAAATGAGATCACCGTCACCATGGATGATGATTTGCAGCACCCCCCAGAAGAGATACCAGTCCTCCTTTCCAAACTTCAGGAAGATTACGATGTGGTTTATGGTTTTCCTCGGAAACTGCCCCACTCACTATGGAGAAACATTTTCTCCAGGCTCACAAAAAGAACGCTTGCGTTTGTCATGGGAATCAAAACGGTTCGGGAAATCAGCGCCTTCCGTGCATTTCGCACCAACCTCCGGGAGGCATTCACCGATTACCAAAGTCCTGGGGTGATTATTGATGTTCTGCTCTCCTGGGGAACGACCCGTTTCACCAGTGTGAAAGTCAATGAAGTCCCACGAGAATACGGTGCCTCTAATTACAATTTTTTCAAACTGGTAAGCCAGGGATTCCTGATTCTGACAGGTTTCAGCACTATTCCATTAAAACTGGCTAGCTGGCTAGGCTTCCTGTTCACTATATTTGGCTTTGCGGTTTTCCTTTATGTTTTAATCTCATATATCAAACAGGGCAGCATACCCGGCTTCCCATTTCTGGCTTCCATCATTTCAATCTTCAGTGGAACCCAATTATTCGCGCTGGGGATATTTGGTGAATATCTGGGTCGGGTGTTCGATAAAAGCCTGGATCGCCCCACTTACGTTGTTGGCAGCAAAACATTAAAAAGTCATCAGGATGAGTAGCGCGTTATGAACTGTGTGATTCTGCAGCCATCCTATATTCCCTGGCGGGGCTATTTTCACCAGATAGCCCTGTCAGATGTTTTTGTTTTTTATGATGATGTGAAATATGATAAAAACGGATGGCGAAACCGAAATCGGATTAAAACTAAAAATGGTTCAATCTGGCTGACTATTCCAGTGTTTACCAAAGGGGTTGAAACAAACCAGACACCTATCAACCAGATCAAAATAAACTGGCAGCAAAATTGGAATCGTAAACACTGGCAGGCCCTGCAAACGCATTACGCCAAAGCGCCTTACTTCGAGAAGTTCGCACCCATCCTGGAAGCGTTTTATCAACAGCACCCAGATCTACTTTCAGATTTCACCATTGAACTGACCATTCAGATTGCCAGAGAATTGGGTATTCAACACACAAAATTCATCCGCTCTTCAGAAATGAAAGGTATTACCGGACAAAAAACTGATCGGCTGGTACAGATTCTCTCTAAATTGAACGCGACCCATTATATTTCCGGTCCATCCGCTCAATCTTACATTGAAGCCGATAAATTTCAGGAGGCCGGCATCTCCCTTGAATATATGAAATATGAATATTCAGAATATCCACAACTATATCCGCCCTATGATCCACAAGTCTCTATCCTGGATTTAATGTTTATGACCGGACCCAATGCTTTAGATTTTATTCTTCAAAACCAGTTCCTTCGCCTGAAATAAATAGAGGAAACCAATGATTGACGACAACAAAATTAATGAAGTAAAAAAATATTTTCATACCACACTTTCAAAATTCGGAACAACATCCAAAGGGGTTGATTGGAACACCGAAGAAACCCGAAAAGCCCGTTTCGATCAAATTCTCAAAGTGGTCGACCCAATACACCCCTTTTCTATCCTCGATTATGGCTGCGGTTATGGAGCGCTGATTGATTACCTCCGTGAAAAACCCTATCTGATCAGCCGGTATGTCGGTTTCGATATCCTCGAATCCATGATTGATGCAGCTCGCAAAGTTTATGGAAATTTAGATTGGGCCAGTTTCACCTCCAGGATTGAAGATGCGCCCGTTGTTGACTACGCGGTGGCTTGTGGCGTTTTCAACATGAAGCTGGAAGCAGGTTTTGATGAATGGACTGAGTTTGTGATTATAAGTTTGGAAGAGATGGATGCGCACTCGCGACTTGGTTTTTCTTCCAATTTCCTTACCAAATATTCTGACACCGATAAAATGCGCCCTGACTTATACTATGCTGATCCGTGTTTCCTGTTTGATTACTGCAAAACACACTTCTCTAAAGACGTCGCCATACTCCATGATTATGGCATGTATGATTTCACACTCATCGTTCGAAAGACCCACTAATCTCCAGGTTAAAAAATAGAAAAATGACAATTGATTTCAATAAACCCACTCTGATTGGAAATGAACTTCAATATATCACCGAAGCTTTCAACAACTCCCATGTGTCGGGTGATGGTCCCTTCTCAAAGAAATGTCAGGCCTTACTGGAAAACACACTTGGCGTTCCTAAAGTCTTGTTAACCAGTTCCTGCACCCATGCGTTGGAAATGGCCGCCATCCTGTTAGATATTAAGCCCGGTGACGAGGTTATACTTCCATCCTTCACGTTTGTAACCACTGTCAACGCCTTTGTTCTTCGTGGCGCGAAACCAGTATTCGTGGACATCCATCCTGATACCCTTAATCTGAACGAAGCGCTCCTTGAAGAAAAAATAACAGCGCGTACCCGGGCTATTATCCCTGTGCATTACGCTGGGGTTGGTTGTGAAATGGACACCATCCAGGAAATTGCAAACCGCCACAGCCTTCCCATTGTGGAAGACAACGCGCACGGGCTTTTTGGAAAATACAAAGGAAAAAAATTAGGGTCGTTTGGTGTGCTAGCCACTCAGAGCTTCCATGAAACAAAAAATTTTTCCTGTGGTGAAGGCGGGGCATTATTAATTAACAATATGGCGTTTTCCGAACGCGCCGAAATCATCAGGGAAAAAGGCACCAATCGTAGTCGCTTTTTCCGCGGTATGGTCGATAAATACACCTGGGTTGATATTGGTTCCAGTTATATCCTTTCGGATATTCTTGCTGCCGTGCTGTATGCCCAGCTTGAGCAGAAAGACCTCATTCAGAATAAACGTAAGGCGATTTGGACACGATACTTTACCCATCTGCAAGACTGGGCTGCCAATCAGGGTGTTCAACTACCTTATATTCCCTCTCACTGCGAACAAACCTATCATATGTTCTACATAGTATTGCCTTCCCTAAAAGCCCGCCAGGATCTGATGCAATACCTGCGCGAGAAAGAAATCATCAGCGTTTTTCACTACCAACCGCTCCACCTCTCTGACATGGGCAAACACTTCGGTGGAAAAGAAGGGGATTTACCAGTTACTGAACGCATGGGTGATTGTCTGCTGCGATTGCCATTTTACAACGCTCTGTCCGAATCGGATCAGAATCGCGTGATTGACGCGCTGGTTGGTTTCAAAATCAAATAACCAATAAATAACATCACACTTCATCCAGGAGGAGACTTCAATGAATATCCTTGTGTTTAACTGTGGCAGCTCCTCGTTGAACTATAAAGTCTTTCAATTTGAAAATGCCAGTGAGTATTCCATCCTGATCTCTGGTAAAGCGCACCGGGTCGGTGTAAAAGGGACAGAAGCTTCTTTCATCGAACATCACCTTAACGGAAATACAGAGAGCCGTACCCTTCCAATCTCTAATCACCAAGAAGCAGCCGGGCTGGTTATTCAGTATCTCAACAATCACCATATCCATTTAAATGCTATTGGGCACCGCTTTGTGCATGGTGGTATACATTTTAATAAGTCGGCTTTGCTTACGACAGAAACATATAAAAATTTGCAATCCTGTTTGCCATTGGCGTCCATCCATAACCCTAACTCAATGAGTGTTATAGACGAATGTCTCTCTGTCTTCCAATCCTTACCCCAATACATCACGTTCGACACTGCGTTCCACGCCTCACTGCCAGAGTGGGCTTATAGCTACGCCCTTCCCAATGAACTGGTTCAAAAATACAACCTGCGTAAATTTGGATTTCATGGCCTTTCCTACCAATATGTTATTCAAGAGGCATCAAGATTCCTGGGTAAACCACTCGAATCTTTGAAAATCATTGCGTGCCATCTGGGAACAGGAGGCTCAAGTGTCGCTGCCATTAAGAATGGCAAATCTGTAGACACTTCAATGGGATTCTCTCCGCTGGCCGGGTTAATAATGAGTACTCGCTCTGGAGATCTGGACCCGATGATTCCCTTGCACCTGATTACTGAACACGGGTTCACATCTGCCGAACTCAACAACTTGTTTAACAAAAAAAGTGGCTTGTTGGGGATTTCGGGTTTCTCAAGCGACATCCGCGATATTTTACACCGGTTAGAAGAAACACAGGATCACCAGGCACGGCTGGCATTTCAGATGTACACCTACCGGCTCAAACAATATATCGGCTCTTATATCGCTGTGCTTGGCGGTCTGGACGTTTTAATTTTCACCGATGATATCGGTGTTCAAAGCTGGCAGGTTCGCGAAGAAACATGCCGTGAAATGACACACCTTGGGATTAACCTGGCCCCGGACGCAAACCGCGGTGCCCGCTTTGACGAAATTTGCACATTAAGCAAGCCGGAAGCGGATGTTTGCGTCCTCTCTATGCCAACCAATGAGGAATTGATCATTGGACTGGAAGGCTTCAAGCTCCTTCAATCAGATAGCTCCTTCTTTTAAGGGAAACAACCATATGGAATTTCACATCCCCTGCGATCCACAACAAATTTCCCGCTATGTGTTTTGCCCTGGTTCCCACCGGCGTGCCGCAAGAATTGCTGAACAACTTGAAAACGCGTTCACAGTTGTAGAGAACCGCGGGTATAACATTTATTCCGGAACTCATCAAGGAATCTTTATGACAGTATGCGGTACCGGTATGGGTGGGCCAGCGGTCGGGATTGCCCTGGAGGAGCTGGCTCATATGGGCGCCGATACCTTTATCCGGGTCGGCTCTTGTGGAGTCTATCAGCGCTACCAGAAACCGGGAGATGTCATCGTTGCCACCGGAACCGTAAGAGAAGGTGGAACTGGCTTAGCCTATCTGCCCTCAAACTTCCCGGCAGTTCCCAGTTATCCGGTACTCAGCGCTCTGGTGGATAGTGCTGAGCGACTTGGAATACCGATTACGATAGGCGTCGGGGTAACAAAAGATGCCTTTTATGGTCCCCAAGATCCTGTAATGAAAACCCTCTATCAAAAAGCTGGCCTGGTTTTTGTGGAGATGGAATGCGATACCCTCTTCATCCTGGGACAGTATCATGGTTGGCGCACCGGGGCTATCCTGACGGCGGATAGTCCAACTGATGAAATCAAGCCGGCGTGGGGAAAAGATGACTTTGCGCGTGGAGAGGATCAAGCGATAGCAATAGTACTTGCAGGAATGAAGAAGCTTGCAATTTGTGATACAGCGCAGTAATTGGAGATTTTCAACCTGTCTCAACGCAAAGCTTGAATAAGCTTGCCGTGTTGTCAGAACCCACTATCCAAAACAACCTTAGCAGGCACGTTGCTTGACAAAAAAAATTGCCCATGGTACTTTATAGTCATCTATGAACATCTATAATTGAGAACCCCATGAACACACCAGACAACACTTTTTCAGTAGATAAATCCAGCGCAGTTCCAATTTATACTCAACTCGCCAGTTGGATAGAATCCATGGTTACTACCGGCGAGTGGCCTCCTGATTACCGGCTCCCCGGAGAGATTGAACTCGCCAAACAACTTAGCGTCAGTCGTGGTACTTTGCGCAAAGCGATATCAAAACTGATCGATAAGAACCTGCTGGTGCAAATCCACGGCAAAGGTACATTTGTATCACCCTTTGTAGTAGAACAAACCTGGGCCGGCAGATTGGTTGGTGTTTACGACGAGCTGATGCTGACGGGAATTCCCTTCACAACCTTGATCATCGAACAAAGCATTATCCCCGCTCCGACAAAAGAAGCCGAACAGTTGGGTCTCAAAACCGGACAGCCAATTTACAGGCTGAAACGCCTGCGCATGGTCGAAAACGCACCTCTGGTCGTCATAGAAAATTATCTGGACGCAGGCAAATACCAGGGGCTGTTAAGCATGGACCTGGCCAAACACGGTTTGATGGAAATTATTGAAAAGCAATATAGCATGAGATTGGCCTGGGCTTCACATAGCATTTCCGTTATCCGGGCAGGCGCAGAGATGGCCGCGCTTTTGCAAATTGGAATCGGAGATCCTATTCTTTTCAACGAACATGTGGTTTATGACGATAAAGATGAAAAGGCGCTTTATTCGAAACTCTGGTTTCGAAGTGATCGCTACCGTCTGCGAACTGTTGTCCAAAGAGGTGCCAACGAAGCCTTTTATTCCGCGATGAGCCACACCCCTATCCAGCAAACCCGGACTGCACCTATTCAGGAACAGGATCCGTCAGTCAGAACTAACAAAACCTGGTCATTAAGTGAATTGCTCCCTGCAGAAAGGATCAAGATCAACGCCACAGTAAACAACCCGGAAGAAGCCATCCGTCTTGTAGGTAATATGATGGTCGATTCAGGGGCAGTTGAACCGCGCTATGTTGAGGGTATGTTGAATATGTCCAGGCAGCTTGGACCGTATATCGTTATTGCCCCCGGTGTGGCACTCCCCCATGCACGGCCAGAAGATGGTGTCCTGAAACCCTGCCTTGCGTTGGTTACGCTGGATCCTCCTATGGCTTTTGGCAACCCGAATTACGACCCTGTCCGCCTGGTTTTTGCGATCGGTGCCGTAGATGCTTACCAACATATTGACGCTTTACGTTCTTTCGCAACCCTCTTGTCTGAAACCAGCAATCTGGAAGCTCTTTTGAAAGCACAAACTGTCGAAGAGATCCTGCGTATATTGGATGCGTAAAACCAAACTGGCAATCAAACTATAAAACTCAACCCATAGAAATGAGCATCGGCTTATGAAAACCTATCTGGATTGTTTTGCTTGTCTGCTGAGGCAGAGCCTGGAGGCCGCTCGATTTTCCGGCGCGGATGAGAAGAAACAAAAGCAGGTTATGCTGACCGCTCTGGAAATTCTCAGCAAAACAGATCCTGCCAGCACGCCCCCTCAGATCACCAGCAAAATCCACCAATCGGTCCGGGAAATCACTGGTAACATCGACCCATATCAGGAAATCAAAGAAAAAAGCACACAGGAAGCGCTCACATATTATCCCCGGATAAAACAACTTGTCCTGGAATCCGAGGATCTATTTACAACCGCCGTCAAGATGTCCATTGCGGGAAATATCATCGATTATGGCCTCCCAGATCAGATAAAAGTGGCGGAGATCATTGAACAAGCTGTTGATCAGCCGCTGGCAATCAACCACATAGCCGAATTAAAAAACAGATTACAAAAAATTCCCTGGCTTTTATATGTCGCGGATAACGCTGGAGAAACCGTGTTCGACCGTGTATTGATCGAATTACTCGACCCGCTTCCGGTCAAATATGCCGTAAAAGGCGGCGCCAGCTTGAATGATGCCACCCGAAAAGATGCGCTGGAAGCCGGAATTGGCGAAATCGCAGAAATTGTGGATACAGGTTTTCCCGCCCCAGGTGTAATCCCGGAATATTCCAGCCCCGAATTCCTCTTACTGCTGGAAAATGCCCCCCTGATCATCGCCAAGGGACAGGGCAATTACGAATCCCTCAGCGAGTATGGTGAACGTTTCTTTTTCCTTTTACAGGCCAAATGTGAAGTACTTGGAAGGGATGTCGGTGTTCCCGTGAAAAGCTGGATCGTCAAGCAAGGTGAGTCAAAAACAAAAATCACGCATTAAGCGGTTGCTTTTCCATTTTTAATCAAACAGTGGCTTCTATAAAGGCTCACCAAAGTTATTCTCAACTAAATTCTTTAGCGCGGTTAATGCCTTTTCCGCGTCTTCCCCCTCAGCCTTCACAATAATTTCGGAATCCTGATAAATTGCCAGCGTTACCAGTTTTACAACATCGGTTGCATCAGCAAACCGGTCTTTATGCCACACAACAATCCTGCTGCTGAATTGTCGTGCGGTTTGGACGAATAATACCGCCGAACGGGCATGCAAACCCACTTTATTACGTACAATCAAACTCAATTCGGGCATATTGTCTTCTCAAAAGTGTGCGTTGAAAAACATCCAACGTTTTAGCTCTCAGCCAAATAAAAAATGATTCCTTATTATACCGAAGATTAAACAACCGCCTCCCCAAAAATCAATCCCATGTGCCAACTGATAAAACACTACAGCTTATACGCCTCAGTCATACCCCAGCTTACAGAAGTGTAAAGTCGCAACCCGCCTACGGCGGTCAGGTTCATATATAATTAGGAAGGTCTTTAAAGGTTTTGTTTATTAATGGTTGCAAACTCATCCTCACCGCCACAGACAATATCTTTGTTTGGCTTCATCCGCAAGGCATTAATAACTCAATAAAAGAGTGAGGCAAGAAAATGTCTGTCCAAAAAATAATTTTACATATCGAAGATAATTTTGAAAACCGCATTTTAGTCAGAAGGCTCCTCCAGGCTGAGGGCTTTGATTTGATTGAAGCGGAAAATGCTGTTGAAGCGTTGGAACTACTTAAGAAACACCAACCGGACATGATTCTAATGGATATGAATATGCCCGACATTGATGGCTATACGCTTACACACCAGTTAAGAAACAGGCCTGAACTGGCATCCATCCCCATTATCGCAATCACCGCGAACGTTATGAAAGGTGATCGTGAAAAATCAATGGAAGCTGGCTGCGATGGCTATATTGAAAAGCCAATTGATGTTGACAGGTTTATCGATCAGGTAAATCTGTTTTTTGCTTGACATGTTTGTTACCCTAATCAATCACACTATTTCTTTCTGATCGACAAAATTTATGCAAACAAACCCTACTCTTCCCAATAATAAAAATATCACGGGGGCTACTGTTCTTGTTGTAGAAGATAATGTCTCAAACTTTGTGCTAATGGCCCGCCTGTTGGGCTTTCTGGGTGTTCATTGTGAATGGAAGACTTCTGGTTATGAAGTTGTTGAATATGCTGATACACTGCCTAACCTCGATCTGATCCTCATGGATATCCGCCTTCCTTACGAAGATGGATACGGCGCATTAGCGAAAATCCGTAACGCTTCTCAATTAAAAGATATCCCCGTTGTAGCAGTTACTGCCGAGGCCAGTCAGGAGCAGATGAACAAAGCACGTGCTTCCGGTTTTGATGGTTTCCTCGGAAAACCCATCGATCCAGATCGGTTTCCAGACCAGATAACACGTATTCTCACCGGAGAGTCTGTTTGGGAAATGATCTAAGGAGAAAATCACACAGATGTCATCATTAGAACCCCGGATTGTTGATTCGCCTCATTCAATTTCCTTTCGTGAAAACCTCGCCCGAAATGTCATTATTACACTACTGATCCTCTCGCTCCTCCCCATCGCTTTTGTCGGCAGCGCAACATATTTCCGCACCCATCAAATGTTATCTGATCAGGTCGAGAGTCAGCTGGAAACGATCATTAAAAATCAATCCAAACAACTTTCACTTGAGAGCATCCCGGGCAATAAAGCGATGACAGATCTGTATGTCCAGGGGAATTTTAGTAACCAACTTTTTGAACTATACAACAATCCTGGTGATCCTGACCTGATAAAACAAATCCAATCAGATTATTTTAACCGATATCTATCCAGGTCAAGTGTTTCTAGCTTTTCGGTGTTCGACCAACTCTGGGGAATCACCAACGAGGGCAGCGTGCTGATAGCGTCAGATTCACAATCGATTGGAGAAGATTTCAGCCAGTTAGAAGTTTTCCAATCGCTTAAAAACACAAACTATACCAAGTTTGCGTACGACCCTCAACCGCTTTATACGGATCAGATGGTTATCTTCACTGCCCTCAACATTAAAGACAACAACGGATCCCCCTTTCTGACCATCATCGGGGCAACCATATCCAACACCCCTCTCACAACACTGGCAACCACCAATTCTTTCTTTAAGGCTTCAAACACATATCTTTTTTACGAAAATGGTCAGGTAATCAGTGTGACCCAAACGGGACAGCAAATGTTTAATCTGAAACCCAACCCGGAGCATCTCCTTCGATTACAAGGGTTGGTCCGCGATGGGCAAGGCTTCGGCAAATTTACCTCACTGGATAATACAGAGGTGCTTGCGTATGCTAAATGGATTCCTGAGCTGCAAGTCGGATTGGTGTTAGAAGTTCCACAAGATCAAGTCTATCGCGAATTCAATGCCCTGCTCCGTTTTAATATCCTGCTACTGATTGGAATTGTTCTGATCACCGGCATAGTAACCTATTTCACTGCCAATCGGGTAATCTCACCACTCCGCATAATCATTGACCAGGCCAGAATGCTGGCAAAAGGTGATCTTTCCCAACGCACTGAAATCAAACGCCACGACGAAATCGGTTTGTTGGCCTACACCTTCAACTCAATGGCCATGCAATTAAGCAATCTGTATCAATCCCTTGAGCAAAAGGTAGCAGAACGCACAGAACAACTCCGGAGCGTATCAGATATTATCCAGCTCGCCACTTCAACCGCCAGACAGGAAGATATTCTCCAAAGAACGGTGGACTTGCTTGTTGACAGGTTTGAATACCTGTATGCGGGTATATTTACTCTTAATGAAACTGCAACTTCTGCGACCCTCGTAAGCGAGGCCAGCACTGCCACCGGGGAGCACAAATTCTTGGGCTACCGGGTGAGAACAACAGATCACACGCTTATTGGCTGGGCCGCGAATCACAACAAACCCAGAAGCGTGTTTTCCAATCCCGAATCGGCTGAGAGTTGGCCTTTGCGCACAGACCAGACACGCTCAGAAGTCGCGGTCCCCGTTCAGGTTGGCGGCGAAGTCTATGGTGTGCTTTATCTGCAAAGCGCCAAAGAAGATGCATTTGAAGAAGATACCCTCACGGCGCTACAAACCTTAGGAGGGCAAATCGCGATCGGTCTGCAGAAAATTCGTTTGCTTGAGTCTGCAGAGATCAACCTCGAAGAAACCTCTGCGCTCTACAATATCAGTTTGAAAATTACTCAAACAAAACATAAAACTGAACTCATTCACACTCTTTTGGATGGGTTGAATGATTTTTCGATGATCACCGGAATCTACGCAGTCGAAGAGAACCAGGTCCGTTTATTAGGGATCAATAATCCAGACAAAACTGCCAGAACCATCGCTCAACCAGACACCACTTTCCCCCTCAGTAACGCCAAAGAACATTTTTCAGACAGCAGTCTGATTATTTTAGATGATCTTTCAGTCACGATGGAATTTAATCAGATTCTCTCAGACTATCTGCAAGCGGGATGCACCTCTGCTGCATTATTCGGGATTAAGGAATCAGGCAGGCTTGCATTGATGATTGTTCTGGCGTTCCAAAACCAGACCATCCCAACTTCAACCCGGTTGCAGCCTTTCGTCAATCTGGTTCACGTAACTTCCAGCGCTCTTGACCGTCTGCAAGTAACTCAAGATCTTGAAATGAGACTCAATGAGCTTCAAACAATGTCTGATATCAGCAAGGCGATCTCAAACGAAACAGACTTAAACCACCTTTACCAGGTTTTATACGAATTGATCAGCGCTGTGATTGGGCAGGGTCTGACTTTTACCATAGCTCTGTATGATAAACAAAATGAAAAAATTGAAATCCCATTTCTGTATGAAAACGGAACTATTTCTACCTTAGACCCTCTTCCGTTTGGAGAAGGTTTAACCTCTCACATCATTCAGACCAGAGAACCGCTGCTGATAAAACAAAATATAGAGAAGGAAGCTCGTGATCTGGGGGCTAAGATCATAGGCAATTCCCCAAAATCCTGGCTCGGAGTTCCTCTTATGGCCAGCAGTGAAGTCATCGGCGCGATGATCTTTCAGGATTCCGAACACGAAAATCGATTTAACGAACACGACCTAACGCTGCTCAATACGCTGGCCTCACAAGTTGGCGCAGCGATCCAAAACGCCCAACTGGTCACCGGACTTCAGCAAGCCCTTAAGGTTTATGATCAGGAACGTTTCCTGCTAAACACACTGCTTGAAAACATTCCCGATCAAATCTTTTTCAAAGACAAAGAAGGCAAATATCTTCGCGCGAGCAATTCTTATGCTGCGCAATTCAGCCTGCTGCCCGATGAACTTGTCGGAAAGTCCGATTTTGATCTGTTTGAATCTGAAATCAGTTACCAGCTTGCCGAAGAGGAAATTAACCTTTTGCACAATGGACAGAATCGCCTGGAAACCGTGATCAGGAAGCACTCTGATGAAGGGACGCGAACCTGGTACCATGTTTCCAAAATTCCACTTCAGGATAACAACGCGCAACCAGCCGGAATTTTCAGCATCTCCCGCGATATCACAGACCTGAAAATGACCGAAGAGACCGCCACGCTGCGCGCGAAGCAACTCCAAACAGCGGCTGAAATTGCCAGGGACACAACAGGAACGCTGGATGTCAACGAGTTTTTGGCTGAAGCGGTTAACCTTATCCGGGACCGTTTTGGGTTTTATCATTCTTCGATATTCTTGATGGATCCTCTCGGGCAGAATGCGATCCTGCGGGAATCGACTGGTGAAGCAGGCGAACAATTGAAACGCGCCCGCCACCAACTTGCCGTTGGCTCACAATCATTAGTCGGGCAGGCCACCAAAAACAGAACGCCTGTAGTGATCAACGATGTTACCAGTGATCCCAACTATTACCCTAATCCCTTCCTGCCTGACACACGCTCCGAGTTGGTACTACCCCTGACCGTAGGGGATCAATTACTGGGTGTTCTGGATGTTCAGAGCACACAAATAAACGCTTTCCTTGCCGAAGATCTCGAAATCCTCCAGATTGTTGCCGATCAACTTGCTGCTGCCATTTTAAGCGCGACGCTTTATACGAATTCCAGGAAAAATTTCAATCGACAGCAAGCCTTACAGGACATCACTATTCAAATCACAGCGAGCGGAACATTTGAAGAATTTCTGATGAAAACCGTGGAAGGACTCCATACTATCCTCCCGGAAGCCAGGGTCACTTTCTACACACTCAACCGGATGAATCAATTAGAGCTGCAGGCATCTGCTGGCTACCAGGATAACAAATACTTACCGGGGCTCATCAATCTCGCTGAAGGGATCATTGGTGAATCCGCTTCCCAACGCGCTCCAATTTTAATCAAAGATTCTGTGACAGAGCAGCACTATCTCACCACAAATGAAAACACTCGTTCAGAATTGGCCATCCCTATTCTTTATAACGATCAACTTTTTGGTGTTTTGAACCTGGAAAGCGAAGCTATCGCGGCTTTTGATGAAAACGATAGAGAAATCTTCACGGTCTGGTCTAATAATATAGGTGCAGCGCTTTCAAACCTCCAACTCTTGAACCAGATCCGGACCCAGGTAGATAAACAACGCGCTATCAACCAGATCAGCAGCAATATCCATCGCTCAGTAGATATTGGGCTGATATTAGAAACATCTGCCACTGAAATCTGTAAAGCTTTGGGAGCAAAACGCGCATCCATCAAGATTAACCCTGAATTAAGCGTTGAGAACAGCGAAAACAACGGAAATAACGGGTCCGGGAAAATGGAGGAGTTTTAAAGATGAATTTCTGGAAAAGTTTGTGGCCTTCAAATACCCCCGCCTTTATCAGAGGGAAAGAAGCAATTGCTATCCTGCGCGAAAGGACATTGCAAACAATTCTTCTCTCGGCTTTGACACTGAGTTCGTTGTTTTACGCTTTTCTGATCAGGAACAGCTTACAAACTGGATCTGCAAATTATATTTTTCTCTTTTCAGGGGTGATTGTAACGCTGTTTATCCTGACCCTGACAAGAGCCAAATTGACTTACAAATCACGCGCGTTCGGCTTGCTTGCATTGCAATTCCTGATTGGTGGTTATTTTTTCATGCAATCTGGCAGTATTGGACCGGGATTTCTTTTTCTGATCGTTTTTGTCACAGCAACCGCAATTTTATTGGGCCCTCTAGCTGGTTCAGGTGCGTTGATTCTCAGTGTTCTGGTAACAATCTTGATGTCTTACGGTATGGAAAGCGGGCAATTCATCCAGACAACTAATCTCACAACTTCCAACACCGCTCAGGGATGGACGTCCGTTTTCATCTTTCTCCTTGCCGCAAGTATGATTTTCGCCACAATTTCCATCATCATCTCAGGGCTGCAACGCGATCTCCATCATTCCGTAGAATTAACAAATGACCTTCAAGAACAAACAAATGTGCTCTCCAATGCGCTGCAGGAAAAAACCAGCAGTCTCGAGCGCAGAATCACAGAAATTCGCACTGCCACTGAGATCATTCGTTCGTTTAGCTCGGTTTTGAACACCGAAACACTGATGCAAACAGTGGTCGACCTGATCCGTGATCGTCTTGACCTTTATTATGTGGGACTTTTTTTGGTCGATGAAGGAGGCCAATACGCGGTTTTGAAAGCGGGCACCGGAGACGCGGGCCGGATCATGCTCGCTTCACAACACCGTTTGCCAATTGGCGGCGTTTCAATGATTGGATGGTCAATCGCCAATCTGAAACCAAGGATCGCATTGGATATCAATCAGGAAGGAATGCACTTTAACAACCCTAATCTGCCAGAAACCCGTTCGGAACTGGCGTTACCTATCATTGGGCGGGGTGATGCGCTCGGAGCCCTCACAGTCCAATCCACTCTGGAAAACGCGTTTGATGAAAACGACATTTCCATTCTACAGGGCATCGCCGATAGTCTGGGAATTGCCTTAGAAAACGCACGTTTGTTCGAACAAAGCCAAAAAGATCTGGTAGAAATCTCGTCTCTAAACCGGCAATATGTTCAGCAAAGTTGGTCCGACGAAATTATGGTTTCCGGAAATCTATCTTATGCTTATGAAAATCACGGAGCACGAGAAACAGGTTCTACCAGCCACAATCTTCAAATCCCCATCCGCTTGCGCGACCAGGTAATTGGTCAAATCGAAATTGAGAAAGATACCGATGAATTCAGCGGCGATGATATAGAACTGGTTGAATCAATTTCATCTCAGACCGCCGTCGCCCTTGAAAGCGCTCGGTTGCTGCAAGAAAGCCAGCGCAAAGCGTCTCAAGAAGAAAAAATTGTTGAACTGACATCTAGGTTTTCGCAGGCTTTAAACATCGACGATATTCTACAAACCGCTGTTAAAGAGTTGGGCCAGCTCCCATCCATTTCAGAAATTTCCATCCAGCTTTCTGGCCAGAACCAAAAAAGCAAACATCAACCTATGGGTGCTAACAGCAGCCAGGAGCATGCCAGATGAACGTATTCCAGGTCATTAATCCCAACCGTATACCGGAAAGTGTTAAGGCCGAAGGTGAATTAGCCATCCTGCGGGAACGTATTCTCCAATATATCCTGCTGGGCGCCTCAATTGCCGGCTTTATCGTGGTCGGTGCAACACTTTTTCGGGATATCTCACAAGGCAATTGGGGAAGAGCCTTCATTTACGGTCTGATTTATCTCGGCGCTTTATCAATCACCTACTTTAGAGATTTAGCCTACCAGCTAAAGTCCTACATTATCCTGAGTCTGATCTTTTTAATTGCCCTGGTTGACCTGCTTGAATTTGGCATGAGCGGCGAAGGCCGTATTACCCTGGCTTCCCTTGTAGTGCTTGCCGCGGGTTTGTTGAACACAGACCGGGGAATCCGCAAATATTTCGGTTGGATAATTCTTGCCGGTGCTATTGTCTTTTTGACTTTGTTTGGTCTTTTAATGTCCAACGGAGTTATTGCCATACCTCCTGTTGAAAATATGGCTACATCAGGCAAACTTGGGGACTGGATCAACGGGAACCTGGTATTTTTGCTGATGACGACGCTTTCAGTAAGCCTGGTAATGGTGCTGACTGGTGGTTTGAATCAAGCGCTGGAAACACAGAAAAACTTGACGCGCGCGCTGGAAGAAGAACGAAACAGCCTTGAAAAACGGGTTGATGAGCGTACCCAACAACTTGAACGACGCGCTGCGGAAATGGAAGCAGCCAGCACACTTGCGCGCGATATTTCCTCCATGTCCAGTCTGGAGGAATTACTCACGACTGCGGTTGAATTGGTTCAAAAAGAATTCGGTTTTTATCATGCCGGGCTTTTTCTCTTGGATGATCACCGCGAGTATGCGGTCCTCAAATCTGCAACAGGCGAGGCCGGACGCATCATGCTCGAGAATAACCACAAATTAAAGGTGGGCGAAATCGGAATTGTGGGGTTTGTAGTAAGTAAAGGAGAACCCAGAATTGCGTTGAATGTAGGTGAGGATACCTTTCATTTCAAAAACCCAATTTTGCCGCTCACACAATCTGAGATGGCCCTGCCCCTGATAGCCGGCAACAAAATTATTGGGGCTCTGGATGTGCAAAGCACGAAACAAAATGCATTTACTCAACAGGATGTGATCATTCTCCAAACTATCGCGGACCAATTGGCCGTTGCAATTGAAAAAGCAGAACTGGTAAACCAGTTGCAAAATAGTCTCAATGAACTGGAAAGCAACTACCAACAATTCACGCAAAAATCCTGGAAGTCTCGTTTGGCCGCTCCAAAACAGCGTTATGGCTATCACTGTAAGGGTTCAATTGTTGAACAGCGCGCGCTGGAAAGCGAAACAGCAATGGAAGCCCTACAAACCGGAAGCCGCATTATGACCCAAAAATCATCAGAATTAACCGGAAGCAAAATTACCGAAGTTGCTATCCCGGTCAAACTTCGAAATGCAACCCTTGGAGTAATGCATGTTCAATTCGACCGGGAAAAAGTATCCAAGAATTTAATTCACTTACTCGAAACTTCCGCCGAACGGCTTGCAATCGCGCTCGATAATGCCCGCCTGCTTGAAGAAATTCAACTTCAAGCGGAGCGAGATCGAATGGTCACTGACATAACTGGCAGGATTCGATCTTCTTCAGATATTGATGAAATTCTGCGCACTGCGGCAGGCGAATTAGGAAAAACACTCGGTGTTTCGGAAGTGATTGTCCAATTAAACAACCCCGAAAATCAAGGCGCGAAATCGTAAATCATTATGGAAATCAAACCATCCATCTCAACCCCCGCAAAAGATCAGATCCATCAGCCCAGTCTCAAAAAAGAGAGAGCTGTACTGGTAATGGGAATATTCTCCAGTATCTTACTGCTGATCTCCTCAATCCTTGTGATCTCAAACACTCTTCGCGCAAGAACAGATTCCACATGGATTTATTTTGCTTTCGGACTGCTGTTGTTGATTACCGCTGCAGTCAACTTCTTCATCGGGTTAGGTTTCCTGCGATACAAACCTGTAACCAGAATCCTGGTACTGCTTGCGCTTGTATATCTGAGTATGGCGATCGCGTCTGTGACCATAACGAATGCCGGCCCACCTGCAGCCATTATTGTTCTGGTTTATTCCATCAGCATTGGTACATCAGCCGGATACGACAGGCAAACCGATCACGCGATCACTTCCGGTGTGATCAGCAGCGTTGCGATTTCCCTCATAAATCTCTTCTCGCCCGTCTCACAAACCGCTGCCGCTGACATGGTAAACGCGTTATGGATCAACACTGCGGCATTGGCTGTCACCTTTGTTTTGCTTCTTCTAAGCCGCATGATCATTGCTACCCTGCGGGTAAAACTGCTTACCTTTGCGATCATGATCGCGCTGATCCCGCTTGGACTTGCTGCATATTTCAGTATTCAATTCCAGTTAAACGCGTTGGAAGTTCAGTTCAAAGAAAATATCAGCCTGACGGGCAACCAGACTGCCCGCACAATTGAAGAATTTTTTGAAACCAATAAGGAAAGAGCTTCACTGGATGCGAATTTCCCCGTTTTCGCCCGCTACCTTAGCACTCCCGCCAGCCAGCGCGCGGGAAGCGATGTAGAAAGAGAATTGGTTACAACAATTCAGACACTGGATAAATTCCGCCAGCAATCATTCATCATGGGTTATGGCTTGCTCGACCCTGATGGCATGGTTGTCTATGACACCAACGTTTCAAAAATCGGAAGTTCAGAAGCGAGACAACAATTCTTCATCACGCCATTTACCAAAAGACTGGTTTACACCTCACCAATCCGTTTTCCACTTTATGAATCTTCCAACATCGTATTCAGTAGTCCCATTATGGATGATAAAGCCAATGTTCTTGGGGTCCTGCGCATCCAGTATAATGCGACAGTTTTCTCAACGCTGGTAAATCCTTCCGAAAATATGTATGGTGACAAAGCATATCCGATCCTGCTTGATGGCAACTTATTCAGAATCGAAGACACATTGCACCCTGATTTGAACTTTGAGCCTATCTCGCAGGTTTCTGAACAGCAACTCTACACACTCAAGAAGGATGAGTTCCTTCCAGTTACCACAACAGGCAGGGATGAAAATCTCTCTGCGGTGCTGGAAAACGCGATTGGACAATCTCAAACCAACCAATTTTTCACTGCGGATTTCGATCATATTCCCGACGGACAGGAAGAAGTAGGCTATATCCTGCGGTTGAAATCCGGCAATCCCCCTTATTATCTGGCCTATATCCAGAAACAAGATCAGGTCTTTGCTGAATTTGAACAACAGCAGAGCAATATGATCCTGGCAGCCACACTCATCGCTGGCGCGATCAGCATACTCGCCACACTGGTTTCACGCTTAATCAGCACCCCAATTCTTAAACTGACCAGCACTGCTGAAAAAATTACCGAAGGCGACATCAACGCTTATGCAGATGTCCACTCTCAGGATGAGCTGGGATATCTAGCCAATGCCTTCAACGTCATGACCGAACGATTGCGTGACCTGATCACCAACCTGGAGGATCGCGTCAAGGCGAGGACTGATGAATTGGCTGAGCAAAACAAAGCATTGGAATTCCGTTCACAACAGCTTACAACAGTTTCAGAAGTGGCAAAGAACATTACTTCTACCCGTGAGCTTGAAGAGTTGTTTGAAATGGTCACCAGACTGATTAGCGAACGCTTCGGCTTTTACCATACCGGTATTTTTCTACTTGATGAACGCGCTGAATATGCTGTGCTCCGTGCCGCCAACAGCGAAGGTGGAAAACGAATGCTGGAAAAGCAACATAAGCTGAAAGTTGGGCAAACCGGTCTGGTCGGTTACGCTACCGGGAAAGGCAAACCCAGAATCGCCACCGATGTGGGCGAGGACTCAGTATATTTCAATAACCCCCTTCTGCCCGAAACACGCTCCGAAATGGCACTACCTCTGGTCGCTGATCAAAAAATCATCGGCGCGCTGGACGTTCAAAGCAAAAACGCGAACGCGTTCTCTGCCGAAGATATCGAGCTTTTCACCACACTTGCTGATCAGATTGCTATTGCCATCACCAACAATGCCCTGCTGGAAGAAACTGCGCGCGCGCTTAACCAAATGCAGGTACTCCACAGGCAATATTTACAACAGGAATGGCAAAAAGAAAGTGGGAAACGCTCGGATATGGGCTATCTGTTCACTCCACTAGGGCTTTCTCGTCAGGAAACACTAAATCTGCCAGAAATTGAAGAGGCTATTCATAGCGGAGAGCCGGTATTGGAAGTCAATCAGGATGGCGAGAATAGGATTGAAAACATTCTGGCTGTACCCATCAAACTGCGTGGAGAAACAATCGGGACCATCCGTATTAAGGAAAGCAGCGAAAATCCTGACACCTGGGGAGATAACGAAATCGCCGTTGTCAAAGAGGTCTCTGACCAAATCGCTCTGGCGCTAGAAAACGCCCGCCTGTTTGAGCAGACTGTCCGGCGCGCAGACCGTGAAAGGAAAGTGTTGGAAATCACAAGCCAGATTCGCGCCACTAACGATCCCCAGCGAATGCTACAAATCGCAGCCGCCGCGCTCCAGAAAGAATTAAATGCCTCACGCGCTCAGGTGATCTTACAAAAACAAGATATCAACCCGGCAATAATCCCATCCAATGGTAAATCCGCGTCAACTGATATCAACCAGAAACAGCAGCCAAAAAATGGGTCAAATTGAGGTAACATGGTAAAAATCGCAATCGCAAATGAAAAAGGGGGAGTCGCAAAGACTACTACAACGGTATCTTTGGGCGCCTCGCTCGCCGAAGCAGGAAAAAAAGTATTGCTGGTTGATCTCGATGCGCAGGCAAATCTAACCCTCGCGTTGGGCTTTGATCCGGCAAAAATTCAACTCTCCACAGCCAACCTCCTGATGGAAGCAGCGTCCCTCAGCGAAATAGTTCAAACCACGGAATTCAATCATCTCTATTTGCTTCCATCCAATTCGCAAATGGGGCTGGCAGAGCAATTCCTGCCCATTCATCAGGGCTATGAGTACTTCCTGCGTAACGCTCTCACAAATCAAAATGGCGCTTTCGATTATGTTCTGATGGACTGCCCACCTTACCTGGGTTCAGTCACTACCAATGCGTTTGCGGCCGCCAACATTTTGCTCATCCCCACTCAATCAGAGTTTTTCTCGATCTATGCGTTGCGGAATCTGATGGACCGTATCAAGCAAATACGCGAAAACATCAACCCGCATCTTACTTACCGTTTACTGCTCACCTTATTTGACAAACGCAACAAAATTCATCGCGTGTTGCGCGAACAGCTCCAACACAATTTTCCAACCGGAATGTTCGAAACCATCATCAATGTCGATACCAAACTGCGTGAAAGCGCCATTGCGGGTTCTCCAATCATTCATCATGCATCCAGCAGCCGTGCCGCGACGCAATATCGGGCGCTGGCACAGGAGATTATGAAGTATGTCGAAGAAACAAAAACTCTTCAACCGGCTTGAAAATTTATTCACAAACATAGAACAATCTTTCACTCACGCGCGTCCAGAGCCAGTACTTTCCCACTCTGGATGGTCCTGGCAGATTGACGCGAATGGGGTTTACACTTCATGCAGCCCCGAAGTCTATAGTTTGTTGGAAGCGCATACAGAAGAAATAATTGGGAAATCGTCATTCGCTTTTTGCCTGGAAGAAGAGGATGCCTCAATTTTTCGTGAATTGCTTCTGTCTGATTCTTACCCGGTTCAGGCTGTTTTAAACTTCAATACCGCCTATAAATCTTTAAAAGTTCGCGTAAATGTGCTGTCTCAAAACAAACAAGATGGTGAACTAACCGGGTGGAATGGCTTTAACCAGATTTTATCTGAAACAGACCATAAAATTGTCAATTCTGAGTCTGTCCGAACCGGGTCCCGATCTGCTCCAACCCCTCCTTTGTCGCAAAAGACCTTTGCTCAAACCCGCCCCCTGGATCTATATCATTCAAATGTTAATGTTCAACCCTGGACAGAGGCAGCCTGGCAAAGCATCTCCAGTTCTAAAACAATTATTCAGACCGGCCAGGATGATTCGCCGGCTGTTATGGCAATGCCATTTCAAATTGGCGAACAAGGAACTGGCGTGATCGAAATTCTGGATGAGACACTTAATCGAGAGTGGGACGAAGATGAGCGTTTGCTTGTGCAGGAAGTCGCGAACCAGCTTGGACTGGCTATCGAAAACGCACAGTTGTATTCTGAAATCGAGGCTGTCGCGACAGAACGCCAGCGCTATCTTCAGGAAGCGGAACGCCGTGCCTTAGAGCTGCAAACAGCAGCCGAAATCGCCAGAGACACCACTCAAACCCTCTCATTGGAAGAATTGCTTGATCAAAATGTAAACTTGTTGTGCGAACGCTTTGGTTTTTACCACGCTTCCATATTCCTTCTGGATGATAGTGGCAAAAACGCGGTGGTACGCGCTTCTACCGGTAAAGCCGGAGAAGAAATGCTTTCCCGAAAACACAAGCTGGCGGTGGGGTCTCGTTCAATCATTGGCACAGCAACCGCACAAAATGAACCCGTAATCGTCAACGATGTCTTCAAAAGCAGAACCCACTATCGTAACCCATTGCTGCCTGATACCCGCTCAGAAATGGGGATTCCCCTGAGTCTGGGTGATAAGGTGATTGGCGCGATTGATATTCAATCAACATCCGAAAATGCTTTCTCCAAAGACGATCTTACCGTTTTTCAGATCCTCTCTGACCAGATAGCCATTGCAATTGAGAACGCCCGCGCTTATGAGCTTGCCCAAAAAGCCATTGAAGAAATGCGGGAAGTAGACCGGATGAAAAGCCAGTTTTTGGCAAATATGAGCCACGAACTGCGCACACCCTTGAATTCAATCATCGGTTTTTCCCGCGTAATCATTAAAGGGATTGATGGACCTATTAATAAGGTTCAGGAACAGGACCTCAGCGCGATCTACAATTCCGGACAACATCTTCTCAGCCTGATCAATGATATCCTCGATCTCTCGAAGATCGAGGCCGGCAAGATGACACTTGCTTTTGATGACCTGCACCTGGGAGATCTGGTAAACAGCGTTATGTCCACCGCGAGCGGTTTGGTAAAAGACAAACCCGTGAAATTGGTTCAGGATATCCCGGAGGATATTCCCGTTGTGAAAGCAGATAATACCCGTATCCGGCAGGTATTGCTGAACTTCATTTCAAACGCGGCAAAATTCACAGATGAAGGCTCCATCACCATCAAAGCCCAGATCCAGGCAAGTCCCCAGAGAGGAAAAGAAATCCTGGTAACCGTTGTGGATACAGGTCTGGGAATTGCGGATGAAGATCGCTACAAACTCTTTCAAGCCTTCTCGCAGGTGGACGATTCACCCACCCGGAAAACTGGTGGAACAGGCCTTGGTCTGGCAATTTCTCGCCACCTGATTGAAATGCACCACGGACGGATCGGTCTGCTTTCAAGCAAAGTTGGTGAAGGATCAACCTTCTTCTTCACCTTACCACTTGCGGAAGAGGATACTCCTGGTATTACAGAAAAGGAAATAGACGAACAGAAAGACATAGTTCTTGCTATTGACGACGAACTCCAGATCATCAAACTGTATCAGCGCTTCCTTAGCCAGCAGGGATATCAGGTAATGCCTTTGACCAAACCTCAAAATGCAGTGGAAGAAGCAAAGCGCATTAAACCGTTTGCCATCACACTGGATATTATGATGCCCGAGAAAGATGGTTGGCGTGTTTTACAGGAACTCAAAAATGATCCGGAAACCAAAGACATCCCGGTAATCATTTGCAGCATCCTGGAAGAAGAGGAAAAGGGGTTCAATCTGGGTGCTGCCGATTACCTTGTGAAACCTTTCCTTCAGGATGACCTGATCCATGCCATCAACCGCCTGGACTGGGACGGGCAATTGCAAAACGTACTGATCATCGACGATAACCCGGCTGACCTTCGCCTTGTTCAAAAAATGTTGGAAGAACATGGTAAATATCAGGTCACACTCGCCGAAGGTGGTGAAAACGGTTGGAATAAGATCCAGAAGCAAAAACCAGACATCCTTATTCTCGATCTTTTTATGCCAGACATGAATGGCTTCACAATATTAGAGCATATCAACCAGAGCCCAGAACTGCGAGGGTTGCCCGTCCTGATCCTTACAGGAGCTGACCTGTCTCCCGAACAACACCAACAACTATCTGAGTTTGGGCAACATTTGCTTTCAAAAGGATTCTTGCGTAAACAGGAATTATTAAATTACCTGGAAACCGCTCTAAAACGAATTCACGGATAGGGAAAGAAATAATGCCCATTATTCATAAATCACAGAGGAATTTATGCCAATAACCATCAATGCGAAATGTCTGGATTGCGGAAAAACAGCACCCTATGACCCCGATTCGCATCAATGCCCGTTTTGCGGAGGAGAATGGCGAGAAGCCCAATACGCCTATCACGATATTTCCAATGAGCTGGAAGAGAAATTAAAAAATCGCACCTTCGATTTGTGGCGTTATAGCGAACTCCTTCCCACCCAGGCCAAACTGCCGGACATTTCTCTCGGCGAAGGTGGTACCCCCTTACTTAAAGCCAACAATCTCGGCATGATGTTGGGAAGCACCAATATCTACATCAAAGATGAACGGCAGGGACCAACTGCATCCTTTAAAGATCGTCAGGCGGCAGTAACCATAGCTGCTCTAAAGGAAGCCGGGATCACTGAAATGGTGGTCGCTTCTACCGGGAATGTCGCTATTTCTTACTCTGCCTACGCAGCCCGTGCCGGTATCAAGCTCTGGGCATTTCTCACCAGCCGTGTGCCAGTCGAAAAAATGCGTGAGGTGGCCCTTTATGGCACCCAGGTTGTCAAAGTAACCGGATCTTACGACCAAACCAAAAAAATCGCTTCAGAGTTTGCCCAAAAACGCGGCGTGTTTTATGATCTCGGCGCACGCAGCATCCCCTGCGTTGAAGCAATGAAAACCATCGCTTTTGAAGCAGCAGAACAGCTCACGCAACGCCTTGGAGCCGCTCAAAATCATCCATGGCAAAGCCCGGATTGGTACATCCAATCCGTGAGCGGCGGTATGGGCCCATTGGGTGTGTTGAAAGGCTTTGCGGAGCTCAAGGAGATGGGATTCATTGGCAAGATACCAAAAGCTGCCATTATCCAGGCTGAGGGTTGTGCTCCCATGGTCCACGCCTGGAAGCAGAATCAGGCCACTGCTATCCCGGTGCGCGCGCCCCGTACCCATATCGAAACCCTCGCGACAGGCGATCCCGGACGCACTTACACCCTCCTGCGAGAGAAAATGCTGGCAGCTTCCGGAGGTGTATTTGAGAGCGTGACAGATGAAGAGACCTTCCGCGCGATTCACTTCATGGCCAAGATGGAAGGCATCTCTGTGGAACCCGCCGCGGCAGTCGCCATCGCGGGTCTGATCAAATTAGTGCGGGCCGGAATCATCAAACAAGATGAACTGATCGTGATCAATTGCACTGGCCACACCATGCCAGTTGAAAGCCTCATTCTCGGTGAGGGGTGGTCAAAAGATATCGATGCTTCTGCCTCATTCGCACAGGAAACTGAACAGGAAGGTCTGTTGGCCGCTTTAAGCCATGTGGCTTCAGACCGCTACCCTCGCGTGGCGATTGTGGATGACAACCCCGAAGCCCGCAGGTTAATCCGCCGGATATTACAATCACAGGGAGAATATACTCTGTTTGAAGCTGCGAATGGACATGAGGCGCTGCAACTTGCCAAAGAAGAACAACCCAATCTGATTATCCTTGACCTGATGATGCCAGAACTTGACGGATTTGGCGTATTGGAAGCTCTGCAATCCCAACCGGAAACCGCCGAGATTCCTGTGATTGTAGTCACTGCCAAGGAGCTTACTCCCATGGAGAAGGATCGTCTCAGAGGCAGAGTGAAATCACTTATGCAAAAAGGCGATTTCATGAACAACGACCTTGAAGATGAGGTGCGCTCCTTGCTGGGTTAAGCAACAATTTCCAACGCTCTCTGCCGAACCTTAGTGGTAACAGGGGTTTCATGAATAACAATGGACGAAATACCGGTATCTCAGCCGCCCTGGCCTCAGCTTTATTCCTGGGGCTGACTCCCATATTCGGTAAGCAAGCATTAATTGCCGGCTTTTCTCCCCTGGCAGTTGTTACCCTGCGCACCGCAATGGCTGCTTCCCTATTGATAGCCGTCATGGCAGTATTCAGGCGAAGTTTCTTTTACATTTACCCGGTAGGTCTGATAGGCTGCGTTCTGGCAGGTTTTTTGAATGGATTGGGGTCTATCCTGTATTACACCGCCCTGAATCGCCTCGATGCCAGCATCGCGCATCTGATCTACTCTTTTTATCCCCTGTTTGTCGCGCTCCTGCAGCGGATGGATTCGCAGTCCATCAGCCGCCTGACATTTTTCCGTCTGCTGCTTTCTGTTCCTGGTGTGTACCTGCTGGTAAGCGCCGGCCAACAGAATGTGGATTGGCTGGGAGCTGGTTTAATGCTCGTGTCTGCCACCCTTTACGCGCTGCACCTTCTGGTAAACCAGAGGGTGTTGTATGAGGTCCCGGCACCCACCGTCACACTCTACACCTTATTATCCATGACCCTGACAGTGTCAATCGCTTTTACCGTATTTGACCGGGGACTGCCCCCTGACGGTACCCCCTGGTGGCCTGTTCTTGGAATGGCCGCGATTACTTTCCTCTCCCGTATTACCCTCTTCCTGGGTGTGAAACACCTCGGCGGAATGCAGACCGCGTTGCTTGGGCTGGGAGAGTTACTGGTGACTGTTTTCTTGGCTCAAGTATGGTTGGGTGAGCGGATGAGCCCCCTGCAGTGGACTGGCGCGTTGTTATTATTCAGCAGTCTGTTTATGATCGGATTTGACCAGCCAACACCCCAAAAGCGGCACTCCACAGGCTGGCTGGCCTGGTTGAACCCGCCCGGCATCCGCCCCGACGACCTACCCTGGAATTCAAACCCCTGACATTGTACTTCTCAATCATGCCTAATTACTTCATTATCCTGTATAACAACCAGGGATAATAATTCACGGCATCTCACTCTCTGGCAATGAAACATCAAACCTTGGTAAGCCAAAAGCCTCCCGATCGTAAGAGAACTGGATACAGCGATCAACAATGGTCTGTCAACTTATGAACTATGTTGAAAATATGGAATCAATGGAAAACCAATCAGAGTCGGAAGCCAGAAAGAAACAGCGCGATAAGCAAGAATCACCACAACAGTCACTCCACTGGGAACCCCAAGGCCATTATAAAGTGTTGCCATTGTGCTTTCAACAATTCCAACCCCTCCGGGCAAAAAGGTCATCTTGCCCAGCAAAAGAGGCAGCCCATATCCGGCCAATAAAATGCCAGGTGAAACAACGTGCCCAGCAGCGACAAACAAAAAGAACAGCGTTAGCAGGTCAAAACCGATATTCATAATTGAGCCCAATACTGGTTGACGCCAACCTATCTTCTGCAAAGAATCCCAGGCATCATATAACTGTTTCAAAAATACCTGTCCCGCGTCAACCTCATATTCCTTGTGACGAAGTTTTGCCCAGAACACTCGAATTTTCGATACCCATCCAACCAGCCAGGATCGGTGTTTCATTGAATAAATCAAAACTACCACTACGCCCAGCAATAAAGCAGAACTAATGCCAAATATTACCATCTGCAGAGTTGAAAGATCGTGTGTGATAAGGAGATGAAATAGACCAAAAATCGAAACCAGCAGCAGCAAAGCATTATTTAACAGTGAAGGCAAGGTGCCGGATAATAAAGCCCCTTCT
>ENA-ORXD01000510-ORXD01000510.1-sediment-metagenome-genome-assembly--contig:-NODE-510-length-48289-cov-4.549262_pt1 | contig 48289 bp, 48 predicted proteins | sample MGYA00237862_ERZ511471 | MGnify/ENA metagenome assembly ERZ511471
GTTTGTGGCTTGGACCGCACTGCGTTGGGGCAGTTGATGATTTCTCGTCCAATCGTGGCCGCACCCTTGACCGGCTGGATCCTGGGCGAACCCCTGACCGGTTTGCAGATCGGTAGCATGCTCGAACTCCTCTGGCTAGGGCGATTGCCTGTCGGAGCGGCCATTCCTCCGGATGATACCCAGGTGGCGGTCGGTGCAACGACCATTGCCGTGACAATGGGACATTTTCTCGGTTTGTCGGGGCTGGCTTTCAGCTTCCTCTGTCTGCTGGTTGCCATGCCGTTGGGGAAGGTTGGGCAAATTCTCGACCATCTTGTCCGGGAGAGAAATCATGGTCTGCTGCTTCAAGCGCGTGAGGCTGTCGCCAATGGCGATCTGGCACGGATCGAAGGTTTGCAGTGGCGTGGTGTTGGACATTTTGCCTTCAGTGCAGCGGCTTGTTATTTGACGATCATCGTGGTTGGCTCCCTCGTTGTCCGATTGGCCGCACCTTATCTTTTTTCTTCGCTGGTTGAGGTGTCCAATTGGCTGTGGCTTGCGTTCCCTCTGCTGGGAAGCGCTGTTCTCCTTACGACTATCAACATTCGGCGCTCGTTATTTCTGTTCTGCGCCTCGTTCACAACGGCTTTGCTGCTGTTGGGGTTGTTGTGAGGTTGATATGACGCGAGTGAAGCTTCCGTGGGACATTAAATTACGAGTCATTTGGCGTTCGTTTCTATTGCAGGCCAGTTGGAATTTTGAATGCCTGCAGAGCCTGGGACTCCTCTACGTTTTGGCACCGGCATTGCGTTTCCTGTATCGGGATGAAGACCAGAAGGAGGCGTTTCAGCGCCACCTGGACTATTTCAATACTCATCCCTATATGGCGTCTCCAGTCATCGGTGTTCTTCTTTGTCTTGAAGAAAAAGGAGCCAATGCTGAAAACAGTCCTTTTTCCGCAGATGATTTCAAAACCATGATCATGGCTCCCTATGCCGCCATAGGCGATGCCTTGTTCTGGGGAGGAATCCGTACCCTGGCTGCGATTGTGGCGCTCTTTTTCGGCGTCAAAGGGTTCTGGTGGGCGCCTTTGGTTTTTCTGGTGCTGTTCAATCTTCCCCACCTCTGGCTGCGGGTGATTGGTTTCTGGCGCGGCTATGAGCTGGGCCTGCGAACTCTGGACATCATTCAGAAACATCGTCTGCCTGATATCGCCCTGCTCTGCAAGGAGGGAGCGGTGGTTTTGGCCGGGGGACTCTGTGCGTATCTGGTTGTGATCTGTTTGAAGGCCGAACAGTTAGCCATTGCCTGGGGGCTGTTGGCGATTCCCGTATTGCTCGCCTTGGGCTGGCTTTCGCGACGCGGCATATCGACATTGCTACTGGGATTACTCTGTGCCGCTTTATTAATTCTGGTTCCTTAAACTCAATCTGAACCAAACGCCCGGTCCCTTTTATCTGCTGGGGGGAATGACATCGATGCTCAAAGGAGAGTTTGTTATCAAAAACCGTCTGGGACTGCACGCACGCGCTGCCGCGCAACTGGTGCAGACCGCCAACCGTTTCAAAGCGGAAATTCAAGTTGGTAAGGACGGTATGGACGTCAATGGCAAAAGTATCATGGGGATTCTTATGCTGGCTGCGCCCAAAGGGTCATTGATCACCCTTTCTGCGGCCGGCGATGATGAGGAGGCGGCCTTTGCCGCGCTTGGGAAGCTGATCGATGACGGATTCGGTGAGGACTGATATTCAGCAGGACACCATACTGGTCGGGATCGGTGCTTCGCCGGGGATAGCCATCGGTAGTAGCCACCTGGTCAACCGGGCACGTACCTGTGTGATGGAGCGGTCCATTTCCGCAGAGGAAGTTGAGCAGGAAATCGCTCTGTTCCGTCAGGCCATTGATCTTTCACGCCAACAGCTGGAAGAGGTCAAGGCCAATGTCGTCAATCACGACCTGGCCGAACATCTATATATTATCGATACCCATCTCCTCATTCTGGATGACCAGATGCTGGTCGGCCAGACCGAAGCTCAGATCCGTCAGGAACTGATCAATGCCGGAGGCGCCCTGCGCCGCACCCTGAGCCGTTTCCGGCAGGCATTTGCAGATATTGAAGACGAATATCTGCGCGAACGCCACTCCGATGTCGATTCGGTGGGGGAACGCCTGATGCGCAACCTCCTTGGCGTCGTGCAGGAATCTCTGCAGAATGTGGAACATCGTTCCATCGTTGTGGCTCATCTGTTGTCACCGGCTGACACCATGCAGATGGATAAAAGCAAGATTGTGGGTTTTGTCACCGATCTTGGCGGGCGAACCTCGCATACGGCGATTCTCGCCCGATCTCTCGGTATCCCGGCCGTCGTCGGCTTGGAGACGGCCACGGCCATGATCCCCGAACATCTGCCGATGATCGTCGATGGCATTCACGGCACCGTGGTGCTGAATCCGTCGGCTGCGACCTTTAAAGAGTATCTGCAGAAAAAACAGTCGTTCGAATACCTTGAAAAAGAACTCCTGGCGTTGCGTGACGTCCCTGCGGAAACCTTGGACGGCAAAAAGGTCACGCTGTGCGCCAACGTCGAATTCGTCGAAGAGATCGACCCGGCATTGCGCCACGGGGCTCAGGGTATCGGCCTGTTCCGGACCGAATTCCTGTTCATGAACCGGAATCAGCCCCCCGATGAAGAAGAACAGGTTGCCGCTTATCGCAATATCGTCGAGCGAATGGCCCCTGACAGCGTGACCATTCGTACTTTGGATGTCGGCGGCGATAAGTTCGTGCCGGAAATTAACCTGGAAGATGAAGCCAACCCGGCCATGGGATTGCGGGCCATTCGCTTTTCCCTCAAGGAAGTAAAACTTTTCCGCATGCAGTTGCGGGCGATTCTGCGAGCCTCGGCTTTTGGCAAGGTTCGGCTGATGTTCCCGATGATTTCGGGGATTCGTGAATTGCGCGATTGTTTGGCTCATCTTGCCGAGGTCAAGGCAGAACTGAAGCGAGACGGATGCCCCTTTGATGATGAGTTGCCGGTAGGCATTATGGTTGAGACGCCGGCAGCGGCAATGATCGCAGAACTGCTGGCACGCGAGGTCGATTTCTTTTCCATCGGAACCAATGACCTGATTCAATATTGCCTGGCCGTAGACCGCGGCAACGAAAACGTTGCCTACCTATACGAGCCGCTTCATCCAGCAGTGCTGCGTGCCCTGAAGATGACTTGTGATGCGGCCCGGAATGCCGGGATTGAAGTCTCCATGTGTGGCGAAATGGCCGGCGATCCCCTGTATGTGCTTGTCCTCCTCGGCCTTGGTTTTGACCAGCTATCCATGAACGCACCGGCTATCCCACGGGTGAAACAGGTTTTGCGCCAACTGCATAGCGATGAAGGGTGGATGCTTCTCAAAGAACTTCTGACGTTGGCAACTGCGGCCGATGTCACCCTGCGTATCGAGGACGAAATGCTGCGCCGTTTCCCGAAACTGTTTCTGCCCACACCTTTATAAAAACCTCGTAAAATTGTCGTTCAGGGGTGCTGCCCCTTGACAAAAGGAGCTCTGGCTTTTTAATATAGCGAGTTCCCACGCCGCATTAATTAAATCCCGGGAGGACCATATCTATGGCCATGACTGATTTTCTATTTACCTCTGAATCGGTGACCGAAGGACATCCTGATAAAGTCGCTGATCAGATTTCCGACAGCATTTTGGATGCGATTCTCGAACAAGATCCCAAGGCCCGCGTTGCCTGCGAAACTTTGGTGACTACCGGCATGGCGATGATCGCCGGCGAAATTACAACCATCGCCTATGTTGACATGCCGGGCATTGTTCGTCAGACGATCAAGGAAATCGGCTACGACGATTCCTCCATGGGATTCGATTGGGAAACCTGCGCGGTATTGACCACCATTGACCGCCAGTCTCCTGATATCAGCCAAGGGGTGACCGAAGGTGAGGGGCTGTTCAAGGATCAGGGGGCCGGCGACCAGGGGTTGATGTTCGGTTACGCTTGCAACGAGACTGCAGAGCTGATGCCCATGCCGATCACCTTTGCCCACAAACTGACCAAGCGCCTTGCCGACGTCCGCAAGAGTGGATTGCTGCCGTTCCTGCGCCCTGACGGTAAATCCCAGGTTTCCATTCAGTACATCAACGATAAGCCGATTCGGGTTGATTCTGTGGTTGTCTCCTCGCAGCACAGCCCGGATGTTACCTACGAAAACCTCAAAGAGTCGATCATCGAAGAAGTGGTGCGCAAGGTTATTCCTGCGAATCTGCTCGATGAGAAGACCAAATATTTTATCAATCCGACCGGTCGGTTCGTGGTCGGGGGACCGATGGGTGACTGCGGACTGACTGGCCGCAAGATCATCGTTGACACTTATGGTGGCCAGGGCTCCCACGGTGGTGGTGCGTTTTCCGGTAAGGACCCCTCCAAAGTTGACCGCAGCGCCTCTTACATGGGCCGCTACGTGGCTAAGAATATTGTGGCTGCCGGCCTGGCAGATAAATGCGAGGTCCAGCTTGCTTACGCCATCGGCGTCGCCGAGCCGGTTTCGGTCATGATCAATACCTTTGGAACCGGTAAGATTCCGTCCAACGAAATCGCTCGTATTGCCTGTGAAGAATTCGACATGCGTCCGGCTGCCATTATTAAAACCCTTGATCTTTTGCGCCCGATCTACAGGCAAACTGCTGCTTACGGGCACTTTGGGCGTGCTCTTCCGGAATTCACCTGGGAAAAGACCGATCGGGTGGAATCTTTACGTAAGCGGGCCGGCCTGTAGTTTTTGAGCCATTCCGATTCTATTGAGGGCGGGTCCTTGGGGACCCGCCCTTTTTCATTTCCCTCTTTGCTGTCATCTTGCAGTTAATACCACCTCCCGGTACAATGCCGGGCACATCCAATCTCTTCTGGGAAAGGTTTTGGCGTGCCTGTTCTGTCTATCATCGTGCCGATTTTTAACGAGGCGGAGCAACTTCCCGCTCTCTTCCAGATGCTGACTGCTCAACAGGGCGTCGACTTTGAATTGATTGTCTGCGATGGCGGCTCCACCGATGCCAGCCCGCAGATTTTTCCGTCCCTCGCATCCCTAGCACCTTTCCCCTGCCGCTGGCTTGACTGCCCTGCCGGTCGCGGGCGACAGATGAACGCCGCTGCTCTGGCCAGTCTCGGCACATTCCTTCTTTTCCTGCACTGCGACAGCAGCTTCACTTCCCCAAATCTTCTGATGTCTGCTCTGGCCGAAATCCAGATTTTGCAAGCCGAATCTCCGCAGGGACGGGTCGCCGGGCATTTTGGTTTGTGTTTCGTGCGCAGCAGCGGCCATCCCTCGTTGGGGTATTTTTTTTATGAATGCAAGTCGCATCTGAATCTTGCCGGCTGTATTCACGGAGATCAGGGCTTTCTGTTAAGTCGAAAGTTTTTTGAAGAGGTCGGACGGTTCGATGAGTCATTGCCTTTTCTTGAAGATGATCGTTTGGCTCAATCCGTTCGAGAGGTTGGAGACTGGATCACCCTGCCTGGAGAATTGGCGACATCTGCGCGCCGTTTTGAAACGGAAGGGCTGTTTCAACGTCAATTGCTCAATGCGTTGATCCTCAATTTTCTTGCCGTTGGCTGGGATACTTTTCTTGCTGATCTGCCCCAGGTTTACCGACTGCAGCACGCCACCGGTAAGCTGGCTTTGCTGCCCATATTTCGAGCGATTCATAAATTTTTGCGAGGGATGCCTGCTCGGCAATGTTGGGGCGGGTTATGGCGGACTGGCGGTTTTGTGCGCGATAATGGCTGGCAAATCAACCTTTGGCTCTGGGTCCGAAACCGTTATCGAAAAGGTCTGTTGCCGGATGCGCCGGATGACCGACTGGTAGAAACCTGGCTGCGGAATTGGGAGCGGTTTTCCGGCAATCGCGTTGCTCAATTGGTCTCAATGCTGCTGACATTGGCGTCCTTTTACGGTCTTTTTCTGATTCTTTTGATGACTGAAAAGAAGGAGTAAGGTGGATCATGAAACCTGCAACTTTACAGACGGCCAGGGCGATTCCTCTCCTGCAAACTCTTGGCATTCACCCCGTGGAATTCGGTGAAGGTTTTGCCGTGATGACCGTTACGGTTGACGACCGACATCTCAATTATTTCGGTGGTTGCCACGGCGGATTGATTGCAGCGTTGGTTGATACGGTCTGTTTTTTCAGCCGTGAGCTTCTTCCCGCTGGACGGTTGGTGACGACCAACAATCTCAACATTCATTATGTGAGGGCTGCTGCTCTGGGTGACGTTTTATCTGCACGCTCCACTGTGCTGCACCTCGGCAAACGCACTGTCAGCCTGCGGGTCGATGTGACCAACCAACACGGCGAGATGGTTGCTCACGGCAGTGCTACCTTGACAGTCCTCAAGGAACCTGCACCAGATTCTTGCACACCTTGACCTCTGGTCCCCAGTCATTCCTGTGCTAAAATATGAGTGCATGTTCAAAATCGAAGGGAGAACCTATATGAAGAAAATTTGTCTATGGCTGGCTATCGCAGGGTTGGTTTTGGCGACCTTTGGGGCGTGCACCAGCTATAAAAGCCAGGAAGTTCCATTCCGAGCTCCTACCGCCTATAGTAATGTGCAGGTCGTTGCCGGAGCGAAGATCGCTGCCGAAGCCTTTGCCGACAAGGATCTTGCCAAGCAAGCCTTTGGTTTCGATATTCGTGATGCCGGGTTACTGCCGGTTATGGTTGTGGTAGACAACACCGGCAGCAGTTCTCTGAAGTTTGTTGCCGAGCAGACTTTTTTGGTCGATGGCAACGGCGGCATGTGGAATATCCTTGAATCCCGTACTGCTTACGAGCGTCTGGAAAAGAGTTCCGAATATGCCCGGATCGCCAAGGAAGGTGGCCGTGGGTCCATCCTTGGTGGCGCTGGCGGTGCCTTGGTCGGTGCGGCCATCGGCATTCTTGCCGGGGACAATGTCGGTGAGGCAGCTCTGAAAGGGGCGGCGGTCGGTGCCGCTGGTGGCGCGGTCATCGGTGGTGCTTCCGAAGCTGGCTCCGATGAGGGCTATCGTACTATTGCCCGGGATATCGCCAATAAAGAGCTGAAGAACTATCCGATTGAACCGGGCATTCTGGCGCGCGGTTTCATTTTCTTCCCCGGCGAGGCGCCCTCTGCCAGTCAACTGCGTCTGCAGGTTCAGGAAGTATCCACCGGGCAGATTCACACGCTCTATTTGAATCTCTAACCGATAGAAATTATTTGTTTGTCACAAAAAGGGCGGCGTTTGCCGCCCTTTTTGTTTGAAAGTTTATCTCCCCCAGGGTTGACAGTAAAATGGTCTGATGATATATCAAGAAAAGTTGATTTAAAAAAACAGGATATCTTGAAATCATATGCTCGTTGTACTTAAAGCTCTTGCCGATCTGACTCGTTTGCGCCTGTTGGCTATTCTGGCCAAAGGTGAATTCACTGTGCAGGAATTAACCGGCATTCTGGGGATGGGACAATCTCGGGTTTCCCGTCACCTTAAAATCCTTGCTGATGCCGGAATCCTTGGGGTAGAGCGGCAGGGAACCTGGGCCTATTATCGCCTGGAACGCTCAATGCCCTTCGTCTCATCCCTTTGGTCAGCTTTGGAGACAGAACTGTCCAATCTCGCTGAATATGACCAGGACATGCAGGGAGTAAGTCTGGTTCTGGACCGAAGACGGCAACGCAGTCGCCAATTTTTCGATGACCATGCCCGCCAGTGGGATCGGTTGGCTGAACAGCTTTTGGCCTTACCCCCTTATCAGGAGCATTTGCTAGCCAATGTTCCAGTCGCCGATAGAATTTTGGAAATAGGCTTTGGGACCGGACAACTTTTGCCGCTACTGGCGAGCAAAGGCACTCAGGTCATTGGTGTGGATCAGTCCATGTCTATGGTCGAACAGGCCCGGCAGCTGGTTGCCGAGCAGGGGCTGGGTAATGTTGATCTGCGCCTTGGGGAGATGAACCATCTGCCGGTTGCGGATGGCGAAGTGGGCGTCGTTGTCCTTAACATGGTCCTGCACCACGCTGCTCAGCCGTCTGAGGTATTGCATGAGATCCATCGAGTCATGCAGTCTGGGGCGACTTTGGTCATTGCCGATCTGCAGAAACATGACAAGGAATGGGTGCGGGATCGACTTGCCGACCAATGGTTCGGTTTCGCGATTGAGGAATTGCAGGGCTGGTTGGAACAAGCAGGTTTTACCGTTCAGGAAACGTTTCCCCTTGGCAACGAGGGGCAGGGGTTGAGTGTCTTTTTGCTTACCGCCAAAAACAAATAATCAACCGACTCCCGAGGAGTCGCTGCTGACAAAGGAGATTTGCATGACTTCAGGACAGGATTTTATCGTCAAAGACCTGGCACTGGCCGATTGGGGCCGCAAGGAAATCGCCATCGCCGAAACGGAAATGCCCGGCCTCATGGCGGTCCGCCAGGAGTATGCTGGCAAAAAGCCCTTGGCCGGCGCCAAAATCACCGGCTCGCTGCACATGACAATTCAGACCGCCGTGTTGATCGAGACCCTGGTTGATCTGGGTGCGGATGTGCGTTGGGCCAGCTGTAATATTTTCTCGACTCAGGATCATGCGGCGTCCGCCATCGCTGCGGGCGGGGTCCCGGTGTTCGCCTATAAAGGGGAGACTCTCGAAGAATACTGGCAATACACGAAGAAGGCTCTGGCCCATGCCGATGGCGGTCCCGACCTGATCGTCGATGACGGTGGCGACGCGACCCTGCTGATCCACCGTGGGGCAGAACGGGAGGAGGTCTTCGAAAAGACCGGCAAGAAACCTGAAATATGCCGCGACAACCGGGAGATCGAAATCGTCGACCAACTCCTGAATGACACCCTGGACGAAAATCCCAGCTATTGGCGCACCATGGCGGCTAAGATCCGCGGCGTCAGCGAGGAGACCACCACCGGCGTGCATCGCCTCTATCACATGGCGAAAAACGGCACTCTGAAGTTTCCGGCCTTCAACGTCAACGATTCGGTCACCAAAAGCAAGTTCGACAACCTTTACGGCTGTCGTGAGTCATTGATCGACGGCATCAAGCGCGCCACGGACGTGATGGTTGCCGGCAAAAAATGTGTTGTTCTCGGTTATGGTGATGTTGGCAAGGGCTGCGCCCAGGCTTTTCGTGGCATGGGGGCCATGGTTTTTGTCACCGAGATCGATCCGATCTGTGCGCTGCAGGCCATGATGGAAGGATTCCCCGTGGTCGACATGGAGGAGGCCTGCAGCTATGGTGATATTTTCGTAACAACGACCGGCAACGTCGATGTTATCACCCGCAGTCATATGGACCGGATGAAGAATGAGTCGATCGTCTGCAACATCGGTCATTTCGATTCGGAAATTCAGGTCGACTCTCTGTACAATGATCCAAAGCTTAAAGTTCATGAGGTCAAGCCGCAGGTTGACCAGATCGAATGGCCCGACGGCAAACGGGTCACGGTATTGGCCAAGGGCCGACTGGTCAATCTCGGTTGTGCTACAGGCCATCCCTCTTTTGTGATGAGTGCTTCCTTCACCAATCAGGTCATCGCCCAGCTAGAACTGTGGACCCAGTTCGGTAAATATGAGAACCAGGTCTACGTGTTGCCCAAGCTGCTCGATGAGAAGGTCGCTCGTCTGCATCTTCCCAAACTGGGAGCTCAACTGACCACCTTGAGTCAGAAGCAAGCCGATTATCTTGGCGTGTCGGTGGCTGGACCGTACAAGCCGGAACATTACCGCTACTAAAATAGATTGCAGACTGAAAAAACAAAACGGCTCCGGGATGTTCCCGGAGCCGTTTTGAATTGTTGGAATAAATGCCAACTTTTATTGCAGGGGGGTGATCGGCGGTAGGACAAAGGTGGCTGGCATGCCATTGCCGAATCCGTCGGTCAGGGTCAGCAAGAAGGCGACCAGATCAGCCTCTTCCTGGGGAGTCAATCCAAGATTGCCAAGCTCGGTAGAGTTGACGGTTAATGGGACTTCTGGTGCCGGCCATGCCGCCACGTCGCGGGTGTTATAGAAGTTGACGATTTCGGCCAGGGTAACGAAAAATCCATTGTGCGCATAAGGTGCCGTCATCTCGATATTGCGCAGGCTGGAGACTTTGAACTTGCCGTCTTGGGCTGACTCTTCGAGACGTCCGCCCAGACCCAAGTCCGTAGTACAATTTGCAAACAGCACGTTGGTGTTGACGGGGACACCGAGGTTGTCGTAACTGAAATCAGTAAAGAGGGGAGGAGTAATGGTCCCGTCCGGATTGAAGGTCGCTGCACTCGGATGACAAGCGTTGCAACCGGCAGTGCCTTCAAAAAGAATCAGCCCTGCCTCTTCCTGAGGAGTCAAGGTCGTCAAACCGGCGAGGAAATAATCGTACTTGGAGCTGAATTCCGTCAGACGCTTGGTTTGCTCAAAGGTACCAATCGCTTCTGCTACCTGGTCATAAATTGCGAGAATTACGGTATCGTCATTGTAATCAATGTTTTTCAGGTTAACGCCATAGACATTTCTAAACAGCTTGTGATAAATGGCAGAATTCGGGTTGTTAGGATCAGCAATGGCTGCAATAACCGAAGCTTCATCAGGCATGGCCATTTCCACCTCATTCAGAAAGGGCCCCTTGGCCTGGTCCTTGACGGTGTCTGCTCGCCCGTCCCAAAATTGCCCGCCGAAGTATAGCTCTTCCACGTCATCCCAGTAAAAGACAGGGCTGAAGGCTGCATAACCGGAGGGCGGTGCGTTGCGGCATCCGTTGAGCGTCCGGTCAGAGCCTAATGATACTGGGTAAAGATCGGGCATTGCTGCGTCCAGGGGGTCTGCCCAGCCTGATTTCTGGTGATGGCAACTGGCACACGCCTGGTTCTTGTTCAGTGATAGGTACTTGTCATAGTAAAGAAATTGGCCGAGTTTTTCTTTTTCTGTCATACCCAAGGCCAGGGATGAGCTAAGCAATAAAAGAACTACAGACCATGCCAACGCTGCCGTCATTTTTCTCTTCATCATTTGCCTCCTGTTTGTAAGATCCCGGGGGGAATATCGATAGAGACGAATGGGCCCTCCCTCCCAATCCCCGCTGCTTCAGCCGCCAGGCTATCCGTCTCTGGACATTAAAAGAAAATCAAAAGTTGGTTAATCTTGTCCGTTTGAGCTCTTTAATCAATGATGTTGTGTATCAACAGTGTAACGGGAAGTACGTGTTTATCAACGATCCAAATAGATTAAAAAATTTAAATTGAAAGTTCGATTTTAATTGTCGTATTGCCGGTTTTATTCGGAAGGTTTATTAAAGGACTTGAGCCTTGGTGGGAATTCCGTTAACCTTGCCGACCAATGAGAAAAATAGGCAACAAGCCTGTCTTGTTTCGCAATACGGCTTGTTTCTACAGATGAGGAGAAAATCATGTCGAGTACTTTCGGCACGTTGTTTCGCGTCACGACTTTTGGTGAGTCCCATTGTAAAGCGGTGGGGGCGGTGGTGGACGGCTGCCCTGCCGGAATGTCTTTGACCGAAGCGGATATCCAGGTCCAGTTGGACCGGCGGCGGCCGGGACAGAGCGATTTGACGACGCCTCGCGACGAGAAGGACCGAGTTGTCATTCTGTCCGGTACCGAAGGGGGAAAAACACTGGGGACACCGATTGGGTTGACCGTGGCCAACGAAGACCAGCGTCCCGGCGATTATTCGGAAATGTCGCAGGTGCCGAGACCGTCCCATGCCGACTTCACCTATCAAATGAAATACGGCATCCGCGCTTCCAGCGGCGGTGGTCGTTCCAGCGCGAGGGAGACCATTGGCCGCGTGGCTGCTGGCGCCATTGCTGAAAAGTTTCTGTTGGAAACCTATGGCGTGGAGATTGTTGCCTGGGTCAGTTCGATTGGCGAAGTGGATGCTGCCGAGTGCGATGCGCAGCAACTGACACGCCGCGAGGTAGATCGAAACCTGGTGCGCTGCCCGGATTCACAAGCGGCTGGTAAAATGGAGCAGGCTGTGTTGGATGCAAAAAAGGCGGCCGATTCCCTGGGTGGAGTGGTCAGCTGCATTTGCCGCAACATTCCGGTCGGGTTGGGCGAGCCGGTTTTTGATAAGTTGGAAGCCTGCCTGGCGCAGGCTATGCTCAGTCTTCCCGCCACCAAAGGTTTCGATATCGGATCGGGGTTCGCCGGGACGCGCATGCGCGGCTCCCAGCACAATGACCCATTCGTGCAGAAAGGGGCGCGGCTGGGGACTGTCAGCAATTACAGCGGCGGTGTGCAGGGCGGTATTTCCAACGGCGAGCCGATCCTGTTCCGGGTCGCCTTCAAGCCGACGGCGACCATTGGTCAGACCCAGGCCACGGACGATTTTTCCGGCCAGCAAGTTTCCCTTGCAGCGAAAGGCCGCCACGACCCCTGCGTAGTACCGCGAGCTGTTCCCATCGTCGAGAGCATGGCGGCTTTGGTGCTGGCTGATCTGGCCCTGCAGCAGCGTATGCGTCGTTTTCCCTGATGCTCCGCAAAAATTGATCGTAACACCTTAAGCCCCCTGCCTCTAGGGGGCTTTTTTGTTGGAAAAAGCTGAGTTGGTTGGGTTGGGGACGGGCGTTTTTGCTCTTATGAGCTCTGGCTGCGTAACTTGAATTCGCGGAATCGCTGCTTCTGGTCAAGTGGAAGGAGCAGGTCGGCTTGATCTGGCAAATCCTTTAAAATCCAGCGCGTCAGGCGTTCAAAATGCATGATGAAGCGGGCCAGGGTGGAGTCATCCATGATGTGGTTCGCAGCTTCTGTCGAGGTAGACGCCCGGCTGGCAGCCAACTGGCGTTCCTGGTTGCGCCGCCAGGAAAAGACGCAGTTCCAGTCCGGAACCTGTAGCAGCACCAGCTGATCGAAACAATTGAAAAGTTCGCGGTAGGGGCCGGCCAATTGCCGGTTCACATGTCGCCGCCACCGACAGTCCGGATCTTCATCGCGTTCCAACTGGTTCATTGGCTCGGACAGGTCGGTCTTTTGCTGAGGGCGTGCACCAAGGCACCACCCTTCGAACAGGATCAAATCGCACCGTCCCTCCCAAGCTTTCCATTCAGCAGGGTGTTTTCGGTCATCTTGAGCTTTGTCGAAGACTGGAATTGCCGTTCGGGAATGGTGATCAGAATTCTGAAGGTCGCTCAACAGCTGTCGACCAAGTTCAACGTCGTGACTGCCTGGCACACCGCGCGTTGCAAACAGCGGGTGGATTTGGCGGGCCAATCGTTGCCGATCCTCGCGGGGCAGATAAAGATCGTCCAGGGAAAAGGCGGCCACGCGAAGATTATCGGAAGCCGCAAGAAGGTCTTGGAGGATCGTGCACAAAGTCGTCTTGCCCGATCCCTGCGCGCCGCTGATCCCGATCACGGGCGGAACAAGACTTTTGTGGGTCAAGCCAGTCAGCCAGTCGGTCAGCGGCAGGAAGATCTTTTTGAATTGATCCGGATCCGCAGTCAGTCCTAGCCGTTGCCCAGCCGCTTGATAGACGGTCTGAAGTCGCTGCTCCCTGGATCGTTCAGAATCCAACAAAGCCATTAGGGGATGGTGACGAAAAAGATCGGACTCTGCTGCCCACCCGGGTTGATCACCTGCAACGACACGCGTTTCGGCTCCTGGCTGTAGGGGTAGCGACGATAGACGATGCGGGTACAGTCGATGACGCTGACACTGTCCTGGTCGGCTGGCATGGCGGCTGATCGTAAAACGGGACGACCATTGACCAACAACTGGGAGTCGGGAGAAAAGTTTTTCCCCTCAATAAGCAACTGGTAGGAAGTGACATTGTCCTCACCCGGTTGTACCGCCAGGATTTCTGGAACGGTGTTGATGATCAAGGCATAGGCAAGAGACTCTTGGCCACCTGGATTGACTAATTTGACCTCGTGTTGGCCGCTGGTCAAGGGTGGTGCTTCAAAAAGCAGCTGATTCTCGCTGGCCTTTGCGCTGACCACAGCTCCATCCACCAGCAATCGGGCACCCGGCAAAAGCTGTTGCGCGTCGATCTGCACCTGACGCTGCACACCGCTGGAGCAAGCATCGATATGTGAAGGATTGAGGGAACGAATGACTGGCTGGGGTTCGTTAATTTGCAGTATGAATTGAGCGCTGCCGGGAGTTTGCTCCTGGTCCAACGTCAACAGATAGGCACCGACCGGTAGCGAAGGAACGGTGAAGGTCAGAGTTCCCTCTGCAACGAATGTCGTCGGCACGCTTTGGCCACCAACGAGGATCACCGACTCTTCGGAAAATGGGCCCCCTTTTACGGTGACCTCTTCACCGGGAGAGCTTGATGAGGGTACCAGCGCTAAAATGGTCGCACTCCATGCAAAGGACGGCAGGAGAATCAGGAGTTGGAATAGGAATAAAAGCATTACACGCATAATGGACCTCTCTTGGGGATTTCCCCAATTCAATCACATCCTGCCTCAAACACAAGTTCACCCAGGGTTTTCATGAGAATTCGGGTTTGCCTTATTCACGTACCGAAAGAAGCAGGTAAAGTCCGAGCATGGCGAATAAAAGATTGGGCGCCCAGGCTGCCAGAAGGGGCGGAAAAACCCCCGAAAATCCCAAAGCGGCAATCATGGCCTGCAGCAGGTGATAACTGATGCCAATGGCGATACTGATGGCCATACCCAAGGCGGGACCTGACGAGCGGCCTTTCTGCAAGGCGAAAGGGATTCCCAGAAAAGCCATAACCAGGCAGGCAAACGGAGTGGCAAGGCGGGATTGCATGTTGACTCGCAAACGGGTGACATCGCTCCCCTCAGCTTCGAGTTTGTCGGCCAGTTCGCGGAGCTGGAAGAAACTCAATTCATCCTCTTTGGGGGCCGCTGTCTGAAAGTCTTTCGGCGTCTTTTCGAGGGGGAAACGAGCATGTTCCTGGGTCTGTTGGCTGAGAAGCTGACCAGCGGGACTGAAGTTGCGGATGGTCAGATTTTGAAAGATCCATCCCTGTTCGCTGAAGATCGCATTGCGTGCATCAACTCGGCGCTGTATCTGCATGTCTGCGTCGGTTTCGTAGACGCTGATGTCCTCCATGGTTCCGTCCGTGGGCTGAACCTGACGAATATTGTAAATTCGTTGTCCCTCTCGGAACCAGATCTGTTCGACTTGGTAGGTCATGTCTCCCCGGCCCTTGATTTGGGTTCGCCACAGGGTGTTGACCTTCTGGGCATGCAGAGGGATCAGGTATTCCTGCGCGAGAAGGGTGGAGAGAGAGAGGATCAAGCCGGTCCACATCAAAGGCGATGCAATGCGGGCCAGGCTCATTCCTCCTGCCCGCATTGCTGTGAGCTCCTGGCTGCGAGACAGCCCTCCCAGGGTCAGGAAGGTCGCCATAAGAACTCCAAGGGGGAGGATTTGAACAGCCACCATGGGGATTTTATTCAGGAAATAGATGAGGTAGAGGGGGATGGCGGCAGATGCTTCTATGAAATCATCGACTCGCTCAAAAAAGTCGATCAACAGGTATATCCCGACAAAAGCGGCCAGGGACAATCCGAAGAGCCGGAGGTAAATGCGCAGGATGTAGCGGTTAACGATGGTCATTGGTCCGGTCTCCGAACAGGAGATTCCCAAGGCGGCGTAACGGGCGCAGAGCGAACAGCCCGGCGAGGACGTTTTTCTCCTGGGCGGCTAAAATTAGCAGGGCAGTGCCGCTGGCCAGGAAGATCAGGTTGGGAAGCCAGAGAATGAAGATCGCTTGACCTGCATCGCTGACCAAGGTTTCGCTGAGAGATTGCATAACGTAGTAGGCGAGGAATACCATCAGCCCCATGGCAAAGCCGCCACCGCGGCCTGATCTGGCATTATTCAGTCCGAGTGGGGGGGCGATCAGTGCGAAGACCAGGGGAGCAAACGGCATGGTGAGTCGTTTGTGTAATTCCACCAGGAACTTGCGGGCCGCCTCCTGGTTTTCCGCGTCCTGGCTGGCCTGGCGCAATTGGCTGGTAGTTAACTCCTTGGTCTTACGCCGCCGTGGTTCAGTCGCAGTTTCCTGTTGCAGGCTGAGGCTGATGTCGTAAGTCGAGAAATGCACCAGTTGATAATTATCGGCTTTTTTCCCGCCAGGCTGTCGATGAATAGCTCCATCCTCCAGACGCAGGGTCAGGGTCAGGTGAGCGCTATCGGAAATGATGCGGCCCTCTCTGGATGTTATCAGGGCAGGGTTGCCGCCAGCCCGTTCGTCAGCGATGAATACGCCGTGCATCAATCCGGAACGGTCGTCAAGTTTGTCCGTATAGATCGTCAGATTGGAAAAGTCGGTATTGAAAACTCGTTCTTGTAGGCCGACACTGGCGCGTCTGGACGCAAGCTGAAAGAGCTGGTCGCGAAAGCTGGAATAGGCTGAAGGTCCCCAATCCAGGGTCAAGGCAGAACAAATGCCGGTAAAGAAAAGGCTGAGCAACAGGATCGGTTTGATGATGCCGTATAGACTGACGCCGGACGCCTTTAAGGCGATGATTTCGCTGTCGGCCGACATGCGAGCCATGGCGGACAGGACGCCGATGAGGAACGACAAGGGCAGAGTCAGAATTAAAAAAGAGGGTAGGAGCGTTGCCAGAAGATGCCCAACGGTCAGAATCGACACCCCTTTGTTGAGGACCAGCTCAACCAGTTGCAGCATCCGTCCCATGATTAGAACGAACGTGAAGATGACCAGTGCCAACAGGCAGGGCCCCAGTGTTTCTCGGATGATATAGCGCTGAATTCGTAAGGCCGACATGGGCGCCAATCTTAGTATAGTTACAAGCCCTTGTAAACCGGATTTGCGGCCATTTTTCCCTTGCTATCCCCAACCTTGCGTGTTATACACACTCGTTATTCAAAATCCACGTTCCCGGACTCATCCGGTGCTGCTTCTCGAATTGGCGGGAAGTGCCGGTGGGGTGGAAGGGGACGGACGAAGATTTCCCAAAAAAGCAAAGGAGATGTAACACTTATGGCTCAGATCACCATGAAGCAACTGCTGGAGGCCGGGGTTCATTTCGGTCACCAGACCAAGCGTTGGAACCCCAAGATGAAGCCCTATATTTTCGGGGCTCGCAACGGGATCTACATCATTGACCTGCAGAAGACGGTCCGCTACTTCCGTACCGCCTATGGCTTCATCAAGGAAACCGTAGAACGTGGTGACAAGGTTCTGTTTGTCGGCACCAAGAAGCAAGCTCAGGACGCCATCAAAGAAGAAACCCTGCGTTGCGGACAGTATTTCGTCAACAATCGCTGGCTGGGCGGCATGCTCACCAACTTCTCCACCATCAAGGGGAGCATTGATCGGCTGAAGAAGATCGAGGCCATGTCCGAAGACGGCACCTACGACCTGCTTCCCAAAAAGGAAGTTCTTCAGCTCGAGCGCGAGAAGGAAAAGCTTGAAAGAAGTCTCGGCGGTATCAAAGGGATGACCAAGCTCCCCGGTGCCGTATTTATTATCGATCCGAAAAAAGAAACCATCGCTGTCAAGGAAGCTCGCAAGCTTGGCATTCCGGTCGTGGCTGTTGTCGACACCAACTGCGATCCTGATGACATCGATTTCATCATCCCCGGTAACGATGATGCCATCCGCGCCATTCGCCTGTTCGCTTCCCGGATGGCTGATGCCTGCGTTGAAGGGTCTCAGCTGCGCGAGGCCAATCTGCGCGAAGACAGTGGCGACGTTACTGAAACCGCTGAAGCGGTTGCGGAAGCTGCGGCTGCTGAGGCAACTCAGGAAGACGCTTCTGCCGAGGCCTAATCCGCCGAAACAGACATCAAAAGAAGGCGGTCGGGGAACTGGCCGCCTTTTTTCAGGTAAGCTAGCCTGTACTGGCGAGAATGACCACTCTGCTCATCACCACAGCAAATTCATCGCCTGCAAAATAAAATAAAAAATAATCATTCGAGGAGGAATCCGTGGCAAATATTACTGCATCGATGGTTTCTGAACTGCGCGCTAAAACCGGCGCCGGCATGATGGACTGCAAAAAAGCTCTCACCGAAGCCGATGGCAATATGGATGAGGCTGTTGATATCCTGCGTAAAAAAGGACTCTCCGCCGCTGCCAAAAAAGCTGGCCGGGTCGCTGCCGAAGGGATGGTTGTCGCCGCTGGTTCCGGTAATGTCGGCGTCGTTGTTGAAGTTAATGCCGAAACCGACTTCGTTGCCAAAAACGATGCCTTCGTGAAATTCGCCAACGGCGTGGCTGAAACCGCATTGAACCAGGCGCCTGCTGACCTTGACGGACTTCTTGGGGCAAGCTTCCCTGCCACTGGCCGGACCGTCGGTGAAGAACAGACTTACCAGGTTTCGACCATTGGGGAAAATATCAACATTCGTCGTTTCGCCCGCTTTGAAGTCGCTTCAGGGGTTGTTGCCAATTATGTCCATGGCGCTGGTAAAATCGGCGTTCTGGTCGAGTTGGCCACCGCCAAAGGTGATGATGAGAAGGTTGTGACCCTGGCTCGTCAGCTCGCCATGCATGTCGCCGCTGCTTTCCCCCAATACCTTGAACGTGGTGAGGTTTCCGCTCAGGTCGTGGAGAAGGAAAAAGAAATCATGCGCGTCAAGGCCATTGAAAGTGGCAAGCCGGAAAATATCGTCGACAAGATCGTAGAAGGACAGATCAACAAATTCTACGGCGAAGTCTGTCTGGTTGAGCAGGCCTTTGTCATGGACCCAGATCGCAAGATTTCCAAGGTCGTGGCTGACGTTGCCAAAGAGGTCGGCGCTGAAATCAAACTGACCCGTTTTGTCCGCTTCGGTCTGGGGGAAGGGTTGGAGAAGCGTGAAGACGATTTCGCTGCTGAAGTTGCAAAACTCTCCAAGTAATCAATAATCAGTGGGGACGGCCAATGCCGTCCCCACCTTTCCATCAGTCAACGAGGCCCGATGGCACCCTTAGAGACAAAATATTCCAGAATTCTGCTCAAGCTTAGTGGTGAAGCCCTGGCTGGCCGCCAGGGGTTTGGTATCGACCCCGACATCATTGCCGCCATTGCCGAAGAAATCAAGGAAGTCATTGGGTTGGGGGTGCAAATCGCGCTGGTAATTGGTGGCGGCAACATCTTTCGCGGTGTTGCGGCGGCTTCGCGCGGCATGGATCGGGCCAGTGCCGATTATATGGGGATGCTGGCCACGGTTATGAACAGCCTGGCCCTGCAGGATGCCCTCGAGAAAATCGGCGTTGTTACCCGGGTTCAGTCGGCTATTGAAATGCAGGAAGTTGCCGAACCGTATATCCGCCGCCGTGCTGTCCGTCATCTTGAAAAGGGCAGGGTGGTCATTTTCGGTGCTGGTACCGGAAACCCCTATTTCACAACCGATACTGCCGCCAGCCTGCGTGCCATGGAAATTGGTGCGGACGTCATTCTCAAGGCGACCAAGGTTGACGGTGTTTACAGTGCAGATCCCAATAAAGACAAAGATGCCGTGAAGTTTGATTCTCTCAGCTATATCGACGTGTTGAAAAAGGGACTGCAAGTCATGGACGCTACCGCCACTTCTTTGTGTATGGATAATAATCTCCCGATCATCGTTTTTGACTTGACCTGCAGGGGGAATATAAAGAAAGTGGTTTGTGGTGAAGCCATTGGCACCATTGTCAAAGGAGAGTGAATGTCATGTATGATGATGTCGTAAGCAAAGCCTCCAAAGGAATGGACAAGGCCGTTGACGCCCTGAAAAAGGATTTTACTAAGGTTCGCACTGGGCGTGCTTCGGTTTCGCTGCTGGATGACATCCGTGTTGACTATTATGGAACGCCCACCCCTCTGAATCAGGTCGGCACTCTGACTGTTCCAGAGCCTCGCCTGATCACTATTCAGCCTTGGGAAAAAAATCTGATTGGTGCTATTGAAAAAGCCATTCTCAAGTCCGATCTCGGTTTGAACCCGACTTCGGATGGACAGCTTGTCCGCATCGCCATTCCTCCCTTGACTGAAGACCGCCGTAAGGAAATGGTCAAAATGGTCAAAAAAATGTGTGAGGAAACCAAAATTGCGATTCGCAATGTTCGCCGCGATGCTAATGACAGCCTGAAAAAACTTGAAAAAGATAAAGAAATTTCCGAAGATGAGTTGAAACGCGGTGAAAAAGATATTCAGGACCTCACTGATAAATTCGTAAAGAAGGCTGATGAGGTTGTGGCCGTTAAAGAAAAAGAAATCATGGAGATCTGATTTGGCCCGTCTCCACGAGTCCTAATCACACACGAAGGAGAGAGAACATGAAAATCACTGATGAATGCATTGCTTGTGGCGCCTGTGTCGACACCTGCCCGGTCAGCGCGATTGTAGAAGAAGGTGATAAGTACAAAATCACCGACGACTGCACCGAATGCGGCGCCTGTGCCGACGCCTGCCCGGTGAGCGCTATCGTCGAGTAAGTCTGCAGGGGGCGCTTAGCGCCCCCTTCTTTTTTGTCCCTTCTCCCATCTTGCCTGTCCGTTCCTTTTCATGCTACATTGCAGACCTCTTTTGCATTTCCTAACAATATTGTGAGTTTATTAGATGCGTATTCCCCGCCATCTGGCCATAATCATGGACGGAAACGGCCGTTGGGCCGAACAGCGCCACCTGCCGCGCATCGTCGGTCACCAACGTGGTGTGGAAACCGTCCGAAATATCGTTGAAGAGTGTTGTCGGCTCAAGGTTCCATACCTGACCTTGTATGCCTTCAGCTCTGAAAACTGGGGGCGACCTGAACCTGAAGTCAATGCCTTGATGGAACTTCTGGCTCAGTTTCTCCAGGCCGAATTCCAGCGAATGGAGTTCCAGCAGGTGCGCCTCCATGTTATTGGCGAAATCGACCGTTTGCCGGCAGCCGTGCGCCAGATCCTGGTTGATACCATGGAACGCACCAAGGACTTTACCGGGCTGCAGTTGAATCTTGCTTTATCCTATGGATCGCGCAACGAACTCGTTCGCTCCTGCCGCAAGTTAGCGGCAGAAGTTGCTGCCGGGCGCTTGAGCCCAGAAGACATCGATGAAGTTAAGCTTGGTGCCATGCTTGATACCCACACCATCCCTGATCCGGATTTTCTTATCCGCACCAGCGGTGAGATGCGCATCAGCAATTTTCTCCTCTGGCAGCTTGCTTATACAGAGCTATATTTCACTGAGGTTCTCTGGCCAGAATTTTCCATCACCGAACTGCACCAGGCGCTGACTGAATTTTCAACCCGTCAGCGACGTTTTGGGCTGACGGCGGCTCAGATCGGTTCTGACCAGGACATTGAAAAGGAGGGTCGCCATTAAACAGCGTATTCTTACCGGGGCTATTGTCCTGCCGCTGCTTCTGCTCTTCATTTATTTCGCCAATCCTTTCTTTTTCGCCGGCCTCATCTGTGTTGTCGGATTTCTGGCCATGGGTGAGGTCTGTGCCATGGCGTTGCCGGTGGAAAGGTCTTTGGAAAGCCGCATCGCTTCGATTGCTGCCGCCCTTCTGATTCCAGTCCTGATTTTCCCATCGCCTCTTGCTCCTCTTGGTGCGCTAGTCCTGTTGCTCATCCTTTTCAGCTGCCTTTTCCTCTGGCGGCTGGGTGATATCCAACGGGCCGCCCCGCAGCTTGGGCTGGTTTTTTTCGGTTTTTGTTACGTTCCATTGCTCCTTTCCCACTTTGTGCGCCTGCATGCTCTGCCATTTGGGCGCGAGTGGATTTTTCTGCTGCTACTGATCATTATGTGTGGTGATTCCGCCGCTTATTTTGTCGGTATCAGTATCGGGCGGCGCAAACTTTACCCTGCCGTCAGTCCCAACAAGAGTATTGAGGGCGCCATCGGTGGGCTGGCTGGGAGCATTTTGGGTGCGTTCATCGCTCAGCTCACCTTCTTCCCACAATTAGCCTGGTGGGACGTGCTGTTGCTCGGCAGCATTCTTGGCGCTCTGGGCCAGGTGGGAGACCTCTTCGAATCCCTGCTGAAAAGAAGTTTTGGGGTGAAAGATTCCGGTACCCTGATTCCTGGTCACGGCGGAATTCTCGATCGTCTGGACAGTTTGCTGTTCGCGTTCCCGCCTGCTCTCTACTATGCTTTGTTGCGATTCCCCGGGTAATCCAGCCATGAAGACCCTATCCATCCTTGGCTCGACCGGTTCAATTGGCGTCAGCACCTTAGACATTGCCGCTGCCTATCCTGAGCGTTTCCGGGTAGCTGCGTTGACCGCCGGCAATAATCTCAATCTGCTGCATGAGCAGATCCTGCGTTTCAAGCCTCAGCTGGTTGCCGTTCTCACCGCTTCCGATGCGCAGCGCCTGGAGCGGCTTGTCGGCATTGATGGACCGGAGATCCTTCATGGAGTGGAAGGGCTGATCGCTTGCGCTTGTCATCAAGATGCGCAAATGGTTGTTTCCGCCATTGTCGGAGCTGCTGGTTTGATCCCCACTATGGCCGCGATCGAGGCAGGCAAAGATATTGCTTTGGCCAACAAGGAAACCCTTGTTACAGCAGGGCCTCTGGTCATGGACGCTGTTGCCCGCAAAGGGGTGAAGCTGTTCCCGGTTGACAGCGAACATTCCGCCATATTCCAGTCATTGCAGGGCCACCGTAAGATTGATGTCAGGCGCCTGATCCTGACTGCTTCAGGCGGCCCGTTCCGTGATAAATCCCTTCAGGAGTTGAAGCAGGTCGGCCCGGCAGCGGCGCTGGCTCATCCCAACTGGAACATGGGGAAGAAGATCACCATTGATTCGGCCTCGTTGATGAATAAAGGGTTAGAGGTCATCGAAGCCAAGTGGCTGTTTGATCTCGATGCCGGGCGAATTGCCGTGCACGTTCATCCTCAGAGCGTCGTCCATTCCATGGTTGAATATGTTGACGGGTCGGTTATTGCCCAATTGGGAATTCCGGATATGAAGACCCCGATCGGTTATGCTTTGTCGTATCCAGAACGGCTGCCATTGGAGCTCCCCCCGCTCGACCTTTGTGCTCTGGGCCGCCTGACCTTTGAGCTCCCCGATTTACAACGTTTCCCCTGTTTGGGGTTGGCCTATGACGCTCTCAAGGAAGGGGGCACGGCACCGGCAGTACTGAATGCGGCGAACGAGGTTGCTGTAGAAGCATTCCTCGAACATGAAATTTCCTTTTTGGATATCCCCGCGATTATTCGCGCGACCCTTGACAAACACCATTGCGAGCCCCTCGAACATGTCGAAGGGGTGCTGAGAGCAGATCGTTGGGCCCGTGGTACCGCCCGTCGGTTGATCTCTCCCCAAGGCTAAGCGGAGGATTTGATGATCACCATCATTGCCGGCATTGTGATGCTCGGTATTCTGGTCTTTATTCACGAACTCGGCCATTTTTGTGTCGCAAAACTGGCTGGCGTAAAAGTGCTTAAATTCTCCCTCGGCTTTGGGCCGAAGCTTGTTTCCAAGCGTTGGGGAGAAACCGAGTATATGATCTGCAGTATTCCCTTGGGGGGCTATGTACAGATGCTCGGGGAGGGAACCGGCGAATTTGGGTCCTTCAAGGAGTTGACAGACGAAGAGAAGTCCCGCTCTTTTGCTGAAAAGAGTGTTCCCCGGCGTACCGCCATTATTGCAGCCGGGCCCATCATGAACTTGATTTTCCCCTTTCTGATTCTTCCTGTGGCCTACTTGGTCGGGGTGAATATGCCGGCCTATCTCGATCAGCCGGCCTGCATCGGATATGTCGTCGAAGATTCGATCAGCGCTAAGGGAGGATTTCAGTCTGGTGATTGTATCCGCCAGGTCGGCGGCGTTCCGGTTGACTCGTGGACGACAACCAATGAGGCGTTGATTACAGGGGTTGGGGCACCGCTGGTTTTTACGGTCCAGCGTGGCAATCAAATGGTCGATATTGCGCTGACTCCCGAGGACGGCGGCCTGGAAGGACTCCATTCACTCGGTTTGCTGCAACAGCAGGAAGCAGTGGTCGGCAGTCTGGCGCCCGGTATGCCGGCATTGGCCGCGGGAATGGAAAAGGGTGACCGGCTGTTGGCTGTGGACGGGATTCCCATTGAGTCCTGGTATGACCTGAAAAAAATCATCCAGACCAAAGGGAGTGTCCCGCGCGATTTTCTGATTCAACGCGATGGCGAGCAGTTGACCTTGTCGATCAAGCCGGTGCAGGGAGAAGGTCAGGACAGTCTTTTGATCGGTATTGCCCCGCTCCAGGAAAGCGTGTTCAAACGGTTTGGTTTTACTGATGCTGTTGAGGCGGGTGGCCGCCAAGCTTTCAATATCATCCGGTTGACTCTGGTCTTCATTCAAAAGTTTTTCAGTGGACACGTTCCCAAGGACAGCATCGGCGGACCCATTACCGTGGTACAGATCGCCGGGCAGGCTGCCCAGACTGACCTTGCAGGAATCCTTTCAGTGTTGGCATTTCTCAGTATCCAGCTCGGGATCCTTAATTTGCTGCCGGTGCCGGTGCTGGATGGCGGGCATTTGCTGTTCAATATGATCGAAACAGTGCGTCGCAAACCGTTGTCTACCCGGACCCAGGAGATTGCCAACCAAATCGGTCTGGTTCTGATCTTCATGCTGATGATTCTGGCTTTTTATAACGATATCGTACGGCTCATATCCGGTGGCATGTAATGTCTGATGTACTCCTGACCCTGGATACCTCCACCCCGACCGGCAGTGTTGCCTTGAGCCGCGAGGGGGAGCTGATCGCCGAACTACTGCTCAACACCCGGCAGACTCATACGGATCTGTTGTTGGACAATATTCGCTTTATCCTGCAGCAGTCGGGTTTAACCTTGCAGGATGTGACGGCTTTCGGTGTTGTCCTTGGCCCTGGCTCGTTTACCGGGCTGCGGGTTGGCGTTGCCACAGTCAAGGGTTTGGCCATGGCCTGTAAACGGCCGGTTGTGGGAATCTCTTCCCTGGAAACCCTGGCGATGAACGCCCCTGCAACAGCTCTTCCGGTTTGTGTTATGCTTGATGCTCGCAAGCAGGAGGTTTATGCCTGTCGCTACCAATGGCAGGATGGCTGGCCGGTTCCGCTGGGGGCTGAACAGGTGCTGGCGCCGGAAAAACTGCTTTCGCAAATGTCCGGTGAAATTTTGTTTGTTGGTAGTGGTGCAGTGCTTTATCGGACTTTGATCGTACGAGTTCTCGGCAATCGTGCCCATTTCGTGCCGTGGCCTCTTCATCAACCGCGCAGCGCCTTAGCCAGCGTTCTTGCCTGGCGGGAACTGCAGTCCAAAAAAGATATCCCGTTAGAACTTCTCGCTCCCCGCTATATCCGACTTTCCGAGGCGGAAATTGCCTACGCAAAACGTGTTGCAGAAGAGGGGATAGAAGGTTGACAAGGTTTCATCCTTTGGTTATTTTAAAAAAGCGTTATTCCCGCTCTTTCTATAACTCTAGCCCGGAGGTGTGTCATGGAGGGTATTGATCAGGTGGTGATCGAAAAGCTCTGCACTGAAAACGCGAAGTTCCGCAGGCTTTACGAGGAACATGTATTGTTGGAAAAAGAGTTGGATAAGATAGACCAGAAAGTGTATTTAACTCCAGATGAAGAGATTGAACGAAAAAAAGTTCAGAAACTGAAACTTGCCGGCAAGGACGAGATGGACCGAATACTTCGAGAATTCAAGCAATAGCTTCTTTCATAAAGTCAGTTTCGAAAGGGTTCGGGCCGCGGCCCGAACCCTTTCATGTATAAGAATCCGTTTATTCATATCATAACTTTGTTTGCCGGAGGCAAAAGGCCACTATTCCTCTAGGTCGTTTGGCTCCGGTATTTTATCTGTTGTTGTCGGGCGGACAGCAGCTCCAGACCCGCCGAAGAGGTTGAATATGCCAGAAAAACCATCAATCAAGTCAGTCAGCGGTAGAAACATGGCCGGTGCCCGTGCCCTTTGGCGGGCGACAGGGGTCGGCGACAAGGATTTTGGCAAACCGATCATTGCCGTGGTCAATTCCTTTACCCAGTTCGTTCCAGGCCATATCCACCTGAAAGACCTGGGGCAGCTGGTGGCTGGCGAGATTGCTAAGAATGGTGGGATTGCTAAAGAATTCAATACGGTGGCGATCTGTGACGGAATTGCCATGGGCCATGATGGGATGCTTTATAGTCTGCCCTCGCGTGAGTTGATTGCCGATTCGGTGGAATACATGGCCCGGGCTCACTGTGCCGATGCCATGGTTTGCATTTCCAACTGTGACAAGGTCACTCCCGGAATGCTTATGGCCGCCATGCGTCTCAATATCCCCACTATTTTCGTCACTGGTGGTCCCATGGAAGCCGGCAAGGCGGTCATTGGCGGCAAGGCCCATGCTCTTGACCTGGTCGATGCGATGGTTGCTGCTGCAACCCCGGGGATCGCTGACGAAGATCTCGTGACTTATGAGCGGTCTTCCTGCCCGACCTGTGGCTCCTGCTCCGGCATGTTCACCGCCAACTCCATGAATTGCCTGACCGAAGCTTTGGGCTTCAGTCTGCCCGGCAATGGTTCTTTGGTCGCTACCCATGCCGAACGGAAAAAACTTTTTCTTGAAGCGGGCAAGATCATTGTTGATCTGGCAAAACGTTATTACGAGGATGGAGATGCCAGCGTGGCCCCGCTCGGCATAGCGAGCAAGGCTGCCTTTGAGAATGCCATGCGTCTCGATATCGCCATGGGCGGCTCCACCAATACTGTATTGCATTTGCTGGCCATCGCGCGTGAAGCCGAAGTCGATTTCTCCATGCGGGACATCAACGAGCTGTCCCTGAGCACCCCTAACCTGTGCAAGGTAGCTCCGGCGGTGCAGCATTACCATATGGAAGATGTTCATCGGGCTGGAGGTGTCTTTGGCATCTTGGCAGAACTGAACCGGGGCGGATTGATCCGTCGCGAGGCGGGCACTGTGCATAGCTCCAGCATGGGCGAGGCGATCGACACCTGGGATGTGATGACCCGTCAGGACGACCAGGTTCACACCCGCTACCTGGCCGGTCCCGGCAATGTGCCGTCTCTGGAGCCCTTTTCACAGTCCGTGCAATGGGAATCGCTCGACCTCGACAGGACCAAAGGCTGCATCCGCGATATTGAGCATGCCTACAGCCGCGACGGCGGTCTGGCCGTACTCTATGGCAACCTGGCACCTGACGGTTGTATCGTCAAGACGGCCGGGGTTGATGAATCGATCTGGACCTTCAGCGGGCCGGCACGTATTTTCGAGAGCCAGGAAGAGGCAGTTGACGGAATCCTTGGCGATAAGGTCTCTGCCGGTGATGTTGTGATCATCCGCTATGAAGGCCCCAAAGGGGGCCCCGGCATGCAGGAGATGCTTTATCCCACCAGCTATCTGAAATCCAAGGGCCTCGGCAAATCCTGCGCGTTGATCACCGACGGTCGTTTCTCGGGCGGCACCTCCGGTCTGTCCATCGGCCACGTTTCGCCGGAAGCTGCCGAGCAGGGCAATATCGGCCTGATTCAAGACGGTGACATGATCGAGATTGACATCCCTGGCCGCAGTATCAAAGTGGCTGTTGACGATAATGAGTTGCAACGGCGCCGTGATCAGATGCAACAACGCGGCAAATTGGCCTGGAAGCCGCAAACGCGGCAACGTACTGTCAGTCGGGCGTTGCAGGCGTATGCCGCCCTGACCACGAGTGCCGCTCAAGGGGCGGTGCGCGACGTGACTCAGGTTCAGCCGGACTGATATCCGAACGTAGAAAACCCGCAAGGGATCAATATCTCTGGAGGAGACCTTTGGTGAAAAAGACTGGATCGGAAATTTTACTGGAATGTTTGGTGAAAGAAGGGGTGGACACCATCTTCGGCTATCCTGGCGGGACGGTGATCAATATTTACAATGACTTGATGAACTACCCTATCAAGCACGTATTGACCCGTCATGAGCAGGCGGCCGTGCATGCGGCGGACGGTTATGCACGGGTCAGCGGCAAGGTTGGTGTCGCCATCGCCACCAGCGGCCCCGGCGCGACCAACACCATCACCGGGATCGCCACGGCCTACATGGATTCGATTCCCATGGTCATCATTACCGGCCAGGTTCCAACTCCTCTGATCGGTAACGATGCTTTCCAAGAGGCCGACATTATGGGGATTACCCGTCCCATCACCAAGCACAACTATCTGGTGAAGGACGTCAAGGACCTGGCCCGCATCATCAAACAGGCCTTCTATATTGCCCGCACCGGCCGTCCCGGACCGGTCGTTGTCGACCTGCCCAAAGACGTTCAGATCGCTTCGACGAAATTCGAGTATCCGGAAACCGTTGATATCCGCGGCTACAAACCGAACTATACCGGCAACCCGCGGCAGATCGAAAAGGCGGTCAAGATGTTGTTGGCTGCCAAAAAACCGGTCCTGTATGTCGGCGGCGGGGCGACTCTGTCCGATACGTCCGAGGAGTTGGGTAAGCTGGCAGAAATGATTCAGGCCCCGGTGACCACGACCCTGATGGGGATGGCCTGTTTCCCCAAACGCCACCCCCTGTCCCTCGGCATGTTGGGGATGCACGGCACCTACTACGCCAACATGGCGGTGACCAACTCCGACCTGCTGGTTGCCATCGGCGCCCGCTTTGACGACCGCGTCACCGGCAAGATCGCCACTTTTGCACCCCACGCCAAAATCATCCACATCGACATTGACCCGACCTCCATCAAAAAGAACGTGCGGGTCGATTTACCTATCGTTGGTGATTTGAAAAACGTTTTGGCGCAACTGACTGAAAAACTCAGCCAATGCACCCTGGAGATCTCCGAGACTGTCGCAAGCTCGGAGCCCTGGCGCGAACAGATTCTGGAATGGAAAGCGCAGCACCCGATGGCCTACAAGCCTTCCAAGACTGTCATCAAGCCTCAATACGTTATCGAGAAGGTTCGCGAACTGACCAATGAGGACGCCATCGTGACCACCGAAGTCGGTCAGCATCAGATGTGGACGGCCCAGTTCTTCGATTTCACCAAGCCGCGCACCTTTGTCACCTCCGGCGGCCTGGGAACCATGGGGTTCGGCCTCCCTTCTGCCCTCGGCGCTCAGGCAGCCTTTCCCGAGCGGCAGGTTATCGATATCTCCGGAGACGGTTCGTTCCAGATGAACTCCCAGGAGCTGGCGACTCTGGTTCAGTATCGCCTGCCAGTGAAGATTGTTATTCTCAACAACAACTTCCTCGGTATGGTGCGCCAGTGGCAGCAGCTGTTCTTTGACAAGCGCTATAGCCAGACCTGCATGGAACTTCCCATCGACTTCATCAAGCTGGCCGAGGCCTACGGTGCCACCGGTCTGCGTGCCACCAAGCCGGAAGAGGTGGAAGAGGTGATTCGCAAGGGTCTTGAGACTCCTGGGCCGGTCATCATGGAGTTCAAGGTCGCCCGCGAGGAGAACGTGCTGCCTATGGTTCCGGCCGGTGCCGGCTTGAATGAAATGGTTCTGGCGTCCTGATCTGCAGGGGCGTTATTAAGTTAAGGAGATAGAATAGATGAAACACACCATTTCGGTCCTGGTGGAAAATGAATTCGGCGTCCTCAGTCGGGTTGTCGGGCTCTTTTCCGGCCGTGGTTTCAATATCGAAAGCCTGACCGTTGCTCCCACCCTGGAGTCGAGCATTTCCCGCATGACGATCGTGACCCGTGGGGATGACCAGATTCTTGAGCAGATCACCAAACAGCTCAACAAACTCATTGATGTCATCAAAGTCATCGACTTCACTGATGAGGAATTCGTTGAACGCGAATTGGCTCTGGTCAAGGTAACCGCTGAGGACAATACTCGCGCCGAGGTTCTGCGTATCGTTGATATCTTCCGCGCCAATGTGGTTGACGTGACTCCGCGCACCTACACCATCGAGATTACCGGCGCACCGAAGAAGATCGACGCCATTCTTGAATTACTGCGTCCCATGGGGCTCAAGGAGCTGGTTCGATCCGGTCCCGTAGTCCTAGGCCGCGGCCCCAAAGGGTGGAAATCCACCTAATAATTACACCTCGATTGATACTGCGTTCAGGACGGCGCGCCATGCGAAAAAGCACTGGTATGGCGCGCCGTCCTATGCTATAAGAGAAGGTCATTTTTTCGGGCTATAAAGACAATTCCCAAAGGAGGAAAAGGATGAAGGTATATTACGACAAGGACGCGGATCTGTCGGTTATCAAGGGGATGAAAGTGGCCATTGTCGGTTACGGTTCCCAAGGCCACGCCCACGCCTGCAACCTCAAAGACTCAGGGGTTGATGTCACCGTTGGCCTGCGTTCCAACTCGACCTCGGTGGCCAAGGCCAAAGCCCACGGCTTGGCGGTCAAGCCGGTTGCCGAAGCGGTTGCAGCTGCCGACCTGGTTATGATCCTGACTCCGGATGAATTCCAGTCCCGGTTGTATAAAGATGAGATCGAACCGAACCTGAAGCAGGGGGCGACCATGGCCTTTGCCCATGGTTTTGCCATTCATTACAACCAGGTCGTTCCCCGCGCTGATCTCGATGTCATTATGATCGCTCCCAAGGCGCCCGGTCACACCGTCCGCTCCGAGTTTGTCAAGGGTGGAGGAATCCCCGACCTGATTGCAGTCTTCCAGAATGCATCAGGCAAGGCTAAGCAAGTTGCCCTGTCATACGCCAGCGCCATCGGCGGCGGCCGCACCGGGATCATCGAGACCACCTTCAAGGACGAGACCGAGACCGACCTGTTCGGCGAGCAGGCGGTTTTGTGCGGCGGCGCCGTGGAACTGGTCAAGGCCGGCTTCGAGACCCTGGTCGAGGCGGGCTATGCCCCGGAAATGGCATACTTCGAGTGTCTGCACGAGCTCAAGCTGATCGTCGACCTGATGTTTGAAGGCGGCATCGCTAACATGAACTACTCGATCTCCAACAACGCCGAGTACGGTGAGTATGTCACCGGGCCTCAGGTGATTAACGATGAGAGCCGCAAGGCCATGCGCCAGGCGCTGCAGAACATCCAGACCGGCGAATATGCCAAGCGCTTCATTCTCGAAGGGGCGACCAACTACCCGGAGATGACAGCCCGCCGCCGCCTCAATGCCGCCCATCCGATCGAGGTGGTCGGTGAGAAACTGCGCAGCATGATGCCCTGGATCGGCAAGAACAAGATCGTTGATAAAGAACGCAACTAACCGGCATTGAGGGGGAAGGGGCCACACCTCTTCCCCCTTGTTCGCCCGGCCTGAACAAAGGATCTGTCAAATGCAGAACCAGAACCAGCCCATCGTCTCCGAAGGCTATCCGTTCATTGCGCTCTTCGCTTTCGTGACTTTGATTTTCGCTCTGCTCGGTTGGGCCTTTCTGACCTTCATCTTGCTTGGCCTGACCCTCTTTTCCGCTTATTTCTTCCGCAATCCCGAACGTGTCATCCCCACTGCTGAAGATGCCGTGCTGGCCCCGGCAGACGGCAAGATCGTCTTTGTCGGTGAGGTTGACGAAGAGCGGTTTTTTCATGGGCGTGCCTTGAAAGTCAGTATTTTTATGTCGGTTTTCAATGTGCACGTCAATCGCGTTCCCTGCTCGGGGAAGGTGGTCGACATGTTCTACAACAAGGGCAAGTTCATCAATGCGGCGCTCGACAAAGCCAGCATTGAGAACGAACAGGGCGGTATTTTTCTTGAGGCCACCCAAGGCAAGAACGTTCTCTTCGTACAGGTTGCCGGGCTTATAGCACGACGAATCGTCAGCTATCCCAAGATTGGCGATGCTTTAGTACGCGGTCAGCGCTATGGTCTGATCCGGTTTGGATCGCGGGTTGACGTCTATCTTCCCACTGACGCACGAATCGAAGTAACCATCGGCGATCACACTGTCGGTGGGGAAACCATTCTCGGGTATCTCTAGTATGAACGAAACGCCTGCCGGCTACGACCGCCGGGAAAGCATCCGCAAGGGAGTTTACATTCTCCCCAATCTGGTGACCACGGGGAGCCTGTTTGCCGGATTTTACGGCATCGTTTCGACCCTCAATGGCGACTACAATTTGGCAGCTTGGTTCATTCTGGTCTCGGCCGTTTTTGACGCACTGGACGGCAAGGTGGCCCGGTTGACTGGGACCACCAGCCGATTTGGAGTCGAATACGATTCTCTGGCCGACTTGGTGGCTTTTGGTGTCGCTCCCGGCCTGCTGATGTATTCCTGGGCTCTGCGGCCTTTTGGAAAACTCGGTTGGCTGGCGGCCTTTCTTTACGTAGTCTGCGGCGCTCTGCGGTTGGCGCGTTTCAACGTGCAGGTGACAACCGTCGAGTCGAAACGTTTTGTCGGGCTCCCCATCCCTGCGGCCGCCAGCATGGTTTCGGCCTGCGTGCTGTTGTTTTTTCATCTCGGGGGCTCAGGGACCATCAAAAAAGCTTCGATCCTGGTCCTCATCTATGTGCTTGCTTTCCTGATGGTGAGCAATTTTCGCTATCTTTCCTTCAAGGATCCGGAGCTGTTCAAACGGCAGCCGTTCGGATTTCTGGTGCTGGCCATTTTCCTGATTATCGTGATCGTGGCCCAACCTGAATATTCCTTCTTTATCTTGTTCCTGACCTATACCTTGTCGGGGCCGATCGGCTTCCTGTTGCAGCTGGGTCGCAGGAAAAGTCCTGCCACCTGATGTTTCATGGGGCGAAACGTTGTTATAACGATTCTTAAATTCGCCACAATTTATCTTTTAATATCTTGACAGATGGCTGTTTGGTCTGTTTTATTGACAAGAACAAATTGAAAAGCTGGGAAGAGGAGTAGTAAGCCTCCCCCCTGTCACAGAGAGCCGGCGGTTGGTGCGAGCCGGTACAGGGTCGGCCGAACTCGCCTTGGAGCTGCTGCGGTGATCCCCCTAAGGGGAGGTAGTCGCAGTCGTTGCCCGCGTAAAGGGCAGAAAGAAGGGTTTCCTCTTTGAGGAAACCGAAACAGGGTGGTACCGCGAAGCTTCAGCTCTCGCCCCTGATTGGGCGGGAGCTTTTTTATTTGTTGAAACACAACAGGGCAAATCTGTCGCAGGGAAAGGAGGTGGTTGCGTGGAATCGGACCTGGGTGACCTAGAATCCTCGTTAAAGTCGGCTAGAATGAAACCTTTACGAAAGAAAACAACGAGCAACCGCCCCGTTCCAGTCAGGGACAGTGTGGCAAGGAGGATGAATCCATGAGCGAACCGAAGACAATTAAGATTTTCGATACCACTTTACGCGACGGCGAGCAATCGCCCGGCGCCAGCATGAACATTGAAGAGAAACTGCGCATTGCCCATCAATTGGCCAAAATGAACGTCGACGTTATAGAGGCCGGTTTCCCCATCGCTTCGATAGGTGACTTTGAAGCGGTGAAAAAGGTGGCCCAAGTGATCAAGGGCCCCCAGATAGCTGGTCTGTGCCGGGCCAACGACATGGATATTGATCGTGCCTGGGAAGCTCTGAAATATGCAGGGGAACAGGGGCGGATTCATACCTTTATCGCCACCAGTGATATTCACATGAAGTACAAGCTGAAAATGAGTGAAGACCAGGTCCTGGAGACCGCGGTCAAAGCCGTTCAGCGTGCTGCCGGCTACACTCCGAACGTGGAGTTTTCTGCTGAAGATGCCGTACGGACCCGTCTGCCGTTTTTGGCGCGCGTGGTTGAAGCGGTTATTGATGCCGGCGCACGTACAGTCAATATTCCTGATACGGTCGGCTACACCATTCCTTCGGAATACATGGAGATCATCTCTTACCTGAAGAAGAACGTGCCGAATATTGAAAAAGCCATTATTTCCGTGCACTGCCACAACGACCTCGGGTTGGCCGTAGCCAACTCCCTGGCCGCTGTTCAGGCGGGTGCCGGGCAGGTTGAATGTACCATTAACGGTATCGGTGAGCGGGCCGGTAACTGTTCGTTGGAGGAGGTGGTCATGGCTCTGCGAACCCGCCATGACATTCTGCCTTTCAAAACCAACGTCAACACCGAGCATATTTTTGCGACCAGCCGGCTCCTCTCCACCATTACCGGTATCGTGGTGCAGCCCAACAAGGCGATCGTCGGGGCCAATGCTTTTGCCCATGAGGCCGGCATTCATCAGCACGGTGTGCTCATGGATAAATCGACCTATGAAATCATGACACCCGAGTCCATCGGCCTGAACCAGAACAAACTGGTTCTCGGCAAGCACTCCGGCCGACATGCTTTCATCGCCCGGCTCAAGGATCTCGGCTACGATCTGCCCAAGGAAGATATTGAAAAAGCGTTTGTTCGCTTCAAGGCGCTGGCCGATAAGAAAAAAGAAATCTACGACGAGGACCTCGATGCTATCGTGGCCGACGAAATTATCCGCGTGCCGGAAAAATACAAACTCGTACAGATGAACGTGGCCTCCGGTTCCTTCGCGGCTCCCACAGCAACTGTAGAACTGGAAGTCGACAGCCGCAAAAAGAAGACGGCGGTTATTGGCGATGGCCCGGTCGATGCGACCTTCAAGGCGATCAAGAAGCTGTCCAAAACTGATTACCGTCTGCTGCAATTCTCCGTTGGCGCCATCACCGGTGGTACCGATGCTCAAGGTGAGTGTACTGTGCGTCTCGAGGCTGATGGACGGGAAATCCTTGGCCAAGGTGCGCACCCGGACATCATTGTGGCCAGCGCCAAGGCTTATATCAATGCGCTGAATAAGATCGCAGCCTCTGTACGCGCCAAGGAAGTCACGGTATAGCTGACCTTGCACCTCAATGTCTGCTCGCGGGACGGCCGAAAGGTCGTCCCGCTTGTCTTGCCGGTGGCTGCAACCTGCTTGCTTCCGCCTGCTAAGATGGGATAGAATTCCGCGTTATTTTTATTCTGAAGTTCGAGGAGAGATCATGGGAAAAACCATTGCTGAAAAGATTTTCGCCAGCCATCTGCGCGATGAGCCGTTCCCCGGAACCAAGGTTCTGGATCTGGACCGAGTGCTTTGTCACGAAATCACCACGCCGGTAGCTATTGCCGACCTCGAAGCACGGGGCAAGGATCGCGTATTCGATCCGCAGAAGATCAAAGCGGTCATCGATCACGTTACTCCTTCCAAGGACAGCAAGACCGCCCTGCAGGCCAAGATGCTCCGTGACTGGGCGCGTCGTCACAACATCACAGATTTCTTCGATGTCGGACGCAATGGCGTCTGCCATGCCCTGTTCCCTGAAAAGGGTTATATTCGCCCCGGTTTCACTGTGATTATGGGGGATAGCCATACCTGTACCCATGGTGCCTTCGGCGCTTTTGCCGCCGGGGTCGGCACCACCGACCTGGAAGTCGGTATCCTCAAGGGGGTCTGTGCCTTCCGTGAACCGGCCACCATCCGGTTCAACATCAAGGGGACGCTGCAGCCGGGAGTCTACGCCAAGGACGTCATCCTTTACATCATCGGCCAGATCTCGGTGAACGGTGCCACTGATAAAGTTATGGAATTCCGTGGCCCGGTGGTCGAGGCGATGAGTATGGAATCGCGCATGACCCTCTGCAATATGGCCATTGAGGCTGGCGGCACTTCCGGGATTTGTTTGCCGGACCAGACCACCGTCGATTACCTCTGGCCCTTTATCCAGAACGATTACGCCAGTAAAGAAGCTGCTCTGGAGGATTTCAAGCAGTGGTGGTCAGATGACGATGCGGTGTATGCTCAAGAGCTGGATATCGACATTTCCACTCTGCCGCCTCAGGTGACCTACGGCTACAAGCCGGATTGCGTCAAGCCGGTTGCCGAAATGGCCGGCACCCCGGTAGATCAGGTTTACATCGGTACCTGCACCAACGGTCGTATGGAGGATCTGCGCGTCGCCGCTGAAATTTTGCGTGGCCGCAAGATTGCAGAATCCGTGCGTGGCATCGTTTCGCCGGCAACGCCTAAGATTTTTCAGGAGGCCTTGGCCGAAGGGATCATTCAGGTCTTTATGGATGCCGGTTTTTGCGTAACCAACCCGACCTGCGGCGCCTGTCTCGGAATGAGTAACGGTGTATTGTCCGATGGTGAAGTCTGTGCCTCCACCAGCAATCGTAATTTCAACGGTCGCATGGGTAAGGGGGGCATGGTTCATCTGATGAGCCCTGCCACTGCCGCTGCCAGCGCGGTGACTGGTGTCATCACTGATGCCCGGACCCTGTAGGAATTGCCGTTCATAGGATCTGCTAGCCACGGAGAGTTGAATCATGAATAAAGTTTTTCAGGGACCGGCCATTTTCCTGGACCGGTCGGATATCAATACCGACGAGATCATTCCGGCCAAGTACCTCACCGAGGTGACCAAGGAAGCTCTTAAACCTTACATGCTCGAAGACCTCAAGCTGGAGGGGTTCGACCCCAAAGGGGATAAATTGAAACAGGCCCGCGTGGTCGTGTCGCGCAAGAACTTCGGTTGCGGTTCTTCTCGCGAACATGCCCCCTGGGTGTTTGAGGTCAATGGCGTGCATACCATTATCGCCGAAAGTTATGCCCGTATCTTCCGCCAAAACATGTTCAACGGCGGGATGCTCGCCATCGAACTGTCTGCCGACAAGATCAATGAATTGTTTGTCCTCAGCCAAAAAGGGGAGGTGACCATTTCGGTTGATCTGCCGCAGCAGGCGCTCACTGCCCAAGCCGCTGGCGAAAGCAAAACTTTCAATTTCGATATCAGCCAGTTTGATAAAGCCCTGGTTCAGGCTGGGGGCTGGGTCGACTTCGCTGACGCCCGCTATTAATTCCGATACAGCAACAGTTGAACGCTGAACGAGAAAGGCCGGACATTTTGTCCGGCCTTTCTCGTTTAAGAAAAAAATCGCTTTGCTGAAATGTGAAACCCCGTTAAGCTCCGAATATCTGAAAACTGTCGTCCAGTCTGGCCAATATCTTTGGCTTTGTCTGTGGGAAGGAGGATCGCGTGAGTTTTGATATTATCCATTTTGAGGCACTTGGCCCCGAGGCACAGCATCTTGAAGAGGAAATCAGCCACGCCAAGGTCCGGGGCGAACTCCCTGCCGGGCACTCGTATCTTATTACTCCCCAAACCATTCAGGATTTTCTGCAGCAGGCCCCGGATGCCGCCCTGCCGGATATCATCAGCGTCAAGACCCATTCCATCATTCCTGATGACTATTTTGCCGGTTCCAAGAAAAGCGTCGTTACGCGGAGCGCTGGTTATGATCATTTGGAGCATCTGTCTGACAGCGTGAATATCGCCTCTTTGCGTGAATATTGCGTGAATGCGGTAGCCCAGACTGCCATCAAGTTTCTCTATGCCGCAGCCGGCGAACTCAATCACTACACAGTGAATACCCGAACTTTTGAGCGCAAAAAGTCGCGGGCATTTATGGAACTGGACGAGCAGCGCGTTGTGACCGTGTTTGGTGTCGGCAAGATCGGCAAACGCATCTATGAACTGGCCAAGGCCAATGGCCTTCAGGTGCAGGGGGTGGATATCCGCGCTAACGATCTGTCCATGCAATACGGCGATGCGGTCAAATTCGTTTCTAAAGAAGAGGCGATTTGTAACAGCGATATTCTCATCAATGCCATGAATCTGACCAAAAACCCGACCAGCCGCTTTTATAATGTCGGCTATTTTTCGAAAGATTATCTTTTGCAGGCAGAAAAAGAGTTGATCTTCATTAACATCACTCGAGGCGAGATCGCTCCGGAAGCCGATTTGTTGGAACTTTATTCAACTCAACGGCTTATGGGGATCGGTCTGGATGTTTTTACCAGTGAAGCCCAATTCGCTGAGTATTTGCAGGCAGGGAAGGGAACGTCTCAAGGTTTTTGTGCTGCCGGTGAATTGGTGCGTATGAGCCTGGAGAGGACAGCCAATATCTACGTTCAGCCCCACCAAGGATTTAATTCCGATGTAGCAGCTCGTACCAAAGCCGTCGAGGCAGTCAAGCATATCATCGCCTGGTATCGGAATGGCGGTGAATTTTTTGATGAGCAGCTGCCTTACTATTGAAAAATCATAATGGTCATTTCTTTTATTGCAACCCCTTGACTTTATATGGAATTCGACATAATTTGGAAAAAATTATTAAAAATCTGTCAGTATGTCGAAGCCACTTGTGGCGGTTTATCTCGCCACCCAAACGAGCATTCAGGCTCTTGTAGAGGGGGAAGCATGCAACGTATTGGATTGTTTTGCCTGGTCTTATTTTTTTCAGCGATGATCATGGTTCCGGCAGCGATAGGCGCTCCGCAGGTCCAGATCCCTCAGCCGGCCATTAAAGAAAAACTCCCGCAAGGCAAACTTGCCAAGGTTAAACCGGATTTGGCCGTTACCGCCCTGCAGACGGCCACTCAACAACGTCTGGACCGTCTGCGTTATCAGGTCAAAATCAAAAATGAGGGGACGACCCCGTACACTGGTGGCGCAAAAATGATTCCGGAGGTCGGGTATCATATCCTGGCCCAGAATCGCGATGAATGGAAGGTGGCAGGTGATGGCATTGAAATTCCTCCACTCGCTCCGGGAGAGGAGCGTAACCTGCAGGGTGAAGTGAATCGGCCAGGCAATACGATCTCTTTCCGTGCTTCTGTCCAATTCGATGGTGGAACAGTGGCGAGCCGGTCTCAGTCGGTTCAGCCTCTTCCAGAGCTGGATGTGGAAATATCTGACGTCAATATTTTTTCCGACCATCTGCTGGTAACGGTTCGAAATAAGACCGATTATCATACTGCTGGTGTCTTGGCTCTGCAAGCCGAAGGTGGGGTCATTCAGCCCGATCAATCCGTTGTCTTTTCCCCGGCCGGAGGGCAGGCTGTTGAATTGCTGCCTCGTGGTGAAAAACAGGCATGGATCAGTATCTATGAAAATTACCCGGTTATGAAACTTAAGATCTTTCAGGCTGGCCGGGAGACTCATATGATTTATGAAACCCAGGTCGACCTTACCGCCGCTAAGCTGGGAACGAAGAATGTGAAGGATCTCAAGCCTCCGACATTCAAAATGAAGTAATCGGCTCAGCTCCAATTGAAAAGCCCATCCGGATTCCGGATGGGCTTTTTGCTTTCATTGTTGTTTGGATTTAGTGAGTTCTTCGCGGAGTTCCCGGAGTTTGTTTTTTACCGTTTTGGCATTTTCACTGCCGATTCGCAACAGAATCTTTTGGCCGGCTGAGCGGGTTTCGACTCCTGGATCTACGAAACGATAGCGGTTTTTGAAAAGCTCGACCCTAATTGGTTCTTGAATCTCCGGCGTGGCTAGAAGGTGGTCAATCACATCGACCAGGCGATCATTGAAGTAACCGTGAGGATAACCCAGATTAACGTAGGCTTTTTGAAAGTGTGGATACAGGCTTGTGTAGAGTTCAATCAGCTTTTGAGTGTTCAATGCCTCCAGCAGATTAATGTAGGGAGAGTAGCGTTGGGAATTATCCGAATCAATAACCAGGTCGCCTCCGCTTGTTTGAATTACGAAGGGTCCTGCGGCTGGTTTGACCGGCATCTGGCGCAACGCCAGGCTGCGATGGGGGAGGTTGTCTACGGTGACAACGAACCGTTCAATGAAATGGTCCAGATAAAACAACTTGATCAGGGTATCCTGGCCAGTCAGAAGCTCGGCCAGTTGACGCATGGCGGGGTCGGCGATTTGCGCTTCCGGCTTGGTTGCTTCGGGTTGTTCCTCATTAATCTGTGGTTCCGGTTCTTCGGATGGCGGCAAGGTGGAGACGACTGGAAACCGGATCGGAGGAGGTGGTTCGACCTTTTTGATGACGGTCGGTTCGGGCTGCATAATTGTAGGATGTGGGTTGTAGAAAATGAACACAACGCCAATTGCTGCGGCCAAGACAACGGCTAGTGGAAACATAAATTTTTTCATTTGCAATCCTCCCCTGAAATGAGCCGAATATGCGGTCCCATCTTAGCACGGCAGGCATGGTTACGCAGTATCTTTACTTTTCAAGGACAGCACACATACTGAAAAAAATACTCGGTTTTTCAATCTGTTTGAAACCTACTCTTTGAGCCGTTTCCAACATCTCGGTAAAGTTCTTTTTGGAAACGTGGAACAGGGGTTCGGCGATAAGGAATTGGCCGTCTTCTTTGAGCAGAGATTTCATTTCAATAAAGAACTGCTCCTGGTCGACAACTTCGTGCATCACGTAGAAGGCCATGGCAAAATCGACTTGTTCTGTCAGTCCGATACTTGACTCGTCGCACTCATGCAGGATGATCTGGTCTTCCAGTTCGGTCCCCTCTATTTTGGATCGGAGGATCTCCAGCATTTCTTTTTGAATGTCGCAGGCAAAGACGGAACCGGCTGGTCCGACGATTCTCGCCATCTCCAAAGAGAAAAATCCAGGTCCACATCCCACGTCAATGACGCTCATGCCTTGATCGATATAAGGTTTGAGTATCTTTTCTGGGTTGTGAATCCATTTGCGCCATTTTTTGTCAAAGCTGTTGGCGAGTTCCATGGGACATATGTGTCGGTCTTGATTCATTGCTCTCTCTTCTGGTGAGATTTGGGAGGGGGTTGGTTTCTCTTGCGAGCAGAAACCAAATGGCGATGAGATAGATCGCTGCTGCAGGCAGCGTCCGGTCTCGGCGGCTTAATTGGGGATGGTTGGAATGAATTGACTCTGGCGGCTCCCCATCGCAAAGGTTCTCCGCTGGAGATGCTCCAAGGGAGGCCGAAATCGCCAGACCCGGCAGCTCGATGGTGGAAGGTCTGCGTCATGATTTCTGGTAGTTCGGCCGTTCAGATTGCTAATGAGCGGGAACGCGAACCTGGATGTCTGTCCAGGAATATTTCTGGTAAATTGAGATTCTTGAACCGGACCTTGAGTTGTCTCTGCGCTATAGACCGGATCGGTCAAGTCGCAAGTTGTCCTCAGAGTGCTAATTGTGACGCTGGACGGCGAATTTCCGGATCGGCCGCTTCCGCCGCAGCCGATAGGTAAGAAAAAAAACGAATATGATGCGATGGTCTTGAGTCGAGACATGGCCAGGCCCCTTGGCGTCAGAGTGTTTCTGTCGTGAAAGAATGTTCGTAACTGCGCACGACCTCTTTTGGGAGAGGCAAACGAGCCGGCTTCGATCCTGGCTCGTTGAATATAAAAAATTTCTAATAAAAAATAAAGTCATTCAATGATTTTGTGAAAAGGACAGGCCGCGTTGTGGCTAATTCCGCAGGATTACTGATTCTGCGGGGCTGTCGTTCATGTTTGGTTTTACGGAAAAACGGCGGCAATGCCGCGTAAGAACTTGATTTTTGAATTTGAACAAGGAATTATTCATGAAATTGGATATTGGTGTGTGCCATTTGTGGCTTGTAATATGGGCCAATAATGGCTCAATTGTCTCCGTTCACTGGCTTCGCGGAGAAAAATAGTTTGACAAAGAAAAGTGCCGCTCCTATATTGACAACCATTCAAAATATAAGGAAATTAACGGTTTTCATGAAGCCGATGGAGTGGATATTTACCTTAAAGGAGAGAAGTAGATGACTCAACAGTTCAAAGTGGCGGTTTTGCCCGGCGACGGGATCGGACCGGAGGTCATGAATGAGGCCCTCAAGGTTCTCGACGCTGTGGAAAAGAAATTCAATGCTAAATTTGAGCGCACCTTCGCCAATGTCGGGGGCGCTGGAATCGACAAGGAAGGCAAAGCCCTACCACAGACCACTGTTGATATCTGTAAGGCGGCCGATGCCATTCTGTTCGGCAGCGTTGGTGGTCCCAAATGGGAATCTCTCCCCCCTGACGAACAACCTGAACGTGGCGCCCTGTTGCCTCTTCGCAAAATCTTTGGCCTGTATGCCAATCTGCGGCCGGCTATCATCTTTCCCGCTCTGACTGGTGCCTCCAGTCTCAAGGAGGAGGTCATTGCCGGTGGTTTCAATGTGCTGGTGGTGCGTGAGCTGACCGGTGGCATTTACTTCTCCCAGCCTAAGGGGATCGAAGGTGCCGGGCGTGACCGTGTCGGCGTCGATACCATGCGTTACAGCGTGCCGGAAATCGAGAGGATCGCTCACGTTGCCTTCCAGGCTGCCCAAAAGCGTGGCAAGAAGCTTTGTTCTATCGACAAGGCCAACGTTCTTTCCACTTCCGTTCTTTGGCGCGAAGTCGTCATCGGCATTGCCAAGGAATACCCTGATGTGGAACTGACCCACATGTACGTCGACAATGCTGCCATGCAGCTGGTGCGTTGGCCCAAGCAGTTCGACGTTCTTCTGTGCGAAAACATGTTCGGGGATATCCTCTCCGACGAAGCGGCCATGCTGACTGGTTCGTTGGGTATGCTCCCCTCGGCGTCTTTGGCAGAAGGATCGTTCGGCATGTACGAACCTTCCGGTGGCAGTGCTCCGGACATCGCCGGGCAGGGGATCGCCAATCCTATCGCTCAGATTCTGTCCGCTTCGATGATGCTGCGCTATTCTTTTGGTATGCTGGAAGCTGCCGAGGCGATTGACGCCGCTGTCAAGGCGGTGCTCGAGCAGGGCTATCGGACCCGCGACATCTATCAGAAAAAAGCAGACGAAAAGCTGGTGAACACCAAAGAGATGGGTGACGCGATTATCGCCGCCCTGTAGTTGGCTAGAAATAGAAAACAATAAGAAATTGGTTAAACTCGTTTTTGTACTCTTGGTTCATAACTCATTATCGTTTAAAGGATCCCTCGTATGAAAGTCGGTCTTATCGGTTGGCGTGGCATGGTCGGCTCGGTTCTTCTGCAGCGTATGCAGGAGGAAAATGACTTCGCAGGTATTGAGCCGGTCTTTTTTTCTACTTCCCAGGCCGGGTCCCCTGCGCCCATGAATGCCGGAACCTTGAAGAATGCCGATGATATCGCAGAGCTGAAAAAGCTCGACGTGATTCTGACCTGTCAGGGGGGCGACTACACCAAGGCGATCCATCCCCAATTGCGTCAGGCTGGCTGGCAGGGGTACTGGATCGACGCGGCCAGCACCCTGCGCATGGAAAAGGACGCGGTTATCATTCTCGATCCGGTCAATCGCAATGTTATAGACGCTGCGCTTGGCAAAGGGATCAAGGATTTCATTGGTGGCAACTGTACGGTCAGCCTCATGCTGATGGCTTTGGGCGGGTTGTTCCGGGCCGGTTTGGTTGAATGGCTTACCTCCATGACCTACCAGGCCGCCTCCGGTGCCGGTGCGCCTAACATGCGCGAACTTCTCGACCAGATGGGCGTTCTGAATGCTTCCGTGGCCGACCTCCTCAAGGACCCGGCTTCGGCAATCCTCAACATCGACCAGAAGGTCACCGCCACCCTGCGTGACGGGTCCATGCCGACCAAGGAGTTCGGTTTTCCGCTGGCCGGCAATCTTCTTCCCTGGATCGACCGGGAGGTGGAGGACGGACAAAGTCGCGAGGAATGGAAAGGCTATGCCGAAACCAACAAAATCCTCGGGACCAGCAGTCCGATCCCGGTCGACGGCATCTGTGTCCGCGTTAGTGCCATGCGCTGCCACAGCCAGGCTTTGACCATCAAGCTGAACAAAGATGTGCCCATTGCTGATATCGAGGCGTTGATCAAGAACGACAACGACTGGGTCAAGCTGGTCCCCAACACCAAGGCCGAGTCTCTGGCTGGTCTGACTCCTGCTGCGGTATCCGGGACCTTGAGTGTGCCCATCGGTCGGGTTCGCAAAATGAAGATGGGACCGCAATACCTGTCGGCCTTTACTTGTGGCGACCAGCTCCTGTGGGGAGCTGCAGAACCCCTGCGGCGCATGCTGCGTGTCCTGATGGAAAAATAATCGTTCATTTTCCGATTGCGAAGGTTGATAATGCCCGGAGGTCGCTTGGTGCGGCCTCCGGGCATATTGTTGCAGCCGTAGCTTTTTTGCTGTTCGTTTTCGAAGGAGTTGTCGATTTTGTCCACTCAGTTCAATCTTGCTATTGTCGGCGTTTCCAGCGGCGTGGGGAACGAAATCCTGCGTATGCTGGAAGAACGATCCTTTCCGCTGAAATCCTTGCGTCTCTTTGATCTTGGCGAGGCGGCCGGTGATTTTCTCGAATGTAACGGTGACCAGATTCTGGTTGAACCGCTGGCCAAGGATTCTTTTCGTGGAATCGATTTGGCGTTTTTTGCCAGTGATGCCGAAACCAGCCGCGCACATTGTCTGACAGCGGTCGCTGCAGGAGCGGTTTGCATCGATTGCAGCGGCGGCTGGAGTCTCGATCCCGATGTGCCGTTGCTTATTCCCGAAGTCAACGCAGATGCCTTGGCCGGTTACCGTGCCCGGGGAATCGTTGCCAATCCTACGTCTGCCTCTATCGCTCTGGCCATGGCGATGAAACCGCTGCACGACCGCGCTCCCATCAACCGAATTGTAACCTCCACCTATCAGGCCGTCTCCGAGGTTGGGCCGGGGGCGATCGATGAATTGCGCATCCAGTCGGGCGAGCTTCTCAATGGTCGTCCAACGGAATGCAAGGTGTTTGCGCATCAAATGGCCTATAACTGTCTTCCTCAAGTCGGAGCTTTCCTGGCCAATGGTTATACTGGCGAAGAGATGCTTCTGGGTGATCAGCTTCGTAGAATCCTGGGAAGTTCCACCGTCGGGCTGACTGCGACCGCAGTGATGGTGCCGGTTTTTTACGGGCAGTGCATGTCTGTGAATGTCGAAACCGAGACCAAGATTGCCGTGGAGCAGGCCCGTGAACTTTTGGCGGCAGCTCCGGGGGTTGAGATTGTCGATGACCCGCTGGAGCAGGCTTATCCCATGCCCCTTGATGCCGCAGGCCAGGACGAGATTTTTGTCGGCCGGATCCGAGAAGATATGTCGATAGCCAATGGCCTGAATTTGTGGCTGGCCACTGACGGTCTGCGCAAGGGGGCGGCGACCAATGCGCTGCAGATTGCTGAGCTGCTCGCCGCGAAATACCTTTAACCGACACGTGACCAGACTCTGTCTAAGCTGGTCCCTGTTTTAACCGAGTTTTCGTTTTAAAAGATGTTGCCATGGGATTTTGGGACGACTTGATCATCGGCCGCTATTTGCCGAGTACCTCTGCACTGCATCGCCTTGATGCCCGCTATAAAGTGGTAATGTGCCTCGGGTTGATTGTCTTGTCCTTCGCTGTTCGGCAGCCATGGTTTCTGGGGTGTCTGGGGCTGCTCCTTGTGTGCCTATATTTCCTGGTCGCAGTCCCCTGGCAGCTGGTTTGGCGCGGCTGGTGGGCTTTGCGCTGGCTGTTTCTGTTTACGTTGTTGCTGCATGTTCTGCTCACGCCAGGGCGAACCGTCCCTGGTGTGGCTTGGTTGTCTTTGGATGGACTGCAGCATGGCCTTATCGTTGATGTGCAAGTGTCTTTGGCGTTGCTCTTTTCATCCCTACTTACCCTGACCACGCCACCAGGAGCCATTGCCGCTGCTTGCGGTTCTTTGCTGCGCCCTCTTGCTTGGTTGCGGGTTCCGGTCGATCAAGGGGTCGTCCTTATTGAGCAGGTTTTGGAATTTATTCCCCTGGTTCAAGGTGAAGTGCGTGATGCTTTGCTCGCCGGTGGAGAATTCGCTGCAACCTCACGGCCTAAGGGCTTGTTGGCGCAGGGGCGGCAGCTACGACGCATGATCGGCCCGTTGATTCTCCGTCTGGCCGATTTAGCCGAAGAACGAGCCCAATCTATGGCAAAAGAAAATCAGGACGGGGCTGGCGACTTGCTCAATGTTCGAAAGAGCGAATGTGATGTTCACTGAACAGGCCGTACTTCGCACCATCTGTCTGACCATCGCTTACGATGGCTCAGAATTTGTCGGTTGGCAGGTTCAGCCGACGGGTTGTTCGGTCCAGCAGTTGGTCGAAGATGCCCTAAGACAGATCATTGGCCAACCGGTACGTCTGCACTCATCCGGACGAACCGATGCGGGGGTCCATGCGCGTGCTATGATGGCCCATTTTCAGACGGACCGAGATTTGCCGCTGAGCGCTTTTCGGGAAGGGGTCAACCGGTTCCTGCCGCTGACTGTAGCTGTTCAGGAAGCGCGCGAGATGCCCGCCGATTTTCACGCCCGCTTCAGCGCCTGTGGCAAGTGGTATCGATATTCCATCTATCAGGGGCCGGTGCGGCATCCCCTCTATGGGCGTTTCAGCTGGCATCTGCGCCAGCCTCTTGATCTGCCAAGTATGCAGCATGCTGCTGCCGCTTTTGTCGGTTGCCATGACTTTGCTTCATTTCGTTCTTCAAACTGTGAGGCACGCACGACAGTGCGGGAAATTTTTTCCGTCGATCTTTTCGAAGAAGGGCCTTTGTTGCATATCGACGTGCGCGGTGGCGGTTTTTTAAAAAACATGGTGCGCGTCATGGTCGGAACTTTGGTCGAGATCGGCCAGGGGCGTCGTTCGCAAGAAGATGTCGCCCGCCTGCTTGCCCATCCGGATCGTACTCTGGCCGGGAAGACCGCGCCACCTCAAGGGCTCTGCCTGATGGAAGTCTGGTACGATGCTCAGCGGAAGTCGGATTAAATTGAAATTTCTTTGTCCGACTTGCGTTTAGGAGAATAGGGGCTATATTTTGCGCTGAACCTTTCTGTTGCGCAGGATATGCTTATGACGCCTCACTCCTTCAAAGTTCTGGTGCCGGTCGACTTCTCCCGCTTCAATCGGGAAACCATCGATTTTGCCCTCAATCTTGGCGGGGGCATAGCTGCTCAATATTGTCTGCTGCATGTTCTCAACACTCAGCGCTATGAGCCTCTGGTCGAGCTTGACGTCAATCGGGACGAAGTTCTGGCACAGCAGTATCGGGATGTCGAGCAACGACTGGCGACGGAAGTGGCCAAGTGCAAGCAGGAAAGACCTCATTTGCAGCTGGAGTATCGGGTCGCGCAGGGGATTCCTTTCAAGGAAATCTGTGCAGTGGCCGATCGGGAAAATTTCCAGCTGATCGTCATCGGTACCCACGGCTGCACTGGTTTGTCACACCTGCTGATCGGCAGTACCGCGGAGCGGGTCGTGCAGCATGCCTCCTGTCCGGTTCTCAGTATGAAGCCGCGGGTTTTGTAAAAAAAGGGGCTGATTTTCCACCAACTTTATCCCTGTTAAAAAAAACTTGACAACCTATTCGGTTTTGTGTAGTTTTCGAGCTTCTGTGAGCCCCGTAAAATCACAGTTTCTTATAGAGAGGACAAGGAATGAGCACGCAGGTTGCCAAAGAATCCGAAGTTAAACGCAGCTGGTTCATCATTAATCTGGATGGCCAGGTGTTGGGTCGTGCCGCCACGGAAATTGCCCGTTTGTTGCGCGGCAAGCATAAGGCCATTTATAGCCCCAGTGTCGATACCGGTGATTTTGTCGTTGTCGTCAATGCGGAAAAGGTCGTACTGACCGGCAACAAAATGGCTGACAAGAAATACCATCGCCACACCGGCTATCCCGGTGGGCTGAAAACCACCACTGCCAGCAAAATGGTGGAGACCAAGCCGGAAGAGTTGATCAAGAAGGCTGTCAAAGGGATGCTTCCCAAAAATAAACTCGGCCGTCAGATGTTTAAGAAACTCAAGGTTTACAGCGGCGGAGATCATCCCCATGCTGCCCAACAACCCAAAGAGTTGACCCTTTAAAGTATAGCGTCAGGAGATTATAGATGGCTGAGCAGAAATTTTACGCCACGGGCAAAAGAAAAACTTCCGTTGCCCGCGTTTGGATGAAGCCTGGGGAAGGGAAAATCGTCGTCAACAAGCGCACCATTGACGAGTATTTTGGCCGTGAAACGTCCAAGATGATTATCCGCCAGCCCCTGGAGCTGACCGACAATATTGGTAAATACGACATTTTCGTGAACGTTTGCGGCGGCGGCCCCTCCGGCCAGGCCGGTGCCATCCGTCACGGGATCACCAAGGCCCTGCTGGAAGTCGACGTGGAAATGCGTGGCGTCCTGAAGAAGGCCGGTCTGATCACCCGCGACAGCCGCATCAAGGAACGTAAGAAGTACGGTCGTCGCTCCGCACGCCGTAGCTTCCAGTTCTCCAAGCGTTAAGCGTTCTCGAAGGCCGGCCGCGCCGGTTTTCCAAAAGCCTCACAAGAGGGAAACCTACCGGTTTCCCTCTTTTTTTCTTTCAGGAGAAGCCATGATCAAAGCTGCCATTGTAGGTGCCAGCGGTTACACCGGGGTGGAACTGATTCGGTTGCTGGTTAACCATCCTGAAGTTGAAATCAGTTGTGTCACAGCCAAGCAGAATGCAGGAGAGGATATCGCTCGGCTTTTCCCCAGTTTGGCCGGACGTTTCTCCCGGGTCTGCGATCCTGTCGAAGTGCGGTCGATCGCTGCTGCTGCGGATGTTGCCTTTATTGCTTTGCCGCACCAGGCTGCCATGGAGGTTGTGCCTGATCTGTTGGCTGCCGGCCGGAAGGTGGTCGACCTGTCGGCGGACTTCCGCCTGTCGAGCCCCGAGGCCTACGCCAGGTGGTACGGGCACGAGCATCACGCGCTCGAACTGCAGCAGGAGGCGGTCTACGGGCTCGTGGAGG
>ENA-ORXD01000514-ORXD01000514.1-sediment-metagenome-genome-assembly--contig:-NODE-514-length-47945-cov-4.948358_pt1 | contig 47945 bp, 35 predicted proteins | sample MGYA00237862_ERZ511471 | MGnify/ENA metagenome assembly ERZ511471
AGGCTTTCAACGTTTTCAGGAACTATATCCCGATGCGAAACTGTGTGATGTCTATTTCCTCATTGGCAGCCTGAGCGCCGCCGGACGTGTTTCCGACAACGGCATTCTAATTGCCGCAGAATTCTTTACCCGGACCGACCAATCAGATCTTAGTTCGCTGGATGAAGACCTGCAGCCCATATTCCTGACCAAGGATTACATCCCTTCGGTGGTGGTACACGAGTTGGTTCACCAACAGCAACTGGCTAATCCAAACGGGTCGTATGCTACGCTGCTGCAACATTCTATCCTGGAAGGAATGGCCGATTATATCGCCTGTCAGGTGCTACCCGACGCACCCTTCTACAATCAACACATATACGATGTGGACGATACCATGGAAGAACAAATCTGGACCGATTTTCAAAAGGACATGGATAAAGACTATAGCGAAACCGATTGGCTCTACTCCTGGAAAACAACATCAAACGGGTATCCCGGTAATTCGGGCTACTACGTCGGTTACAAGATTTGTGAAGCGTATGCCGCCCAGTTCGATACAAAGGAAGAGGCGATTGCTGCCATGCTCCACACCTCCGATTATGTGGCACTTTATGCTCAAAGCGGATATGATGGGGGAAAATAATGTCTGAACCGGGATTAAGCAGATGAATCTCTCTGCGGATGGCCTCGAACAACGCGAACGTAGAGACGTAGCAATGCTACGTCTCTACCATGCCATAAAACAGACCCGGCGGAATATCTCGTTTTCCCATAAAATCGGTATATTCATTATCAACCAACCGAACCTATTCATGTCCGACCACTACCGCCAACAATACCGTATTCTTACTGCTCGAGCCAATTGGTGGGATTACCACAACGAAGCCGCCTATTTCATCACCATCTGTACCGCCGGGAAAACACATTATTTTGGAACCATCCGGAATGGAGAAATTCGTTTGTCGGAATTGGGGGAAATTGTCAAACACGAATGGTTGCGCACACCTATGATGCGCCGTGATATGCATATCACATTAGATGAGTATATCATCATGCCCAATCATTTTCATGCGATCCTCGTTATTGGGAAAAATTCATTCAATTCCCTTTCAAAACAACAACAGGGCGATCGTAGAGACGCAATGCATTGCGTCTCCGGCAACGAACAACACAACAAAAGAGACGCAAAGCATTGCGTCTCTACAACGTTCCAATCAACGTCACAGCAAATCAATTCAGGTAATGTTAATCAATTCGGATCGCAACAAAAAAATTTGCCGTCCGTCATTCGCGGTTTCAAATCATCGGTAACACGGAGGGCGCGACAAATACAAACCGGTTTTGCCTGGCAACCCCGGTATTACGACCACATCATCCGTGATGATTATGATTGGATGCGTATCCGTGAATATATCCATAACAACCCGGCGCAATGGGGCCGAACCGATGATGATGACCACACGGAAACAATGCCCGTTTTTTTCTAACCAATTGGCCTCGTACAATGTGATCGTAGAGACGCAATGCCTTGCGTCTCCGGTAACAAACAACACAACAAAGAGACGCAAAAGCCTTGCATCTCCCGTAACGAACGACACAATAAAAGAGACACAAAGCATTGCGTCTTTAACATAGGAACGGAAGGCCGCCACAGAGACGCAAAGCATTGCGTCTCTACAACGTTTCAATCAACGTAGGCGGTAACACAAAAAAGCCCCGCAACAACGGGGCTTTTCTTAGGGGCTAATTTTTGGCGAGGGTAATGGTGAGTTTGGTTGTTTCGCCGGAATTGACGGCGACATCCAACACCTGTTCGGCATAGCCATACTTCGACACCTTTACCTGGTAATTCCCGGGTGTCATCGATTTGATGCGGAAACCACCTTTGCCGGCTGTCCTTTTCTTCAGCGGCGTGTCACCATTTAATGGCAAGGGCATTAACTCGACAAAAGCATCGGGCACCGGTACCAAACTTCCTACTTCTACTACTTGTCCTTTTACCGACAGGCTAGCCGTTCCAGTGTCGATTATTTTCCGGGAACTTTTATAGCCTGCATAGAAATCGGGATCGGACAGGCGCAATGTAACCGCCAGCGAATCGATTTTCTTTAGCACGGCGTCGGTTTGTACCATCACTGCATCATAGGCCTTGTTTCTTTTTACCCGCTCGCTCACTGAGTCCCTTTTCAGCGGAATCGCTTTTTCGAATTGATCGATATTGGCCAGGAATGTAGCCTGTGTTTCAGCTGTTACACCAAAGGCGGCCAGGTTCTCCAGGTTGGCCTGCGCCAGGTTATACAGTTTACGCGAATTATCGCGTACAAATGCATCGGTGCCATATTTCAGCACACTTTCGGGATAGTAGCTATCCTTTTGCAATTCCACCAGGTTGCTTTGCTCTGCATAAGCAAAGATACGGGTCGACAAGTCGTAAGCGTTTTGTGCCACAACCATTTTCAGCTCATTCTTACGGTTGGAGATACCCGTCAGATTGGTTGTTTCAATGGCTGCAAATCCAAGGAGTTTGGAAATGTCCACGCCCAGTTCGTCATAATAGGTCGGGAAATTGGGCATGCTGTCCATTTTCTCCCGGTTTGCCGTCAGGTAGTCATAGGTTACCTGGTACATCGAGGTTTTACCTCGCTTTACATTATCCATAACAATATTATTTAGTAAATAACTATATAATAGGTATACCAACCTATTCGAGACGAGAACCGACATGACACCCAACTCCCTAACACGCATACCTCACCCATCAAACAAACTCACTATATTCAAGTCACTTATCGGGAAAAATCTATCTTTCGGATGTATTTATTTTTTAAACGGAAGGCTAAAAAGTTTTATTGCACAGCTATTTACAAAAAACTGACTACAGACCTATACAATTATCAGTTGTCATACAAATATAACTTTTGGAAACATAGAAAAACAAAGGGAAATCGCTATTTTTCTTTTTAAAAAATATTTGTCATATTTTTCATGAATATTTTTTAAAAATGATATATCAATCAGTTACAATTCACACGAACAGCTATCAGTTATTAAATATAATAATCGACATTTTATGATTAACACCCAATACCAGAGGTAATGATGTTGCCAACCCGGCAATCATTATTTTCCTATCTTCAACAATCTTGCTTTGGTTACCGAATGGAATTCATCACTTAACAAAAGTGCGACAGTTAACTACAAAAGGAACGTCTTTAACTACAAAAGGAAGTCACTTAACCGAAAAAGGAACGTCTTTTCCCACAAAAGGAAGCCACTTAACTGAAAAAGGAAGGTCTTTTCCCGCAAAAGGAAGCCACTTAACAGAAAAAGGAACGTCTTTTCCCGCAAAAGGAAGTCACTTAACTGCAAAAGGAACACCTTTAACAACAAAAGGAAGTCGTTAAATGGCAAAAGAGTGTGATTGAACAGCAAAAGAGAGCGCACAAATTACACAGGAGTCCAGGCGAATGACAGAAGAGACAGGGGTTGTCGCGGACGGAGTCTGAACCCGGATTACACAGATTAAAAGACACTGTACATAAGCGACAACATCCTCATTGATTTGCAGTACCCCCGAACAATGCGCTCGTAGAGACGCGATTAATCGCGTCTCTACCAACCAACAACACACCCGTTGATTCCTTTCCAAAATCCCCAACCCCATTCCCGAACCATGATAACGCAGATTCATGGATTCCCCGGATGAAGAAACACACAAGGTGTACCATCCCCAAATGATTTGGCAGCAGCCCCGAACAACGCACCCGTAGAGACGCAATGCTTTGCGTCTCCGGCAACGACCATTCAATTATTCCCTGCCTCGAACATGGCGATCGTAGAGACGTAGCAATGCTACGTCTCTACCACCACCGCCGCCATTCCAATTTTACGATAACGCAAACCACACCGCCCATTCAACCAATCCCCAACCCCATTCCCGAACCACGATGACGCAGATTTACGGATTCCCCGGATTAAGAAACTCACAAGGTGCACCATCCCCAAATGATTTGGCAGCAGCCCCGAACAAAGCACCCGTAGAGACGCAAGGCTTTGCGTCTCCGGCAACGACCCATCCATTATTTCCGGCCTCGAACATGGCAATCGTAGAGACGTAGCAATGCTACGTCTCTACAACGTTCCAAACAACGCTATCGCCAACAATCTGCGTAATCTGGTTAATCTGCGTCATCCCGGTTTAGACAATTACCCCGTCCCTGCCCTTTCCTATGATATCCTGAAAATGTCGGCAACAATCAATCCTCCAAAAGGAATATTCACTCAGAAAATAGAATTGACCTGCTAATATTTTGAGAACTTAACAATATGAAATAAATTCGGAGAAGATTAAACCATTGATAGAAAATTCCTCAAATACAAACCACACAAATGGACCAGGTTAATATATTAACACCACGCAAAGCTTTAAACAAAGCCTACCTGAAGGTAAAACCGAATCGTACGCAAATTGAAAGTTTCAAAACGCACCTTATTCAGTTGCTGGATGGTATCAATGAACACGAATCAGAGGAATTTCACAAGAACCTGGTTAGTCATTTCCTTAAAAACACCTACTATCTCAATCAATTCTTCATTAATACGAAGGATCGGGAAGACTTGGCGATCTATAACGGGAAAGACGGCAACAATTCAGTTGGAGTAATCATCGAGGCCAAAGGTCCGGCCAATAAATACGAGATGCTCTCGAAAGAGAACATCAATACCAAAGCGCTGCATGAACTAATACTGTATTATCTGCGCGAGCGCATTACCGGAAATAACCTGGAAGTAAAATATCTGATTGCTACCAACATTTACGAATGGTTTGTCTTCGATGCCACTGTATTTGAGAAGCTGTTTGCCAAAAACAGAAGACTAGTACAACAATTTACCGATTTCGAAGAGAAACGGTTAAGTGGTTTTGACACCAATTTCTTCTACAAAGAGATTGCTGCTCCATTTGTAGAAAAGGTAAAGAATGAGATCACTTTTACATGGTTTGATATTCGAACCATTGAAAAACCGTTACGCGACAACATAAAGAACAATGACAGCAAGCTCATACCTTATTACAAAATATTCTCGCCCGAACATTTGCTGAAACTTCCGTTTGCCAACGATAGTAACACCCTCGATAAAGGATTTTACAATGAACTGTTGCACATTATCGGACTGGAGGAAACCAAATCGGGAAGTAAAAAATTAATCGGGCGTAAAGCGGAAGGAAAACGAGATGCCGGTTCATTGATCGAAAATGCCATTACCATCCTGAAGGCAGAAGATTGTCTTTCCAACATCGACCGGTTGAAATACGGAACTACCAAAGACGAACAATTATACAATGTAGCTCTCGAGCTGGTGATTACCTGGACAAACCGAGTCTTGTTTCTCAAATTGCTCGAAGGCCAACTGGTACAATACCACAACGGCGATAAAGCCTACCGGTTCCTGAATGCTGAACAGATACCCGGCTATGATGCGTTGAACAAGTTGTTTTTCCAGGTACTGGCTATCAAAGAGGAAGAACGTAACGACCAGGTGAGAAAACAGTTTGCGCGTATTCCGTACCTGAACAGTTCCCTTTTCGAAACCAACGAACTGGAGAAGCAAACTATTCGCATCAGCAACCTGGAGGATGAATTTACCTTACCCATATTAAACAGCACCGTATTAAAGAACAGTTCCGGGAAACGCATCAAAGGGACGAAAAGCGCATTACACTACCTGTTTGAATTTCTGGATTCGTACGATTTCTCCAACGAAAGTAAAGAGGAGATTCAGGAAGAAAATAAAACGCTCATCAATGCCTCGGTGCTGGGATTGATTTTTGAAAAGATAAACGGTTACAAGGACGGTTCGTTTTTCACACCCGGATTCATTACCATGTATATGAGTCGCGAAACCATACGCCGGGCGATAGTGCAAAAGTTTAACGACACGTGGGGCTGGAATTGCAACAGTTTTGAAGAGCTCCGGGAAGATTTGGTCGAAGAAATAAGGAACGGAAACAAGGGACGCGAAACAGTAAGAGTGGAGGCCAACAATATTATCAACTCGTTACACATCTGCGACCCCGCGGTTGGTTCCGGCCATTTCCTGGTGTCAGCGCTCAATGAGCTGATTACCATTAAATCGGAATTAAAGATATTAACCGACCGCACCGGGCAACCACTGAATGACTATACGGTAGAGATTGCCAACGATGAATTGGTCATCACCAATCTGGATGACGAACTCTTCGAATACAAGCCGGCCAATAAATTGAGTCAGCGCGTGCAGGAAACGCTTTTCCACGAAAAACAGACCATCATCGAGAACTGTTTGTTCGGGGTCGACATCAATCCAAACTCAGTAAAAATATGCCGTCTCAGGCTTTGGATTGAATTGCTGAAAAATGCTTATTACAAAAACGGGACTGATGAATTGGAAACCCTGCCCAATATCGACATCAACATCAAACAGGGAAACTCCCTCATCAGCCGTTATGCGCTCGATGCCGATATCAAAAAGGCATTAAAGAAAAGCAAATGGAACATCGAAAGTTACCAATTAGCCGTGCAAACCTACCGGGAAGCCAAAAGCAAAGAGGTGAAACACGAAATACAGCGCCTGATCGATACCATTAAAAATGACTTTGAAAGCGAGATTGCAGCCAATGATAAACGGATCGTCAGCTTAAGCAAATTGAAAGGGGAACTCTATTATCTGAACAGCCAGAAAGGCTTGTTCGAGATGACCAGAACAGAAAAGAGTCGATACAACAAAAGACTAAAGGTATTGACCCCTAAAATTACAAAACTGGAGACCCAACTGGAAGAGATTAAAAACAACAAGATATACGAAAATGCTTTTGAGTGGCGCTTCGAGTTCCCAGAAGTATTAAACGACGATGGCGACTTTGTCGGTTTTGATGTGGTGATTGGGAATCCACCATATATTCGACAGGAAGAATTTTCAAGCACTAAACCTTATTTACAAACCCAATATGAAACCTACGCTGGTACAGCTGATTTATATGTTTATTTTGTAGAGCGTGGAGTGCAAATATTGAAAAAGGGCGGTGAGTTCATTTACATTTTACCGAATAAATGGATGAGAGCCAATTATGGGAAACCATTAAGAAAATGGGTTGAAACATTTGCAATCAAATCAATTATTGATTTTGGTGATCTGCCTGTATTCGAAGAAGCTACTACCTATCCTTGCATTTGGCATTTAAACAAAAAACCATCGACTGAGAAAAGTTTCCAGGCTGTCAATGTTGAAACACTAAAATTCCCGGAAGACCTGAACCATTATGTAACAGCGCATACAATTCAGATCAATCAAGAATACCTTTCAGAACAAGGTTGGTCGCTAGTCGATGATCAAAAACAACACACACTTAATAAGATCAAGAAATTGGGAGTTCCCTTAGGGGAATATGTCAGTGGCAAAATATTTTATGGAATTAAAACAGGTTTAAATGAAGCATTTGTAATTACAGAAGAAACAAAAAATCAATTAATCTCGGAAGACCCAAGAAGTGAAGAAATTATTAAACCATTTTTAGCCGGAAGAGATATTAAAAGATATCATATACCACAAAGTAATTCATATCTCATTTTTACCAGAAGAGGAATTGATATAGACAAATATCCCGCAATTAAGAATCACCTTGGTCAATATAGAAAACAACTAGAACCAAAGCCCAAGGATTATGAAGGGAAAAAATGGCCGGGACGTAAAAAAGGAAGTTACAAATGGTACGAGATACAAGACTCCATTGATTATTATGAAGAATTTGAAAAAACAAAAATCATTCTCCCTGATATTTCTTTACAATGTGAGGCCTCAATAGATTACAACCACTATTACTGCGTTAATACCGCATATATAATTCCAGAACTTTCCATGTCTGACTTGGGAATATTGAATTCTAAGCTTGTCCTTTTCTATTATTCAAACCTCACCCAAACGATACGTGGAGGATACTACAGGTTTATACGACAATATCTGGAACAAATACCAATTGTGAAAACAAATATTCTTGATTCGATTGTCAGGGAACTATTACAAATGAAGCAAACTTCACCATCAGCTGATGTAAGTGTACTTGAAGCTAAAATCGATTTAATGGTATACAAGCTATACGAACTCACCTGGGAAGAAGTAAAGATTGTTGAACCGGATTTTGAGATGAGTAAGGAAGCGTACGAAGGATATAAAGTTTAATGCAACACCCCTATGCCATGAATAAAGAACTTCTAAGAAAACATATCAAAAGCTTTTTGAACAAACTGAATAATGAACCCGAGAAATTGAAAGTCGATGCCATCGAAAGAATCGAACGGGTTAACTATTATCAATCATGGACCAAGGAGAAGCTTTTACAGATGACCCCGGACGATTTCCTGGAATATCTCTCAAAATTATGGGCCATGCTGATATGGGGCAATAAACAATATGTTGTTGACAAGGTCATCACAGACAACGGGTTTGACCATTTAAAGAAAGAGCTATCCGAATTGCTATGGGGTACAAACCCTATTGAGAAGAGATGGGATACCGCAAATAAAAAACTGAAAGGCTTTGGTCCGGCCATGCAAAGTGAGTTATTATGCTATGTCAATCCTGAAGAGAACATGCTTTGGAACAGGAGAGCATATGTAGGACTAAATTATTTGGGCATAGAAGGATTACCACGATACAATTATCAGCTTACAGGTACCAAATACAAAGAGCTTTCAGACATCACAAAGGAAATTGCTATAGAAATGAAGTCGTTAGGAGCAAAAGATACGACCCTCTTAGCAGTCGACTACTTTATTTGGGAGGAATTGCAGGTTGAAGAAAATCTCACTCAAATGCATAAAAAGGAGAAAGAGGTAAAACCTGCAGAAAACCTAACGAAAGAGGAATCAAAATTTGTACATAACGAGATAAGAGATTCGATTCGTGATATTGGTATCTGGCTTGGATTCAATGCCAAAATAGAACAAAAGGTTGCTGATGGTTCTGTAGTCGATGCTGTATGGGAATCAGTTATAGGAAATATGGGAAGAGTGCTTTATGTATTTGAGGTACAAACAAAAGGTTCCATTGACAGTCTGATTCTGAATTTACTTAAAGCCAACAATAACCCGGCAGTACAAGGTGTGGTAGCAGTGTCCGACAAAACACAAATTGAGAAAATCAGAAAACATGCTGCTGATGTTCCGGGATTGAGCAACAATCTAAAGTTTTGGGATTACGAAGAAGTAATCAAAGTTCACGAAAGCCTGGAATATGTGAATACAACCATCAACAAATTAAAATTGGTTCCTGATGGGTTTGCATAGATAAGCCAGCACAAAACCCAATAAACAAACTGATACTACAAACAAAACCTATGATTGAATTCAAGTTCAATATTTTTCAGTGTATCATTTTTCCTGTCGTCTATTTTCTGTTGGCATATATTCTATATCGCAAGATTCAAAAGACTAGTGCCAACTTTGGAATAGATAAAGAGAACCCTACGAGGAAATTAATAAAATGGCTATACTTTGTTCTGGTGATTCTTGTATTCCTTTTTATTGAGGGTTCAGGCGGATTCTCCTGGCGAATCTCTCCCGCTGTTTGGGGGAACTTCGGTTCCTTTATCGGTGCCATTCTTCTTGCGGCTACTTTATTATACCAAATACGATCATTTCGGCGACAACAAGTCGAGAACAAGTTTTTTGAAATGGTTCGCTACTACCGTAACAACATCCAAGAGATGAAATTCCGGAACCCATTCTATTATATAAATGAGGAAAAACGTGAAGTGGACGAAGAGTTTGTAACCGGAAGAAGGGTGATTAAAACCATCTTCGAACAGTATAAAGTGGCGGTTAAGCTAATAACCAACGTAATAGAGAATGAGAATAATTTAGATTTTCGAAGTAAAAACGATTTTTACAGCAAGAAAGAGAAAGAATGGGAGTCATTAGAGTCCGACTTAAAACCTGACACCGATTATCCTGAATTAATTAAATGGAATAAGAGACTACTAATCAACAACCTGTCTTACCTCATCACCTTCTGGGGAATCCCTCTGGATGTTGAAGATGAACTAAATTCAGCTTTTGATGATGAGTTCTCCAAATGGACTGGTGATGCTGAAATAAAAAATACAATTACGAAAGAATTACTTGACAAAGTAAAACAGTTAGTAACGGTATATGAATTTGAAGGAAAGAAAAAGATATATTCGGGTTCATTGAAAAACAAAAATGGGGAAATTAAGCCTTGCGAGGGATATAGATATAAGATAAAGTTTTTCGGAGGACATCAATACCAGTTGGGACACTTCTTTCGCCACCTCTACAGAACAGTAAAATATATCGATGAACAACCTTTGTGGCTCGTCAGTCAAAAGGACAAAGAGGATTACGTGTCCATGTTGCGAGCTCAGATGTCCAACTATGAGCAAGCGTTATTATTTATTAATTCTTTATCTAACTTAGGAACCAGATGGGAATATGCCGTTGCAGAAAAAATGATTTCAAAATATGACCTCATCAGAAACTTGCCACAGTATTTCATTCCCAGTATGAATCCAAAATATTTCTATCCAGAAGTCCATTTTGAATGGAAATTCAATGAAGCCGATAAAGAACAACGAGAACTTGGCTTAAAATAAACTTCATGTCATGTTAGGTTAAAGTAACAACGCACCCGTAGAGACGTAGCAATGCTACGTCTCTACCACGTTCCCAGAAACGCTATTGCCCCCATTTGCTTAATCATATAAATCAGCGTTATCTAAATCTGCGTCAACCCGGTTTAGACAATATATGCCGGCCTTGAACAATGCCATTAAGGAGACGCAAGCATTGTGGGTCGACCAGGAACAACGCAACCAAAGAGACGCAAGCATTGCGTCTCTACGGCGTTCTCAACAACACCATTGCCCCATCTGCGTCATCTGATTAATCTGCGTCATCCCAGTTCAGACAAGGTATGCCGGCCTTGAACAATGCCATTAAGGAGACGCAAGCATTGCGGGTCGACCAGGAACAACGCTACCAAAGAGACGCAAGCATTGCGTCTCTACAGCGGACAAATATCGCCTGTCTCCGTTCATATAAGCGTCGTCTCCGGTCATACAAGCGTCGTCAATTGCCATACAACGACCGTCAATTGCTATACAAGCGTCGTCAAACGCTATACAACGACCGTCAGTTGCCATACAAGCGTCGTTACCTGATTGAAATATCACGACTGTTCGTCTCAACCGGAAGACTGACAACAGACAACCGCCTTCTCATAACGTACCCGCGGAGAATCTGTGGAAGATTGTGCCGGAATTGTGTAACAAATCGCCGTCCGCGGTAGTCTAATTGTGTAACGGAAAGGGAATGAACGGGCCAGCGGGCCGACAGCATTTTTCAACTTTTACCTGTTAAATAATAAAACAAAATGAGTACTTTAGTTCCCGTGGAAGGCGCGCCTTTTGCGGAGCCGGACAACAAAAAGGGTACATCATAAAGATGCAGATATGACGACATTACTCTTTAACCTGACTTGGTTAAAGCATTTTCTCGCGATATTCTTTTTAACCTTCATTCACGAGGATGCTGCCATACTGGCGGCTGCCTTCTCGCGTGTGGAACACCATATGCCCCTGACATTGGTGTACACCGCCGTTTTCACGGGAATTGTCGCCGGTGATGTACTGATTTACCTGCTGGGACGATTCGCCCAACAGAATGCCTGGCTTCGTGGCAAAATCATTGGGCCCAAGGTAGAACGGCTCCACAACTGGATTGATTCGAACCTCACCAAGGTGCTCATTATGTGCCGCCTCACACCCGGCCTGCTCTTCCCCACTTTCGTGGCCTGCGGCTGGTTTAAAATACCCCTGGGACGGTTCACCATATTGTCGGCCATCACCGGTGCGGTATATACCTCCATCGCCCTTACACTAATCATCATATTCGGTGACCTGGTGCTCGTACACCTCAACTACTGGGCCTGGATCCTGGTCGCCATCATCGTCGTCGTATTCGCCTCCACCAGTTTGCTGAAGCCGAAGTTTGCCAAAGTAACTGAGCAGGCGCTCAACGACAACGAGACTCCCTCATTTCTGAAGATGCTGAAAACTTATAAACCCGGACGTAAAAGCAGGCATACCGGGATGCCATCGCCCGAAGGATTAAAGCGGCTCGTTTCGTTAGCCGAACGCCTTCCCAACGGATTATTTTATTTACCGGTAGGATTACGCTGGTTATTTTTGTCGGCACGCTACCGCTCGCTGACCTTGCCTACGGTCTCGAACCCAATGATTGAAACCGGTGGTTTCTGGGGCGAGTCGAAGAGCGATATCATGGAACAGGTGGGCGACGAACACCAGCAATGGGTGGCAGAGTTCGTCACGTTCCAACGAAACGGCAAGGGCGTGGAAGCCGATTTGCAGACCGCGCTTTCGCTGATGGCGGAAAAAGGACTGGAGTTTCCGGTGGTGGCCAAACCCGACGTGGGCTGGCAGGGTTACGGTGTTCGCCTCATCGAAGAGGACACGCACCTGCTCCATTATTTGAATGAATACCCTACCGGGGAAAAGTTGCTGCTGCAGCGTCCGGTGCAACACGACGGCGAAGCGGGCATCTTTTATGTCCGGTATCCTGGAGAAGAACACGGACGGGTGGTATCGGTTACATTGCGCTATTTCCCGTATGTATATGGTGACGGAAAATCGACGTTGGAGTCACTTATCAGGAATAACCCGCGCATGAAAACCCGCGCCGATTATTACCTGGGCGGAAAAACCGAGCACATGAGCCTCGAGAAGCAGTACCTCGACATGGTTCCGGCCGACGGTGAGCTGATTCGCCTGTCGTTTATCGGCAGTATCCGTGTAGGCGGTCTCTACCGCGATGCCAGTCATTTGATTACGCCGGAGCTGAACGAACGCATTGACGCCATCGCGCAAAGCATGCCCGAGTTTTACTTCGGCCGTTTCGATGTGCGCTTCGAATCGACCGAGCTGCTGCAACAGGGCGAAGGATTCTCCATCATCGAAATCAACGGCGCCGGTTCCGAAGCCATCAGCGCCTGGGACCCCGAGGTATCCATCTTCAAACTGTACAAAGCGCTGTTCAAATCGCAGAGCCTGCTCTTCAAAGTGGGCGACCTGAACCGTTCGCGCGGCTACAAGCCCATGACGGTGATCGATTTCCTGAAAGCAGCCAAAAAACAGAACAAACTCATCGATCAATATCCGCCGGCCGGATAGGGATTTACCCGATAACAAGAAATCATTACCATAATTATATGAAGAGGTCAGAGCATGACCTCTTTTTTTATTTCGACCCCGATGTATATGCATATTTGAAGCCCTGTAGGGCCACGACATGTCGTGATTTTTACCCCTAAATCCCCTAAAGGGGACTTGGGGCCGCTGCAAATAATGAGCGAACCTGAATAAAGGAACGGCACTCTTTTAACAGATGAATGATGACGCTTCCTGTTTGCTCCGAATCCTGCCACAAAGAACGGAAAAGTCCACTTTAGGGGATTTAGGGGTGTTGGAAAGGCTGAAAATACAAATCTCCTCATATCACAAATGCTGTAGGGCCACGATACATCGTGGCCGCTTGATAAACACCCGCAATTTATCGTGACTGGGTAGCGACAGGGTCACGACATGTCGTGACCCTGCGGGAAAAACCGTCATCAACCAACGTACCATAACAGCAAAGCCGGGGAAATTCCCCGGCTCTACGTGTTTTGCATTTTATATTGTTGAATATTCCTTATTCTTCGCCTTTATAGTAATCGATACCTTCCAGTTGCCAGCGTTGTTCCATGCTATGGAGGGCTACAAGGAAGCGTTGGTAGTTTTTATCGGCCAGCGGCGTCCAGCCTACTTCGGCGTAAGCGGCTAACCGGGGAAATACTTTCAGGTCCATCGACTGTGTGGTGGGAATCCATTCACTCCACATCTGGCAACCAAGCCCTAATATCTTCGAATCGTACTTCGGGTCGAGGCCTTCGGGAATCGGATTGAAGGAATAGGCCTTCGACAACGGAATGGTTTTGTAATTGTAATCGAGATAGGTCATGGCATGGTAGGCATTCACCACATCGTAGCCGTTCGAAACCGCTTTGTTAATCAAATCGAGGCTCCCTTTCCAGAATTCGATGATAGCCGATTTGGCCAGCGTTTGTTTTACCTGCACATCGGCCGAATCCTGCCACTCGTGCACATTATCGCCGAGGATTTCGTTCCATCCCATCATGCGATGGCCCGTACTGTCGACGAACTGCGAGATACGGTTGGTGAACCAGATTTGCAGATCGGCGGGCGAAGTCAGTCCCTCCTTCTTCATCAACGCCTGCATGGCTTTTGAGTTCTTCCAGGCGTCGTACATCACCTCATCGCCCCCGATGTGTACCACCTTACCGGGAAACAGGTTGAAAACCTCGGTGAGCACGTCCTCCAGGAACTTGATGACGCGCGGATCGGCGATGTTGAATGAATCGGGCAGCTTGCCAAATGTTACCGGTACCTCGGTGGTGGTACCCAGCGTACTCAACCACGGGTAAGCAGCAATGGCCGCCGAAGCATGTCCGGGCATCTCAATCTCCGGAACGATGTTAATGTGCCGTGCAGTAGCGTAGGCGATAACATCCTTGATTTGTTCCTGCGTATAGAAACCGCTGTGTGGCTTCCCTTCGCGTTTGTCGCTGTGACGGGCAGCCTGCGTGTCTTTCCGGTAACCACCAACGGAAGTTAGTTTCGGGTATTTTTTTATTTCGATGCGCCAGCCCTGGTCGTCGGTCAGGTGCCAGTGAAAGACGTTCATCTTCATCAGCGCCATCTGGTCGAGCATGCTTTTCACCACCTCCACACTTTTGAAGTGGCGCGAAACATCGAGCATAAATCCCCTCCATGGGAAACGGGGTTTGTCGGCAATGGCCACTACCGGCACCGCAGCGCTTTTCCCCTTAGCGGGATTAAACTCAAATGTGGGTGGCAACAGCTGCCGCAGCGATTGAATGCCGTAAAATACGCCGGCGCGGGTCGCCCCTTCGATGACAATACGCTTCGGCTCCACCGTCAACAGGTAACCTTCGTTGCCCAGCGAGTCTTTCATGGCGGTATTCAGCTTCAGCTCGATGCCTTTGCCCTTCGTTTTGATTTCGGGCTTTTCGCCGAAGGCTTTCGCCAGCATATCTGCCAGGTAGTTTGCCTCAGGCCGGGTCGCCTCACCCGAAACAATGGTCGTCTTCTCCGTCAGGGTGAAGTAACCGTTGCCGGGTACCACGCTCACCGGACGCGGAATGATATTGATCTCCGCCTGCGCGGAAACAGCGATACCCGCGAGGAGAAAGAATGCCAGTATGAATTTCATTGTTTTCATAACCGTTTTGTTTTTTATGGATTGATTGGGAAGAAATAAAGATTATCTGGTCCTTTCATCAATAGAACACCAGTTTTTCTACTAAATCACCCCACCAAACCTCCCCTGAAGGGGAGGCTTAAGTCCCCTTTAAGGGAGGTAGGGGTAAATTCCAGTTGATGGATACAAATCCATCAAACATGCTCACGACTAACCAAACATCTTTTTTCTTTTCCTTATACTTTCAGGAATATCTTTTTCCGGTAGAGGATGTACAGGAACGCCCATACGCACGCCACGTAACCAATGGTGCCAATGAGTCCCGCGATGTGATCAGGCGTCAGGTGCATCAATCCACCGAAGAAGAAGTTGCGCATATTGTCAAAATCGATGATTTTATACTGAACCAAATAAATGGTAATAGGGTTCAGTCCGATAACCACGAAGAAGAACGCCCACTTTTTGAAGCCCCACGCATCGATGATGAGGTAAAACACGCCCAACAGGATGAGGCTCCAGCCACCGGCATACAGTGTAAACGAACTGGTCCACAATTTCTTGATGATAGGAAACCATAATCCCCACAATTCGCCGAGACCCAGTGCCACAATACCCGCACCAATCAGCAGCAATCCTTTCCGCAGCGCGCTCAGGCGCACATCCTCCGAACGAAGCAGCCTGCCGGCGAAAACACCCAGCAACGCTGTGCTAATGGACGGGATGGTACTCAGAATACCTTCAGGCTCCATCACCTTCATGTACAACGTTCCGGGAAGAAACAGGCGATCGATATATCCCTCGAGGTTTCCATCGGGTGTTAACACCCCCGCGCCAAATCCGGGAACCGGAATGTACAGCATCATGAGACAGTAGGCCAGTAACAGCCCCCAGAACCAGATGATCTGCGCACGCAGGTTTGTGTTCAGGAAGATAATGGCAGCAAAGAACCAGGCAACCCCGATGCGTCCCAGCACACTGGCGAGGCGGAAGTGCTCTGCATCCAGACTGAGGATGCGGTTGTAGAGCATACCGAGGATAATCAACAGCATCATCCGTTTAAACGCGTGTTTATAGATGCTCATCTTCGAATCGCCGCGTGCCAGCCGTTTCCCAAAGGAGAAAGGCATGGAAACACCTGCCAGAAACAGGAAGAGCGGGAATATCAAATCGTAGAACTGGAATCCTTCCCATTTTACATGGTCCATCTGCGAATGCAAATACTCAAACAGCGGCCATCCCGTAAGGGTAGCCAGGGCATGTATCACCCGTTGCCCGCCCGTAATCCAAAACATATCGAACCCGCGGAGCGCATCGAGCGACAACAGGCGCTGCCGCTTCGGTGTACCGTTCATCTCTTTCATGTGCATGTAAATTATATGAGGAAATTACTGTCGGAATTCGAAGCCGGAGAGGACCATTTCCACCTCTTTGCCGTCGGTCGGAGGATTTCCCCGGTACAGCCAAAGGTTGATTTTCGCCGCCTCCTTGCCGGGCTTCGGATTGTCGCTGCCGGTGTAGGTCCATTGGGCGATCAGCTGGTCGGCCGGAGGATTTTCGTTCACATCACCATGATAACTGGCAAACAAAACGCTGTCGGGCTGCCAGTTGAACCAGTGCGTCGACTGTTCTCCTGTCTGATGCAGGTAATACCGGTAATGATTTCCCGGGTGTCGTCCGGGTTGGATGACGTACTGCGAATCTTCGGTGCTGTCTTTGGCCCATTTCGAGAATTCGATGTCGATCTCAGACGTATCATTGGCATACGTGAACAGCCCTCCTACCACATTCTTGTCGAAACCATCCACTTTGCTGGCTACATGAAAGACATATGTCCCGTAACCGTATGATTGCAGCAGGGAAATTTTGGCACAGTACCAATGTCCGTTGCGGTGGGTAATTTTCAGGTGCAAATGACCGCTGTCGTCGAGCCAGACGTTCTCTTTGGAATCGGAAAAGTAGTTGGGTCCGGGGCCCTGCGTGGTATCAATGCTGTTACCAACCCGCCAGTCGTACCCCGAAAAGTGGATAATGCGCGTACCGTCGGCTACCCGGTTTTTATCGGCGGAAGTTTTTTGTTTCACTCCGCATCCGGAGAGGAAAATGACTGCTCCAATGAGGAAAATCCATTTGATATTCATCTTTTTTCATTTTTTGGTTGATGATATACGACCTTTCCGGCACGGATGGTCTGAATAATCTCTATCCCACTCTCTTTCTGTTCGAAAAACACCAGGTTAGCCGGGTCGCCAATGCGGAAAGCTATTTGTGGTTGCCCCTTCACCAGCTCCATCGGCTTAAGCGAGGCTTTGTTCCATGCTTTTTCCAATGAAAGCAACTCCTTCCCGGTCATCTGGTTGACGCACCACAGCAGCGATTGCGCCGAACCGGCCAGTAATTTGGGCTGATCGGCCATACAAAGGCGGCCTTCGGGACTCAGAATCACTTCCCCGCCAATATGACTTTTGTAATTACCGGGAGGTAAGCCGGCAAAATGGGTACAATCGCTTATCAGGATGGAAGTCTCGGGCTTCACCTTGAAAACCACCTTCAAAAAGGAATCAGGGAGGTGAAAACCGTCGCCAATCACGGTAGTCCATAACGCATCCTGCGCCAGCTGTTCCCAAATGTAGTTGGGATGGCGCGGCAACATCAGGTGAGCGGCGTTACCGAGGTGCGTCGACAACCGTGCACCGGCTGCCACGGCTCCGGCAATCTGTTCCGGTGTAGCTGCCGTATGGCCAATGGACACCAACACGCCGCTTTCGGAGCAACGGGCGATAAACTCGTTTGCTCCCTCCCATTCAGGCGAAAGCGTAATGATTTTAATTCGTCCTTCGGCGGCTGCCTGCCATTGCTGAAACAGGTCCCAGTCGGGTTTCTGCACCAGGTTCGGGTCATGCGCCCCCCGGGCACCTTCTTCTTTCGAAAGAAACGGCCCTTCGAGGTGAATACCGCCAATGGCATCGTTCACTTCGGGGTAAGCCTGACAGGCCGAAGCTATTACCTTCAGTGCTTCTGAAATAGCCTCGGGTGTATTGGTGATTAACGTCGGGAAGAAGGTAGTTACTCCCTGCTCTGCCAGCAACTGCACAGCGCGATATACATCGGACGTCAATAGCGGCGCAGTATTGAAATCGACACCGCCGTAACCATTCACCTGCAAATCGACCAGGCCGGGCGCCATAAAGGGATGTTTCCCCTCTCCTTCCGGAAGTTGAATCACTTCGGCTATTTTTCCGTTGCGAACGCCGATGTGTACCAGCTTTCCGCTCCGGTAATCGAGGCCTTCCATGTACATGGGTTTATTGTTTATGCGTTTAGGTATATCAATGTTTAATTGATGAAACGTTCATTCGTTTAGTCGTCATTCGATTAACCAAGCAGTTATAGTGGTTGTTCAGTCAGCTCCTGCGCTGCTTATTTTTCTCCGTCATTCAGTGCCGATAACAGTTCATCTGCTTTCGCTGACTCGTCACCGGGAAGGATGAATCCGGTGCCCACGTACAACACCAGCGAGGTGAGCATCGGCGTCGCCACTTCGCCTGCCAGGCTGAAATCGGGCAGCAATTTTGTCACCACAAAGGCCAGTAATCCCCCGATAATCGACACGATGGCTGCGGTACTTCCGCTCCGCCTGAATAAGGGCAGCAATCCCAGAATCATCGGGATAGCAATCGGGCCCAACAACGAGGCGAACCACGAAACAATCAATCCGAAAACCCCGCCAAAGTGCCGGAAGTTCATCGCCACAATGATGGTAAACAGGGTAAACGAGAAAGTCGTGATACGGGCCATGATGAGCGCCTGTTTGGGGGTCAATTTCCGCACCCGGGGAATAGCGACCGGCAAAATGTCGCGGGTAATCACCGCCGACACCGTATTGGAATCGGAAGAGGTCATCGACAACGTGTTGGCAAACATCGAAGCCAGCACCAATCCAAGCAAACCGGCCGGTAAGAATTTAATCGCCATCATGCCATACGACAAGGTCGGGCCGGCCAAATCCTTAAAGAAGATGGGCGCAGCAAACATGGGGAACAACAGAACCAACGGCCACACAAAATAGAGGATAGACGACAGGATTCCTGCCTTCCGTGCCTCGCCACCCGACGAAGAAGAGATGAACCTTGTTGCCAGGTTCCAGGTACCGCCGCTATAGCTGAAGAAGTCGATGATAAGCATCGCCATTGCGAACGCCGGCGTATAGGGATCGTTGAACAAATGCGAATTCGATTCAGGTAACCGGTGCCACAGGGTAAACACTCCGGAAAACCCGTCACCCAGCTTTCCGAGAATCATCACAAACATGGTGATTCCGGCCGCCAGCTGAATCATGAACTGGGCAAAGTCGTTCCACACATCCGCCCACAAGCCGCCAATGGTAATGTACATCAACGAAACACCTCCGGCCAGCAGGATACCCACCGTTAAAGACGAGCCGGTGAAAATATTCAGCAACACCGCAATAGCAGCCAGCTTGCCACCTACGTCAAATACCTTGATGATGGCACCGCTCCAGGCGATGATTTGCTGCGTGGTGAGATTATACCGGGCCAGCAGATATTCTGTGGGCGACTGAATATTGGTTTTGATGCGCAACTTCGCCCAACGCGGCGCTACCCACAGGGCAGCCATCAATGTAGCGAGTCCCACTCCACAAGCCCACCAGATATAAAGGGTAAAACCGTGCGTATAGGCGATTCCGGCGTACGCCACGAACACCGCCCCGCTGTAACCCGACACATGATGTGAAACACCCGACAACCACCAGGGCAGTTTACCGCCGGCCGTAAAAAAGTCGGCCGAATTCTTCACCTTCCGGTAAGCGGTGAGGCCGATGACCACCAACACCAAAAAATACATCGCCAAAACGATCCAGTCAATCAATTGCATGGGTTAGCCTTTCTGTCTTTATGCTGTTTGTATTTTGTTTTCTTTCGTGAATCGGTTGTCAGTTATTTTCCTGCTTCATAAAACTGACGGAAATGAATTTGTCGGCGTACCGTTTTCCCAATATCCGTTGCGACTTATTGTTGAAATGAACGTAATCGGGGTTACAGGTCAAATCACTCGTAGGAACCACGTAGCAATCCTTCAGGTCTTTGGGTACCGTAACGATAATGGAGTTGATGATATTCCAGTTTTTCTGCCGCGATTCGGGACGGGTATAGGAACCCAGCTCGCCCATGATGATGGGCAGGGAATCGTTGCCGATAAACGTGCGGAAACGGGTCAGCACCGTCTCCAGTTTCTCTTTGTACACCGGAATTTTTGCCGGAAACGCATCGCTTTCGCCCTGATGCCAGATGATACCCTTAATCTCGCCGTATTTCATGGCCGTTCCCGCTTTATCCTTAAAGTTGCTGTAAAGCCGCACGCCATTGAACACCGAATCATTCATCCACGATTCGATGGGACTGCCGCCCACCGCCGTGGGAACCAGTCCAATGGTGATGGAATCGCCCACATGTTTGAGTAATTCACGTGCAAACGAAAGGCCGGCATCCAGTCCCGTCAGCTTTGGCTGATACAGATGCAATGGTTCCTTCGCCACCACCCACTTATCCTGCAGGTTCATAGCCAGAATGCGCGGATTCGGAACGGTATCCTGCGGCTCCACAATGCCACGCCCCGCCATGTTCGACTGTCCTGACAGGATAAATATCCAGAAGTGCTTCTTTGCAGGCATTTCCTGAGGATATTCTACCTTTTTCGGGAAGTTCGCCTGTTTATCCTGCGCCATTCCATTCATCCACAAGGCCACTCCGGCCAACAGCAATACCACGTATTTCTTCATCTTCACAGTTTTAGTATCACCGTACGTTTGCTACGGCTTCGTATATGTTTTTGAGTTTTTCGTTCCGGATATCGTTCTGTTCTTTGATTTCATCGGGATAAAGGAAACCTTTGTTCAACACGGCAAACCGTGCATTCAGCTCCTTCGATTCGTCGAGCAGTCGTTTTAACTCCGGTAATATCTCTTTTCCTTTCTCTCTGGTATATTGATCTGACTCATACACCGATTCTACCTTTTTAAAGGCCAGGTAAAAGTCTCTCAGGTCGAGCATCAATCTTAAATGGGCAAACTCTTTCTGATGCTCGTTGGGTTGCAGCGTCGTCATCATCGCTTTCGCTTCGTCTACACTCTTCTTAATGGAGTCAAGCTTTGCTACATCTTCCGGCGTATCCACTTTCACCAGGTCAGGCGAAACAGTCAGGATTTTCCAGAGCTTCTCTCCTTCCGCAGCAGTCAAACCAAAGCGGTCCTGCGCATACTGCACCACAAACTTCTCCGGATCGAGTGGTTCGGCCTGTTTCAGCGACTGTGCAAAAGCCGCAATGAGAATACGGAAACCGGACAGCGGATAAACATTGCGGATGGCATGCATGTCAATCACTTCGTAATTGGTGTCCCAGGTAAAACCATATACGCCGGAGGTCGACCAGGAAGTCATCACCATTCCCTGGTAGCCGGCTTTGCGGGCATAGGGGATGAAATCACGCTGATTGTTGAAGTGTTTTTGCCAATCGGTGGTGTACCAGTTGTCGGGATGGCTGCGAATGGCCGGAGAACCCCAGAAATTAAGTCCTTTTTCGAGCAATTTGCCAATATCGCCGAAGTGATTGATTTTCCATCCGTAGTTCCAATCCACATACACAGTTTGTTTGGGCAGTTCATTCACTACCTCGGGGTATTTCAGCACAATGTCTGACCAGATCACCGGGATCTTGCCCAGGCTTACCACAATCTTGCACATTTCGGCAATGTAATCGGAGAAAAGCTTACCGGTTCCTTCTTCCGCTGCTTTAGCTGAACAGATAGGGCAATGCCCTAGCAAACGGGTTTCGTCGCCACCAATATGGATATACTTCGACTTGTGCAGCGAAGCCATGTCAGCAAACAGGTCGGTAAACAGTTTCTTGTCACCTTCTATCTGCGACGGGCAAACCTGGGAGATATCCTTTTGCGATTCCCTTAATTCACTGTACCTGTCGTGCCGTAAAATGTACTCCACATGCCCGAAACATTGCTGCAACGGGATAACATCGATGCCCAGGCTGTCGCAGTAGTTCACAAACGACCGGACCTGTTCCCGCGTGTAGGCATACTTGTTGGAAATCGTTGCATGCTTTTCATACGGATAGGAAGCTTCCCACTCCATCACCAGGGTATTGATGCCAAATCCGGCCAACTCTTTCGCAAAAGCCTTCAGCGCAGGCATCGTCATCACCTGAATCCTTAAATCGATGTGGAATCCCCTTACCGGGAAAGGTTTAAAAGCCTCAGCTTTCGTTTTGTTTGTAACCGGTTGCGTTTCTGCGAAAGCAACAGTACCGGGAAGAAACAGAATGATAATCGCCAGCCATGTATAGAGCACGGCAACGGAAAACGGTTTATGTTTCAAGAGTTTCATCAGTCGTCGTTTAGTTTACAAACACTTATATTTTGGTATTCATTTGTTTTAAAGGCATCCTCAATGTCTAAAAGACTGTCATCCAGTCGGAAGTTTGGTGTCCCTGATAGCTGAATGAAGCAACACCCGGTTTCCTTAACAGAATGATATCCTTTTTACCCGAAGAATGTTCCACCACCAAGCCAACACCGTCGGCCAATGTCTCCTGCTTCACTTTCCATTCCTTAGCGGCCTTCTTCACCGGAGCGACGAGGAGCACAGAATGGGTATCTGCACCGGAAGTTTGATAGGAAACCACCGGAGCCAGCTTATCCGTTCCTTGTAAGTTGACATATCCCTTACCAACGTTCAGATCATCATATAATTCCGCATTCGCGGGAATGATAGCCATGGGTTGGTCGGTTTTCAGCAACACACTTTTCCCTGCACCGTGCGTTTCCACTTCCACAGGCAGCAAATGGAACAGTAATTCGTAACTGTGCGTCTCCGATGTCTGGAAATAATCGTAAATCAACGTGTAATCATTCCGGACAAAAGCCAGACTGCGCATCCAGTTCACGTCCGAATTCGTTGGATCGCCAGCCGGAGAAACCATCCGCACCAAACGGTAATCAGGTTTTTCTATCCAATCGGTAATCCGGTTATCTGTTTGCCGTTTTCCGGCCCATTGTTTGTCACCCGATGTAGCAGCGTCCTGTTTTCCGTCAATCAGCACTGTGTTATGCGCCTTTGATGTGCGGTACCATTTCACCAGCAGCGGATTATCGTAATTGCTGCAGCCACTTTCGATCATCACCGGCTCTTCACCGTACCAAAGCACAAAGCCCAGGCGTCCGGCATGGTCGTGCGATCCAATAGTTTTCGCCGGATTGGCCAGTAAATACCAGGAGGGTATCACTGAACCGCCGTCACGCATGACACCGATTTGCGTTTCCGGAAGATAATAAGAACCAGGGACTTTATTCTCTATGTTCTTTTCATTCAGGATTTCACGAATGGTTGTTTCGGTTGGATTCACCGGCATCGGATAGGAATCATTTACCGGCGGCATGGTGCCATCGGGCTGCGCCACTTCGAAAAGATAGTCCGCCATCTTGTGCAACAACGGAAGAATATTCGCAGGAGGCGTTACACCGTTGTCACGGCAAAGCAAATAGGTATCCCTGAAAATGGATGCTTCGAACGGATAGTATCCGAACATCTGCTCTACGTTCCCGCCATCGGGATAGAAGGCAGAATTGATGTGATGTTCCAGAATCCGCAGCGCACCTGTTCTGAGTTCTTCGGCCTGCGGTAACCCGGGGAACAAAATGCCCAGATAAATCATCGCCAGCGCTCCGTGCGCCTGGTGATTGAATTCATTGAGCTTCTGATGCCCGAAACCTTCGGCCAAAACGAGGGCATGCTCCTTCAGGGTGTCCACAATCAGTTGTTTATCGGAAGCCGACAAGCCATCACCTCCCAGATAATAGCACCACGAAAGATGAATAGAGCGCCAGGCCACCTGCATGTCGTACCAGTTGTATTTGGAAGTAGGATGATCGGTCACCCGCGGATTATCATGAATCCATACGCGAATCAACTTCATCATATCCTCCAGGTAACTTTGGTCACCCGACAGGTAATAAAGACGGGCAAAAGACGGAAGGTAGTAAAAGCGGTTCAACCAGACACTTTTCTCCAATTCCGTCTTCTCCAGTCTTCCCCAACCAATGGGATCGCCATATACTTTTTGCAACAGTCCGTTCCGGATGGCATCCACAATCACGTGGTCATCCTCCGAATCGATTAACTGCATTTGAATGAATTTCCCTCCCTGATCTTTCGGCACATAATCGCCAAAATTGTACTTTTTCACGTACGGGTAAAAAGGGAAATGTGGTGCTGACTGATTGTTATCCTTAGCCTTTGCCTTCAGGCTGAAATCACCGCCAACGGAATTTCCGTAAGCGACACCTCCCAGGGTCACACCCGCCGTAGCAGCAGCTATATTTTTGATAAATCTTCTTCGCCTCGTATCCATATGAAGGATTGAATCAGTTAAAGCGACCGGTTTAAAGCCGGCCGCGCATTTATAATTGTATCTGGTTAGTATTATTCCTATTCCGGTGAATGACAAACGGATGCACGTTCCATCACCGGCTAATCAGTTATACTGCCCGCGGCCAAATGAGTCCTCATCGAAGTAAAACTTACAATGGATATGCGTCCGGAGAATGGATGCCGGGCACTTTTCTGAAATCGGACCATTCAGTGTATCATAAACCGCCTGACGCTTGGTTTTTCCGGGAACCACACAAAAGAGGTAGTCCGCCTGCATCAATGCGGGAATGGTCAGGGTTATCGCCTCGGTAGGCACTTCGCCAAGTGTGGGGAAGCAGCCGTCGTTCACCTGCTGATTCCGGCAGGCCAGGTCGAGCGTTACCCGCTTCACCAGTTTCAAATCGTTAAAATCAGCCACCGGCGGATCGTTAAAGGCAATATGGCCATTCTCGCCAATGCCCAGACAAACAATATCGATGGGTGCTTCGCTCAACAACTTCGAATAGCGGGTAATGGTTTCTTCCGGACTGTTGCCATTCAGTAAATGCACTTCCCGGAAGGGAACTTGTTGAAATATTTTCTCGTTCAGGAAACCAGCAAACGAACGCGGATCGCCCGAATCCAGTCCAATGTATTCATCCATATGGAAAGCTGTTATCCGTTGCCAGTCAATCTTTGTGGAACGGACCAGCGAAGCCAGCGCTTCGTTCTGTGAAGGAGCGGCAGCAAACACCATGCGGATGGACTCCTTCTTTTCCAGCAAGGCAACAATTTGCTTCTCCACATCAGCCCCGGCAGCCTGTCCCATCTCTTCCCGTGAAGGATAAACATGCACGTCCAGATTTTCAAATTCTTTCATAACAATTGCTCAGGTGATACACATTCCGTTGGATTCATTCACTCCCAAAATGATACGGCGCAGGAAACGACCGGCCATAACAAGAGCATCTCCAGCGGTTTGTTCCGATTCTGTAAGTTACAATGATCTGTAAATTAATACACGATATTTCATGCTGCCAGTTTAAACTCCCGAAGCAAAGCTTCCGGTAACAGGAAAAAAAGTACCGGGAAAGACTCCCTGTCTGTTGTATGTTTATGCTACTGTTTTCCTAATATTCAGGTAGCCATAACCAGGAAGAAAACATCACCATCCAACCAGCTAACTGACAATTTGCGTACAATGGATGCGACAGAAACTTCCCCGGATACTTTTAAAACCTCTGTTTAACTGGCTCTATGCGAAAGATTCCATATCAGAGTTTACTTGTAGAGGCAGACCATGTCCTTCGTAATATGAATCACACCGTTGGTCGACTCCGGATTCGAAGTAACAAAGATTATCTACCTTCCTCATCATATTTAAAAATCACTCATAATCAATTCATTGTTTTGATTGTCGCTGGGATATCTTCCCCGGTATAGCCAAAGGTTGATTTTCAGCTCCTGTAGCCTAATTTTATCAGCTATTGAACAGTAACTGTAACATCGAAGGGGCTAATGCTACCTCCATCCCTATCTTCGACAGATACGCTAAAGGTGTCATCAGCCGAACTGGTACCGGAATGTACATATACAATGTTGCCGGAATCAATGTCTAACTGAGTGAATTTACTTCCGGCGGTCAATGTTTGTGTTCCCATTACCAACCATCCGTTTGAAGGAGCTGACTCCAGTGTGTAGATAATGTCGGCAGGAGCGGCTCCATTCATCTCAAGTTCACTGCTGTTAAGAACGGCAGATCCTCCGTTTGCTACGGTAAACCCGGTGTTTGTTCCCATTGCAAGGGTACTGTTTCCTGAAGAAAATACAGCGACCAACATAGGTGGGTAAGAATAAGTTGAATTTTCTTTCGAAACAAACATGATACCATCATTAGTGCCAAGTGCGGCATCAACCAAAATTGATACTTTTCCGGGCGATGCTAATTTTGATGATACATAATCTGTACAATTCCAGGTAAATGAACCAAAGTCAAGATAGGTAATTGGGGTTGATACAGTAGATGACAAAACCCCTGTGTCGGGCGACGGCATATTGTTCCATGTAATACTGCTTTCAGACCACGTAGTATCCTGAACATTATACAAGTTAATATCATCTCCTTTTCCTGCTGCATAATATGCACCAAGATTTAAATGAGCTTCTCTTAGAATTCCCTTTGTTTTTATCTGACTTAAGTCAAACATCAAAAAGACTTTCCTGTCATTATTACCAGAACCAATATCACTTCTTAATGTAAGATCATCTGCAGATCCAAAGTTACTATCTGCGTATGTTCCAGCTCTGACATAAGCATCTTGAGTCGCATATATTGTATCCGATTCCAAGGTCGGGTTCGGAACATCGGTGCTTGAGGTGACAGCAGAGAAATACACGATAGCAGAAGTAATGTCGATTGCTCCGTTAGTGGGTTCAAGGTTGGAGGTTACGATCGTCCAGCTTTTATTTGTTCCCTGGTTGATCACCCCCTGATAATTGCTATTCCGTGACAAATACATTTGTTGTCCGTTTTCTGTCTCAAAAGCGACCGGAAAACTGGCTGTATAAAATGCACTATCGGCAAACAACACCTTTTGTGACACGATATGATACAACAAGATATTTTTCAATATCGGTACCGGAATATCACTAATACTGCTGTAATTATTGGCAGCCAGATAATCTCTGAATGCACTGTTACGAGGAACGATAAATGTTTTTTTATCTGCTCCGGAGTACATATCCTGCAATCCGGTAGCCGTAATGGCATCCTTCAAGAATGACAAGGAATCTTGTTGCTGAATATATTCCCAGGCTGTCATATTCAAATTCGGATCCGCATAACTGTGCTGATATTCAAAGTCTGGTTGAATCTCACACTGAGCCATGAAGACAACCAGAAGAGCTGATATTGATAGCATTTTGATGAAATGCCATTTATGGGAAAATATATTTATTCTTTTCATTTCTATTCTATTTAAAAGACAACATATTAATTACCAATCAGGCACTTACTATTTATAGAAGTCATTCTGTACCAGGTTCGGATTCTTATTCAACGCGTTGACCGAGATAGGCCAAACCAGGTTGCCCGGATCACTCAATCCGTTGATGGGTCCCATTGTGGAAATAGCTCTTCCGGTACGAACCAAATCGAACCAACGCTGTCCTTCGAAACAAAGCTCGATGGAACGTTCATGCAGAATGGCCGATTCCAAATCGCCGTACATCGCAGCAGCATCCGCTTCCGTATTGAACGCAGGCAAACCGGCACGTGTACGAATGGCGTTCAGGAGACTCAACGCTTCCGTGATATTGGCACTTCCGCCAACCGCTACCAATGCCTCTGCACGCAGGAGCATAATGTCGGCCAAACGAATGAGCACAATATTCTGGTCAGCGGGATCCGATACCTCATCGCTCACACCTCTCCCCAGGTATTTCCAAATGGCTTTCGGATCGGCCAGTGTAGTATCATATACATAATCGATACGCTGATCACCCGTTTCGTATGAAGACATGAACTTAGCCGAAGGTGTATAGATTGCATATGAACCGATAGCGTAAAGCACACGAAGAGAGTTCGTTTGCGTTTGATCGTACCCTACTTCGAAGATGCTTTCCTTGGAATAACCATCAGTGAATATCTTGCCCCAGTCTTCCATCGTCGGAACAAGTGAATAGAGACTGTTATTCAATACTTTTTCAGAAGTAGCCAATGCTTCGGTGTACCTGTGTTCCCACATGTAAACCTTGGTCAAAAGAGCATTTGCGCTACCCTGTGTAAACATGATGCGATCGTTGTCGTTATTGAACTTGGCTACGCAGTTGGTAGCAGCATATTTCAGGTCGGTTTCAATTTGTACCAGCACCGAATCCTTCGATGTCTTCGTCACAAAAAGATCCTGGTTGACGGATGTATACGGTTCGGTAATCAATGGAACATCGCCCCAAATCCGTACCAGATAGAAATAAGCCAAAGCCCTGAGTGCCCTTGCCTGACCGAGGAGTTGATCGCCGGTAGCATCGCCCGGTTCGTAAACGTTCGGAATGTATTTGATGGCATAGTTAGCGCGACTGATCATCGTATAGAGTGCAGACCAATCGGCAGAGCTGGCCGTTTCGCTCAGCGAGTTTTGTGCCAGGGTAAGCGATTCCCCTGATTGATCGGTCTTCACATTATCCGCTCTTCCCTCGCCCCAATAGGCAAAATTGGTACGAAAGACTGACTGGGCAGCACTGTAGATTCCGTACACACCGGTTTGGGCGTCGGCTTCAGTTTGATAAAAACCATCAGCAGAGAAACTACTAATTGGCGTTTTATCTAATATATTGTTTGTACAAGCTACTGCCTGCAACATTAATATAATAGCGACAGCTAATTTGATATATTTCATTTTCATTGCCTCCGGAATTAAAATTTAACATTCAAACCCACAATATATGTCCGGCTCTGCGGGTAAGCTCCATCATCGATGCCTAACTGCAAACCACTATATGAGCTCACTTCAGGGTCATATCCGGTATAATGCGTCCAGGTCAACAGGTTCTGTCCGGTTACGTAAAGACGTAATCCGCTAATTTTCATCTTATCGGTAATCGTCTTCGGAAAATCATACGCGAGGTTGACATTCTTCAAACGGAGATAGGAACCATCCTCGATCCAGCGATCAGAAACCCGGTAAGTGTTACGCATTGGGTCTCCACGGGTCGGCTTCGGATAATTGGTTACATCGCCCTGTTGACGCCAGCGGTTTAGTGCATCGGTTGATACGTTGTTGTACGAGAATACCCAGTTACGCATGAAGTTCAGGTTACTGTAAATGTCATTTCCGTAAGAGAACTGGAAGAAAACATTCAGGCTGAAGTTCTTGTAGCTAAGTTCGTTGTTCAGACCGCCGGTAAATTTAGGCTGTGCGTTTCCAATGACCTGTTTGTCGTTATCATCGATGATGTTATTGCCATCCACATCGTCCCAAATAACATCACCGCCCTGGAACAGATGACCGGTAGAAGAACCGTTCCGAACCTGATTAACGTTATCGGCATCGCTGGCATATACACCTTTGAATTTCCATCCATAGAAGATACCAATCGGCTCACCTTCTTTCAGGATATGATAAGAACCGTTCTGAATGAAACCATTGGTCAGCACGTTCTCCGGAAGACTGACTACTTTGTTACGGTTGAAGCTGATGTTGAAACTGGTGTTCCATTTAAACGCCTTTACAAAGTTGTAAGTAGTCAACGAAAGTTCCAGACCCTTGTTCTGTATTTTGCCAATGTTCTGAGTGATGTAATTAAAACCGGTGGTTTCGGGAATCGGAACGGCGAACAACAGGTTGGATGTATTTTTAAGATAAACATCACCAACAAAAGATACCCGCTGGTTAAGCATGGTCAAATCCAGACCTGCGTCATATTGCGTGGTAGTCTCCCAATGCAACGCAGAGTTAGGCATTACGGTTGGAGCAGCCCCGGAATTGTACAGGTAATTGGTTCCAAGGGCAAACTCTCCCTGCGAAGTATAGTTTCCGATCGCTTCGTTACCGGTTTGTCCGGCACTGAAGCGCAATTTACCGTCGTTGAAGAAATTCAGATCTTTAATAAACGGCTCATCCGAAAAGCGCCATGCCGCAGAAGCAGAAGGAAAATAACCGAAACGGTTGTCCTTACCAAAACGGGAAGAACCGTCAGCTCTGAAATTCGCTTCGAACAGGTACCTGCTCTTGTAGTCATAAGTGAGCCTTCCAAAATAGGAGGCCAGACTGTGTCCATAGGCAACGTTAACTGCCTGATTGGAAATGGTACCCGCACCATTCAGGGTACGAATGTTATCACTGGCAAAATACATTCCGTCAAGACCGGTCACCTCCGTTTTCCATTCCTGTGTACTAAATCCGGCCATTGCCGAAAGGTGATGCACGTCGTTAAACGACTTGGTGTAGGTCAGGTAGTCGTCGTTTGCCCAGGTCAGGTTATTGGTCGAACGAACAGCTCCACTATTATATCCTGCACGGTAATCTACTGTTGTAGGATAAAATTGATCTTCCTTCATGTTAATGAAGTCGAGACTCAGGTTAGCACGAAATTTTAATCCCTTGAGAATTTCATATTCGAGGTACTGATTCCCAATAATGCGATTGGTAGTATTCAGGTGTGTCACCTCTTCGGCCAATGCCACCGGGTTACGTTTCCCGAAAAAGTAGTTAATGGGGGTGCCATCCGGGTTGGTCAGCGCATAAGTCGGAGGCCGAACCAAAATAGATACCACCAAACTGTTATTCCCGGTACCACCGGCATTAATACGATTGTTGACACTGTGAGTATAGGAAATACTTTGTCCGATTTTCAATTTATCGGTAACGTTGAAATCGGTGTTCAACCGGGAAGTAATTCGTTTGAAATTCGAAGCCAGGAAAATACCATCCTGATCCAATACTGAAGTACTGAAAGCATAGTTTGACATTTTGCTTCCCCCGGTAACCGAAAAGTCAACCTGGCTTTGTTTGGCTGTACGATACATTACGCTTTGCCAGTCGACATCCCCGCTGTTATGCGGATTGAGTGAGTCGATAACCGTCCAACTAGGCTCGGTTGGCGTTGTTCTACCGTTATAATAGTCGAGGTTACGATATGCATCCGTAACTACCTGACGCCATTGAGTTGCGTTCAAAACACTAAGGTGCCGGGTGATTTTACTATATCCCACTGAAGCGTTGACACTTACTTTGGCTTTACCTGCCTGTCCGCGCTTAGTGGTAATCAGAATGACACCGTTGGCAGCACGGGCACCATAGATAGAAGTGGAAGCGGCATCTTTTAACACTTCAATTGACTGAATATCGGCCGGGTTGATATCGGCCAGCGGATTCAACCCGTGTGAGTTCCATCCATTCAACTGAGATAATGAATTGGTCTCGACGGGAACTCCGTCGATGACATAGAGCGGACTGTTTCCTGAGTTCAGGGAAGATTGTCCACGAACAGTTACGGTAATTCCGTCACCGGGAGCACCCGAGTTGGAGACCACCTGTACACCGGCAGCGCGGCCTTGCAGCGCCGACATTATATCCTTTACCTTCGATTTATCAACTGAACCCATATTCACGGATACAATCGAACCGGTCAGGTCGCGCTTTTTCTGGATACCATATCCAACCGCCACCACTTCGTTAAGGGAAACGGATGAATCCTCCAGCACCACATTCAGCATGGTTTTGCCGGTAACATCCACATCCTTGGTGGACATACCAACAAATGAAAATTGTAGTATCCTGGTATTTGCCGGTACACTGATACTAAAATTCCCATTTGCATCAGTTACCGTACCGGTGGTAGTGCCTTTCACCTGGACATTTACCCCGGGAATGGGCTCACCCTTATTATCTAACACTACCCCTTTTATGCTCTTTTGCTGAGGTTGTGTTGTCTGCAAGGGCTCGGTATTTCGTTCTTTTAGAATCACCTGGTGATCACGAATATCGTAATCGACGCCAGCTTCTGCACATATTTCCTGCAAAACTTCATCGATATCTTTATTCTCGATGTTCAGGGAATATTTCTTGGAGAAATCAAACAGATCATCCTTGTAGATAAATACATAGTCGGTTGACTGTTCGATGGACTTAAGAACCTCCCGTATATTGGCATTTCTGAAGTTGAATGTCAGATTGCTTTCCTGGGAAAAGCTTTTTCCGAAAGCCACAACCACAAAAAAAGTTAGCAGTAAGGTTAATTTCATCTTTCGAAAAGTTGTACGATTACTTTTCGAGCATAAGCCATGCTCTAATCGCGTTTTTTTCATAATTTTGTACAATTAGTAGGTTATACACAAAATTTGCTAATCTTAGGCTGGATGAGGATGCCGCCTCACCAGCCTAATTTTTCATTATCTCATAATCATCTTTTTCTAATTTCACTATTTTAACTGAAGCCGTTTTGGAGAGAATATCCATTACAACACCTTGTTGTTCCGTCAACATCAGTTTTCCGGAAATCTTCAACATACCCACCATCGGATCCTGGAAATTAATGCGAATGTTATAGAAACGTTCGAGCTTCCGGGTTATCCGGTTAAAGTCGGAACTCTCGAACTTCAGCATGCCATCTTTCCACAGAATATAGTTTTCGACATCTACATGCCGAACTTTTGTCTCTTTGTTATCACGGTTAAAGGCTGCCATTTGATTTGGCACCAAATCAATCGGTTTATCAAATAACCCAGCACCATTTTCCCGGATGCGTACCTTACCTTCAGCAAGAGTAGTTTCATATACATTATCCGAAGGGTAGGCAGAGATATTGAATTGCGTTCCTAAATCTTCGACGTTGATATCGGTAGTTTGTACAATAAACGGATGCTTTGGATCTTTATGTACCTCAAAATAAGCTTCACCTACCAGGAACACTTCGCGATGTTTTCCTTCAAAAACATCGGGATAGATGAGGCGGCTGCCGGCGTTCAGGTAAATCTTCGTTCCATCGGATAACAGTATTTCTGAAGTTTTCCCATAAGGAACAATGAGTTGGTTCATCTCATTCTTCTTTTTACCTGCAGTGTTTTCAGAAGAAGCCACCTGAATGGAATCGTTAATCACCAACTTCTTATCTCCACGTTGATAGGCGAAGGTTGATTTATCTTCAGCCAATTTGATTTGTTTTCCATTCGGACGAATCAATGTTGTCATCTGTCCTGACGGCTGACCTGAAATCTCCTGCGTGAGGAAACGTTGATCTACGTTGTCTTTCTTGTAAAAGAGTAAGGCTCCGATGGAAAAGAACAGTAAAGCTACAGCAGCATAACGCGAAATGACCGCAACCAACCTGATCTTTTGTTTTCCGGCTTGTCTTCTCTCAATTTCCTTGAGAATACCGGAAAAGAGCATGATTTTTTGACTTTCGGAAAGGTCGCTTTCGATGGTCCGAAATTTACCAACCACTTTACGGGCCAAAAGCAGATTGGATCTTTCTTCAGGATGATCCAGAAGGTAACTTTCCCAATAGCGCTCAATCTCTTCATCGGGATGAAATACCCAATCAATAAATCGTTTGTCTTCGAGAAACTGCCCAATATTATCCATTATCGGTTATGCTTTTATTAGAAGGGACAACATGTCCCAAATCATGGACAGAAATTTTTAACTTTTTTTTAAGAAAATGTGTGCAAATTTCACAAAAACACATCAACTGACTGAATATGTGTAAATTGAAAAACGAAAAAAAAATTAAATTTTTTACATGAAATGAAATATATTCCATTCACCCCCTCAAAAATATCAAGCAAATAGTCGAAATAAAACACATATTAAAGGAAGCCCCCCACAAATCATGTGAAACAATTTCAAAGTGCGTAAAAATATTAACAGATACCCCAACAAAACATTAAATTAACATGCAAAGCGAGATTATGCGGAATACAGGGAGGGATTGGTATCAAAAGACAGCATAAAGAGCAAAAGCAGATCGGGGTAATCAATGCTTTCCCGAACCGATTTAACAGCCCGGTATACTTGTTTTCGAACTGATTCGACAGATATTCCCAACATGGATGAAATTTCAGTGTATTCCAGGCTCAGGTTAAATCGCAGGTAGATGATCTCTTTCTGTTTGGCTGGTAGTTCAGTAATAATTTGTTTTACCTTCTCCAATACCACATGATTGGCTTCTTCTTCCATCCACTGTTCTTCAAAACTGTACTGAACATCAAACATATCTCCATCCTGGATTTGGCGGTTCTCCAGCTTACGGAATTTCTGCAATTTTCGAATCAGCACTCTTTTCAGTACTACAATCAAATAAAGTTTAAGATTGCTGGTAATGTTGGATTTCCTGCGTTTATCGTACAAATCGAGAAAGACTTCCTGGATGGAATCTTTGACCATTTCGTCATCCGAACTTAACTTGGTACCGTACCGATACAAATCGTCGATAAACAAATTATAAAGTTCAGCAAATGCTTCTTTATCATCGTTCAGGACAATCTGCTCCCATAAAAACTGAATCCTTTCCATTCCGGATTGCGACATGCCAGCGGACCAAATGTTAGTTATCTCTTTTCACCCGTAAATTACGCAAAATTGTTACAGATAAACAATGGTTCACTAACCGGCAGCCCTTATCTTCAGCCTCATTTATTAAGCCTGACAAAAAACCGTAACATTCATTGTGATCAGAATACTGCTTTCATTTTCACGTACTTCACAGTACATTTATTTTCGTTAATGTATTCCGAATGGGACTGAAAATGAAAATTGCTTTTAAAAAGAGATAATAGGTGTCTGAATCTAATTTATGACCGAAACTCAGCTATCCATTCAGTCCAATGTTCTCATCATTTCATACTGCTTTCCACTTAACGGGAAACCACACGCCGAAAGAAATCCGTTAATAGAACCAGCATCTGATGGCGTATTTAACACTTTCACCTTTTCGGTTGGAATCTGCTCCAGCAATGCTTTCAACAGTAATGTCCCGATTCCCTTTCTCCGGTGAGCAACATCGACCGAAAGCCAGGTTATTTCGCCTGTTTGCAGCTCGGAAATTGCATACCCTACGTGGATTGCACCGCGAAAGCAAGCCACACAATGAAACGTTTCAGGGTTTCGCCGGATGGCGTCCATGGAATTTTGCCACGAAGGATGAAAATCGGCAAATGGTTCCATTATTTCCACAGAAGGAATGGTTGTATTCTTTAGTGCATAACCTACTGGAAGCTTCTTCAGCGGAAGTTCCAATTGCGCCACGTCATGCCGGTAATAATGAAATGAACGGGTTATTTCAAATCCTAGTCGCTTGTAAAGAGACACCGCTTTGTCATTGTTTTGCAGTACTTCGAGAAGGTATTGGTGAACACCGGCTTTCTTCAATGCGGGCAGTGAATAATTGAAGATTTGAGTTACCAGTCCTTGTCCGCGGTACTCTTTTGCTGTTCCCGTTCCGGTGTCGTAAGCGGTCGGTTTTCCTGCAAACTTTCCTATTCCGGTTAAAATGAACGAAACCAGTTTCCCTCTATGAAAGGCGCCAAACGAAAGCGATGCATTGTAACCGCGCCTGACCAGCATTAGGTGTAGTTCTGCTTTCGAAATAGAAATTTCGTAATCAGCAAAAGCTGAATGAAAGGCAGTAAAAAGCTCATCAAATGGCACATCTTTAAGCGATTGAATGGTCATTTCCATGGTTATCAAATAGAAGATTTACAAAATCCGGATTTCACAACACCTCATAACAAAGATAGCCCAATGGGAAATAGTGAAAAATGTATACACAAAAATTCTGCTGTACATCATAATAGACAGGCCTTCCATTCCTGATTTATATTTCATAGCTTTAGGTTATGAAGAAATTCTCCCCCCAAAACAGCCACCAGCAGGAAAAGCGGGTCGCTAACGAAGAACTGGATAATTTCCGGTTAATATCGAGGCACCACTCCCTGAAACTTCTGAAGCAGACGGAACGGGAGCGGCAGATTATTCTGCAATGTACCATCCTACCCGGCACATTCTCCGGCGTTCTAGGTTCTGTTCGCATCTGGCCGACAACCTACCTGGTAGACCACGAGAATAATTATCGTAGTCAGCTAATCAGCGCCTGGAATATCTCGCTTTATCCCGAGTGGTATCCGGTTTCGGAACAGAAGAAAATACACCGGATCACTCTGGTTTTTTCGGCACTGCATGATCATTGCAAAAAATTTGATTTGCTAGAGGACATACCTGAACGGGGTGGGTTTATCGTGAAGAACATTACCCGTAATCGTTTGGGAATATACGAGGTGCAGTTATAAATTTCCGGATAGAGAATTCCTGAATATCTTCCGGTCCGAACCATTTTTTTCATCCAGCCCGCTAAAAACTGAAAATCGACGTTTATTGATGGTTAATGAGCTTGTTGACGGTTTGAAATAAATCATGTTTTTTGAATGGTTTTGAAAGATAATCATCACAACCAGCGGCCAGAATGCGTTCCCGATCCGTATTCAGCGCATAAGCAGTAAGAGCCAGTACCGGAACATCAACATATGCCTTTATCTTTTGCGTTGCTTCCAGTCCATCCATTACCGGCATACGAATATCCATAATAACCAGATTGAAATTGGGCTCTGCTGATTTGCACAGTTCTACGGCCTGCATCCCATTGGAGGCATGCATCACCCGAACCCCGGTTTCCTTCAGTATCTCATTAATGTAAGTAAAGTTATTCACCTCGTCTTCGACAACCAGAAAATTCATATGGCTGTAATCTACTTTCATGTTTTTATCAGGAATATGCTTCTCCATTATTTTCTTATTCTTCAGCGGATGCGAAAAATAAAACACTGAACCTTCGCCAGGAGTTGATGTATACCAAATATAGCCACCCAACGATTCGACCAGTGATTTTGCAATGGACAATCCCAACCCTGTTCCTCCATATGAGCGTGTACTTCCTTCTTCCACCTGCCGGAATCGCTCAAATACTAAATCATGATATTCCTGTTCGATACCAATACCGGAATCTTTTACGTAGAAAGTCAATCCGTGTTCATCCCTCAATGCCCCAAATTCAACCTGACCTTCGTGAGTAAATTTGACTGCATTACCAATCAAATTCGTCAATATTTGCTTTAGTTTAGACAGATCCGAAGTGATGTGCCGGCTCTTCTCCGGAATTGGTTTCATGATTAATTGAATGCCCTTCTGTTCACATTTACGGCTAAACAGTGTGAAGAGATAAGTAAACAAACGCTCCAAATCGACTTCGCCTTTTTTCACATGAATCTGATTCGCTTCAATCAACGATAAATCAAGAATATTATCAATCAGGTACAAAAGCTGGTCGCATGATTCACGAATGATTCCTACATACTCTTCGTGGTGCTCCGGTTCTTCGTTGGTGAGTAATAGCTCGGAAAATCCAAGAATGCCGTTCATCGGTGTCCTGATTTCATGGCTCATGTTGGCAAGAAAAGCCGATTTCAAGCGATCGCTTTCCTCCGCTTTTATTTTGGCACGATACAACTCCTCGTTTTGTTTTTTTAGTTGCAACTGTGCTTCTGCCAGATTGCGTTGCTCTTCCGCCTCCCTCAATGCTCTGCGAATAGCAGAAACCAGCCTGACCATGCGATCCTTAAGCACATAATCGGTAGCTCCTTCCTTTAAGAGTTCGATGGCTTTTTCTTCTCCTACAGTTCCGGAAACACAAATAAAAGGCAACATAGGATACAATTCTCTTGCCACTTTCAGTGCGCCGGGTGCATCAAAATCAGGAAGATTATAATCGGAAAGGATAATATCAAAAGCATGTTCATCCTCCAAGGCTTTAATGTAATCTGAGCGGTTATCTACATTACACAAATCCACATCGAATGATTCGCCCAGGATTTCATTCATCAACGCCACATCGAACGCACTATCTTCCAGGTACAGAACCTTTAGTTTTTCCTTTGGATTGGTCAGCTCCATGGTATCAGATTTATAAATTAGGCGAATGATTGATGACTACCCAAAACATTCCCAGTTGCCTGATCGCATCAATAAAATCGGTCAGATCGACCGGTTTTACCACATACGCGTTCACTCCAAGTCCGTAACTCCACACCAGATCTTCCTCTTGCCTGGATGAGGTTAGCATAACAACAGGAAGAAACTTCAGCTTTTCATCGTTTCGAATAGCCGTTAGTGTTTCGATGCCATCCATTTTGGGCATTTTCAGATCAAGAATTACCACTGCCGGCATACCGGGTTTGCGATTGGAATATTCGCCTTTATGTAAAAGGTAATTCATGGCTTCTACCCCATCGCGAACCCAAACAATATTATTGGCAAAGTTATTCTCCTGCAATGCTTCAAGTGTCAACTCAGCATCACGAGAATTGTCTTCGACTAACAAAACGGTCTTAATTTCCATCATCTGACTTGGTATTTAGCTTAGGCAAACTGAAATAAAATACGGCACCTTCATCCGGCACTCCTTCTGCACCAATGTGTCCTCCATGCCGGTTCACAATCCGGCGAACAATGGCCAGTCCGATTCCAGTACCTTCATAATCGGCATCCGAATGAAGGCGCTGGAACGTTCCAAACAGCTTGTGACTGTATTTCATATCAAAACCAACCCCGTTATCCCTGACCGAGAAAAGAAAATGGTCTTCTTTTTCTTCACAAGCAATATCAATCCGGGAATATTCTTTTTTTGAAGAATATTTAACTGCATTACTCAGCAGATTCAGCCATACCTGGCGAAGCAGGGAATAATCACCAGTAACTTCCGGTAACGGGCCAACGTTCCAGCGAATGTCCCTGTCACCAAAATCGCGAATAATGGCCTGATGGACCTCATCAATCAACAGATTCATATCAAATGCGACCAACTTCATCTCAGTCCGGCCAATGCGCGAAAAATTAAGAAGATCATCAATTAAGGTTCCCATTTCACTGCTCGCCTCTTTTATGTACCGGAGATATGTCTTTCCTTTTCCGGTTAATTCCTCACTATTCTTCTTCACCAATAGATCTACAAAACCGGAAATATGCCGTAAAGGAGCACGTAAATCATGTGACACGGAATATGAAAATGATTCCAGTTCTTTATTAACCCCTTGCAGTTCCAAATTTGTTCTGGATAATTCGCGGGTACGTTCCGCTATCTTATTCTCAAGCTCCAGGTTTAGCAAATTCACTTCACTGATATACTGACGCTCACGAAACCGGAGACGGCTGATTATATAAGCAATAAAAAACAAGATAACAGCTGAAACGAAAAGTGCCCAAACAAACAACTGGTGGATATGTAATAACTGAGGTACATCGGCTTTCTTCAAATAAGAAACAAATATCCAGTCATTCTCCTGATCGGATTGAATATTATTTAAATCATTTTCAGTGCCATTAATAAAATCGTTCTCAAGCGAAACATGTCTGAAAATAAACAGTCCCTTGTTATTGTATAAAGAACCAGCTTGCTGTGTAGATATCTGTTTCCACGTATCAGGAAAATAATGTTCAAAATTTTGGTTACCCAGATTATTGAACATGAAACCAAATGTTGGAAAAGAAGGTGGTCCAAGTAGCCAGTATCCTTCCGTATTTAAAAACATAAAGTGACTATTTACCCCCAGCTCGCTCTTCGAAATCCGGTCAAAATACTCATTCATGTATTGATTAATCACAATAATTCCTACAAGTGCTTGCTTCAGATCGTAAACCGGTGTGGCAAAGCGTATCACCCTTTCATACGGAAATTCGATTTGCCCATGTTCAATATTCAGATCGATAGGAGAAACGTATATTTCTCCGGCCTTTAACGATTTTGCCTTTGTGAAATAATACCGGCTACTTTTATTCTGCAAGTCACTATCAGGAACATCCCTCAGGCTGTCCCCAATCCAGTTCAGGCGAATTCGTTCCATACCATTTGGATCGATAAACCGAACCTGTTTATAATCCCAATTATTTAAGGCAAAAAGTTGCATATCTTCCTTAAGCCGTTTCTTGTCATTAGCTGAGCCGGCATAATTAACTACTGAGCGCTGTCGGGCAAGATAACCTATATCGGAAATGGTGGGTGAAAGCAGCGCAAGTATTAAATCGTTTCGTTGCTCCAGATAATTGGAATAATAATCAACCGTGTTATTTATAATCCGATCCTTTTGATCAATATACACGTACCACGTAACCAGTCCTATTATCACATAGAGGATAAAAAACACCGGAATAAAAACATCCAGAAACTTTCTATTTAAGAGTAACTTCATGTTGGTGGTCCTGATACGTCCTGATACGAAACAAATATTAATGTCAGTCAAATTGTTTTGATGTAATACACTCCAATCCGACTGTTCTGTTATATGGTACTTACCTAAATTAGTTTCATTTCACCGAAATTAATAAAAAAAATATGTAAACAAGCTAATTCACAAGCTTTATCGTCATAAGTAGTTAGAAAACAGAGTTCAATAATTTAGCCTTCACAAACCATATCGTTAGCCATGCAAGCAAAACGGAGCATTATCAGACATGCTTGCCGAATAAAATGTATAGAAGAAAAATATTTGGGTTCATAATTGAGAATAGATAACTTAAACATTAAATTAGTAATACATGTTATAAATATCACGCTATAGATAGTTTTATCCTGCGTTGATTAAATAATCCATTAACGGACTAATCATTTAAAGAATAACAACGAATTTTAATTCAGTACAAGAAATGCAGAAACAATGAATATAGAAACCTACCTCCGACGCATTCAATACAACGGTGAGACAACCGTATCCCTTCAAACGTTAACTCAATTACAGAAGGCTCATTTACTCCATATTCCGTTCGAAAATCTGGATATCCACCAAAACGTTCCAATTCAACTCAACACTGAGCGCATCTACAACAAGGTTGTAAATCAACACCGCGGGGGGTTTTGTTATGAGCTGAATGGCTTATTTTATGAGCTCTTAAAAGCCTTAGACTTTGAAGTACGACGGATTTCCGCCCGCGTTTACCACGATGGTGAATTTGCTCCCGAGTATGACCACCTGGCGATTGTTGTCACGATTGACGGAAAAGAATACCTCACCGACATTGGATTTGGTGAATTTGCTTTTGCTCCTCTCCTACTGAACAGCAAAGAAATTCAGCATGACGCACGGGGCGACTTCCGGCTTGATCTATTCAGCGGACTAACCTACCGGGTTTTAAAACTGGATAATGAAGTATGGAAGGCAGTTTACGTTTTCGAGAATCGTCACAGAGCATTTGAGGAATTTGAAAAGATGTGCCACTATCATCAAACAGATTCTCGTTCTCATTTTACCCAAAACCGACTAATTACCCGTCCTACTGAAGAGGGTCGAATCACACTTACCAATGACGTACTAAAAATCTCCAGAAATGGTATCACCAAGGAAAGGTCATTGTCTGGTAATGAAGAATTTGGGCGGTTCTTATCTGAATACTTCAACATTCACCTGCAAAATTAAATGTCTCAAAACACTTCTTCATTCAATGCGAACTTTGGAGAAACAGAGAAGCATACTTTCGCTAAAATTCAATCTGCAATCCATCAATTGCTTAATACACCTCGCTCAATAAATACGAATTGCCGAATGAACGAAATACAACCTTTATTGTTTTCAGAAAGGAAAATGCTTAATCAATTCCTGAATTTCTGGTACGATTGAGTCGAATATTAAGTGAAGAAATTGGTTATAAAGGTGAAAAAAGAGGGGTATCGTGATATATATCTCTTTTATTAAGATTAAATCTTTATAATTTTCACGGCGAAAGAAAATACTAAGCAAGCTCATATGTCAACATTAGAAATCCCTTACGGGAAAGTTCTTAAAAATTTGTCCAAAGATGATATCCTGAATGACTACAAGCTGGCGCACATCAGTCGGCAGATCAGTCTTATCGGGCGCAAGGAGGTGTTAAGGGGTAACGCCGATTTCGGAATCTTTGGTGATGGAAAAGAGATCGCTCAGTTGGCCATGGCCCACTTTTTCAGAGAGGGTGACTGGCGTTCAGGCTATTATCGCGACCAGACTTTTATGCTGGCAACCGGGATGACCACTCCCGAAGAACTATTTGCACAATTGTATGGCGACACCGATCCGGTGGCTAATCCGGGCAATGCCGGCCGATCCATGGTCAATCATTTTGGCACACCCAATGTAACACCCGACGGCAAGTGGCTCAACCTGGTTGAACAGAAGAACACATCCTCCGACATTGCTCCCACTGCGGGCCAGATGCCTCGAATGGTAGGACTTGCCTACGCATCGAAACTTTACCGGAACAACAAAGATTTACACGAGTACACCCAGTTTTCCGATTTAGGTAACGAAGTGGTTTTTGGCACCATTGGCGATGCCAGCTCGGCCGAAGGTCATTTCTGGGAAACCGTCAATGCATCAGCGGTATTGCAGGTTCCACTGGCACTATCCGTGTGGGATGATGGGTATGGTATTTCCGTTCCCGGAAAATACCAGATTGCCAAAGCCAACATTTCAGAAGTACTAAGTGGCTTCGAAAAGAAGAAAGATTCTGAAAATGGCATCCTGATTTATCGGGCAAAAGGATGGGATTATGCGCGTCTGTTGGAAATGTACGGCGAAGGAATTGCCCGTTGCCGGGAAAAGCATATCCCGGTTCTTTTTCATGTCAATGAGTTAACCCAGCCTATGGGGCACTCATCATCGGGTTCGCACGAGCGTTACAAGCCGAAAGAACGACTGGAATGGGAAGCCAAATTCGACGCTATTCTAAAAATGAAAGAATGGCTGTTGATAGAAGGCATCGCCACAGAGAAAGAGCTCAAAGCTCTGGAAAAAGAGGCAGAAGATATTGCAAGGAAGGCGAAAGACAAAGCCTGGAAAAATATTAAGACGCCCGTACAAAAGGAGCGTGACGAACTGGTTCGTATTGTGGAAGGGCGCTCCTGCAGTTGTGTGGATACCCGAAGCGATGAAGTAGATGCCATTGCTGCTTCACTAAAGAAAATCAAGTATCCCATTCGAAAGGATACCGTCAGTTCGGCCCGAAGAATTATGCGGAATGTTTGCCGCACCTGTCCGGCCAAACGAAGCCTTCAATATCAACTCTCGGTGTGGTTGAAGGAACAGGGTGTTAAGAACCACGAACGCTACAGCAGTAAATTATACAGTGAAACGGAGTTTGCTGCGGTTAAAGCGACTGAAGTTCCACCGGTTTTTACAAAAAATTCTGAAACCATTCCCGGTCGCGAAGTATTGCTGCGTAACTTCGACAAGCTGTTTGCCAAATACCCGTTACTGGTCACTTTCGGTGAAGATACCGGAGCATTGGGCGATGTCAACAAAGGACTGGAAGGTATGCAAGCCAAGTATGGCGAACTTCGGGTGACCGATACCGGTATCCGTGAAACGACTATTCTTGGACAAGGAATTGGACTCGCATTGCGCGGAATGCGTCCTATTGTCGAAATTCAGTACTTCGACTACATCCTTTATGCGTTGCAAACGTTAAGCGACGACCTTGCCACATTACACTGGCGAACAGCCGGCAACCAAAAAGCACCGGTCATTATCCGTACACGCGGTCACCGGTTGATTGGTATCTGGCATTCCGGTTCACCGCTCAGCATGATCATCAATTCGATACGGGGAATTCATGTTTGCGTTCCCCGCAATATGACTCAGGCTGCTGGTATGTATAACACATTATTGGAATCGGATGATCCGGCCCTGGTAGTCGAGTCGTTGAATGGTTACCGTATCCGGGAGAAATGTCCGGAAAACCTGGGCGAGTTTAAAGTGCCACTCGGTATTCCCGAAATCATTCACGAAGGTACAGATGTAACGTTGGTGACTTATGGTTCCTGCGTTCGCATTGCCCAGGAAGCCGTTAAACAACTGGATAGTTTTGGGATCAGTGTGGAATTGATCGATATACAAACACTGCTGCCTTTCGATACCACCGGTATGATAGGCAAATCCTTGTCCAAAACGAACCGCATCATCTTCTTCGACGAGGATGTACCGGGAGGAACGACGGCCTACATGATGCAGCAGGTAATGGAAAAACAGCAAGGTTATTTCCAGCTCGACTCAGCACCGAAAACCATTACAGCTCAATCGCACCGTCCGGCCTATACAACCGATGGAGATTACTTCTCCAACCCGAATGCCGAAGATGTGTTCGATGCCGTTTATGAAATGATGAGTGAAACCGATCCGAAACAGTTTCCGCCCATTTATCCGGAATAAAGAGAAAGGTTTTTCTATAACGATACAAACCTGGCAGGTTTTTGGAGCCTGTCAGGTTAACTTTTTAGTAGCTAAGCATCAAAATCTGACATTTTGCTACTTTTCTGTCGCCCTGTCATCCAATATATTCGCCCTGCTCAATTTTTATGTTCCCTGCTCAATTATTCGTCTCCCTTCCGAACAATATGTCAGTCCTGTTCAACTTTTGGTAGTCCTGTTCGCTTTTTACCCATCCCTGTATCCTTTTGGGTGATCTTTGTAGCTATTTTTGCAGTCCTTGTAACTCAGAAAGCCTTCCTGCCCGACAGGAATGCTCCGAAAGGCAACCGGATAGAAGAAAAACGTAACAGGGACGCTGACTTCGATAAAAGGATTGCTTTCCGGGAAACCGGAAAATGAAAAAGCGCTACCGGAAGCATTGAAAGACACAAAAAAACAGGTTGAAACCATGAAGTTCCAACCTGTTTAAACCTGATGATTATTAATTCATCACTAACTGAATACCGAAGTCCTGTCAGACTTACTAAACCAATTCTTTATTTCATTACCGAAAAGCGGTAAATACATTCGTGTTGATACGTTTGCCCCGGTTTCAATACTGTTGTCGGGAACTGTGGTTTATTCGGAGAATCAGGATAGTGTTGAACCTCCAGGCAGAAAGCACTGCGATGTTCGTAGGGTTTTCCTGATTTTCCAATCTCCTGACCGTTCAGGAAGTTACCGGTATAAAACTGAATTCCGGGCTGGTCGGTCAAAACATCCATTTGGATACCTGAAACCGGAGAATAAACAGTGGCTGCCAATGCCACATCGTTGCTTTTGTTATTCAATACCCAGTTGTGGTCGTAACCTTTTCCGTACTTCAACTGCATATTATCGGCATTGATGCGTTCACCAATAGGCGTCGGTTGGCTGAAATCAAACGGTGTTCCGGCTACCGATTCAAGCACGCCTGTTGGAATCAAAGTCGAGTCAACCGGTGTAATACTGTCAGCATTCAACATCATTACATGGTCAAGAATCGTTTCGGAACCTTCTCCCGACAGGTTGAAATAAGAATGATTGGTCAGGTTCAGCACCGTTTCTTTATCAGTGGTTGCCTTGTAATCAATCTTCAATCCATTATCCGGAGTAAGTTCGTACGTTACAGTCACATCCAAATTGCCCGGATAACCTTCTTCCATATCGGGGGAATGATAAGTAAACTCAATTTTGGAATCGCTCAATTGTTTGGCATCCCAAACAACTGCAAAGTAACCTTTTGGTCCGCCGTGCAGACTATTCTTACCATCGTTGGCAACCAGTTTGTATTCTACGCTGTCAAGCATAAAATGCGCATCACCAATACGGTTCGCATACCGACCGATGGCTGCACCGAAATAAGTTTGCGGACGATTGATGTAATCATTCAGGTTATCGTAACCCAAAACGACATCCGTCGGTTTTCCACTTTTATCAGGAACACAAAGCGCTACGATACGGGCACCGTAATTAGTTACTTTCATTCCAATGCCATTCTGTCCGACAAGGGTATACAGATTCACCTGCTTGCCGTCAACGGTTTGGTTAAACTTCTCGTTACTGATTTTTTGAACAGTAGGAGTAAAAACCGATGGTTTGGATTGGCAACCGCTCATAAGAGCCACCAAAACCAATGAAAAGATTGCTAAACTCGTTTTCATCATGTTATATTTTATGAATGCAATTTAGAAAGGTGCTTATTTCAACTGAACCAGTACCACAGAGTGAGCAGGCAAGGTAATATTCAATTTACCATTCTTCGGTTTCTCTACCGAAAAATCGCTCAACGTCACTTCTTCTTTCTTTCCGAAATCATTGTAAGAATCCATCGTTTTACCATTCACAATCTCTCCGGAAGCATGGGAATACGTCACATTCGGAATATCGCATTCCAATGTTTCTGCTTTGTCAGGATTCAGGTTACAAAGGGTAATGCTCAATACACCATCTTTTACTGATGCAGATGAACTAATAGCCGGAATGCTGTCTCCATTATATGTGTAAGAAGCGCTCTTCAGGTTCATTGGAACGAGCCTTGCATCCTGATGCACACTGTACATTTTGTAAACGTAGTAGGTAGGAGTCAGTACCATCTGCTTGTCTTTGGTCAGGATAACTGACTGCAACACATTTATCATCTGGGCGATGTTAGCCATCTTCACGCGATCAGCGTGCTCGTTGAAAATATTCAGGTTGACGCCTGCTACCAGTGCATCACGCATGGAATTTTGCTGGTAAAGGAATCCAGGATTGGTTCCTGGTTCTACATTGAACCAGTCGCCCCATTCGTCAACAATTAAACCAACACGGTCCTGAGGATCATAGTGATCCATGATGGCCGAATGCCTACGAATCAGTTCGTCCATGTAAAGCGTTTTCTTCAGGGTTGTAAACCATTCGCTTTCATTGAAACCGGTAGCTGCGCCTTTATTACTCCAGTTATGAGGAATGGTATAGTAGTGAAGCGAAAGGCCCTGGATAAGGTTTGGGTGATGCATCGCTTTCTTCATTACCGTTTCCGTCCAGTTGTAATCGTCAACGTTCGGACCACTGGCAATTTTATACGGAGCACTCCACATGAAGGTCGAAAAGCGGTTAAACAGGTCAGCGTAGTAATCAGGAGTCATGTTACCGCCACATCCCCATGATTCATTTCCTACTCCCCAATACTTGACATTCCATGAGTCCTGCCGACCGTTTTCCTTACGGAGACGGGTCATGGGGCTATCGTTGTTCGAATTAACGTACTCCACCCACTGAGAGGCTTCCTGAACGGTTCCCGAACCGACATTCACGCTGATATACGGCTCGGCTCCTACCAGCTCGCAGAAATCAAGGAATTCATTTGTACCAAAGCTATTATCCTCGGTTACCCCGCCCCAGTTCACATTCACAATGGAAGGACGTTTATCTTTGGGTCCGATACCATCTTTCCAGTGGTATGTGTCGGCAAAACAACCGCCCGGCCAGCGAATAACCGCTACTTTCATTGCCTTCAACGCATTCACCACATCTGTACGGTAACCGTCGATATTCGGAATATCCGATTTCTCGCCAACATAAATTCCACCATAAATACCGTGACCAAGATGCTCAGCAAATTGGCCGTAAATCTCTTTATTGATTTTTGTTTTCGCTTCATCAGGATATACCGTTAGCCGGTTTTCCTGTGCCATGAGTTTTACTGAAAACAACAAAAGCAGGGCAACTACCCCAAATTTTAAATGCTTCATGGTTGGATGTTTAATTCGTTTTTAGTTTTAACTAATTGGATTGCGTTCGATTTTGTCAGGTTGAATCAGTATCGGATAGCGTAGTCCGGCACGGGAAACTCCCGTTACCGGACCTGCTTATCACAAAACGGTTTCTATATGCGAAAGATTAAAACTTTCCTAATTCGATATACTTTTTGTAAATCTTGTCATACTGAGCTGC
>ENA-ORXD01000515-ORXD01000515.1-sediment-metagenome-genome-assembly--contig:-NODE-515-length-47729-cov-8.123122_pt1 | contig 47729 bp, 32 predicted proteins | sample MGYA00237862_ERZ511471 | MGnify/ENA metagenome assembly ERZ511471
TTCAACATTAACATCGACCAGATGAAGGACTCTTTTTATGTCCCATAAATTTGTGCGAAAAATATCATACGTTATCATTTCGGCAAACACGATCGATCTTGGTCCAAAAGACCGGTCTTGGATAAGATAAGATATATGAATGCCAACGGACTCAAAAGGAAATTCGATACCGATGCCTATGTAGCTAAGATGGAAAAGATGGCAAATCACTAGTGTGCTTACCTGATTTTGACACAGGGGTGAGCAAGCCGGACAAGAGAAGGCAATATTGTATGGTGGTGATTGATATGACACGCATCGATGGAAAAACGATAAATATTAAACACAGCTTGATAGTGTATCTGGCAGCATTTTTATTACTGGCGTTAGTTGGATGGGCCTATGGCGATGAGGGATTTGCCGGGGCGTTCAATCACCAATTGGGGCGATTGCAACCTCAGGTACAATTTGAGAGTAACATAATTTGTGATGAATCGGTAGCGGCACAAAAGACGGATCTGGGCTTTGCCCAGTATGATTTAAATATGGAGTTACCATTACGGCAGGATGAAAGCTTCGAGTCGGCATTCTTCAGCGGCATTCAGGCAATGGATATCTCAACGCGGGCACGTATGGATGATGCAGGCGTGCCCTTGCCTGATCATCTATGGGATATAAAGTTGGGTGGGCGTCTCAGGTGGCGATTGGAAAATGATTGGATCTCGGGTGTTAGTTTATCTGTTAGTTCTCCGAGCGACAAGCCGTTTGAAAGTTGGGATGAAATAGCCATCAACGCGACGGGAACTTTGCAGATACCCGCAGGTTATAGGAGCCATCACATTTTAATGTTGAACTTTGCCACAAATCGCGAGTTTCTCGAAGGTATTCCCCTGCCCGGCTACGCATACCAGTGGAGCAGCCACCGCGATGTGCAATTGCTGTTGGGATTGCCTTTCAGTTGGGGGCAATGGAAGGTTACGGAAAAGCTTACAGTTCTTTCAGCTTATTTGATACCTCGTACGGTGCATGCCAAAATCAGCTATGAGTTGGTGGATGGATTGGCACTCTATGGAGGTTTTGACTGGCAAAATCAGCGCTGGTTTAGAACCGACCGAGATGATAACGACGATCGACTGTTCTATTATGAGAAAAAAGCTGCCTTGGGCCTGCGATGGGAAATAATCAAAAACTGGACTATCGATCTGCAGGGGGGATATGGATTCGACAGATTCTTTTTTGAGGGTGAGGAATATGATGACCGCGGAGATAATCATATCTCACTGAGCGATGGGCTTTTCATAGGGGTACAGACCGGCTTGCGTTTCTAACAACAAGTGCTGGACTGTAACCGGTATACCCATGGGCTACCTCAGAATCATTTTGGTGTTTTTGTCAAATCGAAATTTTTCTTATTATTGGATTACGCCAAATAGGACTAAGTTCCAACCAAGAATAATGAATCATATTCGATTTTAATCTGGTAATCGTGATATTAGGTTAAGGTGGCGCTTTATGCAGATTGGTTTGTTTGATTGTAGCACTGTTCTGAATTTTGGGAAGTATTATATCAAATCGCCATGATAAAGGGAATTTAAAACGTTGACATATTCAGCTCCACGGACCAGCGCATACCTGATATAAACCAGGATACTTTATTTTTGACCTATAGTCGCCACCTTATTACCCTAATTGATTACTTCCCGACCATTTTGACCTAGCCAGACATGAAGCCGGCTGCTAAGCGAAGGCTGATGCAGTAAACTACTCCTCTTGCGTATTTTGGCTATTCAATTTTCCTTACTCTTGCCGATGTTTCGGATCATTGAGCGCGTCAGAACATACCACCTTTCCTTTGACGCTATTCATGATGGTCGGCGCTGAAATTGGTGAAGATGACGGCGTTATTGTATTTGACCCGTCGGGGCATAAAAAATGCGGCCGCGATTCGGTGGGTGTGCAGCGTCAATGGCTGGGTCGGCTGTGTCCGAAAAAGGGATCTTCCGAAAAAGGGGTCTGACCCTTAATTTCCTGGAGTCGCATAAAAATTCCTGTACAGTTTCTCTACCCACGCCGCCCAAATAAAAAAGCAGGCATATGTAACATATTGCGCCTGCTTATCTTACGTCAATAGCGGGGCGGTTGTACCAGTTGACTTTGAGGTAATCGAGGCGTTTAAGGTCGTATTGCAGGCGGGCTTGGAAGCTTTGCCAGTTTCGCGATGTATTGGGTGACCAAGTGACCTCGGCAAGGGCGATAAGGCGGGGAAAAATCTGTTGGTCAACCGTAGCGGTGGTGCGGGCGATGTGGGTCCACATGTTGGCCTGAGCGCCCAGAACAAAGCGGTGGTATGAAGGCTCCAACTGACTGGGAATAGGCTCGAAGAGGTAAACATTTTCGAGGGTGTACTTATTGTTAGAGTAGTCGAAATAGCAGTGGGAGGTGGGGGACATGACTGTGTAGTGACCCTGACGGGCGGTGGTGATGCCGCCGTTGGCGCCGCGCCAACTCATGACGGCGGCACGGTCGGGCAGGCGGCCTTCGAGGATTTCGTCCCACCCGATGAGCGTGCGGCCTTTGCCGGACAAGATCGTCTCGATCCGCCTGACGAAGTAGGCTTGCAGCTCGTGGGCATCGGACAGGTTTTCCTGGCGCATACGCTGCTGGCACTTGGGGCAGGCAAGCCAGCGATCTTTGGGGCACTCATCGCCCCCGATGTGGATATACTTGCTGGGGAAAATGTCGATGACTTCGGTGAGCACATTTTCCAGCAAGGTAAAAACGGCGTCATTGCCGGCGCAATAGACGTCTTTGGTGACGGCGGGTCCCTCAGAGTAAGGGTAGATTTCGTGACGTTCGCCGGTGCAGGACAGTTCCGGGTAGGCGGCAAACACCGCGGTGCAGTGGCCGGGCATTTCGATTTCGGGCACGATGGTGACGTGGCGCAGGGCAGCGTAGCGAACGATTTGGCGCATTTCGTCCTGGCTGTAGAAGCCTTGTCGCTCGGGTGGTTCGTTGTACTTGTCGGCGAAGCGGGAGCATAGTTGTGTGAGTTTTGGGTAGCGTTTGATTTCGAGCCGCCAGCCTTGGTCGTCGGTGAGGTGGAGGTGGAGAACGTTCATTTTATACTGGGCCAGCAGGTCGATGTAACGCAGGAGAAATTCCTTCGGCCAGAACGTTCGGCTGCAGTCTAGCATCAAGCCGCGCCAGGCAAAACGAGGTGCGTCGCTGATCGTTACGCACGGAATCGCCCAGCTGGTGTGCGCTACCGTTTGCGGCGAGTATATCTGGGCGGGCAGCAGTTGTCTGAGCGTCTGGACGCCGTAAAACAGGCCGGCTGGCTCGTTGGCGGCGATGCGTACGGCATTCGGGCTGACCTGCAGGCGGTAGCCCTCGGGGCCGGGCGGTTTATCCTGCCTGTCGAGTTCGAGCACGATGGCAGCAGGGCGGGGGGGCGCACTCCGCACGATGGGAAGATCGTAGCCGGTGGCAGGTCGGAGCATCTCTCGCAGCAGTTGTGCGGTGGGTTCAGCGGGGTCCTCAGCTTGAATAACCGTCTCATCGGTCAGTTGGAAACTGCCTGGTTCTGCGGTCAGTTCCTTTGGGACTGGGATAATGTTGCAGTGCGCAGGCTCAGGCTCAGCCACTGCACAAACGGATAGCAGAAGGCAGCAGAGGGTAATCAACAGGTTTCGCCTATACGAGTGCATGTTCATATTCCTCCTGGCATTGGTTCAGCCGGGAGACCGGCCACTGGGCACACCAGTAACTAATCAGTACGTGAACGGAAATAAACAGCCGATGTTTTTGCGGCGCTGACCATGGCTCGGACGTTTTCAATGGGGGTAGCCTGGGTCAGGGTGCATCCGGAGCTGAGGACAAAGCGTGTTCGCGACTGCTCGCGCACTTGGCGGAGCACATCGGCGGCCGCATGGAGGACTTGGTCGACATCGGCCTGTTCAAGGGTGGCGACCGGGTCGAGATTGCCCCATAAAGCGACGTTTTTCGGCACCGTGTTTAGGGCCTTTTGCAGGTCTGTTTTGTGGTCGATTTCCAGCACGTCGCAGCCGGTGCCGGCCATGTCCGCGAGGATATCATCTACCTGCCCGCATATATGCAAAGAAAGAAGAGTATTGCCCCTACGCCTTATCTCCTCGAATACGGTCTTTTCCGCCGGCAGCGCAAAACGCCTGTACAGGGTCGGGCCGATCAGCCCGGCCGGAGAGTCACCGGTGCTGAGCATATCGGCGCCGCCGTCGGCGAGATACAGGCCGTAGGCGACGGCATAGTCGATGCAGCGCTGCAGCAAGGCCTGGACGAACGGCGCATCATCTACCAGCTTTACCATCAATTCGTTAATGCCCATCAGGGCGCAAGCCAACGAAAACGGCGACTGGTCAAAACAACCCACCACAAATACCCCGTCGCCCAGGCGCTGCTTTACTGTGGTCAGAGCCTGGCGGATAAGGGGCATACGTCCTTGCGCATCCGGCTGGGGCTCCGGAATCCTCTCGATATCGCACGCCGTCCGCACGAGGGGCTCGCCTATGCCCCCCAGGGGCGAGTGTTCATCGACAAAGCCGACGCGGGATCCCATCGCTTCTGCGGTGACCCAGGTGTCGGCCGATACCCAGATGGCATCCGGCTGGCACAACTCATAGTAGCGGGTGATGCAGTCCGCCATCACCTGGGCGCTGAGGGTGTACTGACGCAGGGATACGCCCGACAGAGCGGCGGTGTAGTGCACTGCGAGCGGCCCAGACGAGAACCGCGGCACCGTTTCGCCCATAATCGTTTTGAGCACCAGTTCCTTTGAAGTCATAGCCTCTCCGAACATTTCCTGTCACGCACTTTTACTTTTTGGGGGAAAATATTATAGACTGAACCCCTCCCCATTGGACAGATAAAAATATCGGGGTTTTTTAAGTAATCGGGGGAGACTATACTAATTTCCTGGCAGAAATAAGCGTAGTGGCCGGCGCTCCTGCTGCCGCCTGCCGCAACGGACGCAGGCACGGCGGGCGGGTGCTGTTCTGGCAATACTGGCTGGAGTCGATAATTCCTTAAGTTATCTCAATAAGAGAGTACGATTGTACCTCCTGAAAAAAACGGGCAAAAAATAAGCCTTCACGAATTAAACCTGGCGTTTTATCGTTTTAAAACTGGCTTTCGCCGTTAAAAACGAGAATTTCATGCATAAAAACAGACTTTTGCGCCAAAAAATGACACTTTTAACACAGATTTACCCCGAATTTTCACCATTTCGTCGCTTAAATGCGCAATTAATGCCAGAAATTCGCAGTTTTTCGCCGGGTCTGTAAACCGCCAAAAAAAGAGATAACATCTTGCCCGGCAATAAGTTATATCCAATTTCCCCCAGCGGGGCAAAGTACGCGTATTGCCCCATATCCGTAAAACTTGCGACCGCAAGTTGTGTAATTACAAACACTTAATGGCCAGATGATTTTTTCAAGCTGCCGGGGGGATTGCGAAACTTCGCCGGTGGTACTTTCTTGCGTTTTTGAAAAGAGCGATAGAAGGTTGACAGGTCCTCAAATCCCACCTCGAAGGCGATCGCGGTAATCGGCATGGTAGTTGACTTAAGCAGCTTCACCGCCTTTTGCACGCGGATGTCCTGTACATATTCTACGAAGCTCATGCCGGTAAGCTTACGGACTATCGAACTGAATCGTCTTTGGCTGAGGCTGGCTGATTTCGCCGCTTCTGCCAGTGATTGCGGTTTATAATAAGAGCCGGCCAGATAGCTTAAGACATCCCTTACGCGAGCCGAACTGGTTTTGCCCAGCAGATTGGTTGCTTTGGGATTTTGTCGGGTAATATGCCGGATTATTCTCAGCAGCATGGCGGAAAATAGTATCTTTAAAGCGGATTTATAAAAAGGATACTTATGGTTTTGTTCGAAGAGCATTTCTCGGAGCCAGCGTCGAAAGTCACGGGCGACATAAGGACTAAACTCGACGGTTTGTATCTCCCGGGTGATTTTGGTCCATAACGGCATATACTCCAGACAGACGCTTTCGTGGAAATAAATGACGAACACGGTCATGGGATGGCCCGGCTCATCGATGAGCTGATGCGGCATACGCGCGGGGACGAGCGCGAGAGTGTCCGCCTTCAGGGGAAAAGCGGTGTTTTTCAGGTGACAGATACCTTTGCCGGATATGGTGTACACCAGGCTGGGTATCTTGTGGGCGTGAAATTTAGTCTTAAAGTTTTTTTGATGTTGATGGTTTTTTATTAAGATTCCGGATTTGGGCAGCATGGCTAATTTCCCTTGTCTGTGGAAACAGCATAGCGGCGATTGCCGAAAATGCAAAGTTAAAAATTACCGAAAACGCAAAGACGCCAGGCCTATAATTTGCGATAATTGAATAATGGGGGTGAAGGGCAGGGGTATGCAGGATTATGATTTGATAAGCAGGGCGGGGATTGAGAGGAAGGCACGTGAACTGGGTATTACGCTGCCCTGGTCGGAGAATATCTCGATACTGGCCCAGCCGGTGCAGGCGGGGGCGCTGGTTATCCCCAATTCGCTGGCGGTGCATCCGATGGAAGGTGCCGACGGCGATGATAAGGGCCAGCCAGGCGAGCTGACCTGTCGGCGGTATGAGCGGTTCGGCGGCGGGGGGGCGGGCCTGTTATGGGCGGAGGCAATCGCGGTCGTACCTGAGGGCAGAGCGAATCCGCGCCAGCTTTGGCTGCATGAAGGAAGTATGTCGGCCTTTGCGGCGATGCTCCACAAATCCAGAAGCTCGGCAGCTAATAGTATGGGAGCTGATTATAAACCAATTATCGTGGCGCAACTGACCCATTCCGGCCGATATTCCAAGCCCGGTAAGCAGCCCCAGCCGATAATTCCACAACGCGACCCATACCGAGATATGCTCCGGCCGGAATATCCGCCGACGCGGCATGATAAAACCAATATTCCGGAGGATTGGCCGCTGGTAACCGATGCATATCTTGACGATCTTATCGCCGCGTATGTCAAGGCGGCTCGCCGGGCGTTTGCGGTGGGTTTTGACGCGGTAGATATCAAATCCTGTCATGGTTACTTGATTAATGAGCTGTTTGCCTGTCATAACCGCCCGGGAAAATATGGCGGAACGTTTGATAATCGCACCCGACTGCTGCTGAATATTGTTGATGCCATCCGCAATGAAATTGGTGAAGGCGCGGCGATAACCATGCGTTTGGGGATTTATGACGCTATACCATATCCGTATGGCTGGGGGGTTGATAAAAATGATTATCTAAAACCTGATTTAAGCGAGCCTAAAAAACTGATCGGCCTGCTGGCGGAGCGTGGTATCAAAATGCTGAATGTTACGTTCGCCAATCCTTATTACAATCCGCATTACGGCAGGCCCTTTAATGAGCCGATTGTCGGCGGATATCCGTCGCCGGAGCATCCCCTGGAAGGCGTGGCGCGGATGTTGAATCTGACGGCCCAGGTGCAGCGTGCCTTTCCGGAGATGGCCATGGTGGGGACGGGCTATAGCTGGCTGCGAAACTTTATGGCCAATGTCGGGGCGGCAATGAAGCTGCAGGGCGATAGCGCCCTTATCGGCGGCGGCAGGGGGGCTTTCGCCTACCCGGATTTCGCCAAAGATATTCTTACTAAGGGCAGGCTGGACCCTAATAAGGTATGTATCGCCTGCAGCGGCTGTACGCAGATAATGCGGGATGACGGGATGACCGGCTGCGTGGTACGTGATAATGAAGTGTATGGGCCGATTTATCAACACGGCCGATTAAGCAATCGTGATAATCTCCTGCGGCTGGCCCAGCTTTGCCGCAAATGTGAGCAGCCCAATTGCCGGTGCGCCTGTCCGGCGGGGGTGAATATCCCGAAATTTATTAATCTGTTCCTTGACGGTAAAGATAAAGAGGCGTATGAATCGATTCGGGAGAGCAATGTATTTGCCGAGATATGCGGGTGGCTTTGTCCGGTGGAAACCCTGTGTGAGGGAAGCTGTCTGCAGCGGTTTATCGGCGACGGAGCTTTGCCCATCGCGGCGATTCAGCGGTATCTTGCCAAGCGGGCCAATGAGAACGGATGGTCGAAACTGCGAATCCCCACCCAAGCCAGTGGTAAAAGAATAGCTGTGCTGGGTACCGGCCCGGCCGGGCTGTCGTGTACGGTTCGATTGCTTGAGGCCGGCCATATTGTCGTACTTTATAATAAACAAAGCACTTTGGGCGGAATGATTTATTCGGTCATACCAGCGCAACGAGTGGGTTCCGCTCTTAAACGGGAAATAGATGCCGTATTTAACAGTATTCCCTTTGGGCGTCTCATCATGCATTCGGGTGTGAGTGTGAGTAAAATGCTGACTATCGATGATATCATGGCCCAGGGTTATGATGCGTGTTTTATTGGTCTGGGACTTTCACAGGCGGTCACAGGTTCGGATAAACAAATCCAGGGTATCTGGGATGCGCTGAGATTCCTTGAAGCAGCCAAACACCAGGACCTCCAACTGAACGGCAAACGTGTGGTGGTTGTGGGCGGCGGCAATACGGCGCTGGATGCGGCGGTTACGGCAAAAAAGCTGGGGGCACGGGATGTGTATGTAATGTATCGTCGTTCTTTTGAGGAAATGCCGGCCTGGCCCGGCGAACGAGAACGAGCCATGCAGTTGGGGATTCACTTTCTTATCCTTACCCAGCAACTGGAATATGGCATAGGCAAAGACGGCGTGGCGGCCGCTGTCAAAGCCTGTCCGACTAAACTGGGCGAGCCGGATGCCTCCGGCCGCAGAAGGCCGATTGCCATGAAAGATAGTGCCTATACCCTGGATATGGATATCGTTGTCGAAGCTATCGGCCAGCAAACGCCGGAGGAGTTGAAAGATGCGCTGCCCGGCATTAAATTTGACCAGGGATTGATTGCGGTGGACGAAAACTACCGGACGTCTCGGCTCAATATATTTGCGGGCGGAGATATTGTACACGGCGCGGCAACCGTAGTCGCCGCCGTTGCGGATGGAATGCGGGCAGCCCAAGCAATCAACGAATATCTGAATGGATGAATATAGATCTATCAAGCAAGAAAAATTTATAAATCGTGTTTAGTGCAGGAGGTGTAAATGCTGGATAAACAAGTTGCTCTGGTAACGGGCGCCAGCCGAGGCATCGGCCGAGCCATCGCTATGGAACTGGCATTGTTAAACTATAACCTTGTAGTGAATTATTTTGATTTCGATACCGAAGGTAAAGCAGATGCTTCCGCGGCGGAAAAGACGCAAAAAGATATTGAAGCACTGGGCGCAAAATGTGTCATAGCACGGGGAGATGTCGGGCTTTCCGAAGACAGGACGCAACTTATGGAAGTCACAAAAGCGTCATTTGGCCGCTGTGATATGCTGGTCAATAATGCCGGAGTGGCGCCGCTGAAACGCGTCGATTTGCTGGAAGCGACGGAAGAAAGCTTCGACAGGGTTCTGGGCATTAATCTCAAGGGACCATATTTCCTCACGCAATTAGTGGCTAAATGGATGATAGCGCAGAAACAACAGTATCCCGACCGAAGTTACCGGATTGTAAATACCGGCTCCATGTCCGCCTATACCAGCTCACCGGCCCGCGGCGAATACTGTATATCAAAAGCGGGTATCGGTATGATGACCATGCTTTACGCGGACCGGCTGGCGGAGTACGGCATCGGCGTTTTTGAGGTTCGCCCGGGTATTATCCAGACGGATATGACGGCAGTGGTAAAAGATAAATATGATAAACTTATCGCCGAAGGTATTACCCCCATTAAACGCTGGGGCCAGCCGGAGGATGTCGCAAAAGCGGTCAGGGCGATTGCCGAAGGACGGTTGGATTTTTCAACTGGTCAGGTGCTGAATGTGGATGGCGGCTTCCACCTGAGAAGACTATAAAGTACTTTCGTACATTTTTCTGGCGCAACATTAGCTCTGAAAAAGTGTGAAAAGTAGGAAAGTAAGAAGGTGAGAAGGTGGGAAAGTGGGAAGGTGGGAAGGTGGGAAAGTGAGAAGGTGGGAAGGTGGGAAAGTGGGAAGGTGGGAAAGTGGGAAGGTGGGAAAGTGAGAAGGTGAGAAGGTGAGAAAGTGAGAAGGTGAGAAAGTGGGAAGGTGGGAAAGTGGGAAGGTGGGAAGGTGGGAAGGTGAGAAGGTGGGAAGGTGAGAAGGTGGGAAGGTGAGAAGGTGAGAAAGTGAGAAGGTGGGAAGGTAAGAAGGTAAGAAGGTAAGAAACTGCGAAAGTCAGCATTATTGATAATTAAATCTTGCTGATAGAGAGACAAACTTAATGGAAAAAATAAAGATCCAAAAACAGACAGTTCTGGTGCATAAATATCATACGGTAATTGTCGGGGCGGGGGCGGCGGGCATGAATGCCGCGGTGCATTTGTATGAATTTTTCACCGCTAAAGGGGTAAAAAATGCCCAGGACCGTATTGCGGTAATTACCCGGGGCTTGCCTCTGGGGGCGTCGCGGATGAGCGGGTCCGACAAACAGACATATTATAAAATGGGGACCAGTCCGGAAGTAGCGGACAGCGCGGAAGAGTTTGCCCAAAGCCTTACCGCCGCCGGCTGCTGTCATGGCGATTTAGCGCTGGCAGAAGCTATCGGGTCGCTGCGGGAATTTTATCATCTGGTACAGGCGGGTGTTCCGTTTCCACACGACTCGATGGGAACGTATATTGGTTATAAAACTGACCACGACCCCTATGAACGCGCGACATCCGCCGGACCCAAAACCAGTAAATTTATGAGTGAGTGTCTGCAAAAACAGGTCCAGCGGTACGGCATCAGCATTTTCGATAATCAGGAAGCGGCCCATTTTCTTACCTCGGGCCGCGGCGACAACAAACGCATCGTTGGGGTAGTAACTATTGATAAAAAGCAGATGAGTGACAAGCAATTCGGCCTGAAGGTGTTTTTGGCGGAAAATCTGATATTGGCGGCGGGTGGGCCGGGCGAACTGTATAAAACCAGCGTGTATCCCCCGGGCCAGACCGGTTTGCATGGGCTGGCCTTTAAGGCAGGAGTGGCGGCGGAGAACTTAACCGAATCCCAGTTCGGCCTGGCCAGTATAAAATTCCGCTGGAATGTTTCGGGCACCTATATGCAGGTGGTACCCCGCATTTTCAGTACCGATGCCGACGGCAATGATGAACGGGAGTTTCTGGCTGATTATTTTCCCAGCATGAGCAAAATGGCAACCAACATATTTCTCAAGGGATATCAATGGCCGTTCGACCCGCAGCGAATTGAGAATTATCAGTCGTCGCTGATTGATGTTCTGGTATTCCATGAAACGCAGCAGGGGCGGCGAGTTTTTCTGGATTTTCGAAAAAATCCGATGGGCGCCCAAGCCATGAAGAAATTCGAGCTTGGCGATCTGGAAGCAGAAGCCCTTGTCTATCTTCAAAGAACAGGCGCTATGCAAAAAACACCGATAGAGCGTCTGGCTCACATGAATCAGCCGGCGATCGATATTTACCAGGAGCATGGTATTGATTTAGGGGGTGAGCCGCTGGAAATCGCCGTTTGTGCCCAGCATAATAACGGCGGCTTTGCCGTTAATCGATGGTGGGAATCGAATATCAAGCATACCTTTGTGGTGGGCGAGATGGCGGGAACGCACGGCGTAAAACGGCCGGGCGGCTCGGCATTGAATGCCGGCCAGACGGGCAGTCTCCGGGCGGCGCAATATATTGCTAATGTATATGGGCCGGCAACGCCCGCGAAAAATAGGGTCACAAAGAACATTAAAGAACAAATCAGCTGTCTTATCGAACAATTTGCCTCATGCAAAAAATCTAACGGCCTTAGCCCCAAAGAGGTTATCCGAGATATTCAAAGCCGCATGACAAAATCAGCGGGACACATTCGCCGTATCGATGATGCTCACGCCGCTCTCACGGCGGCAATTGAGCTAAACCATAGCATTCGACGAAAAGGCTGGAAAATATCGCGCCCGAAAGATATTATAGCCGCGGTCCAGGCAGAACATCTTAGTTTGGCAAGCGTGGCCTATATCAAAGCAGTTGTAACCTTGCTGGAACAAGATGGCGGTTCGCGCGGTTCGCATCTGGTTTTATCAGAGGATGGTATAGCCGTTCATCCGTCGGTGGTTAATGAAGATGGCACGGTTTTTCGGTTTAAGCCGGAAAATCCGAAATTGCGCACGACGATATTGCAACTGGTGTATAATCCGAAGAATCCGGAATTTTTTGATACGGTTGAAATAGCGGTCCGACCCATTCCCAAAGACCGGAAGGCGTTTGAGCCTGCCTGGCTCGAGTATCGCGAGGGAAAAATTTACTATTAGGAAGCAAAAATCATGGCTCGTTATCAACGTCTTGATGTTTTGTGCATGATGAAGAATATCGGAGTGATACCGGTATTTTATCATGCGGATTTCGAAACCGCCAAAAATGTGGTTTGCGCCTGTGCCGAGGGCGGCGCCCGAGTGGTGGAATTTACCAACCGCGGCGACCGGGCGATCAAGGTGTTTACCCAACTGGAGGAATTTTGCGCCAAAAACAAACCCGAAGCTGTCCTCGGGGTGGGTACTATTGTTGATGCCCCGACGGCGGCAATGTATATAGCGGCAGGGGCAAACTTTGTCGTAGGCCCGGTGCTGGATGAGGAAGTGGCGAAATTATGCAATGGTCGTAAAATCCCCTACAGCCCCGGCTGCGGCAGCGCCACCGAAATCCACCAGGCTGAGATACTGGGCGTGGAGATATGTAAGGTATTTCCCGGCCAGGAGGTCGGCGGCCCCAGCTTTGTAAAAATGCTCAAAGGCCCGATGCCGTGGACGGATATCATGCCCACCGGCGGTGTTGCTCCGACAAAAGAAAGCCTCTCGGCATGGTTCGAAGCCGGGGTTGCGTGCGTGGGTATGGGGTCAAATCTTATCACCAAAGAACTACTGGCGGCAAAAGATTACGCCGGTATAACAACCAAGGTAAAACAAACCCTGGAATTGGTAACTTTTATCAGGAAGAGCAAATAACATGGCGGTATTGAACGTAAAACCATCAGCACAGTGTAAGTACGACATTTTATCGCTGGGCGAGGTAATGATTCGCCTTGACCCCGGCGATAGTCGTATCCACACGACGCGTACCTTTCGGGTATGGGAAGGCGGGGGGGAATATAATGTGGCCCGGGGTCTAGTAAGATGTTTCGGCAAGCGTGCGGCGGTAGTAACGGCGATAGCGGATAACCCGGTCGGCAGACTGCTCGAAGACCTTATCCTTCAGGGCGGTGTCGGCATGGAATACGTCAAATGGGTTCCGTTTGACGGTATCGGCAGAGACGTCCGGGTCGGCCTGAACTTCACGGAGAAGGGTTTTGGTGTGCGTGGTGCGGTCGGCTGCTCGGATAGAGCCAATTCGGCCGCGAGCCAGCTCCAAAAAGGTGATATTGACTGGGAACGGATATTCGACAAAGATGGGGTACAGTGGTTTCATACCGGCGGTATTTATGCAGCTCTTTCGCAGACAACACCGGAGGTGATTATGGAGGCGGTAACAGTTGCCAAAAAATACGGCACAATAGTCTCGTATGACCTTAATTTTCGGTCTTCGCTGTGGCAATCAGTCGGCGGCGCTGCTCGGGCGATGGAAGTAAATCGGGCCATTGCTTGCCAGGTAGATGTGATGATAGGCAATGAGGAAGATTTTACGGCGGCACTCGGTTTTAAAGTTGAAGGACTTAATGAGCATTGCTCCAATCTGGATGTGAGCAACTTTGAAAGGATGATACTAAAGGCGGTACAAGCGTTCCCGAATTTCAAGGTAGTGGCGACAACCTTGCGTAATGCGAAGACCGCAACCGTCAACGATTGGGGGGCGATATGTTACGCCGACGGCCAGTTCCATGAAGCGCTAATGCGAGAAAATCTGGAGGTATATGATCGTGTGGGCGGCGGTGACTCTTTCGCCTCGGGTCTTATTTACGGTTTGATGGAAGGCAAGAGTCCGCTTGAAGCGGTGAATTACGGTGCGGCTCATGGCGCACTGGCGATGACCACGCCCGGTGATACGACGATGGCAACCCTTAAGGAAGTCGAAAAACTGATGCAAGGCGGCGGGGCTCGTGTTGATAGATAATGCGGCATATCGGCAAGGTATGGCCCAGGAAAAGTTGCAATAGTATCACATTTTTCATACCAATGCTCCGTTTTGTAATTGGGTAAAGAGTTCCCGGGCGGCGGGGAAGGGCTGCAAGGCGCGGGATAAAATACCCAGGGTATAAGCAATGGTCACGCCGTAGTTGGTAATTGGAACCTGTGCCTGGCGGCAGCGAATAATCCGCGACAGAATCGCACGACGATTCCACATACAGCCGCCGCAGTGAATCAGTAGTTGATAGTCCGCTAGATTATCGGGGAAGTCATGCCCCTGGTAAGTAGTGAATTCCAGGCTTCCCCCGACGAATTGCCTGAGCCAGCGGGGGATTTTTACCCGCCCGATATCTTCGCAAATGGGCTGATGGGTACAGGCTTCACAGACCAGGACACGGTCGCCTGGCTTCAGTTTTTCGATGGCCATGGCCCCCCGAACAAACTCATTTAAATCACCTTTGTTTCGGGCGAAAATAATGGAAAATGAAGTCAGGGGAATTTCCGGGGGGGTGTCGCCGGCAACTTTGAGAAAAGCCTGGCTGTCGGTGACCACCAGGGCCGGCGGACGATTCAAACGATTAAGGGCATCCCGCAGTTCCCGCTCCTTGACTACCAAACAATAGGCGTCGTTATCGAGAATATCACGTATGGATTGCACTTGCGGGAGTATCAATCTACCCCTGGGCGCTTCCATGTCGATAGGTACCACAAATACCACTAACTCACCGGCTGGCACCAAATCGCCCAGGAGGGGAGGGGCATTAATGAATTCATCCGGGGCCGAGCGAATCAAGGCCTGACGTAAATCAGCAATACCCTCATTGCGGCTGGCGATGGTATTGACGCAGGCAATCTTTTGTTCCCGCAGCGAACGAAGTATTTTTTCGTCGGGCTTAGCCAAGTCGAATTTATTGAAAACCACGATGGTGGGAATATCTCGTTGCGTCAGTTCTTCGAGGATTTTCTGCTCGAAAAAATCCCATTCTCCCTGGGCGGCAATAACCAAAGCCACATCCGTCCGGTCGATAATCTGTCGAGTTTTATTGACGCGTTGTTCTCCCAAGGCCCCGATGTCATCGATTCCGGCAGTATCGATAAACAATACCGGACCAATAGGAAGAAGCTCCATGGGTTTTTCCACGGGATCGGTAGTGGTTCCAGCGACCGCGGAAACAATCGATACCGACTGGCGGGTTATGGCATTGAGTAAAGAGCTCTTGCCAACATTGCGCCGGCCGAAAAGCCCTATATGTAATCTGAATCCCTTGGGAGTCTGCTTCATTTATTTTGGTTTACCGCTTTTTTCCCCGGGATACCCAGCCGAGTGATCCTGTCGGGACTGATTAGTAGATTAAAAGACTCTTCATTCATCAGGCCGCGCTGCAGTACAATCTCGCGAATACTCTTTCCTTCGCTATGAGCGGTCCGGGCTATGTCCTGGGCAGTTTCATAGCCGATTTCCTCCACCAGGGCAGTAACCACGGCTGTTCCGGATTCTACCTGCGCGCGACACCGATCGCGGTTGGGAGTAATTCCGCAGACACAGAAAGTGTGCAATATCGCGCTGGCGTTAATTAATAAATTCAAACTGTTCAAAAGGGCGTCTGCAACCAGGGGTAAAAAGGGATTCAATTCAAGATTACCCAGGGTAACCGCCTGAGTGAGAGCCTGATCGTAAGCTATCACCATAATCGCCGCCTGGGATACCGCCTCGGGGATAACGGGGTTGACTTTTCCGGGCATGATCGAGGAACCCGCCTGGCGAGGAGGAAGATGAATCTCTCCGATTCCCGCATGAGGGCCTGAGGAAAGAAAGCGCAGATCGCCGGCGATTTTGAGCAAATTAGCCGCGTACGCTTTGAGCATGCCGGAAACTTCTACAAACATATCCAGATTTTGCGTAGCCTCAATTAGGTTTTCCGCCCGGGACAGGCCCAGGTTGGTTACCGTACGTAAATGTTCCACTACCTGGAAAATATATTGCCGGGGAGCCAGCAGACCCGTGCCGATAGCTGTGCCTCCCAGATTCACCACCCGGATCCGTTCCTCGCATTTATAAATCCGCCAGCGGTCCCGCCCCAGTGCTTCGGCGTAAGCGGACATTTCCCGTCCCAAGGTAGTTACAACCGCGTCCTGCATCTGGGTTCGGCCGACCTTGACCACGTCAGCAGTTTGTTTTTCCAGCTCCTGAAAAGAATACACCAGGTCGGCAATAGCGGGCGCCAATTTACGCAGGAGCCGGATGGCGGCTATTTTCAAGGCGGTGGGATAAGTGTCGTTGGTGGACTGGTGGAGATTGACATGGTCCAGAGGGCTTATAATATCATAGTTTCCCGGCGACTTGCCTAGAATCTGCAAGGCCCGATTTGCCAGAACCTCGTTGACGTTCATATTTGTGCTGGTACCCGCACCACCCTGGAGGGCGTCCACGAGAATATGCTCATCAAGCTCACCAGCCATCATCTCGCCGCATGCTTGTTCCAAGGCGCCGCTGATATCATCCGGCAGGTGACCCAGTTCGTGGTTGGTCCGGGCACAGGCTAATTTAACCGCACCATAGGCCCGGATAAGCTCCGGATGCACCCGGCGCAGGCTTAAGGGAAAGTTTTCTCGGGCCCGTTCGGTATAAATACCATAAAGGGCATCGTGGGGCACATTACGCCGGCCTAATAAATCTTTTTCGGTACGAAAATTTTCCATGACATTCAAACAGAAAGTACAAAAGAACACAAGCAATATTAAAAATACAAGTCACGTTCATCGGTGTTATGGATGCGCTCGAGTCGGTCGGTGAGTTTATCTTTTAAGGTTCCATCCGGGATTCGCGTCAATTCCTCGCGAATGAGTTTTTCTCCCGCGGCCCTGGTCTCGGCGGAAGCGTAATCAACCAGGTATTCCGTCAGGGTAGTAAGGGCGTTAGGGGTGCAGTACTGCTGGATGAAACCGGGGATGGCAAACTCCATAAAATGCTCACCGGTCCGCCCCAGCCGATAACAGGAAGTGCAAAAACTGGGGATATAACTATCCTCCAGTAATTCGCGCATGACCTCGTCCAAACTGCGGATGTCACCCAATTGGAACTGTTCGCGTTCTATGACCTGCTCTTTGGTGGATTCGGTATAGCCTCCTAATTCGATACGGCTGCCGGCATCGATCTGAGAAACCCCCAAGGCCATTACATCCCGGCGCAGTTCGGATTTTTCGCGGGCAGTCAATATCAAGCCCGTGTAGGGCACGGAAAGCCGCAAAATGGCGATCAGGCGTTTGAAATCATAATCGTTTACCAGGTACTTGTCATCCAGGTGGACCCCGGCAGCGGGCCGCAAACGCGGGAAGCTGATAGTATGGGGCCCCACCCCATAACGCTGCTGCAGGTGCAAAGCATGAGATACCAGTCCTAAAACTTCATATCGCCAATCATACAGGCCAAACAGCGCACCGATGCCGACATCATCGCAACCTGCCTCCATGGCCCGGTCCAGGCCGTCCAGCCGGTAAAGAAAATTCGCTTTGCGAGTACCCGGCGGGTGGAGTCGGGCATAGGTTTCGTGGTGATAGGTTTCCTGGAATATTTGATAGGTACCGATGCCGGCCTGTTTTACTTTTCGGTAACCCTCATCATTGAGCGGGGCGGCATTGATATTCACGCGGCGAATCTCGCCGCGGCCCACCTTGATCTGGTAAACCTGTCGCACACAGTTGGCGATATAATCGGCGTCATATCCGGGATGCTCGCCAAAGACCAGGATCAGTCGCTTGTGGCCGACATTTTCCAGGGATACAACCTGGGCGCGAATTTCATCTTCCGTCAGGGTTCGGCGTACCACCTCCAGATTAGACCGCCGGAACGCACAATACAAACAATCATTAACACAATGATTACCTATATAAAGCGGGGCGAACAGGACAATTCGATTGCCATATACCTTGCGCTTCAACCGGCGGGCGGCGTCAAATATTTCTTCCACCATTTCCGGATCTTCCACCCGCAGCAGGGTGGCAGTCTCTTCCAGGCTAAGCCATTCTTTAGATAGGCTTTTAGCTATAATCTCACGCACATTGTTAGTTTGCGGCGGTGAAATCTTGAGCAAATCAGTGAGATGGTCATCATTGATAAAGTCAACCGTATTTTTACTAATGGTCAATGGTGCCAGGGTGCTCATGTTTTCAATCCCTTCCTTTATGATTCAATTAATGAGCAGGGTCAATTTACGTGTGTAACTTAAGGAATCTCCCCTTCCCGCAGCAATTTTCCTGCCCAGCATAATAATATCTTCTTTGATTTTTTTGTCATTAGATTCAGAATCTTCGTAGATACAGGCCTTAGCCGGATAAATTTCATACATCATGCGATACTGGCCCGGCGTAAGGTTGGGCATAATCACATTGGCGCCGCGCTGCAGGCCCAATCGGTAGCCGCTGCCCCGGTTCAAAGTAGCAAGGGCCGTCGTGCCGGGGATGTTCGTCCGCGGGCACATTATGCGGGTCAAGGCCAAGGTTTTATAACCCATCAACTCTGTATTGGGAACCTGTGCTTCACCGATAGATGGATTAAAATCAGCTTGTTGGCCTAACGGAGTATCCGGGTGGGTGATATAAGGTCCCACTCCAATCATGTCCAGTTCAAGTTCCGCAAACATCTCTATGTCATGCGCCAGTGTATCAAAGGTTTGTCCCGGAATACCTATCATTACGCCGCTGCCGGTTTCATAACCCAGTTCTTTGAGTGTCTTTAGCAGGGCCAATCTGTCTGATATCTTGCCCGGCAGAGCAGGGTGAATATTTTCATATAAATCACGGTCAGAGGTTTCAAAACGCAGCAAGTAGCGGTCCGCACCCGCGCTGCGCCAGGCCGCCAGTTCCGCTTCGCTTCGTTCGCCCAGACTAAGTGTTATCGCCAGGGGGGTCTGGGTTTTAATCTTTCGGATAACCGCGGCCACCCAATCTTTATCTAAGCCGTAATCCTCGCCCGATTGTACAACCATTGAACCGTATCCATACGTAACTGCCTGGCGGGCGCAATGTAAAATCTCCTCTATACTCAAGCGATATCTCTGAATTTTACGATTGCCGCTGTTGATACCGCAATAGCGACAGGAGCGTACGCAATGATTGGAAATTTCAACCAGTCCCCTCAAGTGAACCTCTTCCCCCACGTGCTTCCGGCGTATTTCATCCGCATGTCGCCAGAGACAGTTCAGTTGCTCCGGGTCACTATTTTTAAGCCAGTTGAGTATCTCGCTTCGCTTCATTATCTTCCTGGTCAGCTTCTTGTAGTAAAGTTATCCTGAAGCTGCTGCCCTCGTCTGGTTTACTTTGCACGCTTACGTCACCGCCGTAGAGATTGGCGAGTTTTTTTACAGTGGACAGGCCCAGGCCGCTGCCGAGGATATTAACGGTCTTGGCGTTTTTTATACGGACAAAATCCTGAAATAAACGGGGAATATCTTCCTGCGCTATTCCGATACCCGTATCGTTGACGATTATATTCACGCGACCACCTTCGGATGTGATGATAACGTCCACGTTGCCGCCGTCGCGATTATATTTGATGGCATTGGATATCAGATTATTCATAATCATTTCAATTTCACTTCGGTCCGCCCCCATCAGCACGGGTGTGTCGGCATAAAGACTCAAGGTTATATTGCGCTGGGCTGCCTGAGTTGCATGGGTTTCAATGCAATTCTGGGAGATTTCACGTATGTCAACTTCCGTTAATTTCCGTTTCTTCTGACCGGACTCGATATGCGTCAGGTCCAGCAGATCAAGAATTAATTTACGCATTCCTTGCAGACGGACATCGCAGCGTTTCAACATTTTGTCATATACGGCCTGATCGTCACCGGCGGCGCGTTCTTGGATCACGTTCAAATAACCTTCAATAGCGGCCAGAGGCGCCTTAAGCTCGTGAGCCAGCACCGAGATAAACTGGAAACGCACCTGGCGGCGCTCCTTAGCCAGGTTTCGGGCCTGTCGCGTATGTATTAAACAACTGGCCGCCTTGCGTACCGACCCCTTAAGCTCGCCCGGAGTAAAAGGTTTGGCTAAAAAGTCATAAGCCCCGCACTTGATAGCCGTCACTGCCGTCTCCAGCGACGCATAGGCGGTAATCATAATCGTAAGAATATCGTTTTGTTCCCCCGAAATATGTTCCAGAACTTCCATACCATCCATGCCCGGAAGCTTATGATCCAAAAGAAGTATGTCCGGTTTACTCTGTTTAATAATATTCAGTGCCTCCTCCCCGCTGGGGGCCGTTCTTATAGTAAATCCCACTTCAGCCTGCACGTCCGGTAAGGACAAAGTCATATCACGCAAGCTGCGCTCTATGCCCATGAGCATACCCGGCTCATCATCAACAGCTAAAATAGTAAGCGTATCCAATCTCTTGTACCTGCCAAAATATTTTGTGAATTCCGCGCGACAATCTAAAATTTATCCACTTCCAATTGTAAATTATAATTGGAAAACAAGACCGCATACCGGACGGTATATAGAACCATCGTGGTTATATTCAATTTATTAGGCCAGAAGCTTGTCTATTTCCGCGGATAATTTTTCCGCTTTTACCGGTTTGTCCAGAAACCTAATCAGTTTCAACCAGGAATCGTCAACTTCAAATATGTTGGGTATCCCGGTTTTCTCATCGATCTCACTGATTATGCTGGAAAGAAACAGAATGGGTAAATCCGGGAATTTTGTGTGAATCTCCCGGCCCAACTCGAAGCCGGCATCCACTGTTTCCATCATAACATCAAGAACAACAATATCCGGTCGCTTAGTGGCCAGTGTTTTTCTGGCTTCCTCCGCCGTGTAAGCAATTATTACCTCATGACCTTTTTGATTTAAAACAGCCTGATACATATCCACCATATCAACATCATCATCAATTATCATTACAATTGGCATCGTTAAAATCCTTTCATAAATATCTCATTTACTTTCCGTTTCGGGGCAAGATCACGGTAAATTTCGTTCCGGTCGGCCCATTCGCAGCGTTCGCGTTGGATTCAACTTCGATGTTACCCCGGTGCATTTTAACAATGCCATAAGCAACCGCAAGGCCTAATCCGGTTCCCTTTCCAATTCCTTTAGTGGTAAAAAACGGCTCAAACAACTTGGTCATATGATTACGCGGTATCCCGATACCCGTGTCTTTTACCATAATTCGAATCTGGTGATCGTTTCCCGCAAGGCCCAGGGTCAATGTTCCCCCCTCCGGCATAGCGAAATAGGCATTATTAACCAGATTAATTAATACCTGCGTTATTTGGTCAGGATCAACATCGACCATCGAATCGGCAATATCCATGTCCCAATTAATCCTGATATTTTCCGTACGCGGCAACACGCGAATTACCTTTTCTGCTAACCCAACGATATCAACTCGTTGAAGCTGGAGTTTATTTTGGCGGGAAAAATGCAGTAGCTGCGCAACAATCTTTTTGCACCGATCGGTCTGTTCGACAATCATCTTCAGGTCTTCGCCCAAACTCGGATGATTGCCGAATTTTTCCATTAGCAAATGGGCATACATCAGAACCACCCCCAGGGGATTGTTAACTTCGTGGGCGACACCCGCTGCCAGTTGGCCCATACTGGCCAGTTTTTCCGATTGAATCAGGGCCTCTCGCGTATTGGCCAACTGCTCGTCCGAAGTAGCCAGCTTGCTGATAGTCATCCGTAACTGTTCAATCGTGTGCGGCAAACACATCTCGCTTTCGGCTAAACCTTTGAATATAGCCATGGCATGTTCCCGGCAGTTATCATAGCCGCAAGCCCCGCAATTCAATTCATCTTCCGGCTTAAGCTTGCCCATCTTGGCCATAATCAGGGAAATTTCTTCTTCAAACGGAACCGCTATCCGTTGATCGTCAGGCAGGAAAGAGCAGCTTAAATCCAGAGCAGAAAAAGACTCCACGTCGGCTTGCCACTGCTTCTGATCCATTTCCTTTATTTGATGACGCACATGCCTGCTGATAAGGGACTTCCGGGTGAACAGCGGGGTGTTGACGCTCATTCCCGCTCCCATTATACAACCGTTGCAGGCCAATACCTCCAATAGTCTTAAGTTGCCGATTTTGAATTCATTGATGGCTTCCACAAAATTAATCCGGCCGTCGGTAGCTACTATTTCGCCGGTCATAAGGTCTTCGGTAATGCCTGCCGCCTGCAACAAGCCCCGACCAATGGGAAATAATAATCCCAGGCCCGCATGCGGGGGATCAAATTCTCTCAGCTCCACCGATTGGGATTCAATCCCGCTGTCATGCAGCATTTGACGTAGTTCAACAAACGTGAGTACCGCGTCAATTTCGTCGAGCATATTTTCGCCGGCCGCCTCACACTTTTTGGCGATACACGGGCCTATAAAGACGACCTTCAATTCTGCTCCATGCAGCTGATGCAAAGCCCGCGCCGTGGCTACCATGGGTGACACCACCGGAACCAGTGAATCAATAAACTCAGGATGGTACTTCTCTACGAATCTCACCACTGCCGGACACGACGTAGAAATATAACGTTGATGATTCTCTGAATTTTCCAATAGTATGCGATAGGCCCGCGCTACCAGGTCCGCTCCAAACGCAACTTCATTGACATAGGCAAAACCCAGCCGATGCAACATACCCACCAGTTTGCGGTAGTCTAAATCCCAAAACTCGGCGGGAAAACTAGGGGCAATACAGGCGGCTACTTTATTTTCCGAAGCCAGCAGATACTCAACCTGCTCGGTACTACTGACTACTTTTTTAGCCTGTTGGCTGCATACCCGTACGCAGTTGCCGCATCCTATACACCTTTCCGGTATAATTTCTGCCTGACCCTCGCTGATGCGAATCGCCTTAGCGGGACATTCCCGTACGCAGGTATAGCAAACTCGGCAACGCTCGCTGATAGTTTTAACAAAACAGTTTGGAGCCATAACCATTCCCGTCAATATTATGCTTATCCTGAACGAAAATACCCGATACGCAATTTAATAAAATCATGTATGATTAGGGTTGGGTATCGGCCCTGCGTGGAAAAATTACACCGGAAAGATATAATTTCACTCATTATCCGCTTTCTCCGCAACATCTTGATGTAGTAAGCGTTTCACTTCGGCTTTCAATTGTTCCGGACGGGCGGGCTTGTCTAAAATAACATTCGTTTTCAACCAGCTTCTTGCTTCCGGAGAATGGACGTCGAAGGATATTCCTGTAGTTGACGTTACTCCCGTCAGCAGTATCAAGGGTGTGCCCGGATATAATTTATTTAGATTATGGGCCAGCACAAAACCTGAATCTATCCGTTCCATCATCAAATCTATTATCGCCAGATCCGGCTTGATTGTCAGCAGCAGTGATTCTGCCTCTTCATCCCCGCGTGCCGTATAGATTTCGTAGCCTTCTGATTTGAGTATATACTGCAGTTGCTCCAGGGAATCCAGATCATCGTCCGCCAACAATATTTTTTTCTTCTCGCTCATAATTTCACCTGCTTTCGCTGTTACCTGGCCGGGGCATACTGTCCGCGTTCCACATAATGGGTATGCAGCAGCCGATGGCTCTTGTGGCCCAGGGGTTCGCCGAGATACTCTTCATAGAGTCGGTTCACCCATTTATTTTTATGACTTACCCGTATATCTTCATCGCGATCTATCTTGTAGAGCGCCTGCATTCGCGCCCTTATCGCCGCCGGGTCTGCCCCCAGTGGCTGACCTCCGCCGTTAATGCAGCCGCCCGGGCAGGTCATCACCTCAATAAAATGCAAATCATTACGCCCGGCCCGTATTTGATCCAGGAGCTTTCGGGCGTTGCCCAGTCCGCTTACCACGGCTGCTCCTATTTCCAGTCCATCAATATTGACCCGCAGTTCCTTTGATCCTTTAAATCCCCGCAATTGTTGGAGTTTCATTTCCTGCAGTTCCTTGCCCGTAAGCAAATAGTGTGCCGTCCGAATCGCAGCTTCCATTACCCCGCCGCTGGCCCCGAATATCTTGCCCGCCGTGGATCTCTCTCCGAACGGCGTATCTGCCGCTTCCGGTTTCATGGCTATCAGATCGATTCCGAACATGCGGAACAGTTGTCCCAACTCCCGGGTTGTTATCACATAATCCACATCCGGCAGATATCCCGGTGCCATTTCCGGGCGGGAGCATTCAAATTTCTTGGCCGTGCACGGCATAATGGATATACTCAATATATTGGCGGGATCGATTTTTTCCCGTTCGGCAAAAAAGCTTTTTATCAACGCTCCCAGCATTTGCTGCGGACTCTTGCACGTCGATATATTGGGTATGAAACCGGGATAAAACTGTTCGACGAATTTGATCCATCCCGGCGAACAACTGGTCAGCATCGGCAGTACGCCGCCTTCCTTGATTCGCTTGGCCAATTCGGATGCTTCCTCCATGATGGTCAGGTCCGCCGAGAATCCGGTATCGAATACCCGGTCGAATCCCAGGTGACGTAGTGCCGCCACCATTTTACCATCTATATCTTTGCCGGCGTTCACTCCGAATTCTTCCGCCAGGCTGACCGAAACACTGGGGGCGTGTTGAACAACTACCGTTTTCTGCGTATCCGACAGCGCCGATATTACTTCGTCCAGATACGAATGTTCACTCAATGCTCCTGTCGGACAGACCAGGATACATTGACCGCAATTCACGCAGGTGGATAAATTCAGGCCATCGTCGAAGGCGGTGCCGATGAAAGCCCGGCTGCCTCTGCCGATGAAGTCTATAGCTGACACTCCCTGTATTTCCTCGCATACCCGCACGCATTTGCCGCAGAGAATGCATTTGGACGGGTCTCGCATTATCGAGGGGCCGGAGATGTCCTTTTTTCGAGCCTCTTTTTTACTGTTAAAAACTCTGTGTCTGATCCCCAGATCCCGGGCTAATTTCTGCAAATCGCAATTACCGTTGCGCGCGCAGTATAGACAGTCGTTGGGATGATTACTCAGTAAGAGTTCCACAATCTTCTTCCGCGCTTCCAGCACGCGCGTTGACTTGGTTTTTACTTTCATTCCGGGCATCGCCGGATAGGAGCACGAGGTCACCAGATTGGGAAAATTTTCCACCTCCACCACACACAACCGGCACGCCCCGGTGGGTGACATGCCCGGCATATAGCACAAGGTCGGTATATAGATACCCTTTCTCCGTAGAGCCGTCAGGATGGTCTCGCCTTGTTTCGCCTGTATTTCTCGTCCGTCAACCTCAAGCGTTATCATACCAGTACCTCGATTGATTAGTTGTTTACTCATTTTCGCTGTTTATTAGGGGTGGGTAAAATCAAGATCGCAGCGCAGACACCGCCGCGCTTCGCATACGGCTTTCTCTTCATCTATGGTTAATTCCACCTCGGCGTAATTACCCTCGCGTTGGCACGTCGCCAGCTTCGGCGTTTTTACCCGCGTTGGCGGTACGACATTTTCTTGTTCGCTCGCCGGCACAGGCTCGATATATACCGCGGGCAGGGTGACCTTGGGCAGCACCTTTAATAATTTGCCCGTCACGTATTGATCTATCATCACTACCGCCTTTTTGCCCGCGCTGATCGCCTCGATTACGGTGCCGGGGCCGCTGACGATATCACCGCCGGCAAATACGCCCGCCCGACTGCTTATATATGACTCGGCGTTTATCGCCAGGGTTCCCCACTTAGTCTGCTTCAGATCCGCGATATCGGAGCTTACCGGCTCTTCGCTGATAGCTACTATCAGGGTATCCAGCGGCGTCTCGAATTCCGAGCCGGGTATCTCCACCGGCTTGCGCCTGCCGCTCGCGTCTGACCCGCCCAGTTTATTGCGGATAAAACGAACCCCGGTTAGCTTGCCCTGGTCCACCTTTAATGCCACCGGCGCTACCAGCGCTTCTATCCGGATTCCTTCCTCGATACATGCCTCAATTTCCTCTTTGTATGCCGGCATCTCATGGCTGGTGCGGCGATAGAAAACCGTTACGCTTTCAACTCCTTTTTGGCGTCGGGCCATTCGGGCTGCGTCTATGGCGGAATTGCCTCCGCCGATAATCCCCACTTTCCCTTTTGCCAATTCTTCTCCCGACAGATTATAGGCTTTGAGAAATTTTATTCCCGGTATCACGCCTTGAGCTTCTTCCCCGGTCAGCCCCAGTTTTTTGCTGCGATGGGACCCGATCGATATATATATCGCCCGATATCCTGCTGCCAGCAAACTATCCACCGTAAAATCCTTCCCCAGGGACTTATTCAACTGCAGATCGATGTTTTCATTCAATAATGCTTCGATTTCCTTCCGCAAGATCTCTCTGGGCAATCGGTATGCCGGAATCGCTTCAACGAGCATGCCGCCTGCCTGGGATTCCTTTTCGAAGACGGTAACTTTATATCCCTTTAAGGACAGATAATGCGCCGCCGTCAGTCCCGAGGGCCCAGCCCCGATAACCGCTATTTTAACCGGGTTAACATTATTAATCGCGACCTCCTGCTTGCCGAAGCTCGGGTCTATTCGATCCACGACGAATCGTTTCAGGGCGCGAACTGCCACCGGCTCACCTCCCGTCACACCCGCTCGGCAGTTATTTTCGCACGGGTGATGGCATACCCTCGCGCACACGGAGGGGAACGGATTTGCCTTGCGTATAGTCCGATACGCCTCGGTGTATTCGCCGTGGGCGATGTGGGCCACATACCGCCATACTTCCGTCCCCACCGGACAATTATTCTGGCACGCCACGCCCGTCAGCTCTTTGCAGGTGCCCGCCGGGCAGCGACGTTCGAATACATGGGCCTCATATTCGTCGCGGAACCAGCGTAGGGTGCTCAAGATCGGATTAGGCGCCGTCTGGCCCAATCCGCACAGGCTGGTCGCCTTGATGATCTCTGCCAGCTTCTCCAGTTGCAGGATTCCCTGGATGCGGACCAGCGCGTCGAGATCACTTTCTCGTCTGCGCGACCGGGTAATCCACTGCAGGATTTCCAGCATCTGTTTCGTGCCTTCCCGGCAGGGTATGCATTTGCCGCAGCTTTCTCGCTGGATAAAATCCATAAAAAACTTCGCCAGATCCACCATGCAGGTATTCTCGTCCATGACCACCAATCCTCCGGAACCCATCATCGCTCCCACTTTTTTGAGGGATTCGTAGTCGATCTCGATATCGAGGTGTTGGCTCGGTATGCACCCGCCGGAGGGGCCGCCCATTTGTACCGCCTTGTATTTCTTATTGTTGGTTATGCCGCCGCCCGCTTCGAAGATGATTTGACGCAGCGTCGTTCCCATCTTCACCTCGACCAGACCCGTACGGTTGACTTTGCCCGACAGGGCGAACACCTTGGTTCCTTTGCTGTTAGCCGTGCCCGTCGAATTGAACCATGATGCTCCGTGGGAGATTATCCCCGGCAGATTCGCCAGTGTCTCCACATTATTTATCACCGTCGGCTTGTTGAACAGCCCATGGATAGCCGGAAACGGTGGGCGAGGACGCGGCATGCCCCGTTTGCCTTCAATGCTATTTATCATAGCCGTTTCTTCCCCGCAGACGAACGCGCCCGCTCCCTGTTTGATGATGATTTCCAGGTTAAAACCGCTGTCGAGGATATTATGACCTAGCAATCCGTAGGCCTGCGACTGGCTTATCGCTTGCTTTAGCCGTTTAATGGCCAGGGGGTATTCAGCCCGGATATACACATAGGCCTTCGTCGCTCCGATCCCGTAGGCTGCTATCGCCATCCCTTCCAGCACTCGGTGCGGATCGCCTTCGATTACCGCCCGGTCCATGAATGCGCCGGGATCGCCCTCGTCCGCGTTGCAGATCAGATATTTCTGATCACTCATACATTCGTAGGCGAACAGCCATTTCTTTCCCGTCGAAAATCCGCCGCCGCCTCTGCCGCGTAAACCGCTTTTTTCCACCTCCATACATACTTCCAGCGGACTCTTATCCCGCAGCATTTTCGCCAGTGACTGATATCCCCCATGGGCTATATATTCATCGATACTGTTAGGATCGATTATCCCGCAGTTGACCAGTACCCAACGGGTCTGCGATACAAAAAACGGATGTTCATCCAGGAAATTTACTTCCTGCCACGGGGTAAATCGCTCATCCCGGTATTGCCACAGCACATCTTCCATCGGTATTTTTCCCGCCAGAACCGCCTCCAGCAGAGAATCTATTTTATCTTCCGTTATGTGCTCGAAGGCTATGCGGGCTCGGCCGGGCAGTTGGACCTCCACGATCGGCTCTGCCGAGCATAGCCCGATACAGCCGACTTCTATGACATCGCCGGCAACATTATTTTCCGCCAGATATTTTTTTGCCGCGGTTACCGACTTACCCGCGCCTGCTCCCAGTCCGCAGGTCCCGGTTCCGACGAAGATCGCCGCTCGTTCCAGTTTTTCGCGACGATTCCGCAGACTTCTTTCCTGGCGAAACGTCGTGCACGCCTCCGACTTGTGACAAAAGGGACCGTTGCTGAAACATTCAATATATCTGCTGCAGGGTCGTTCGGGGCGGTGCTGGCATTTCTCGCAACATTTTACCTCATTTAGCCGGTGCATGTTCTTCAGCCTTTCTTCGTAAAGTGTTTAGTAGGTCTCTTGCTTTCTTGGGTGATATTCCGCTGTAAAATTCTCCGTTGATGCACATTACCGGTGCCAATCCGCAGGCTCCCATACATGCGACGATTTCCAGGCTGAACAATCCGTCGCGGGTGGTCTGCTGCGAATCGATACGGAGTTCTTTCTTCAGCGTCTCTAAAACCGCTGCCGAGCCTTTTACATGACAGGCGGTGCCGCGACATATTTGTATATGATATTTTCCCAGGGGCTGAAATCGGAATTGGTTATAAAATGTCGCTACGCCGTAAATCTTGCTTGACGGTATTTGCAGAACGCTGGATAGATAATTTATGGACTCACGCGATAAATAGCCGCTGCTTTCCTGGATCGCCTGCATTATCGGTATTAAGGCGTCGCGTCCGGCTCCCTGATGTTTTTTTATTATTTCCGTTATTTCTTCACTTACTATCACAGTTTTTCCTTTCATAAAATGCTTTTTGCCGCGAAATAGGCCACTTTCTCCAGCTCCATTGTCATATCGATGTATTCGATATGTACCGCTGATGGTTTATGCAGCCGGACCGGGGCAAAATTTAATATCCCTCTTATGCCTGATTCCACCAGATGGTCCGCTACTTCCTGTGCCTTTTCCGCCGGTACCGTTAATATCGCGGTTATTATGTTCTGCTCTTTGATATATTGATCCATCATCTCAACCGGATAGCACTTACAATTATGAATTACCCGGTTAGTCTTTTGGGGATCATTATCGAATGCCACTGATATCTGTAGCTTGGGCCTTCGACCCCTGAAATAGGTCAATATTGCCCGACCGAGGTTGCCGACTCCAACTAAGGCTACATTCTGACCCTCTGGTACGTCCAAAAATTCGGCAATACTGGCAATTAATGCTTCTATCTCATATCCCCGCACCGGGCTACCCATATAACCAATAGCCATAAAATCGCGTCTGACTTGGGCCGCTGTTACTCCCGCTGTCTTGGCCAACTGATGGGAAAAAACATGAATTTTCCCCTCCGTTATTAAAGTATGTAAAAATCGCCGGTAGAGACTAAGGCGGCCTATGGTTTTTTCTGCTACTTTTGCCATTTTATACCAAATCCCATTTTACAACGTGAACAATGTAACGCTGTTATTAAATTCACAATTATTATTCAACATTAATCGTCACAAGTCAATTCCAAATTAAGAAAATTTCGCATTTTGTATCAAATGAAGGGAAAATACTTAATCTTACACACCGGGCAATAGACACGGCTACGAACATTTAATTGTTAATAGCCTTAAGAATTGCCAATACCGTGGCGTATTCACTAACCGGAACCACATCCCTATAGTCTGTGTTGTTAAAATAGTTAGGCTACCTTGACAATTTAGTTGCAGCAGGACTGGCGCAAAAGAAAAGCCAGTCGTAAACAACTGGCTTAACGTAAATTAAGAATAGCGGGGGCAGGATTCGAACCTGCGACCTCCGGGTTATGAGCCCGACGAGCTACCAGACTGCTCTACCCCGCGATCATTTATATTTTTTTTATTTATTTCGGCTTTTGCCAAACTGCTCCCATGTATTTGAGTTAGTTATTTTCGCCGGCGTTTTATATCTTATTGTCGGGATATTATATGTCAAGACAATTGACTTAACTAAATAACGATAAAAAAAATGTGGCACTTCTTATTCTTAAACGGCGGCGAATGAATGCCGCCGATAAATAACGAAAAAGGCCTTCCGGGGTCACCGGCAGGCCTTTTATTTCAAGAACAGTTGATTAGCACACGAGAATGTGCTGACATCTAGCCGTTGCCATTGCTGGCAGCGACGTTCTAGATATCCCTAGAAAGGAGGTGATCCAGCCGCAGGTTCCCCTACGGCTACCTTGTTACGACTTAGCCCCAGTCACCGAACTTACCATCGGCAGGCGCCTCCTTACGGTTAGCTACCCGACTTCAGGTACTCCCGGCTCCCATGACTTGACGGGCGGTGTGTACAAGGCTCAGGAACATATTCACCGCAGCATAGCTGATCTGCGATTACTAGCGATTCCAACTTCATGCAGGCGAGTTGCAGCCTGCAATCCGAACTGGGGCGGTTTTTTTCCGATTTGCTCCACCTCACGGTATTGCATCGGTTTGTCACCGCCATTGTAGCACGTGTGCAGCCCTGGGCATAAAGGCCATGAGGACTTGACGTCATCCCCGCCTTCCTCCGGTTTAACACCGGCAGTCTCGTTAGAGTCCCCGGCATGACCCGCTGGTAACTAACGATAAGGGTTTCGCTCGTTAAGGGACTTAACCCGACATCTCACGACACGAGCTGACGACAGCCATGCAGCACCTGTGCCAGTTTCACCCGAAGGCAGCCCAACTACTTTCATAGCGGGCATCCAGGCATGTCAAACCCAGGATAAGGTTCTTCGCGTTGCTTCGAATTAAGCCACATGCTCCACCGCTTGTGTGAGCCCCCGTCAATTCCTTTGAGTTTTAGCCTTGCGACCGTACTCCCCAGGCGGTCTACTTAGCACTTTAGCTTCGGCCGCGACAGGGTCAGACCTGCCACCGCCTAGTAGACATCGTTTACGGCGTGGACTACCGGGGTATCTAATCCCGTTTGCTACCCACGCTTTCGCACCTCAGCGTCAGAACAAGCCCAGTGCACCGTTTTCACCACTGGCGTTCCTCTAGATATCTACGCATTTCACCGCTCCACCTAGAGTTCCATGCACCTCTACTTGCCTCAAGAAAGATAGTATGCCAAGCATTTCCTCGGTTGAGCCGAGGGTTTTCACAAAGCACTTATCCTTCCGCCTGCGTGCGCTTTAAGCCCAATAATTCCGAACAACGCTTGGCCCCTTCGTATTACCGCGGCTGCTGGCACGAAGTTAGCCGGGCCTTCCTTTGGGATCGATCAAATACGGGCATTACAGCCCGCACTTTTCTTCACCCTGACAGTAGTTTACACCCCGAGGGGCTTAATCCTACACGCGGCGTCGCTGCGTCAGGCTTTCGCCCATTGCGCAATATTCGTTACTGCAGCCCTCCGTGGAGGTCCGGGCAGTGTCTCAGTCCCGATGTGGCGGGTCAACCTCTCAGTCCCGCTACGCGTCGCTGCCTTGGTGGGCCGTTACCTCACCAACTAGCTGATACGACATAGACCGCTCAATAGCCGATACCCGAAGGCCCTTTGGTCCAGGTGCCATCTGACTCCTGGACGTTATGTGGTATTAACTGCACTTTCGCTAAAGGTCCGAAGACCGCAGCTATCCCACAGCTAAAGGTACGTTATCTATGCATTACTCACCCTTTCGCCACTAACCAGCCTCTCGATTACTCAATCAGCCGGTCCGTTCGACTTGCATGTCTTAGCCACGCCGCCAGCGTTCGTTCTGAGCCAGGATCAAACTCTTCAATTTTTATCGTTTGCCGGTAAACTGATAAATCAACTTACCGTTGGCATTCGATTGTTGGCTCAACACTCACGTCTGTGTACGAGAATGTTGATTTTCGGATTGCTCCGAATTCACACCATTTTTGTGTGCCTATCGCCTTAGCACAGCCGGCGATAGCTCTCACATCCTCGTCATGCTATCAACTGTTTACTTGTCAAAGAGCGTTTCCGCCGAATACATCGGCCAATCCTTCATTATAGCTTTTCCACGTTTTGTCGGCAAGACTATTATCTGTCATAGCCTCAAAGATCACCCTCTCTCACGGGCCGTGGAAAAAATGACCAGACCCGCTTCTCGCTAACGAGTCTGGCTTCCTTATAAATCTAGCATAATTCTCAGCCTTGTCAACCGGCAAAAGAAAAATTCCTTGCCGAAATATTTGATACCTTGCCCGAAGCCGGTTTTTTCGTTGCCCAGGGTTTGCGTAAGTGCCTGCTAGTTAATAAGTTGCGCGGTTGCGTTGCGTAAGTATCTTAAAAACACATACTTACAAAATATTTTTTTAAAGCTCTAAAAGCAACCTCTAAAATCATTGCGAGGAGCGCCTGCCTCGTCGAAGCTTTAGCGGAGACGGGCCTGCCGCGACATTCTTTTGTTTAGCCCCGCGACGCGTCGCGGGGTTGCTTTTTTATTGTCTTTACGAGAAACGCAGCGATGCAGAAATCTCAATTTTTCGTATTATAAGGATTCCCTGAGTTAACTTTAGCAGATTATTTTACCAAATTTCGCCTATTAGGATTCCTTTGCACTTTCTTACTTTCACACTTTCCCACCTTTTTTATCTCGTCGAAGCCATGGCGAAGACGGGTTAAACTGTTAGCACACTGCACTGTAGTGGGTTCTCCTTTGATCCTTTGAACTTTAAACGTCGAACTATTTTCTCTCTAGCGGACCGCCGCTTCCCGAAAGATAAAAAACGCCGCACCCACCAGGCAGATCCCCGCCCAGAGATAATTCAGCGTCAGTCGCTGTCCCATATACAGCATCGCGAACACCGCGAAAATAGTCATCGTGATGATTTCCTGGATGATTTTTAATTGCCCCAGCGAATACACCGAAAACCCCATCCGGTTCGCCGGCACCTGCAGACAGTATTCCAGCAGTGCCACGCCCCAACTGGCCAAAACCGCTATCACCAGTGGCTTATGTCTCAAATCCTTCAAATGGCCGTACCATGCGTACGTCATGAACAAATTGGACCCGACTAGTAGTATAATCGGCATAATTTTGGACATATTGCTATCCTCATTCTTTCCTGGTTGGGTTAAGGATATCTCTTACAGGCGGATATCCGGGAAATAGCACGTAGAGGGGTTAGGGTTTATGTAAAAGTAAGTTATTGTCATCCCGCCGTTGTCAAACCGCTTGCTGCCCGACATCGGCCGGCTTCATATTGTTATCTCCGAAACAATCATCTTTTAAACCTGTTTAATTGGTTCACCTGGTATCACTATCGACCCTGATTAATTCATCCCATTAACTTTCACACTTTTCACACCTTCTTATTCTTCTCTTTCACCTGCTTGCCTGCCTGCCGCGTCGGCTTGTCCCGTCGTAGCTTTCTTCCAGCCTCGCCGGAACTATAGTGCCAGCGGGAGCGAAGACGGAAGCCCTTGGCGAAGACGGGCCTGCCTCTTCGAAGCCGGTTTCTGCGTCTCGTCCATCGTAGCTAAATTCTGCGTAGCTTTACGCGAAGCAGAATGGCGAAGAAAGGTTCATCCTGTCTAATATTCTTATCTCTTTTCTTTGCGCCTCTGCGCCTTCGCGGGATAAATAGGTATTTCTTATCTTATTATTCTGTGTAAATCTGCGTAATCTGCGCAATCTGCGGATACGTCCTTCTTCTCTTCAATCCTTGCACATTGAATTATGAACGTTTTTTCGTTGAACCTTGAACCTTGAACATTAAACCTTGAACGTTAGATTTCTCTCTCGCGCAGCGCCGCCTTCTCACCTTCTTACCTTCCCACTTTCTTACTCTTCCCCCAGCCCCTAGCCCCCAGCCCCTAGCCCCCAGCCCCTGACCCCCGACCCCTCTCTTATATTCCCCTTCCCACCTTCATACTTTCTCACTTTCTCACTTTCTTACTTTCCCACTTTCTTACTTTCTCACTTTCTGACTTTCCCACTTTTCTTACCGCATCCCCACGGCCGGGTTATGGCAATATAACAAATTGTCAACTTTGTCAATTTTTCCAAATTTGAGAATTATTTTTAAATTTTAGGTATAATTAGGGACGTTTACCTGGTTTTCATCATTTATTATACTGACATTTCCCATTTAAAAAGGAATCCCATTTCGATGAAATACTCATGAAATATTGCGAAGGTATCATATCCATCCGATATTCTCTCTGTAACCTTGGTCAATGTTGCGGCTCCACTGTATCTGTCTGGATTACCATATTTTCCCCTGCACTTTTGATTCTTGATATTCGCCGTGTCGCCTCTTCGCGATAGTAACTGTTGTCTGCCGGCCATTCCATTGACCATAGAATTCCTGCTAAAGCGCCAGTGCCAACACCTAAGGCACCTGCGGAGCTTTTCAACGCAGTTTGTCCGAAAGTTTGGGTTACCCCCGCTGCGCCGCCCATACCTCCGGCAAAGGCTGAACTAAAACCGGCACCTTCCCTCACTCTTAAACGGTTGCTTTCCCGAATGCATTGTTGATAAACATCCAAGGCCGCTTCTGGCTGGCCCTGCATTTCCAACACATCCCCTTTTGTGAGCAGCGCACTACATTTGACCGAGGCATTTTTGGCAATCGCAATAGCATTGTCCAAATCTTCCATACTCTTTTCAATATCGTTCATTTTGAGGTCAACTAATGCTATACGCACAAGATAATATGCCTTGCTGTTGTTGTCATTGACCAGAGTTCTCACCTTCTGAACGTCGTTCATCGCTGCTTTTGCGTTCCCAAGCCCTGCATAGGAAAAACCTCGCATTGCAAACCACATCGGATTGTTTGGCTCATGCGCAATAAGCGTATTACAGTCGTCTATGGCTGCGTCAAATCGTTCATCACGTATGTAAAACCTGCTACGGTTGCACCTGACCCACATCTCACTTTTCCAATCGGGGCACAAGCGTAGCGCCTCGTTGTAATCCGCTTCAGCGGCCATCTTTTCATTTATCTTATCATATGCTATTGCTCTATAAGACAGATAAGAAACAAGGATCGCCGGTTTCTTCTCTGTTGAAATTGCCCGTGTATAGGATGCTATTGTCTCCCTATAGGAGGCATTCGCCGCGTGAGTATCACCCTGTTTTTCGTATTTGATCGCCTGCGCCATATTGTAGCCTGGGTTATCTGTTTGAGCCTTATTTGCGCAACCTGCTAACCCGCAAAAAAGAAACGAGATCATAGTTACTGAAATCTTCCATATTGTTGTTCCGTTATTCCTTATCATGGTTGCTCTCCTATTATCTAATCGTGGAAATACCACATTGGCCCGAATGGCGTTTCCTTAAGCATATTAATCTGAATTAAATAGGGAATTAAATAAATTAAATAGGGGACGTTTACCTGGTTTTCATCATCATTATAACTGTCATTTACCTTATTAAACGACTTGCCACGCAACCAAACCTTCTAGCTTTATAATAATATCAAAATCTTCAACAGATTGCAATAAGAAGCATTTTTTTTGAATCTTTTTGCCGATTACGCCAAAATCCCAACGCTTAGCCATAAAAATGTGGTAGTGGATTCCCCTTGGAAAAGCCCTTGTTCGCCATCTTCTTATTCATCTTCTTATTCATTCTCAGATAGGGGCATCTGGACACTAGCTATCCAGGGTTATATAATACAGAATTTGCAATGTGAGCCGCTATGACCATAGGTATGAGTCCAAAGATTTCGCCGCCGAATAGTTCGGGAAAGTTCCGCTTAGCCGTCGCTACCTTGCGGCAGCGGCTGGCTCCCTCCGCGCGGGCCCTGCGCCACCGCAATTACCGCCTGTTCTTCTTCGGCCAGGGACTTTCCCTCATCGGCGCCTGGATGCAGCGGACCGCCTTATGGTGGCTGGTATATCGCCTGACCGGCTCGGAGTTGCTCCTGGGCGTGGTGGGTTTTTCCAGTCAAATCTCGACGTTTCTGATTGCCCCGTTTGCCGGCGTATTGGCCGACCGCATCGACCGCCGCCGACTGATTATAGCGACGCAGGCCCTGGCCATGATCCAGGCCTTTGTGCTGGCCGGTCTGACCATTGCCGGGATCGTGACCACCTGGCACATCATCCTGCTGAGCGTCATTTTGGGCGTAATCAACGGCTTTGACATGCCCATCCGTCAGTCGTTTGTGGTCGAGATGCTCGACAGCCGCGATGATCTGCCCAACGCTATCGTCCTGAATTCTTTTTTGGTCAACGGCGCCCGCCTGGTCGGGCCGTCGCTGGCCGGTGTGCTGATTGCCGTCGTCGGCGAGGGTATGTGCTTTCTGCTCAATGGCGTCACCTTTATTGCCGTCATCGCCGCCTTGCTGGCTATGCGACTTGCCCCGTATGTCCCCCGTGTCCACCGTTCGCGCGTCCTGCATAACCTTCGCGAAGGCCTGGTTTACGCCTTTAATTATCTGCCTATCCGGGCGATCCTGCTGGTTTTAGCGATGGTTAGCCTGTTGGGCATGTCGTATTCCGTCCTTATGCCGGTCTTCGCCAGGGAGATTCTCCACGGCGGGCCTAAGACCCTGGGGTTTCTGATGTCTGCCTTTGGTATCGGCGCGATTATCGGCGCCGTGGTCCTCGCCGCCCGGCAGAGCGTCCGCGGCCTGGGGAGGGTCCTGGTATTAGCCGCCGCTTTGTTCGGGGCTGCCCTGATTGCCTTTAGCTTCTCCCGCAACCTGTACCTGTCGCTGGTTTTATTAGCCATAGCGGGTTTTGGCATGATGGTCCATTTTGCCTCCTGTAACTCACTGCTGCAGACGATTGTGGACGACGACAAGCGCGGCCGGGTTATGAGTTTTTACGTAATGGCCTTTATGGGTATGGCTCCCTTTGGCAGTTTACTAGTCGGCTGGCTGGCGGGTATGCTGGGCGCCCCTGTTGCGGTAGCGATAGGCGGGGCCGGCTGCATCATCTCCGCCGGCTTTTTCGCCCTCCGCCTGCCGCTTTTGGGTAAGATTGTCCATCCGACTTATATCAGACTGGGTATCGTTCCTGACCCATCCGGCGGCGACAGCGGTAATGGCAGCGTCCAGCCGATCGGGGTAACTTCCCCCTGGGAAGCTCGGCTGTAGGATTTCCCTCTTACCGCCCCGCAGGGTGCGAAAACATTCTTCATTTTCATTTTTTTCGTGCTTTCCTTCGTGCTTGTATGCGTAAATTACTGGTAATGCTCAACGCCCTGATCAGAGATCAAATTTTATGGACGCCCAAATAAAATCTAAAAAATGCTTGAAATTTAACACAGCCGCTTCGTGGTATTAATATATCTTTTTATTCTATAATAATATACTCTTATGTCCTCTGTGTCTCAGTGTGATGCTTTTTATGCTTATCGATTGGCGTTTATTGGCGAGTATTAGCGGTTAAAGATTTTTCCTGGTTTTTTCGGATTTGTTCCCACCTTGCCAGCGCAGGTTGCGGCAGGTCGGATTTCGTGCTTCGAATTGCGAATTTTATATCTGTAGTTTCATCCCGGATGGGTCTTTGGTGTATAGCGGGCGATGGGAATCGAACCCACATAGCCAGCTTGGAAGGCTGGAGCTTTACCATTAAGCTACGCCCGCGAAACCGTGAATTTCGCCGTGAAATTCCGTTAATTTACCGTACTTTTTTTTGAAAAAAACCGGTGAAAATCCGGGTATTTTTCAATGTTTTCAGGGTTAAAAAGCGGTTTTTTTGCTCGTTTTTGCGCTGGGATTCACCGTTTTGCGCCGGAATTCACCGTTTTTCGCACAAATTCACAACTTTTTCGTCAAAATTTACCGCTTTTTCACACGTTTAGCAAGGTCAAACTCACCCCTCGTGCCCTCATTTTCCGGTTGTTCTAATCGATTTTTACGGTGGTGGTGGCGGCGTCGAAGATTTTTATCGGGCCGGCGTCGAGCTGCAAAATCAGGCCTTCCTCCACGCTGACGTCCACCATTCGGCCGGTAAAGCTCTGGCCGTCACTGATTAAGGTAATCCGCCGGCCGACGTCGCGGCAGCGGGCCAGCCAGTCGGTATGCAGCGTTTCCACCCGACCCTCCTCGGCGGCGAGCAGCCAATGGTCCAGTTGCCGCAACAATTCCTGGGCTAATTGCACCTGGTCAATGTCCGAGCCGGTTATCAGCCGAAGGGAAGTAGCTTTTTCCCGCAGCGGGGGGGGGAAGTCCTCGCCGGCCTGGCGGCAGTTAATACCTATGCCTATGACGTATAAAGTTTTGTGGTATATCCTGCGGGACTCGACCATAATGCCCGCCAGCTTCTTATCGTCCACCATAACATCGTTGGGCCATTTGATGCGGGTTTGTCGGGCGCCGCAGCTTTCCACCGCTAAGGCGGTTGCCAGGCCGGCCAGGAGGGTCAGGGTGGTCGCGGTAAAGTCGATCTGCTTCTGCAGCAGAACCGAGCATAAAATACTGCTGTTCCTGGCCGAGTGCCAATTTCTACCCATTCGGCCGCGGCCGAGCCGCTGCTCCTTGGCGAAAACCACCAGGCCGTCGTAGCCCGACTCCGTAGCGTAATTCCAGGCGACGTCGTTGGTACTGTCGGTAGTCTCATAGAGGAGGATGCGTCGTCCGATCCGGCGGGTCGCCAGGCCATACTCAATCAACTCCGCGGTAAGGTTCGCGGCCCGGCCCGTCAGCCGCAGGCCGTAGGTCGGGACCATCTCGATCTCATAGCCCAGGCGACGCAATTGCTCGATTTGTTCGTGGATTATCGGCGGGGGTTGCTTGAGGGTTTTGCGCAGGTCAGAGATCGAAAGCCAGTGGTCGCGGCTGCGGCGGAGCAATTTCAGTAGTTCCAGACTCATCGTTCCAAGCTCATCTTTATTATGCCAACTCTAAGCTGATATCCAGATTATTAGCGGAATGCGTAATCGCCCCTACCGAAATTCGATCCACGCCGGTGAGGGCTGTCGCTTTGACGTTATCCAGGTTGATATTGCCCGATGCCTCCAATAAGACGCTGCTGCTCTTTGCCCGGTCGCGGCGAATCTGCACGGCCTGGGTTAATTGCTCAAGCGACATGTTATCCAAGAGGATAATATCGACGCCGTCAACCTGCAGGACGGTGCGCAGTTGGTCGAGGTTATCGACCTCCACTTCGATAAAGGCGGGCTGAGCGGGGGCGGCTTTTAGTTTTTTGATGGTTTGCTCCAAGTTGCCCTTTAAGTCGCTCTTCGACAAAGCAGCCAGGTGATTGTCTTTAATTAAGGCGGCATCGAAAAGGCCCAGGCGATGATTATGGCCGCCGCCGCAGCGGACGGCGTATTTCTCCAGGTGGCGCCAGCCGGGGGCGGTCTTGCGAGTGTCGTAAATCTTCGCACCGGTACCGGCGACGGCGGCGACGTACCGGTGGGTAAGTGTGGCAATGCCGCTGAGCCGCTGCAGGAAATTGAGCGCCACTCGCTCGGCTGCCAAGAGACTGCGCAACGGGCCGGTGATAATCCCGGCGGCAGCGGCGGCGGCTATGGGTTGGCCGTCGCTGACTAATTCCTGTAAGTGAAGTTTATTGTCGTAGAAGTGCAGCACCTCTTTAACCACCGGCATACCGCAAACGACGCCCGCTGATCGGAAGGTTAATCTACCTTCGCCCTGGTGGTGGGGCGGAATGATGGCCTGGCTGGTAATGTCACCGTTGCCGAAATCTTCATCAAAGGCGAGTTTAATTAATGGTAAATAGCTATTTGGATCGAGCTCGGGCATGGTTTTTCGCAGGTTTTCCTTTCTGATGAGTTTTGCCGGTGTTTTTAACTTCCGGGGCCAGCCGCAGCTCGGCTAATTGGTCGCGGAGCTGGGCGGCTTTTTCGAATTCCAGGGCCTGGGCGGCAGCGTACATCTCTTTTTCCAATATGGCGATCAGCTCCTCCCGCTGGTATTGCTTGGTGTTGTGGGTCAGGGCCTCCTGGGCGAGCCGGCGAGCCTTGAATTCCGTATCCAGGCTGGTCCGGATCGCTTTGCGGACCGTTTCCGGGGTGATGTTGTGTTCCTGGTTGTACCGCTGCTGCAACAGCCGGCGTCGGCTGGTCTCGTTGATGGCACGGTTCATGGAGTCGGTGACGGTGTCGGCGTAAAGAATGACCTCGGCGTTGACGTTCCGGGCGGTTCGGCCGATGGTCTGAATTAAGGACGTTTCGCTCCGCAGGAAGCCTTCCTTGTCGGCGTCCATAATGGCGACCAGGGAGACCTCCGGCAGGTCCAGGCCTTCGCGGAGCAGATTCACCCCGACCAGCACGTCAAATTCGCCCTGGCGTAATTGCCTTAAGATCTCCACCCGCTCGAGCGTTATGATTTCACTGTGCAAATACTGACAGCGGAATTTCTTCTCCCGGATATAGGAGCTGAGGTCCTCCGCCAGTCGCTTAGTTAAGGTGGTAACCAGTACGCGTTCCCGGCGGGCGACGCGTTTTTCGATTTCCTGGAGTAAATGCGGCACCTGGCCGCGGGCGGACTGAACGTGAATTACCGGATCCAATAGGCCGGTCGGCCGGATTACCTGTTCCACCACCTCGCCGCCCGATTTCTCCAGCTCATAAGCGGCAGGAGTGGCACTGACGAAAATAACCTTGTCCCACAACGATTCGAATTCCTCAAAACGCAGCGGCCGATTGTCCAAGGCACTGGGCAGCCGAAAGCCATGCTCCACCAGCACCGACTTTCGGCTGAAGTCGCCGGCGAACATGGCGCGGGCCTGGGGAATGGAGACATGCGACTCGTCAAAAAATAAAAGAAAATTGTCGGGGAAATAATCGATCAGGGTATAGGGTCTGGCTCCCGGGGGCAAACCCGCCAGGTGGCGGGAGTAGTTTTCGATGCCGCTGCAGTAGCCGACCTCCTTGATCATCTCCATATCGTATCGGGTGCGGGCGCTGAGCCGCTGGGCTTCCAGGAGCTTGCCCTGCCCGCGGAGCTGCATCAGTCGCTGGTCCAATTCCTGGGCGATACTTTCCAGGGCTTTTTCGATCCGGTCCTCCGGCAGGACGTAATGCTGGGCGGGATAAATAAACATCTGGTGCTCTTCGCTTAGGCTTTCACCGCTGGTGGGATTGATGAGAGTGATTTTTTCGATCTCGTCGCCGAACATCTCCACCCGCACGGCGAACTCCTCGTAAGCGGGCCATAATTCGATAACGTCGCCCCGGACGCGAAACTTGCCCCGCTCGAAGCTGATGTCGTTGCGCTCATACAGGATGTCGCTTAACTTGCCCAGCAGCTCGTCACGATCGACGCACAGGCCGATTCGCAGCGGCACGACCATCCGCTGGTACTCGTCGGGCGAGCCTAGTCCGTAAATGCAGGAGATCGAGGCGACGACGATAACGTCACGGCGGCTCATCAGCGAGGTGGTGGCGCTCAGTCGCATACGGTCGATGTCGTCGTTGCGGGAGGCGTCCTTCTCGATGTAGATGTCCCGCTGGGGGATGTAGGCTTCGGGCTGATAGTAATCGTAATAACTGACGAAGTATTCCACGGCGTTATGAGGGAAAAGCTCTTTGAACTCCTCATAAAGCTGGGCGGCGAGGGTCTTATTGTGGCTGATTACCAAGGTCGGCCGCTGATATCTCTGGATGACCTGGGCCATGGTGAAGGTCTTACCGGAGCCGGTAACACCCATCAGGGTCTGAAACTTCCGGTCGGCGGCCAGGCCGGCGGAAAGTTTCTCAATCGCCCCCGGCTGATCGCCGGCGGGGGCAAAGTCACTGGTAATTTCGAAATTATGTGTCATTTTTTACACAATTGGAGCTTGGTTTTATTGCAAAGTTTTCTGCTCAATGTTTTTTGTTGAAAACCTTGTCCGGATCAATATCATTAAATTATAACCGTACGGCGGCAGCGGGACAAACAAGTAATTTCTTAAGGAGGTATCGAGATATGACGCACTTAACCAGCAAGCACAACGGTTTTGGCCGACTGATTTTTTTGGCGCTGATAATTTTCGCCTGCCTTGTTCCGGGGCGGTTGTCGGCGGGGGAGCTGCGGGTCGGCGTCGCAACTGCCGATATCACCCCGAAGGATGCAGCCGGGGTGCTGGATCCGCTGCACGTCAAGGCAATCGTGCTGGAGCAGGGCGACAGCCGGGCGGCGCTGGCGATATGCGATTTGTTCAATACCGCAGAAGAGCTTTCTCAGACGGTCCGAAGATTGGCGGCGGAAAATACCGGCATACCGTATAACAATATTTCCATCATCTCCACCCATACCCACAGCAGTGTGGATTACGCCGATAACCTGGAGCAATATCTGCAAAAGCAGTCGGCAGGTGAGCTGTCAGCGGCGGATAAGGAAAGCTACCCCGCCCGGCTGATCGAAAACGCGGTAAAAGCGATTGTCGAGGCCCAGGCGGCGCTTCAGCCGGTGACGCTGCAAAGCGGCAGTACGTGCTGTGAGGGGATTTCGTTCAACCGCCGGTTCCTGATGAAAGACGGGATAATAAAGTTTAATCCGGGATTCCAAAACCCTGATATCGATCGAGCGGTCGGACCGGTGGATACGGATCTGGCGATGGTGATATTCCGCCGAGCCGAGGGCGAGAAGCCATTCGCGGCGCTGGACAATTTCGCTATCCAGACCACCACCTTTGATGAGGCGGGCAGTATCAGCGCCGATTTCCCCTATTTCCTGGAGCAGTCGCTGCGGAGTGAAATGAGCGAGAATTTTGTTAACCTCTACGGTCCGGGTCCCTCGGCGGATATCAACCACTGGGACGTAAGCAAGCCCGGCCCGCAGATGGGCTACGAGGAGACTACCAAAAACATCGGTCAAAGACTGGCGGGCGCCATCAAGGCGAAACTGCCGGCTCTGCCCTATGAAAAAAGCCCGGTCCTGGCGGTTCGCCAAACGATAGTGCAAGTGCCGCTGCAGACCTACAGTGATATGGATCTGGAATGGGCCAAGGGATTGGGTTCGGACAAGGCGGCGTTCCTGACAAAAATCAGGGCCAAGAAAATATTGACGCTGGAAAAACTGCGGAAGCAGGGGGATACGATTGCCATGGAGGTGCAGGTGATACGCCTGGGCGAAGATACCGCAGTGGTGGCCCTGCCGGGCCAGATATTTGTCGAGTTGGGGCTGGCATTGAAAAAGGCGTCACCATTTGCGAATACGCTGGTCTTTACCCTGGCCAACAGCCATTCGGCCTGCGTGCCGCCGCGAAAGGCGTATACCGAAGGCAGTTATGAAGTGGTCAGCTCACTAGTGGATTCGGGTAGCGGCGAGATGCTGGTGGAGGCGGCACTGCGAATGCTCAAGGAACTTAAGGCAGGGGGGTAAGGGCGGGGAAAATGGCTTACAAGTTGTTTCCCGCCGATTGGCCGGCTAAAATAATTTGGAGGTATATAATGAATCAGGAAACTTATCGGGCATTGATTTTGATGGCGGTAATGGTATGTTTGGCGGTAATTCCCGCCGGCTGCGCCAGTAATAGGCAAAAACCGAGCGAACAATTATACGCCGGTGTCGCCGTGGTGGATATCACGCCGCCGCTGGGTTATCCACTCTACTGGGGTAATACCGCGGGCGAGCTGGATCCCCTGCACTGCCGAGCACTGGTATTTCGCCAGGGGACCGAGCAGGGGGCGGTGGCAATCTGCGAATTGCTGGAAGTGACAGGCGATTTATCACAGGAGGCTCGTCGGCAGGCCAGCGAGAAGACCAGCATACCAATTGCCAATATTTCCATAGCCGCTACCCATTCCCATACCACGCCGAATTACAAGGAAGATTTGGCAAAGTATATAGAGCGGAAATCCGCCGGCACACTGACCGAAGAAGATAAAAATAGTTATGTCGCCCGACTGATAAATATGGTAGCCCAAACCATCGTCGAGGCCCAGGCGGCCCTTGAGCCGGTGAGGCTGGAAAGCGGCACAACCCAACAGGAAGGGGTGGCTTTCAACCGCCGATACTACATGAAAGATGGGCACGTGATGTTCAATCCCGGCTTTCAAAACCCGGATATAGTCCGGCCGGGGGGCGATGTGGATCCGCAGATCGGCATTATCCTAATCCGCAGGGCCGCCGATAACCACCCGATATCCTGCCTGGTCAACTTCGCCATGCACCTCGATACGGTGGGGGGCGATAAGTGCAGCGCGGATTATCCGTATTTTCTGGAGCAGTCGCTGCGTGAGGATTTAGGCGATAAATTTATCAGTATATTCGGGACGGGGGCGTGCGGCAATATCAATCACTGGGATGTCAGTAAGCCCGGGCCGCAGCGCGGCCACGAGATAAGCACCAAACCGATCGGCTTGAAGCTCGGCGAAGCGGTGAAGGCTGAAATCCCCAAACTCAAGAAAATAAGCAGGCCCGCCCTGGCTGTCCGCAGCGAGATAGTACAAGTTCCGCTGCAAAGCTATACCGGGGAGGATTTGGCGTGGGCGGAACATGCGGAAGAATTGACCCTTACAAAAAATCCCAGCGAAGTACTTAGCGAACGGCAAATATTGTTCAACCGCTGCAAGGCCCGGCGAATCCTGGAATTGGCGAAATGGCGGAAAGTCAGCCCCAATTTACCGATGGAGGTGCAGGTCTTTCGTCTGTCAGACGATACCGCCATCGTTACGTTGCCGGGTGAAGTATTTGTAGAACTGGGGCTGGGCATCAAGAAGGCTTCACCCTTCGCCAATACCCTCATTATCGAAATCGCCAATGATCGGCCGGCTTATGTGCCCGACCGGCGGGGCTTCGAACAGGGCGATTATGAGGCGATTAACTCGCGGGTGGCGCCCGGCGGGGGCGAAATGCTGGTCGATACGGCGGTTAAACTGCTGAAAGAGCTTAAATGTCAATAGGGGAATTTTACCTGAGCAACCGCCGGCCCACTCCAACCGGTTTCGAGGCCATGAAAAATTTAGGTAAACTAATCCTGTTGGGAATAATATGTCTGGGCTGCGGAGGTCGGCATGATTCGGCGGATTACACTAACGGGAAAAATCACGGAGGGATAAACTCAACGCGGGATATTCTGGGGGTAACCCACGTTGCCGGCAAATACTGTTTGACCGACAAGGATTTTCTCAACGAAGGCGCCGACCAGATTTTAAGCCTGGGCAGCCGAGTGATAAAAATCTGGTTTTACGGCAAAAGATTCGAGCCGCCCGAAGCGGTTTACCCCTACCACAGCCATTGGCCGACGGTAAAGACCCTGGTGGAAGGGGCGCAATTGCCGTATTTTCAACAACTTTTTCTCAAACCTTTTACCACCTATATCATGGTGGTTACCTCCCTGGGTCGGCCGGATGATTATTGGCGCAATGGCATAACCGAACAACAAGCTCAGGACGAACAACGGCAGTTTTATGAACTTGCCCGATATCTGCTGACCGCTTACCGGGGGACCGGCAAGACGTTTGTTTTGCAGCACTGGGAAGGCGACTGGATGCTCCGAGGCCATAATGATGAGAAAATCGCACCCTCCGCCCCAGCGATTAAAAATATGATTGTCTGGTTGAATGCCCGCCAGGCGGGTGTCGAGCAGGCCCGAAAGGAAATCGGCCAGGATGGCGTTTACGTTTATCACGCGGCGGAAGTCAACCGGGTGATTATTTCGATGCGCGAGCATCGGCCAGGCGTCGTCAATGCCGTGCTGCCTCACACCCGGCTGGATTTAGTCTCCTATTCCGCCTGGGATGCCACCGTTGAGTATCGCGAAGGTCCCCAATTGCTCCGCGATGCCCTGGATTATATCGCGGAGCATATGCCGGACAGCGCTGCCTTCGGTTCGCACAACGTCTATCTCGGGGAATTCGGTATGCCGGAAAACGAATTTACCACCGAGCAAATCCGGCAGGTAATACCCGCTGCGGTGGAAACCGCGCTGGACTGGGGCTGCCCCTATGTCGTTTATTGGCAGTTGTATTGCAATGAGTTAGCCGAACCACGGCAGCCGCCGCCGATACACTCCAATCAGGCGGTACGCGGCTTCTGGCTGATTCGACCGGACGGCTCGAAAGCCCAGATTTGGGATTATTTTTACCACCGACTCAATTACGGGGAAAACCAGGTGTTATTAAACCCGGCATTGCCATAATTTTCCGAACTGGTATTATTTCTTCTAATAAGCAGAATTGTTGGTAATATTTGTTTGTGTGGTTTCATGTTAAACTAAGATAAAGAAAGGAAACCTCATGCAGTTAATAGAGCCAAAATCAATAGGGCAAGGGGTGCCGAGTTTAGTGGGAATAGTTCTTTTGTTGATTTTCACCGGTTCTTGCGCGATGCCTCAAGGGCCAAACCGGGTCAGCTTCAATGAGGACGGGGTACTATTGATTAATGGGAAAAAGACATTGCCCATCGGTTTTACCGGCGCACCGCCACTCGACGGACGTACACCTGACGGCGGAAATGCATTTGAAGAGATTCGAGAGGCAGGCGGCCACTTTTTCCGCTCCGGCGCCGGTGAGTGGAATGAAAAGGTCATCGAGGATGAGCAAAAGTTTTTGGATACCGTCGCCCGACATGGAATGTACTGTTGGCCCAGACTGGCAAAACTGTCCAGCCTCGAGGAAGGAAATGCGGAAAAGGAAAAAATGCTTCGCTACGTGATTAACCGTTTTAAAAACCATCCGGGGCTATTGGTATGGAAGAATGTTGATGAGCCGCAATGGGGCCAAAATCCTTTCGAACCTATGATCCGCGCCTATAAAGTGATAAAGGATTTGGATCTCGACCACCCCGTGGGTTTAACCCAGGCTCCCAGAGGAACTCTGGAAGAACTTAGACCCTATAGCGCTGCCGCTGATTTTCTCCTGCTGGATATCTATCCCATCAGCTATCCACCCGGAACCCACTCACTCCTGGCCAATAAGGAAATCAGCATGGTCGGCGATTGGACGAGGTTTATAAAGGAAGTCGCTGACGGCAAGCCGATTTGGATGGTTCTGCAGATCTGCTGGAGCGGGGTGGCCAATCCGGGCAAAACGCTTCGCTTTCCCAGCTTCGCCCAGGAACGGTTTATGACCTATCAGGCGCTCATCAATGGCGCCCGTGGTCTGGTCTATTTCGGGGGAAATATCACAGAGTGTATGAATGAACGAGACGCCCGCCTGGGATGGAACTGGACTTTCTGGCAGCGAGTGTTGCGGCCGGTGCTCGAAGAAGTGGGGCAGGGTAGTCCTCTTTATCCGGCGCTGCTGGAGGGCGATTCCAAACTGCCAATTAAAATTGCCGATGCGAACGATGTGGAGTATTGCGTGAGGGAAGTGGGGCGGGATATTTATATATTAGCCTGCAAAAGAGAAGGCGAAACCGTTAAGGTGAAATTCAGCGGACTGCCGGACTGGGTTATGCAGGGCGAAGTGATGTACGAAGCTCCGCGCCGGGTGAAGGCAGAGGCAGGTGAATTCACCGACTGGTTCGCTCCATTCGATGTCCATGTATATCACTTTACTCCCGATAACCTGTGACCTTCCAACTTTTTTGCAGATTTTGGGCAAGATTATTTTCCTGCACCTTGTCACTTTATATTT
>ENA-ORXD01000516-ORXD01000516.1-sediment-metagenome-genome-assembly--contig:-NODE-516-length-47716-cov-4.615021_pt1 | contig 47716 bp, 49 predicted proteins | sample MGYA00237862_ERZ511471 | MGnify/ENA metagenome assembly ERZ511471
AATATTGTTCTTTAAGGTAGTGGGCACAGGCGAAAAGTGCAGTGCAGTCAGCGCCTGAAGCCTGAAGGATGGCCACTCCGTCTTCTGTGCTGATCAGTTCGCCAGCCAAGGACGCCTGCAGAAGTTTTTCCCATTGTCCAAAGATGGGCATGGTTACTCCTTTTGTTTAATAATTAGTTGCTTTCGCCGGTGATTATCAAAAAAACGCATCCTGATTGTCAACCACAAAGGTTGCCATGGTTGACAATTGCCGGCCAATTAAAATTACCATTTTTGTATTTTAGCGCTCACATCGTATTGACAGACCCTCTTTGGGATGGTAAAACATCATTTCATTTCAATGAGGGATGTGAAATTATGATTAAGTCGCTGATCGGGAAAAAACTGAAGAAAACTCGGTTACGGAACGATATGACCATTCAGGATTTAGCAGAGCGTTCCGGGGTCTCCTCCAATATGATTTCGCGTATCGAACGGGGGTTGACGATTCCGTCTGTTACCATCCTCATGAAGCTTGCCGCTACCTTCGGCATGAGTATCAACTATTTTGTTGAGGAAGCCGAAAAAGGAACAACCGTTGTCTCCACTCCCAAGGGGAAGGGGGAACCGATCTTCTTTTTTGAAGATAAACACCAGATCATGAGCCTAACCCAGGGTATCCGTGATCCGAGCTTTTCGGTCTTTTGCGATACACTTGAGGCTGACTGCAGTAGCGGAGACGGTGAAATGGTTCACGTTGGTGAGGAGTTTGCTCATATCTTGAAGGGCCGACTCGAATTTGTCATTGAAGGGGAAAGCTACATCCTTGACGAAGGGGATTCGCTGACCTTCAAGGCGTCCCTGCCGCACCGTTGGAAAAACCTACATGACGGGCAAACGGTTGTCCTTTGGGTTGTTTCTCCCGCTCCTAATGTTTCTCAGTAATTAGCCACTTCCTTTTTCTGAAATAGGGTTTGTGCTATGGGTGATGGAATGAAAGTTAAAAAGATTATCGGCAAGAAACTCAAGGGTATTCGCTTGCAAAGCGATTTGACCATTCAGGAACTGGCTGAAAAATCCAAAGTGTCCTCTAATATGATCTCCCGCATTGAACGCGGCTTGACCATTCCATCGGTTGAAATTCTCATGAAACTTGCCGGTGTTTTCGACAAGAGCATCAATTATTTCGTCGAGGACGTCAGCACCACTCACGAAGTTGTTTTTACTCGTCCCGGGGAACGCGATACCACGGTTTATGACGATGAGGCCAACATGCACACCGAGTCTTTTACCTCTGGTTTGCGTGACCCTCAGTTCATGTCATTTTACTGTACCGTCCCCCCAGGGGGCACCAGCGGTGAAGACAAAATGTATCATCCTGGTGACGAGCTTATCTATCTCGTCGATGGGACCCTGCAAGTTACTATCGCCGGAGAGGCTTATTTGCTGCGTCCCGGTGACAGCTTGACATTCAAATCACACCTGCCACACCGTTGGGATAATGTCGGTGATGGTGAAGCCAAGGTTATTTGGACCTTATCCCCATTTACAATCATCTGATTGCTCAGTCCCTCTTGTCCGCAGGCCCTGCTTTCTGTATGATTAAAGGCCGGACACCAACACCTCTAAGGTAAGGATTTATTTCATGGGACTGCTCAGTAAACTGTTTGGCGGAGGGGATGCCCTTGCCGGACTTCGTAAAGCCGTGCGTCAATGCCGTTGGGCCGACGCCCTCATCATTGCTGAAGACCTTGCCCAAAGCCAACTTCCTGAAGATCTCGCTCAGGAGCGTGCTCAACTCGAACACCAGGCTGGTGATCAACTTGCGTTGGTCAATCGTGATGAGTACGAAGCCTGTTTACGCTCTGGCGATTTGGCCAAAGCTGCTGAACACCTGGCATTGGCCAGACAGCAGGTGAGGTCTGAGGAGTTACGCCATACCCTCGATGAGCTGGCCATTGCCAATGCTTCCTACCAACAAGGGAAGTCAAAGGCTGCGCCCAGGCCTGTCGTCACGGGTGGATGTGCTTCTTGTGGTGGGCACAGCAGTGGCCATCACGATCCTCTGCCTGAGGAAATGGAAAACACTGAATCTTTCGATGTCGAAATCCGCCTTGAGCTCATTCTTGCGTCCTATCCTCCTGAATTGGCCAAACGCTATCAGCAGATCGATGGGCCATTTCTCGATGCATTTCTCCTTGCCCATGAAGGTCAAGCCAATGATGCCTTGATTCTTTTTGAGGATGTGCCTCCAGGGCTGCGCGATGACCTCTATCATTTCGAACGCGGTTCCTTGTTGGCCCGGCTTGGCCATAATTCTGATGCATTGCATAGTCTTCGAGAGGCTCTTGCCGTGAATCCGGAACTTGAGCTGGCACTCGAAGCGTTGGTCCAGCTTGAGGTTGCCTTAGGCCATGGCAAAAGTGCCAAAGACCGTTTGCAGAAATCCCTTGAACAAGGTGTTGCTTCTGGGCTTTGTCATGCTCTATTGGCAGGGCTTCTGCTTCGTGGGGGCGATCAGGCGGCAGCCTATGACCATGCCCTTCAAGCATGGAACTCCGGCCGGCGTGATGGTGATACAGCACTCCTTCTGGCTCATCTTTTAGAGCGTCGTGGTGATCTTGGACAGGCCGAAGCCCTCCTGCAACAACTTGGTGGTGGCGGTTGTGGTGGTGGCACTAATTTGCATTTGGCGGAATTCTGGTTGCGGCAGGGACGCAATTTGGAAAAGGCTCAAAAACAATTTGGGCAAGCCCTGAATCAGGAGCCGGATAATCCTCGCTGGCTGTTTAGGTTGGGGGAAAGCTATTGGCGGCAAGGGCGTAAGGGGGAAGGGGAGCAGTTGCTGCAAAAAGCTATGCAGCACAGCAACCTCGATCCGGGATTGCGTCAAGCCGGGGAAACTCTGCTTGGACTGTGAGGTCCTGCAACATATTGATAACTCAGGGCTGATATATTGACAGCCAAGAAGTATGAAGTATATTTAAACCAAGGTTGGGGTTGATGCTGTCCCCCGTTAATTGCTCCTAGAAATGATGCAGTCTGTTTGCAGGCTCTTTTTCCATATGCAGCCGCCGTCGAAGGAGGAGTCATGAACAAGTCTGAACTGATTGAAGCCTTGGCCGCTCAAAAAGACCTCACCTACAAGAAATCTGAAGAAATCGTCAACATTGTTTTTGATACCATGGCTAAAACCCTGATCGAGGGTGGTCGCATTGAAATTCGCGGGTTTGGCAGCTTTATCGTCAAAGACTATAAATCTTATACTGGCCGCAACCCTAAAACTGGCGAAATTATAGATGTTAAACCCAAAAAATTGCCTTTCTTCAAGGTTGGCAAAGAATTGCGGGAAAGAGTGAACGGTCAATAGTAATATTGTTGGCCGCTATTCTTATCCGTAAGCTGACTCTTTGGTGCTCAATAAAATGATTTTGTCGCATAAGGGCCGGTTGCCGCTGGTCGATTCCTCTGCTTTTGTTGAAAAGAGCGCTGCCGTTATTGGTGATGTCACCATTGGTGCCGAATCGAGTGTTTGGTTCAATGTGGTGATCCGTGGGGATGTTAATTTTATCCGCATCGGTCGCAGAACCAACATTCAGGACGGGACCGTGGTGCACGTCACCCGCAATACTCATCCGACTATCATCGGTGACGAAGTGACTGTTGGTCACAACGTGACTTTACACGGCTGCACTATCGGCCATCGTTGCCTGATCGGCATCGGCTCTACCGTCCTTGATGGAGCAGATATCGGTGAGGAATCCATGGTTGCTGCCGGATCTGTCGTTTCCCCTGGTACTGTCATTCCTCCCCGTACTCTGGCCATTGGTATCCCAGCTAAGGTTAAGCGTCATCTGACCCCTGCCGAGATTGATCATTTGCGTGCCTCTGCTGATAACTACTGTGGCTATATGGCCGATTACCTCGCTGAATCAACAGACGGTAAGGTCGGAGGAGATTGATGCTTAAAAAGCTGCAGGCTATCAAAGGATGCCCCTTGCTTAAAGGGCTAACATCTGACGAAATCGCTACCTTTTCTACTATTTTAGAAGAAAAGCACCTTGCTGAAGGGACGACCGTTTTTGTAGAAAATATGCCAGGTGAGTCGCTTTTCATGGTGGTCCGTGGTGCGGTGAAGGTGTCCAAAATGGTGGCCGAAGGTGAGGAGAAAATTCTGGTTGTTCTCGGGGCCGATGAAGTTTTTGGTGAGATGGCCCTTTTGGACGGTGGCCCCAGAGCTGCAACTGCACGTATCGCTGAAAATGCTATTCTTCTGATCCTCAAAAGAACCAGTTTCGATATTTTTTGCGCCAAGCAACCTCTTCTTGGCCTCAAAATTTTACGCAACATTGTGCATATATTCTGTCGGCGGATTCGTGAAAATGACGCCGAATATCGACAGATGCTTGAATGGACCTATCAAACCAAAAACTGATTTAAGAATTCCCTCGGTTTACCCCTCTTGTCAAAACCCGCCCGCCGTTGATTTTTCTGGCCATTTTTCATTGAAAAAAACACTTCTATCAGCTATAGTTCGGCGATTTTTAAATTAAGAGAAACCTTATAAATACCTAACATTTGGTCGTTCTGTCTTTCCCTTTCCATCCAGAACGAGAGGCATGCATATGTCAGTGCTCTTTTCAGAAACGGTAATGTTCGGCTTTGTCGGCGGTCTTGGATTGTTCCTGTTCGGCATGAAGATTATGTCCGAAGGCTTGCAAAAGGTGGCCGGGGACCGCATGCGCAAAATTCTTGCCGCCCTTACCAACAACAGGGTAATCGGAACCTTGGTTGGTTTGGCTGTTACCGCCATCATTCAATCATCGAGTGCCACAACCGTTATGGTGGTCGGTTTCGTCAACGCCGGCCTCATGTCTCTTGTGCAGTCCATCGGCGTTGTCCTTGGTGCCAACATCGGCACCACTGTTACCGCTCAGTTGATTGCCTTTAAAATTACCCATTATGCCTTGCCGGCCATCGGCGCAGGTGCCTTGCTCAAGCTTTTCGCGCGCAGCAAGCGCTGGATGTATATCGGTGAAGTCTTACTCGGCTTCGGTATTCTTTTTTTCGGGCTTACGACGATGGAAGGGGCCTTTGGTCCCATTAAAAAGTCCGAGGAATTCCGGCAGCTTTTCATGTTGGTTGGTGATCATCATATTCTTGGTGTTCTCATCGGCACTGTGCTGACCGTCATTGTGCAGAGTTCCAGTGCTACCATTGGTATTACCATCGCCCTTGCAAACAGCGGATTGCTCACTTTTGATGCCGCTGTTGCACTGATCCTCGGGGAAAACATCGGCACCACTATTACCGCCAACCTTGCTGCCATAGGTACCAACCTTGCTGCCAAGCGCACCGCCCTGGCGCATTTTTTGTTCAATGCTCTTGGCGTTTGTTACATGCTCATTTTTCTCCCCGTTTTTATCAAATTTATTAACGCTATCACTCCCGGCAATGCTGATTTGATTATTCAGACCCAGCAACAGGCCGCCACCTTTGGAGCTGCTATCGGCGATAAACCCTACATCGCCCGCCACATTGCCAACGCCCATAGTATGTTCAACGTTATCAATACCATCATTTTCCTTCCACTTGTCGGTGTGTTAGCTAAACTGACCACCCTGATGATTCGCGGTAAGGATGAGGAACAGGAATTCCACCTTAAATACATCGACAACCGCGTTCTTAACACTCCCCCTATAGCTTTGGGGCAGGCGCGCGCTGAAACCCGGCGCATGGCATTGCTCACGGTCGAGATGCTGCAGGAAACCCTGGAGTACATGAACGACCAGGATGAAAAGCATCTGCCGGGGATGCTGAAGAAAGAGGATACGGTCGACCTTCTTCAGAAGGAAATAACGGACTTCCTGGTCGCGTTATCACAGAAGTCGATCACCCAAGAGACCAGTAAAGATATCGCTTCGATGATGCATATGGTTAACGATCTGGAGCGAATTGGTGACTATTGTGAAAATGTCTGGGACCTGATCGCTCGCAAGAAGAGTCAGCGAGTCGAATTCTCCGACACGGCTAAGGTCGAAGTGTATGATCTTGGGCAGAAGACACTCGAGTTTCTTAATTTTGTTGTTGCTGCTCTCGAACGGCAGGATCGTACCATCAAGCCTAAGGCGTCGTATTTGGAAGAAAACATCGACCAACTTGAGGAAGCTTTGCGTGACAACCATATCGCTCGTCTCAACACCGGCGAATGTACTGTCCATCAGGGTTTGATCTTCATTGACATGTTGCATAACTTTGAAAAAATTGGGGACCATACCTACAACGTCACCAAGGCGATTGTTGGAGAAAAATAAGTGCTGGCGGCTTTTGACGTCGGTAGTAATACTGTTCGGCTTTTGATCGGCGATAGCGACGGAGTTCGGCTGACTCCGGTGCGTCATGAACGACGAATCACGCGTCTCGCTGGCAACTATGATTCAGCAAAGGGTCTTGCTCCTGAAAGTATGGAGCGGACCCTTTGTGCTTTGCAGGAACTCTGCGATGTCGCTCGGGTTCATGGAGCGCAACGGTTGCGGGCAGTTGGGACTCAGGCTTTGCGCCAGGCCAGGAATGGACAGGATTTTGTCGATCAAGTGCTGAAAACGTGTGGGCTGCCAATCGATATCGTAGCCGGTCAGGAGGAGGCCAGTCTGGCCATGGCTGGGATTCTTTCAGCCCTTGAGCCGATTCCTCAGTGCTGTCTAGCGTTTGACCTCGGAGGGGGTAGCACCGAATTCATTTTTTATCGGCATGGGACTGTGCAACTGACAACCAGTTTTCCGCTAGGTGTGGTTCGGCTTGCTGAACAGTTTGCAACAGATGATATGCGCAACCAAGCCATCACAGAGATGGTGGATCAACTTGAGCAAGATCTGCAACAGGCAGGCCTTGTCAACGAGGTCCTCGATAATAACTGTTCACTCGTCGGCACGGCTGGTACAGTCACCACCTTAGCCGCTCTTTGCCTGGGGATGGTTCATTATGACTGGCATAGAGTGAATAACTTTCGTCTCACTCTGCCGTTTTTGCAAGACTTAGCCTCTCGTCTGCAACCTCTAACCCCCGCACAAAGAGAAGCTCTCCCTGGGATGGAAAAAGGGCGCGGAGACCTCATCGTTCCGGGATTGCGCTTGGTCCTAGCCCTTCTTAAACGTTTTTCCAAAAGCTCCCTGTCGGTCAGCGACTTTGGTTTGCTGGAAGGTGTATTATTGCATCTCGGTCGCTCATAAATAAGAATTTGCCCGTTAGTTAATCAAACTTTCCCAAGTCCTGGCAAATCCCCGCATGCGTTGACATTTCAGCAGGTTTTCTTTATAGTCTGGTCTTCGATTTTTTAAAAAATTCGCATCCGTACCGAGTTTCGGTACCGGACCGGGAGTCTTATGGAAAAAGCCATTCTGTCAGGCAATGAAGCTATTGCGCGTGGCGCCTACGAAGCCGGGGTCAAGGTTGCCTCAGCCTATCCGGGTACGCCCAGCACTGAAATTCTGGAAAATATCGTTAACTATCCAAGTATCAATTCCTCTTGGGCTCCCAATGAGAAAGTTGCCCTGGAGGTCGGTATTGGGGCCTGTTTTGGCGGTGCGCGTGCTCTGGTCACGATGAAGCATGTTGGAGTCAACGTTGCTGCCGACCCCCTGTTCACTTTGTCCTATGCTGGGGTCAAGGGTGGTTTCGTACTGGTCACGGCGGATGACCCTGAACTTCATAGCTCGCAAAACGAGCAGGACAATCGCAATTACGCTAAATTCGCCAAGATTCCTATGCTCGAACCGGCGGATAGCAATGAGGCCTTGCAGTTCACTAAGCTGGCATTCCAGATCAGCGAGCAATTTGACACCCCGATTATGCTGCGGACCACCACCCGCATCTCGCATTCCAAGTCGATTGTAGAGCTCGGCGAGCCAGTGACAGATCTGCCGACCCCAGCCTTGGAACGCAATCCTCCTAAATATGTCATGCTGCCTAGCAATGCTCGGGCACGTCACACCGTTGTCGAACAGCGCCTGCTGGATATGGAAGCCTGGGCCTGCGATCAACCTTTCAACGTGATTGAAAAAGGAGCAGGGAAGGTCGGTGTCATCACCGCTGGGGTCGCATATCAGTACGCCAAAGAATGCCTCCCTGAGGCTGATGTTCTCAAGCTCGGGATGGTTTATCCTCTTCCCAAGCAGCTGATCCGTGACTTTGCAGCCAACTACGAAACCTTGTATGTTGTCGAAGAACTCGATCCGTTCCTCGAGGAGCAGATTCGGGCCATGGGGATTGAGGTCAAAGGCAAAGAGCTTCTTCCCATCTGTGGAGAACTGACTCCGGGCCGGGTTCGGCAGGCCCTGTTCGGCGAAACTCCCGCAGTTGGTTATACTCACGACATTACGCTGCCGACTCGGCCGCCCAACATGTGTCCCGGGTGTCCGCATCGTGGCGTATTCTTTGCCCTTAACCGGCTCAAGGCCTACGTAACCGGCGACATCGGCTGTTACACTCTTGGCTTCATGCCGCCCTTGTCCGCCATGGATACCTGTATCTGTATGGGCGCGAGTATCGGAAATGCCACGGGTATCAGTAAAGTCCTCTCTCCTGAAGATCAGAAAAAGGTTGTCGCTGTCATTGGCGATTCTACCTTCCTGCATACGGGGGTTAACGGCCTGATGGACATGGTTTACAACGGATCTACGGCCACTGTTCTGATCCTCGACAATCGCATCACCGCCATGACCGGGCGTCAGGAGAATCCTGCCTCAGGCCAAACCCTGATGGGGACCGAAGCTCCGGCTGTCAACATCGAAGGGTTGTGTCGTTCTCTCGGGGTAAAACATGTGCAGACCCTTGATCCTTGGAATTTGGCTAAAACCCAGGAAATCATTAAAACCGAGATGGAACGTCCTGAGACTTCAGTGGTGATTTCACGTGGTCCCTGTGTCCTTATCAAGCGTGGCGGCAAGCAGATGCCTCCGCCACTCTATGTCGATCCGGAAAAATGCACCGGCTGTAAGGCCTGCCTTAAGCTCGGGTGTCCTGCTCTTGAATGGCAGTCCGATGCTGGAAAGCGTGGACAGGCTAAAGTCAATCATCTGCTTTGCGTCGGGTGCGGGATCTGTGAACAAATGTGTAAATTCGATGCATATGGAGTGACTGATGGCAAATAAAGTGACCAATATCCTGATGACCGGCGTCGGTGGACAAGGGACCTTGCTGGCCAGCGAGGTTCTCTCCGAGGTATTGATGATGGCTGGACACGATGTAAAAAAGGCCGAAGTCCATGGCATGGCCCAACGGGGGGGGAGCGTCGTTTCCCACGTCCGCTTCGGACCCAAGGTTTATTCTCCGATCATTCCCGAGGGCGAAGCTGACGTTCTGTTCAGTTTTGAACTTCTCGAGGCCTTTCGTTATTTGCCCTTGCTGCGCCCCGGAGCCAAGGTTGTGGCCAACCTGCTCAAGATCATGCCTCCCTCGGTCAACCTGGGGCAGGAAAACTACCCGGAAGGTTTGGAAGAGAAGATCACCGCTGCTTTTCCCGATACCAAGCTGATCAATGGTATGGAGATGGCGCTTGAAGCCGGCAACGCTAGAACAGTCAATACCGTGCTGCTCGGCGCCTTGTCGAATATGCTCGATATCGAGCTTAAACTGTGGGAGGAAGCTTTGCGTAAGCTGGTTCCCGCCAAGTTCCTGGCTGAGAACCTCGCAGCATTTACTCTCGGCCGCAACGCCTGATCCAAAGAGGTGCGATCATGATCTGGAACGACGAATTCGAAACCCTGCCCCGTGAAGCGATTCAATCCCTGCAATTGAAGCGCCTGCAGGCAACAGTGGAGCGTGTTTCCGCCACCGTGCCGTATTACCAGGAGAGCTTCAAAAAAGCTGGTGTGACTCCAGGTCAGATCAAAACTCTGGATGACCTGCGTCGATTGCCGTTCACTTACAAACAGGATATGCGTGACAACTACCCTTATGGGTTATTCGCTGTTCCCCTCGATCAAATTGTCCGCATCCACGCCAGTTCCGGTACCACCGGCAAGCCGACGGTTGTCGGCTATACGCGGCGCGATATCGATAACTGGGCAGAAATGATGGCTCGTTCCTTTGTTTCCGCCGGTGCGCACCGCGGCGACGTGATTCACAATGCCTATGGCTATGGTCTGTTCACCGGTGGGCTTGGCGCGCATTACGGTGCTGAAAAGCTTGGCGCATCGGTCATTCCTATGTCCGGCGGCAACACCAAAAAACAGATCATGATTATGAAGGACTTCGGATCCACAGTGCTGACCTGCACTCCATCCTACAGCTTGTTTTTGGCTGAAGCTGCTGCTGAGGAGGGGATCGACATTCGGGAATTGAAATTGCGCGTCGGAATCTTCGGTGCAGAACCGTGGAGCGAAGAGATGCGCAATGAAATCGAAGAAAAGGTCAACATCAAGGCGATTGATATCTATGGCCTGTCCGAAATTCTCGGTCCCGGTGTTGCCATCGAATGTATTGAGGCCCAGAAAGGCCTGCATATCTGGGAGGATCATTTCATCCCTGAAATCATCAATCCCGATACTGGTGAAACCCTGCCGGACGGTGAACTCGGCGAACTGGTCATTACCACCATTACCAAAGAAGGGATTCCCATGGTGCGCTATCGCACCCGGGATATCACTCGTATTATTGCGGAACCGTGCATCTGCGGTCGGACCCATCGACGCCTGGCGCGGATGAGCGGCCGTACGGACGATATGCTCATCATTCGGGGTGTCAATGTTTTCCCCAGCCAGATCGAAAGCATTTTGGTGAACATTGAAGGCGTTGAACCTCACTATCAGCTGATCGTTGATCGGGAGGAGAACCTGGATACACTTGAAGTCCAGGTTGAGGTCAATGAACGGGTCTTCTCTGACGAAATCAAGGTTCTGCAGGATCTTTCCAATCGTATTCGGAAAGAAATTAAGGACCTGCTCGGGATTTCCTGCAAGGTGAGACTTGTCGAGCCTAAATCGATTGCGCGTAGCGAAGGGAAGGCAAAGCGCGTTTATGATCGCCGCACGGAAGCTTGATAGCGGCTTAGCCGAAAGGACGGGAAACAATGAAAGTTGAGCAGATTTCCATCTTTATCGAAAACAAGTCGGGACGGCTGGCCGAGGTGACCAAGGTTCTTGGCGAAGCCGGAGTCAATATTCGTGCCCTGTCTCTAGCTGACACTTCCGATTTCGGTATTTTGCGGTTGATCGTCGATAAGACCGATCCTGCTCAGTCCGCTCTCAAGGAGCGTGGCTTTACCGTCAGTAAAACCGAAGTGGTCGCTGTTGAGGTACCGGATCGTCCCCTTGGTCTTTTCAGCATTCTTCAGGTGCTTGACCAGAGCAAGGTCAATGTTGAGTACATGTATGCCTTTGTAGAACGTTGCGGTGCGAATGCCGTGATTATCTTCCGCTTTGATAACGCTGAAGAAGCCATTCGGGTCTTGACCGAAAAGGGCATTACCGTGCTGCATGGCGAACGCGTTTATACGATGTAAAAACGTTTTAGAATAAATAGTTAATCGATAAAGGCTGGAAAAAACATGAAGTCTGAAAAACCGCTGAAAATCTGGGACCCGGCTTCCGAATGTATGGACCGGGAAGCATTGGCCGAACTACAACTTCAACGCCTCGGCCAGACCCTGCAGCGGGTCTACCAAAATGTCCCCTGCTACCAGAACAAGTTTAAACAACTTGGGCTGGAACCGGGAGATATCAGGCAGCTTGAGGATCTGTCGCGGCTTCCCTTTACCACCAAAGAGGATCTGCGTCTTAATTATCCCTATGGCATGTTTGCCGTCCCCATGCGCGAAGTGGTACGCATCCATTCCTCGTCCGGCACAACCGGCAAACCGACCGTCGTCGGATATTCCCGTAAAGATGTTGAAACTTGGAGTGACCTGGCGGCTCGCTTTATGACCGCAGCAGGGGTCACCGAGGACGACATCGTCCACATAGCCTTCGGTTACGGGTTGTTCACTGGGGCATTCGGTCTGCATTATGGTGCTGAACGGATCGGCGCCTCGGTCATTCCCATGTCCAGCGGTAATACCGACAAGCAGATCATGATTATGCAGGACTATAAGTCCAGCGCCCTGGTCTGTACGCCGTCCTATGCCTTGACTCTGGCCGATCGCATGGAGAAACAACGGATTGACCCGCGCGGTTTGGCTCTGCATGTCGGTCTGTTTGGCGGCGAACCGTGGAGTGAGGAGATGCGCCGTGAAATCGAGGAACGGCTGGGAATCCTTGCCACCGACAACTACGGACTGTCCGAAGTCATGGGGCCTGGGGTTGCGGGAGACTGTGTACACCAGTGCGGCATGCATCTGTTCGAAGATCACTTTATCCCTGAAATCATCAATCCTGAAACCGGCAAAGTTCTCCCTCCCGGCTCTACTGGTGAGCTGGTGTTGACCAGTATCACTAAAGAAGCTTTTCCAATCATTCGATATCGGACCCGAGACATCACCCGGTTGATCTATGAACCTTGTGCCTGCGGTCGGACTCTTGTTCGGATGGAAAAGACCAAAGGGCGCAGCGACGACATGCTTATCATCAAGGGGGTTAATGTCTTCCCGACCCAGATCGAAGAAGTGTTGTTCCAAGTCGAAGGATGCGAACCCCATTATCTGTTGGTCGTTGATCGAGTCAACGGCATGGACACCCTTGAGGTTCAGGTCGAAGTTAACGAAATCATCTTCTTTGATGAAATGAAGAAACAGCGCAGCTTTGTAGATTTGCTGCAGAAAAAATTGGCTTCGACTCTTGGGGTTGGCGCCAAGGTTAAGCTTGTCGAACCCTCGTCGATCACCCGGCACGAGGGCAAAGCCCAACGCGTGATCGATAGACGTAAGCTGTGATAACTCACTGAAGTCATTAATAAAAATAAGAAATTCAAAAAAGTTGTCAGGATGAATTTTCCCTTGACATTCGGTGGAGGATAAACCATAATCCCGACTCGTTGGTTGACGGGGCGTAGCGCAGCCTGGTAGCGCACATGCATGGGGTGCATGGGGTCGGAGGTTCGAATCCTCTCGCCCCGACCATTCAACGATTAATAGAAACAAGCAGTTAGGCTATCCGATAGAGGATAGCCTTTTTGCGTTTTGGGGATTTTGTTGATCCTGGTTGCCGTTTGGTTGCCGTTTGACCAAAAATAGTACCACCTTCGAGATGGTTTAGATTTGATTTCATTGACGCTATATTATTGCTAAGGTAGATTTTTATTAATGGCTTGCGAGGGGGCCGACTGGAGAATTCTAACCCAACCACCTTTTGAAAACTTCCACTCCAGTTGGTGTTTTTATTTTGTATTTTTCATCTTGGAATATGATTAATTTATGCCTGACCAATTGACAAAAGAATTCGTGCTGCTTCTAACATACCTCCTGCCGGGTTTTCTCGCTGCCTGGGTATTTTACGGCCTCACCTCTCATCCAAAGCCCTCTCAGTTTGAGAGGGTAGTTCAAGCCTTGGTTTTTACTTTAATTATTCAAACATTCCTTCCTGTTGCCCATTGGATTTTGGTGGGAATTGGAAAAGTCTATTATATCTGCTCTTGGGACCAAACATCTAAAGGTTTAACTTCCCTTATTCTTGCTATTGGTTTAGGTGTAATCCTGGCTTATTTCACAAATACTGATTTTGTACACAAATGGTTTCGAAAAATTGGTTTTACAACAAGAACTTCTCATCCTTCCGAGTGGTACTGTGTTTTATCAGAAAAAGTAACGTTTGTTGTCCTTCATTTGAAAGATGGCCGAAGACTGTATGGCTGGCCGAAAGAATGGCCCGTTGAGTCTGACAAAGGTCAATTTTACATTATGCTCCCTAGTTGGATTTCCGATGATGGAAAACAAATTGATTTACCACAATTGGATGGAGTGTTGATAAGCGCCAATGATGTCAGGTGGGTAGAATTCTTAGCAGAAAGGTGAGAATAAAATGACAAACCCTAGTTTCGGAAGAAAAGGGTCTAATCCTCCCCCTCCCCAATCATCGAGTGAAGGCCGGAGGGACCAGATAAATGTAAATCCTCCTCCATCAAAGGTAAAACCTCCCCCTCCACCGAACCCTCCGTCGCCAAAAAAGAAACCCTAATTTTTGTGTTCCTAGGTTTTTTTTTCAAGATGATAATTAAATGTACCCTTTGAACAGTTGCGTGTTTATTGCCGCAGCAAGACTTATTTCAGTGTCTTACTGGGGGGATTGACTGTGTACTCGAAAGATATTATTCGACAAATTGATATCTCAGGTTTTGCTCTGATTCAAAAATTGGAACCAACTTTATCAACTGAGGATATTGCGCAAAAAATTGGATCAATTTTAGACATATCAACTCTTTTGCCTGAAATTTCAAAAGTCCAAACATTAAAACCACGTCGACCAAGTGACTTGTTGAGAAATCAATACAGTGGGACTTTTGGGTTTGGAGAGTTCCCCTTGCATTCCGATCTTGCTCATTGGAATATCCCGCCTCGCTATTTGCTTCTAAGATGTAAAATAGGAGCTGCAGATGTAAAAACACAGCTTTTGCCATATTCCGCCATTATCTCCGAAATTGACCAAAGCATTTTAAATCGAGCTCTTGTCATACCAAGAAGGAAAAATAAGGGGCAAATCATAAGTCCAATGCCTGTGATTTTTCGCCACAATGAAATTGTAGGAATGAGATGGGATTTCCTTTTTTTGACCCCACTAAATGATGCTGGCCAAAAGACTTCTGAGTTGCTGTCCTCATGTAATTGGAGTGAGAAGGGACTTCTCTCTGTGACTTTATTAAACCCTGGAGACACCGTAATTATTGATAACTGGAAAATGCTTCATGGACGATCAGCCGTGTCTGATGCCTCTATTGACCGAGAAATTCAACGAATCTATTTAAATAAATTGGAGTGGTCCTAATATGCCTAACACCATTGAGCCGCACTCATGGTCCTCGGACTCACTGTTTGCTAAAGCCCAACTTTATGTTGATCAAATGAACTCAACTGTCGCTGATGAGTGGAAATTTGGCCTATGGTCTGCGCTTAGCTTAGAGCTTCTTTCTAGGGCTGCACTTTCTTATATTTCCCCCGTTCTAATCGCAGATTCTAAAAGTTGGCAAAATATCCTGCATGCTTTGGGTAAAAAACCAACCGCAAAAAAGTTTTCTCCTGCGTCAATAGGTACTAAAGAAGTGCTGGCGCGGTTAAATGAACTCTTGCCAGATTTTAATCAGGAGGTGGCTGGATTCTGTGTTAAGCACGTCGAAAGGAGAAATGCTGAACTCCATTCTGGAGAGTCCGTATTTTTTGGGTTAGGTACTTCGGAATGGCTGCCACAATATTACCGTGCTTGCAAAATTTTACTGGAATCCATGGGGAAAGAATTAGCTGATTTTGTATCAGATCCGGAAAATGCAGAGGAAATGGTTGCATCGCTTGAGGATGCTGCAGCCCAAGCTGTTAAACAAGATATTAATGCTCATGCGAAGGTGTGGGCAAATAAGACAAAAGAGGAAAAAAGTTCTTCTATTTTACAAGCAACTGCATGGGCTACAAGACATGCTGGACATAGAGTATCTTGCCCTTCCTGCCAATCCCAAGCACTTTTACATGGTAGTCCCAGTGGGCCTGTTTCTACAACAATCGGAGAAGATGAAGTAATTCAGCGACAAACAATGCTCCCTTCCGCGTTTGAATGCATTGCCTGTGGACTGAAGATTGCAGGGTTTTCGAAACTCTCAGCCTGTGGTTTAGGTGATGCTTTTTCTTCAAAAACAATATATACAGCAGCTGAATTTTTTAATCTTTACACCGAAGAGGATATTGAGGAGGCTCGGAGCGAGATTCCAGATTATGAGCCAGATTTTAACGAATACTAAACAAACTTAGTGTTGTTGAGAAATCTACCAATTGGACATAAATGGGAATGTAAAAATAGGCCTCGACTCTTTATTACATCGAGGCCTATTTTTTGTCCTTAGCATTTCTAAATGGTATCTCTAAAACATCTTGGTGGCCAAAAGAGGAGGGCTATATTGATCACCTTGTCAGATAATGCTTACGCCTTTTAAATCCAAAATGGCCGGAGACTTTCCTGAGATATTGAATTTAACATTCGGAGAGTCGAAATTAGGTTTCCAGTCAAATCCCATGTGAATAGCAGCCGCAATGAAGGCACCATTGCTGACGTACTCCTTTTCCCCTTTGGTTCTAACCGTCCAAGCTTCAACCATATGCTTCAGTCTGTAGCTGTTGATTGAGGAATTCAAAGTTTTCCGTTTATGGCACCCTTGGAGCCATTTACAACAAACACTAAATTCTTTAAAGCCAAAGCCTGCAAACGATTCTCTCTGAGCAAAAAATGTTGCTTTATTTTCTTCTGCGGTTTTTTTAGTGTCAATGTGGTAGCTACACCGGATTCCTTCGGCAATCAGATATGGCGCTTTTTCAATAGCATTTAAAAAATCAGTAGTCGTAGGGGGTGAAAATTCTGTGGGTTTTCTTGCCAACACTTGATCGTACCAGTCAGGTAAATACCTTCCGTCCTTTCTACCAACCCTTTTTGCATAACGGGGGTTTTCTTCGACCCAATTACAAAGGGCTTTAAAAGCAGGTGTTTGGTAGAATGAAGTGTCGTACTCTGAGAAATGGCCACGAGGTATTCCAAATTCGGCTGTGACCTTGGAAATGTCAGCGTCACTAAATCCTTTCAAATGAATAGCTGTCTGCCAACTATCTCCATATTTAGAGATGTAATAACCTTCTGATTGTTCTTTATCTACATCTGCAATGTAGATAATAGAACATACTCCAATTTCGACCGAACCATCCGGACCAATTATTAATGGCCCGAAACTTCCAAGAGCTCCATGTAAAGTAATCCCTGCAATTGTGGAGGAATAAAATCTGTTCGAGGAAGCCATATAAGGAGGCTCACTGCAATTTAATTTCCATACAGAATTTTCAAAATTTATTAAAAGTTTTTTATTATTCCATTTTCCAAGTAGGGCATTATATGAGTTTATAACTCTTCTATAGTTAGAAAAAAATTCATTAAACCATCTTTTTAAAATGCTTTGAATTTTTGGATCTGTCTGAATAGTAAACCCATGGTCAACAGTATCACTAACTCCACAGATGTTTACAGTAAGCATGTATGAATCGTCTTGCCCTGTTTCAACACGTGTTAATTGAGGGTCGATACCATTGCCAAGCTTATTGCTAGAAAAAATCTTCATGACCGCCGGAAATGCTTCTTTTGGGAAGATAAAGTTAAGATGGCAGGAAAGAAAACCACTACTAAATCTTACCTTTGTCATTGAGACGTCGAGAAAACTTTCGCAGAAAGTGACACCAATTGAACTGGTTGGTTCAATTTTTACTAATAGCTTTCTTCGATCAAATTGTTTGTCACTTTTTTTAAATTCAAAATTTTCAATTTTTGATTGGTCTGTTTCGACTTTAATTCTGTGTTTTGCCGCAGCACTAGCAATTAAAGGTAGAGCTGTGTTTTTTATAAAGTTGTCAATTTCATTAACTTGATTATTCGAAGCTCCTCCTTGGGTCAGTCTGGCACGGTATGTATTCCAGTCTTTAGCGCCATGAAGCCTTGAAATAATGTTGAGACACTCACCATGACTGATTTCTGGCAAGTAGACTTTAAGCATCGATTTGAGATGCTTGGCTTTTTTTTTGGTTTGATCTAGGGGGAAAGGATTGGTTGTTGAAGTGGTGGACATAGCTATACCTCCAAAAGTAAGGATAGTTGCTGCCCGGTTTTTCGTGCGCTCGCGTTGACGAACCGAACAGCATCTTTTGGAAGACTGCTGTAGTCCGATTCAGCTAGGAGAGTATTCTTAAGAATTTGCGGTTGCTGTGCGCTTTACCATGGCTTTAATGCCTGCGAGCGGATAGGACCCCGCGTAGCCCTTATATTCGAGTAAAAAGAAAAATTTAAAGAAAGTCAACCTATATTTTATAAAACCCCCTTGCACCAGAACCACTTTGCCGTTAACTAGCAGAGGGTTTTTCCTTCATGTTTTCTTGGACCCTGCGGAGAAACTCAGTCACTTTAGAAGCATGTTCATCTCTCTTCCCAAGCCATTCTACCCTCTTAACGAATTGGTCAAAGGCGTCCTCAGGGATGAATGGCAAAATATCGCCTCCATCAGTTCCCAGCGAAAACAATTTCAAATATGAACTAAGCCAGGTATCACTTTCTGATTTTGTCATAACGTATGATTGAGGTTCAGAAAAGTCATTCCCGTTAAGTTGGCCCCATCGGTAAAGTATGCCAACAAAGCCCTTTTGAGCTTTCATAATATCTTTTGTGTCGGCCACCATTCTAACGACATCAAGCCATTTATTCTTCGCAGCATATAGTTGTTCGTAGGAAAATGGCCTAAAATCAAACATCTCCCCAAAAAATCTTGCTTCTGCTTCCGCCGGGTCATCAACATAATTACCCTCATGCCAAATACCGTAATCGTTCAAAAACCTCAGTAAGGTTTGTTCCGAAACAGAAAGGGACGTCTGGTTTGTAACAATACTATCGAGCATTTTCCACCTCAGATCGCCGTCTTGCTGCGTCTTTATAATCTGGTACAGAAAATCACCCACCCGTTTCGCATGGAAATTTGAAATCAGTATCGTCTCTGGCCCAGCCATCTTGGCAAGCAAAACTTCGCAAAAATGCATTGGCTCTTCGATAGTAGAGTTATCTGCCACATCTTCAAGAAATCCCAACCAACTGTACAAGTCACTAGTCTCACAATATTCCGCAAGAATTTTCTGCCGCTCATCGGGATTTTTACAAAAACGTCTAGCCTCCTCTGATGAAAAGGTGAATGAAGCAGTCCCACAATGTAGTAATTTCAAAAATGAATCTCGATTACGGACACGGTTTACACTTATGGGAACATCCCTTTCATGATAATTCTGCCCACCTAACCGAGGAAATAAAAATAATAACAATGACCTAACAAATTCATTAATGCGATCGCTGTAGTTGGATCTTTTCAACAAAAGGTCAAGGGGAATATTCCCCTTTTTTTCATCTTCTATGGCAGCCAAATAAAATGCGGAAATGCTATTGGATGATCCAAATTCTTGGTCAACTCCAATGGTACCTATAAATTTATCAGGCTCAGATCGAACAATTTGAGTTAAGTCCGGACATTTGAGTTCCAATGCTTCAAAAGCAACTAAGTCTGCAAAAGATACTTCGTTCTTCGTATTTGGACCTGAAACACGAAGTCGATTACATAAACGGACAATATCTCGAGGTGTCTCAAACATGCGTACTATATCTGTTCTGTTGAGAAGAATTGAAAAAAGGTTGGCCTCCACGTCTTTAAGGGGAATTTCGTACTTATCAATAATGTTTTGAACTTGTCTTTCTAGAAAATCTTTCATGTGGGTAAACGATAGACGTGGCAACCCGTAACTTACCTGAACGATCTTCTCGAGATACCTTTTCCCATCATAAGTTTTATCGTACGATAATGCTTTTTTTATTGGTTCCGGATCGTAAGCAATTAGATAGGACACACGTTTGAAATCACAGACAGCTTTGAGTAGTTGAAAAACGATTCGGACTTGGTCGGGTGGTAGCCGATCAACATCATCTACGATGACAACAATTGGGCGTTTTATTTTAGTGAGGTGATTTTCAAGGTCTTTTTTGCGTGTCTGGAGACTCAGATCGGCTAACCCAGCGTAAGCCTTTGTTGCCCCCCCTACCGTTGACAAAACGTTTTCAACCAAAGACCCCCAAGGCTCAGCGCCAGGAATTAATTTGATTGGCGCGAGCATTTTGCCAAACCTCAACACTTTCTCAGCTGCATTGAGGGCATTCTGACTTTTGGACTGAACTCCAAGGGCAGATGCAAGTTCCAAAAAAAAGCCTTCAATTACACTGTCCAGTGTAGAAATAAGCCAAGGTTGATATTCCACCACAATGGGGTTTGGCCTCATTTCCTTCAGAACTTCCTTAACAAGATTGATGCATGAGGTTTTTCCTTCACCCCATTTTCCTTCAATCCCTACAACAATCGATGGCTCATCTTTCTCTAAGCTAAGAAATCCAGCTAGATGCCTTGCAAAAGATATACGCTCAAAGACGTCTTGGCCTCTGTTAATTATTGGATAAGCTGGATCCATAAACTCTCCTAAGTGGCTGAAGCATAGGATGTGAAAATAAAAACAAGAATAATAAAAAAACAACAATCTTTAATGGTTTCGTGTTTTTGTGTAAAAGACTGTAAATTCTATAGTATAAAAAATACAGAAAGAACTACGATAGTTTACTATAATATTATATTTACTTAGAGTTGCCAATATCCTGAGTGGTTTGAATTGATGTTTGAATTTTTCAAGAAATATATATTATTTTTGGATGTCATGAACAATTATTATTTAAGTACTTACATTATGTGTGATATGGTTTTACATATTATATAGCAGTTAAATTAAAATATATGTTTACAATGCCGACGTCTCTAAAATGAACAGGACCATTTTCGTTTCCGAAAAACTTAGGTTTTGACTCCTCCCAAGGGAGAACAAATAGACCAACAACATTTTCATTTGTGTAGTTCAATGCGTCCACTGGTAGTGAGATGGAGACTATCTCTTTTTCTCTCATATTTTGACTTTTGGTAGGCAGGGGATAAACACGGTTGTTTATAATTGCGAAGAAGTTATTGTCTTGGCCTGGTCGGATTCCGCCATGGTAGCATTCAACCAACAGCTTAAGGTCTTCTATGTTTTCTTTGGCAAAGGTAATGCCTGATTTTGCCAAAGGTATAGTAAAGTCGACTGCAGAAACTAGTGCAATGGCAGCATACGGTTCGTAAAAATTTCCAGGCGGTGTCCGAGTTGTATATAAGTAAGCAGGGCCAATTTTCACAAAACGGTCAACTTCGTTTCTTTTTAGGTACGTTTCTAACTCTTCAGGATAGGAATTTTCCCCGTCATATTCGGACACGTATTTAAACGCAGAGAAGTCGAACTCCTTTATTTTGTCCTGGTAGTAGCTCACGAAGAACTGACCTATTAGGGTTTGGTTGTCATTCCCAGCAAAGAATTTTCCATTTTCTTTTCTAAAATAAATTAGCCCCTTTGCATTTTGTGGGTAGATTGCGGCATTTAGCGGATTATGGTTGTATCCCCAGCGTTGTGGATAAACGTTGTCTCCAAGATGGATATCTTCGTCCGATATCACCGGCACTATAGCGTGCTTTTTTTGGACTTTAACTGGAGCTAGATCGCTGTTCCACCAGAGTAAGACGAACACAAAAATTGCCACACCACCGGTAGTCCGTAACCCCAACTCCTTAAGGAGGGGAAGTCTTGGCCTTCCTGATAACCCAATTGAGCCTGACAAGAAGAAGGTAAAAAAACCGGACAATAGCGCTGAAAAAAGTGATAACAACTTATGTTTAAATGGAGGCAGTTGTTCGGGTGCAAAAACGAAGACTCCGAGTAAGAAAAGGAATGTTAGACTACCAAACGCCCACGTTGCGATTATTTGATGATCTCTTCTTGTCATTTGATTCCCTTGCCTAAAGTTGCATTGTCTTCGAACAGACCCTTTAAACTGCTCAGCTAGGAAACTTTCCTCATTGGCCACCATAGCTGAACTGTTTTTCGACTGAGTAACAAAAAAATCACCGGTCGGTGCAGCCGACGCGGTGGTTTGAGGTGTTTTGAAACAAAGTGCAATAATTCCCTCTTTCAATCTAATAAAATGGAATGCTTTTAATTTAAACTAATCCAAAAGCATGGTCAAGCTATTGATATTTCACATAAACCATCCTCCTTATTTTTCTCTTCATTTCTCTTTTTCACATTGACCTCTTTTTGAATTTTTGTTCTTTCTTGCTAACCGTCTCCAATTGTCTCTTTTTCTTACTCTGCCTAAGTTCACCCTCCTTTTCATTCGATCCCTCATCCTGTTCAACAAGGAAAAATGCTAGTAATTATTAGCTATTTTCTGTTTTTATTTACGGTTTTAAGGGCTTTAAGGGTTTTATGATTCTCAGTAGTAGGGGAAGATCCAGGCCCACCCCCTTAAAGCCCTTACGGGTAACTTAAAACCCTGCCGGAACATCTTTACTTTTCCTCGTGATTTTAGTTGGTTATGACCTTTAAACCCTTAAAGCCCTTAAAACCTAAATGGGAAGAGGTTGAGTTTGGAAACAAGGGTGTAAAATTTCTATTTTAAATATAAACAATATATATAAATATTATTTATATTATTATTTTATATAATATTAATAACTTACATCCCTCTTTCCCCTTTCTGCCTTCTGGTTGTTCCTAGGATGACCGCTCCCCAATCCTCCTTAAATCATCCAGCCATGGAATCAGCTGATATTCTTTGGCGGCATCTTCTTCTGCGTCTTTCCGACACATGCCGCCATCGAATTCTTTGATTGCCGCTCGCTCCGTCCACTGTTCAGCCAATATCTTGAATTGTTCCTGACCTCCTTCTCGATTTTCATTTAATTCATTACCTTTAGGTTCTAAGGGTTCTAAGGGTTCTAAGGTGTCTAAGTTGTTGAAAGTATGACTAAAGTCTATCTGGTTTGGACAGGGCCTTAAGGGGTGCCATAAGGGCTTTAAGGGGGCATCCTTTTCTTCAATGCAGGGCTTAGAGCCCTTAAAACCCTTAATGTCCTCATCTCTTATCTTGTAATGACGCCAATCGGTAACAGTCATTGCTTGTCTTTCCAAAGTTCCGAATTGACCACAAAAACGGTTGCAGCTCGTCCAGCGGTCTTTTCCTTGACGGAAGAGACAATGGCCCGTTCTTCCAGTTCCTGAAGAGCCTTGTCAAACCGTTCCGGCTTCCCGGTAAATCGTCCCTTAAATTTCCTGAAGGCTATCCCCTTGCGGAACCTGCATAGACGTTCTTTGGTGATCCATTCAAAAATCGCTTTTGCGTCCTCTACAGCCGAACTCCCATCCATCATGCCGAAAGCAGCCCGGGCGTGTTCGATCAACAGGGAACAAAGGTCCAACGCTCGTTCAATGGTGCCAGCCTCAATCTGTTCCGGAGCATTGCTGCCGTGTTCGACCAGATGAAAACCTCCGGCAATGCGAAGTGCAGCCCCCGGGAGTTTCGCTGACCAGTCTTGGATTGGTTCCAGGTCTCCACCTTCACCTTGGCGTCGTTCGATCATTTCAGAAAACGCCAGCCATGAATCCAAAGCACCCGAGGTTAAAGTAAGACGGCGCGGCAGTTCACGCCCCTCAATGTTTTGAAGAGGGATTTCCAACAAGTCAAAAAGTCCATCCCTGTATCGCTTTGCGAGATCCTTCGGAATGTGGTACACGGCCCGTACATCACGAGATCCGATGTTTGAGCGAGGAACCGCGAACAGGAAACGGGCTAGGGTGCCGTTGCCACGGAAACGGCGCTTTCCGCCAGTCGCCAGTTCGGCTAATATCTTAGGCTGGATCGCCAGGCCAAAAGTCAATGCTGGCGCGTTAAGATGCGCTGCCCGGCCTTGCCGATCCACACGGACGGCTCCGCCGGCATGCCCTTGCAAGAAAACATCAATATTGGCAGTACCTCCGCTGTAGAGACCTCCCATAATTTCAAAAATCCCGGCTTCGTCGGTCAGAACCGCCATCCGTTCCCCATGCTCCACCAATAGTGACTGCAGCCGCTCTGGAGTTGTATCGCCGGTCCAAAGGCGTGGGGCGCGCATTTCTTGCGGGATTTCTCCTTCAAGCCGCTCAATTTTCTCCAGTATTTCGGAAATTCGTTCGTCGCCGTCGGCGTTCGCTGCATCCTTCATTAGTTTTTCACGCCTTTTTTCCAAGGCGTGGCGTTTGGCAGCCGTTCTCCTTATTTCTGGAGCAAGGCGTTCCTCCTCCATTTTTTCCCACTCGATAAGCGGTCCGGTCATCGCCGAAACAACAGCGGTCTTTCTGCTCCCAGGGGGAAGGGCGGTGGCTGTCCAAATGTTCAGAGGTTCGCTGTATCCATCACCATAAGGAACGACCTTGAAACGTTTTGCCGTGGCGGTAGCAACTGCAGCCAGAGCAAGCAGTACCGGAAGAGCCGTAGGAGTTTGTGTGTTTCTGGCAACAGCTGCTGCGAAATCGCCTAGCCAGGAAGGTAGAAGAGCAGGGGGAATGTCAGGAACGGGAACATCATCAAAGAGTAAAGGGCGCTCTGTTTCGTCGCATTTGTCGACGGTTTTAGCTTCCGTGGTACATCCTTTGGATGGAAAGGGGGCGGGTACGGATGTCATCGCCTGTTCAATGCCTATCTTTACCGAATCCAAGCCACAGAGTCCGGCCCAGTCATTGAAATCAGTGTGCTTGGTGCTACGTTCCACCCCTGTAAAATCTGGAATGACCAGCAAGCCACCCACTGCTTCGGCCGCTGCCTTTCCCTTGGTCACCCCTGGATTACCTTCGGTGGCGTGATCATCGTCGGCACAGAGCACCAACCGCCAGTCTGAGTACTTGGCTCGCAGCGCCTTGGAAACAGGCAGCAGATTCCCTGCATTAAAGGTCACTGCTACAGCGTGGCCGGTCGCCTCATGCAGGGTGCAGCCGGTTGCCCATCCCTCACAAACCAACAAGGTTTTGTTTTTGGGCTTTCCGATCCCGAGGTAGCCGCCGGCTGTTTCAGTTCCACTCTTGAATTTTTTGCTTCCATCCGCCTGAATGAACTGCAACCCCCTCAGACTTCCATCAATACCTCGCACTGGGATAAGCAGTAACTCTCGTAACTGTTTAGCTCCGAACGGCTTGATTTTCTTTGCAGCCACATAAGGGTGATTCGCGCTTACGTCTCGGCTTCGTTCCAAAAGCTTTGCCGACTTTTCCGCCGCTTCTTTGGCAAGCTGCTTTCGCTCAGCTGCTGCTTGCAGTCGCAGTTCTTCTAGCCGTTTGCGTCGTTCCTCTCTCTCTGCTGGATCCAGGGCGGTTTCGTTCTTCTTCCAAAAGGTGAGCGTCTTTTGGTCCCCAGCCCAATTGCAAACTTCTCCACCTTCGCCATCGGGAAAAAGCCGAATCCGGCCTGATCGGTTCTTAGGTCCTTTTCCTTCCGCCGGCACACTGTGCCACCGGCCATCTGGTGGGACCTGGTGCCACTGAATGCCGACAGCAGCTGCCGCAGTTTGACCGCTTTCAATTAGATCACCGTCCATGCCGCCCCCCTCGAATTTGATTGAAGAGACCACGGCGTGCTCTAAGTAATCCGCGGGCGTTACAGATTATTGTGCCGGCGGCATAGGCCAGCGTGACTTGATCCACTTTTTTTGTCTGTGCAAAGCTGAACATGGAACGGGAAGGGTGAACTTTAACTTGCGGTTGCTGGCCGGTTTCCACTATGAGCAGAGCTGCAAGGTCGATATCGTCGGTCGAAAAAGTCTTCATTATTGGACAGGCTCCATGATTTGAGGGACGAAATCAGAGACGCATGGGCAGCAATCATGCGGTTCAATCAAGATTGGTATCTGGCCTGTTCTGGGACTGATTTTGAAACAAAGTGTCTGGCCACAATCGTGACAGCGGATCGTCAGAACGTCACCGTCAAGGTTGTAGTAGGTGAGTTTCCCATGGGTGGGATCATTCATTCTTGCCTCCTTCCGTCTCCCGACGGTAGTTTGTGCGCTTCTGCGGCGCCTTATAGCGTTGCAGATTTTTTATTTTCCGGACTTCTCTATAAACTCCTGAATTGACGTTTGTTTCCAGAAGCTAGCCCTGCCTTTGTTTATCTTGATTGGGCGAGGGAATTCACCTCGCGAGATCATCAAATAAATCTGAGCCTTGCTTAATGGGATTACCTTCCTGACATCCGATAATCGTAATAATTTCTCCATAAGGCCTCCCTAGGTTTTGGTTGGTTTTTAATAGACTCTACGTTTAGGAAGGTCGCATAAAAAAACGCCGGTCAATAGACGGCGTTTCGTGTTTTTAAATTAGTTTTGGGAAATGCCGGTGGTTATCGGCGAAGAGCTCTATCCGCTTTCAAAAAGGCTGAATCCTAGTTTCCAAAAATCAAAGGAAAGCGCCCATGGAGAATTGCGGCAATAGTTTTCGCTGACTGTCTCTTGCTAGGCAAGGGAGGACGTAAGGCTTTATCCAGTTCCTTAATGCATTCATTCCAAAGATGAGAAGATACTTTTAAAGGGCGTGTTCCAAGATAATCATAAGGATTGATGGCATCAGTATTGACGACATAATTAAAATAACTCATCCGATCATCCGAAGATTCGCTATTGTCAGCAAAGGGAGAGGCGCAGTCTAAATACTCCAAATCGAGAAGTGGATTGAACATCCCAAAGAAAAGGGATTTTTCATAATAATCTCTTGCCTTATTCAAAAGTAATTTTATTTGTTCGATAGCTTCACAAGCTTCTGTCTCTGAAAGATAGCATTGAAGTGCTTCACTTATTGATGAAAACTGGCAATTCAGTGCATTTCTAACTCTGCGTTGTTCCTTAGTGTATTCGTTATAGCGGGCCCTAATCTCTTTGAAAGGACCATCGACGTCGTATTTTGTAATTCCTAGATTAAAACTTCTTTGATTTCTAAGACAATCAATTTGTAAGGCTCCGAGTATTTCTTTTACTTTAGAAATATCGACTCCTTTGCTATCTAATTGCTTCAGCAACTCTTTATAGTTATTCAAGTGCTCACGTTGAATATTTCGCTGTTCACGAACATATTGTTTGAGCTCTATATCACGTGATTGGGGGAATGGGATTTTTTTTATCACTCGCACCTCCTGTAGTGCGGCCTGGTAAATGGATCGCGGGAAACGGGGCCAGGAAACCCCGCTTATCGTCTGGCCGGACTATCCCGCGAAAGGTGTTCAATCTTTGTGATGATAAAATTCAATTCTCTCGTTGGGGTCGAAAGGATCAACCCCCGACTTGAAAGCCCTTGTGCATTCTATCGGCCTTTGGCGTCGTTTTCGTCTCCTATCGATCACCCGCCTCCGGTGACGCCAATAAAAAGCAAGCCCAGAAAACACTGCGAGAATGACGAGGTATTTCATGATTGTCTTTCCCCTTGTCCGGCTCGCCCTGCCGATATATCGATAACACAAGCAATTTGAGAATGCGCCTCCATATTGTTAACCCTGGCAAGATCGGCGGCAGTGCTTGCCAGGTCACGAATAAGAAATTTGTGCCTGCTTGATGCCTGCCGATAATCCTCAATCAGCCGCCGTTCTTCTAGCGTCATCCGGGCTCCCATTGTTATCTCTCACATTCCGTTGGTCCTGCGCTATCCTGGCCGGCTTGCGTCGCATCGGCGCAAACTCGGGCGTAGTCTAGAATATGGGAGCTTCGCAGGCTGTCTGACTGACGATAGAGAGAAAGTAGTTCAGTTTCCTCGCCAGAGAGCTTGTCAGTGATTGGGCCTTGAACCTGTCTTCTTTCAGCTGATCTTTCCTGCGCGTTTTTTTGGTCACAGACTTCCTCGATCCGTCTGGAAAGCCAGGCGAGTTCTCGAAGAGTCATTCTTATTCCCGCTTGGATCTCCTCATAGCGAAGAATCCCCGGTTCCTCATCAGCAAGCGTAGAAAGAAAGGCTGCTTTTGTTCGGCAGTCGAGAACGAGACAATCGAGAAGGGCACAGTCTGCGGTATGTGCATATTGTTGGGCCATGTGATTCATGCCTCAACCTCCTCCCAAAGAGAATACACTTTTCTTGAAATTTCTCTGATTTCATTGCTGAGATCACCCATCATGGCAATATATCCTGCAATAGCCGGATCGCCAGCCTCGATCAATTCAAAATTCAAAAAGGCCAACATGTTGATTTTGTTGGAGCATTCTTCCAAAGAGGAAGCCATTGTTGACAATTCGGAAGACATAGTTCTTCTCTCTCTGGAATCAGTGTCTGGAGTGGTACAACCCTTGTCTGCGGGCGACTGTTTTGATACGGTTTGTTCAGCCATGATCTTACCTCCTTCGTAGGTAGGGTTAAGGTCAGGCCTGCTTAGGGTGGGGCAACACCCTTGGCAGGCCGCTTTATATTACGCCTGCTGTGACAACGGAATGACTTTGGCGGCCTCATTTCCTGTGGTTAGGGATTGCAGCCTCTCTCCCAGCAATTGCCATGCTTGTTTCATCTCCGGTTGATACGAATAGCGCTGATAGGTTCGCCGGATGCGATTCTGTTCTTTATGATTCTGGCACCGATCGATAACTTCAGGCTTGATACCTAAATCCCCCATGATGGTTGAACAGGTGCGCCTCAGGTCATGGACGGTCCACCTCCCACCAGGAAGGACAAGTGTGCCAGTGTCCTGGCTGCGATTGCTCATGGCTTCACTTCGTTGTCGGTCGCCGATCTGCTTGGTGATTGTTTTGGTACAGACATGGGTATCGCCCTTAGTTTTATTGCGGGCAGGGAAAATCCAATCCGTTCGACAATGTTCCTTCAGTATCTGGAAGTGAGTTAAGGCGAAGTCTGAAATATAAACCTCTAATGGCTGGCCATTTTTGGAGTTTTCTGCAGGTATCGACCAGCGACGCTTTTCAAGATCAACATCTTCCCAGCGAGCCTTTAATAGCTCACCAATCCGGCACCCAGTTGCCAACACAACCCAGATCGCCGCAGTTGAAGTTGGGGTTAGTCCGGAAGAGGGAATCTGTTTGGCCAGCAGTTTAATTTCGGAATCACTTAGAGCTCGGTCCCTTTCGACTGTCGGACCTCCAATCTCCATTTTGCTGATGGCTGCGGTAGGGTCCGTTTCCACGAAGTCACGGGCCAACGCGAATCGAAACATTTGTCGAAGGCTTGCAAAAACAATTTTGGCAACCCGTGCAGCTCCACGCTCCTCGATCGCGTCGGTGATCTCCATAATATGTCCCTTGCGAATCAAGTGGGCGGGTAGGGGACCAATTGCAGGAAGAACATCCTTTTCGAAAAGTCGGCGAATGTTTTTTCCGCCGTCCTTATGCTTGGAAACTCGCATTTCGAACCATTTTTCGAAGAGGTCCTTGACTGTCAGTCGAGCAGCCTCGATCTCTGCTGCTTTTTGCTTAGCTGTTTGCTCCGCTTCAATTCGGCGCTGTTCCTTATCTAGGTGCCCCTTGATATCAGTTACGCCACTCTGGTAAAGTAGTGAGAGTTCACCCGCCTTAGCTCTGGCGTCTTTCAAGGTGAGCCCCGTCGTTCCTGAAGAATCGTATCCACCGAGAGGAAGGTATTCACGCTTCCCACCTGAGGCGGTATAGCGGAAATAAAAAACCCTTTCTCCGGCCCGGGTTATCCTAAGGCAGAATCGTCCATGTCCTTTGGGAGCGTCTTCCGTAATCCAAATGTCCCGACCAGTCGCTTTTTTTGCCATTGTCCGGTCTGTAAATTTCGCCATAACGTCCTCTTTGGGATCCCGGTTGCCGTTTGGTTGCCGTTTGATAGCAGCTTTTGAAAGACTCTAACAGACATGTGTAGACATTGCAAATCCAAAAAGTATCGAGTGTTCAACATGTTGAACTCTTGTTTGGGATTTTATTGGACGACCTTAGACTTTAATTCACCTTTATGGGGTGCATGGGGTAGGAGGTTCGAATCCTCTCGCCCCGACCAATTAAAAACGAGCACTTAGGCCGACCTTTCAGGGTTGGCCTTTTTGCGTTTCAGAGCCTTAGGCATCGTTATTAACGCGAATTATCTTTTGGCCTTTGCCCCCCGTTCATTCAGCTTTCCTCTTCTGGGGACGGAAGTGTAATGGCCAACTTATGTAATCATCCTTACAGAAACGAGATGTTATGCATATCTGGGTGGATGCCGACGCCTGCCCCCGGGTCATCAAGGAGATCCTGTTCCGAGCCGCTGAACGGGTTGCTGTTCATGTCACCTTGGTGGCAAACAAACCGCTGCGCACTCCGCCTTCTCAATATATTAAAAGTTTGGTGGTCGCGGCGGGTTTCGATGTGGCCGATAATCGAATCGTCGATGAAGTCAAGGCTGGAGACCTGGTGGTCACTGCTGATATTCCGCTTGCTGCTGCAGTGATTGAGCGTGGAGGTCATGTGCTCGATCCTCGCGGTGAAGTTTTGACTCAAGACAATATCCAGGAAAGGTTGACCCTTCGCAATTTTCTTGATGAATTGCGCGGCAGTGGTGTCGAAACAGGTGGGCCTCCGGCTTTCAACGCTGGCGATAGGCATGCTTTTGCCCGCAGGCTGGATGCCTTGTTAGCACAAAAACTTTCCCGGACTTGACAAGCACCGGTCCTTTCGGCTATATTTCAAAAGTTGTGTGATTTGCCACAACACAAGCTGTTCTAGGATCCTCACGATGCCATCGTAACGCCCCGGACTGTTTCGGGGCGTTTTTTATGCGCCATACACAGAGCGCTAAGCCCGTCGACGATGTCCCGATTTCCTGCCACGGCGAACTTCAACCCAGACGGGTTTCTCTTTAAGGAGTTTATGCAGTTTAACGAATTCAATTTTCATCCTCAGGTCACTGCAGGAATCGTGGCCGCAGGCTACGACACACCCACCCCGATTCAAGCTCAAGCGATTCCGACAGTTCTGTCCGGCCGCGATGTCATGGGGTTGGCTCAAACCGGCACTGGTAAAACCGCAGCTTTTGTGCTGCCGATCCTGCATCGGCTGATGCAGTCCAGCCGTGGTCATATCCGTGCTCTGATCGTCGCTCCGACCCGCGAACTTGCTGAGCAGATTAATGCCGCCATCACCCTTTTGGCTCAAGAAACCGCCCTGCGCAGCGCTACGATTTACGGCGGGGTCGCCATTAACCCGCAGATTGCCCGCCTTAAAAAAGGGACGGATATCGTTGTCGCCTGCCCCGGTCGGTTACTTGATCATATTAAGCAGAAGACCATTGATCTAAGCCATCTTGAGGTTCTGGTCCTTGACGAAGCCGATCAGATGTTTGATATGGGCTTTCTTCCGGATATTCGTCGCCTGCTTCAATTCTTGCCGCGCCAACGCCAGACTTTACTTTTCTCGGCGACTATGCCGATAGAGATCCGGCGACTGGCTCAGGACATACTGCGTCTTCCTGAAACGATTCAGGTTGACCATGTTGCACCTGCCGTCACCGTCAGTCATGCCCTTTATCCGGTCGATGAATCTCGCAAAACCGACCTTTTACTCTCTTTGTTGGAGCATAACGATACCGGGTCGGTGTTAGTTTTCACTCGGACCAAACACCGGGCCAAGCGCCTTGGCGAAAAACTTACTAAGGTGGGGTATAAAGCTGCTTCGCTACAAGGTAATCTGTCGCAGAGCCGTCGTCAGGCTGCGCTCGACGGTTTTCGGAACGGCAGCTTCCAGATTCTCGTTGCGACGGATATCGCCGCGCGAGGGATTGATGTCAGCCAGGTCTCTCATGTGATCAACTTCGACATGCCCAATACCACTGAAGCCTATATTCATCGTATCGGACGTACGGGGCGCGCAGCACGCAGCGGAGACGCTTTTACCATGGTAACCCCTGCTGATCGCGTGATGGAGAGAGCCCTGGAAAAAGCCCTCGGCCGTCCCATCGAACGCCGTACCTTGTCAGGGTTCGGGTCTCCGGCTCCTGTCGCTTCAGTCATTGATTCAGTCAGTAAGCCTGACCGTCTTAATACGCGTAACAGCCGGGGAGAATCCCCAAGGAAACAGTCTAAGGCTCCAACTGCAAAACCCGGCTCCGGACCCTCCAGGAACAGCCGGCGTCGTGGCCGTCCCTTCCAACGGAATGGCGCTCCTGCAACATCGGCAGCCATGGCCCAATAAGTTTTTCTGTACTGCTGCAATCAGTACTTTATGCCTTTAGCAAACACAAAGGGCGGCCGATCGGCCGCCCTTTGTGTTTGGGGGAAGTCAGAACCCCTGTTAAACCAAAAATCTCTTCAAACGTTAAAATAATGATGTTTTTTTAAAAGGTTTACAAATAGATGACATTCATCTAAGGCGTAAAAGTGTTATGATTCCCGTTGGTTGAGAAACGTTAATGGAATTCATCTGTAATCTTGGAGTTCGTGTGGAGAAAGGAATTCATGGTATGAAGCATGGCCCGCTGGTTTCATCATCAACGGTTTGGCGTAGCCTTCTCACATTTGTCTTGCTGCTTGTTTCTGGTTTGACAATCGTCCTTCCTGCCTTTTCTGCTGACACCAACCTCGCTCTAAATAAGCAGGTCCAAGCCTTGACCAACAATGCAATCGGCTTACCGGAATATATTGTCGATGGCGATTATACAACCAGTTGGTACAGCTGGCAGGGAACGACCGCAGCTTCTGTATCTTTTGTGCTGGACCTGGGCGCTGCTTACGAGATTGGTTCTTTAACCCTGCAGCCCCTGCAGACTGAAGGCTATTTTATTGAATCTTCGCTTGATGGCTCAAGCTGGACTCTTCGCTACACCGAAACAGATTGGCTAAGCTGGGTTGACAACAGGATACGCAATATTACTGTTGCAACCGCCTTTGACGCTCGTTACCTGCGTTATACAGGGACCAACAACCAGCTGGCTTATGTCGGATTGATGGAATTTGAAGTTTATGGTGTCGAATCCTCTCAAGTCCCCTTTGCCGGAGGCGACGGTACCGCTGATAACCCCTGGCAGATCAGTACGGTCGACCAGCTAGCCAATCTGCACAACTACCTGGGGGCTGAAAATGCTGATAAACATTTTGTTTTGATCAACAACATAGATTTGAATGTGGCTCCCCACAATGAGGGGGAGGGGTGGGACCCGATCGGCAACTACGTTGGTTACCTGGACCCATCCAATGAGCCTTTCACCGGCACCTTTGATGGTGGTTCTTATACGATCACAGGCCTGTTTATTAATCGGCCGACAACCGATGGCGTTGGCCTGTTTGCTTGCACGGATGGTGCGACCATATCTAATCTAGAGGTCTCAGGGCTTGATATTACCGGTGACCTTTATGTCGGTGGCTTGGTTGGTTATACCGAAGAGACAACTATATCAAACGTCAGCACCGCTGGTGTTGTCCTTTCCAGCGGTGGCGGCCGAGGTGGTGGACTGATTGGGATGGGAATCTCTTCGACGTCCATTTCCCATTGCAGTTCGAGTTGTTCGGTGGATGTGACTGGCAGCACCAATGCCGGCGGTTTGGTCGGTCAATTCGAGGAATCGTCTGTGGAATATAGCTCTGCTTCTGGAGATGTTTACTGCGCTCAGGACCTGGTAGGCGGTCTGATCGGTGAAGCTCGCTATAACGTTACTATTTCCAATTGTTTTGCAACCGGCGATGTCAACGGCGATGGAGATGTCGGCGGACTGGTTGGTGGCATGAACGAAAACTCGAGCATCAGTGACTCCTACGCGATCGGAAATGTTGACGGTACCGGCAGCTGGCGTGTTGGCGGGTTGGTCGGCGGAGCCGAAAACAGCAGCAGAACAGGAGAGGCGCTAATCGCTCGCTCTTTTGCAAAAGGATCTGTTGTTGGTTTAAACGTTGTTGGAGGTTTGGCTGGACAGATTGGCGCAACGGTTTCTGTTCGCAATTGCTACGCAACCGGCAGCAGTTCAGGGACTGCTGGTGTCGGTGGTCTGATTGGCTATCTCCGTACTGATGCGTCTGTTCAGAATTCTTATTCAACGGGCATTGTTAACGGCGCTTCCGATGCCGGCGGTTTAGTCGGTACTTCGGAAGGAGTAGTTACGAGTTCTTATTACGATACTGAGACCACCGGGATGGCTGACATCGGCAAAGGGGAGGGGTTGACTACCGCTGCCATGAAACAACAGGCGTCTTTTGTCGACTGGGAATTCCCTGGTGTTTGGAAAATAGCCGAAGCCGTTACCTATCCTTACCTTGAATGGCAGGAACTTGGCACGATTGATGGTATTGAGGTTGTTACCATCCCTGACGACGGCAGTGATATTCGTGGCGGATATACTGTTATTTACGGGGTCGGGGAAGGGGACCAAACTTCTGTGGAGAGTCATATCACCGGAAGCACCATCGAAGAAATTTCCGGAGAGCAGGTCATCGTCATTTACGCCTCCCCAGATGGGCTGGTTCGTGCTGTTGTTGGCACTAACTCAAGCGGTGAAACGCGCACCTGGTTTGAACGGTATGATGATCAAGCCGGGGAATGGCAGGAGATTTCAGCGACCCTGCCCGATTTAGCGACCTTCGCTCCAGGCAGTGAGACGGTCATTGAGGAAGGCGCGGATGGTTTGCAGATGCGTATCCAAACCACCATCGTCGATGAGATCCAATTTTAGGGGGCATGGTTATGAATAAACTTCTGATGGTCATTCTCGCACTTTTGATTGCTGTCGCAATTTCGGGTTGTCATGGCAGCGATCATTCTGACAACAATACCGCGGTGTCATCTTTGGCAATGACACTTGGTCAGGAATACGAACTCAATGTTGGGGACTGGATCGAGGCTGATGCTGCTGAAACCCCAGTGGTGTCAGTGCGCCATGTATTCGCAGAGGATAAAAAGTATGTGACCCTGATTTCCGGCAGCGCCTTGCTGCACCTGGCAACCCAAGTCGTTCAGTAACCCGTTGAACATACGATCGATAACAAAATCCCCGCCTTAAGACGGGGATTTTGTTTTTGGGCCGGGATAAATTCCTGTAGACTGCATGGAACATTACATTGATAGGGATGCGATTTCGATTGAATCAGGATCAAGGAGAACGAGGAATGCCCGACTCAAAAGCTTCATGCCAATGCCCGTCTGACCCTCCACGTTGTGCCCATTGCACGATTGAACTTTCGAAAAGGATTTGCCGTCAGGAAAAAGGTGCCGGGCCCAAGAACTGCCCGTCGACCCGCTACCAGGACCTCACCAGCGAAGCTCTAACCTTGCTGAAGAATGACTCAGGTGTTTTGGAATTTTCCCGGCAGGCGTCTATTCAGGAAAGCGAAGGCTACGGGCATAAAGACTTGGGCTATGCGCATTTACGCGCTGAAAAACCAAGAATCCAGGAAATCATCGAATTCGCCCAAAAGATGAATTTCAAAAGGATTTGTTTAGTTTTTTGCGTCGGTTTGCGCAAGGAAGCGCAGATCGTTTCGCAAATTTTTTCAGATAATGGCTTTGATGTCATCTCTGTGGGTTGCAAGGCCGGAGGGATCTCCAAGCAGGAAATTGATTTATTGAAAGAGCAGCAGATCGATCCCGCATCGTTTGAGACCATGTGCAATCCGATCCTCCAGGCATTGGTTGCCAACCATCATCAATCCCAATTCAACGTCTTGCTCGGACTGTGTGTCGGCCACGATTCGCTTTTTTTCAAGTATGCTGATGCTTACACCACGGTCCTCGCAGTGAAGGATCGACTGCTGGCTCATAATCCACTGGCTGCAATCTACAATTATGACAGCTATTACCGATATTTGAAAAAGCCTATATAACTCTGGAGGTTTGACACATTTTGCAGAGAACAGGCGTCTGTCCAAGCAGGGCTTTGATGGTGGGTTGTTGCAGTTAAATAAAAATAAATTAACATTGTATCCTCTTCTAACTTCCGTTCACCTTGAAAAGAAAAGGATGAGGATATGAGCCAAACACTGCGTAACGGCGATCAAGGCCAAGATGTTAAGAAATTGCAGGAAATCCTTAATTCTAAACTCACACCCAGCCCGGAACTTGAAGCCGATGGTGATTTCGGCAATCTGACTGAAGCCGCAGTGCGTCTATATCAGGCATCTGTAGGTCTCGGGATTGATGGTGTCGTTGGGCCCAAAACCTGGGCGGCACTTGAACAGGGGGTAATACAACCGTCCCGACCAGCAGCGCCCAGGTCTGAGGAAGTTCAAGATGCGCCCTGGATGGCGGTTGCCACTAATGAAATAGGCCAGAAAGAAATTGCTGGCAGGCAGCATAACCCCCGCATCGTCGAATATCATGCGTCGACCACTCTTTCTGCCTCTTCGGATGAAACCCCCTGGTGCGCATCATTCGTCAACTGGTGCCTGATCCAGGCCGGTTTAAATGGGACCAACTCTGCTGCGGCTGCAAGCTGGTGCGAATGGGGGCAACCCTGTTCAGCCAAACAAGGCGCAATAACCGTAATTTTCAATGCAGCTGCTGCCAGGAGTTCTTTGACCAGTTCGGGAAATCATGTCGGGTTTCTGATCAAGGAGACCGATACCCACTACTTTCTTTTGGGGGGCAACCAGAGCGATCAGGTGAAAATCTCCACATTCCCTAAGTCTGCGTGGGTCTTAAAGGCCTATCGCTGGCCTAAATAGAGGGTATTGATGTGCGCATGGTTCGTTTAACATCTATTTTAATTGTTCTCCTGACGTTGTTCAGCGTTTCATGCACGGCGAGCGAAAAAAACCAAGATGCTAACTCTTTCTGGCAGGAGTTCCGTCAGGCTGTCGTTAATAGCGACAGTAGCCAGGTTGCTCCCTTAACTCGGTTCCCCTTTGAAGTTCGTGGCCCTATGGATAGCGACCCTGTCATCCCTCAAGACCCCAAAGGGTTCGTTGATATTTATGAACGACTCCTCGTTCAACAGGTCTATTTGCCCGAAGGGGGGCAGATCGTGGGCAAGACCATGCGGAGCCTGGTTGCTGAAAAAACAAATGTTAATCCAGAAGATTTTTTGACCGACGATTCGTTTCAGGTTTTTCAGTTTCAGTTCAGGTTAATTGACGGGAAGTGGCTATTTACGAGGGCTTATCTTGAGGAGTAATTTAACTAACCTAGGTCAGGCTGGAGTTGTATCTATTGCTTGAGGACTTTACATCGCTTGAATTCGTGGTAGAGTTATTTCAAACATTAGGCAAAAGGAGGAAGATGTGATGAACGTCTCTGATCCGCCGGGCCAATTAGGAGTAAAAGAATAGCAAAAAGAAACTAAGCAATTGAAACTTCATAGCAAAATTCCCTCTGGGAATCTAACTCATCGTAAAAAGAAAAGCCCCGGTGCCTACCGGGGCTTTTTTAATGGAAATTTTCTTCCAAGGATGCCGTTATAAGTCACTGGTCATGATGAACAGTGGCTGGCGCAGGAACGATTCGTATTTGGGTCGCAACCGATCAATATTATAATACTTCTGGACGTCTATGACTTTTTTCTGCCCGGTCACCGTAGTAATCGGTACCGTATCGTAACTGCCATTATGAATACTCACCAGGCGACCGGATGTGCCGGCAAGGACCAGGTCGAGGGCAATATTGCCAAAGGCCATGGGTACGATGGAATCGAGGGCATCAGGCTCGCCACTGCGCACCAAATAACCCAGGCGCTGGTTAAGAACATTGATGCGTCGGCCGTTGTTGAATTGCGGCGAGAGATCTTTGAGCAGGGATGAGACCGTATCGCCGATTCCACCGAGTTTGCGGTGGCCATACTGGTCGACTTCGTCCCCTTCGAATGACATCCCTTGCTGATGTCTCATCTTGGCCCCCTCGGAAACGAGAACCACCGCGTATTTACTCGGATGATTATTGCGATCTTCAGTGAGGATTCTCGCCAAATGTTCAATATCGAAATCATGCTCTGGAATGATGCAACGGTCTGCTGCTCCTGCCATGGTCGGCAGAAGAGCACTGAACCCTGCGTAGCGGCCAAAGACCTCGATAACAAGGTAGCGTTCATGGCTGCCGGCCGAAGTGCGCAGGCGGTGTGTCAGCTCGATTGTGCGAGTGACGCACGTGGAGAATCCGATGCAATAGTCGGTTCCTGGGACGTCGTTGTCCATGGTTTTAGGGATTGCAACGACTTTGACCCCTTCTTCGTGAAGACGTTGGGCGTAGCTGAGGGTATCGTCACCGCCGATGGGGATCAGGAAGTCGAGGCCCAGGAATTCTATATTTCTTAAAACGTCAGGGGTGACGTCATTGACCTCTTGAGTGTATTTATCCCGTAAATGCTCAGGCAGATTGGCGCGTGGGAGGTGACTGGGGCGGGTGCGAGAGGTGTGCAGGAAGGTTCCCCCAGTGCGCCCGGCACGGTTGACGATATCAGCTGTCAGCTGCACCACACTGCCGCTGTTGTCGACCTGCGGATCAGGGTTGAGTTCTACAAGTCCTGCCCAACCGCGACGGATTCCTAAGACACGATAACCTTCTCGGATAGCCCTGATCGTTATGGCTCGAATGGCCGGGTTTAGACCCGGGACGTCCCCGCCGCCGGTCAAGATGCCGATCGTTCCTTTCTTGGTCATGTGAACCTCCTGTCAGGAGAAAAAATCTGTTATCAACTTCACAATGTTAGCTGATACAAATCAAATCACAACGGGCAGGGGGTTGTATTTCGTGGCGTTATCAAGTTTGGACGATGGACAAGGTTTTCCAGTGACCCTTTCGGTAACGCAGGTAGAAAATGCCACTGAAGGCCAGGAAGAGAAAAATCAAAGCCAGCCAGGCAACCTGTGGTGGGAGGTGGAGAAATTTTAAAGATGTATAAAGCACTGGCAATAAAAGCCAATGCATTGTGACCGATATGCACATGGCCCAGAACGTGTCGCCGGCACCGCGCAGGGTGCCACTGCAAACCAGCATTACGCCATCTGCCATAACATACAACGCAGCCAGGCGCAGCATGCTGACGGCCAAAGGGGTGGCTTGAGAAAACAGAATGTCCTGGGTGGTTGGGCTGAAAACGGCAACCAACTGGGTGGGAAATCCAACAAACAAAACCAGAATGACCGACGAGTAAACCCAGGCCATCTTGAGACCCGACAAAGCTACGCGCTGGGCAATTAACGGTTGACCTGCTCCCATGTAACGGCCCACTAAACTCACCACGCCGACCTGGATGCCAAGCAGCGGCACGAACGAGACCATATCCCAGTTGAAAACAATGGTGATGGCCGCTGCGGTGGTCAGACTGTGAGAATGGAACAGCAGGATCATGCCGGTGAAGGCGATCAGATTCAGAAACATCTCCAAGCCAGCTGGATAGCCGAAACGAAGCAGTTTTCCCATAATCTGCCGATCGAAACGTAATGAACTGACGATGCCATATTCAAGGCGGATGCCAGGCTGGAGATAACCGAATACCAAGACAATCAAGGCGCAGAATGAGCCAAACAAGGTCCCGAATGCTGCACCTCGAATACCCATGGCTGGAAAACCCAGATGCCCAAAAATCAGGATGTAATTTGCACCCACATTGATGGTCAGGGCGGTCAGGGCAGAAAGCATGACGATTCGGGTGCGGCCAATGCCTGAATAAAAGCTGCTTAAAGCGTTGCGAAGCAAAAATAGAATGGATCCATAGAGGAGGATGTCGAAATATACCTGTTGCGATGCAAGCTGTTCTGGGGCTATGCCTACATGTGCAAATAGGCTGTGAATCAAAGGGCGGGCTGCCATGATCAATGGGGCGGCGAGGAGGGCAATCAAAAGGGCTTGGGTCAGAACCCTGGCACAGCATTCTTTTCTGCCGGCTCCCAGGTATTGGGCCACTAGTGCTGTTGCATAACCGGTGAGCCCAATAAAAAAGGTCATCAACATAAAGCTGGTCAGTCCGCCAGCCATGGCCGCACTCATCTGTACCATACCCAACCGTGACAGAAATAAACGGTCGGTAAAGATCAGGAGCGTTTCGCAGGCATGAGACACCACCATGGGAGAGGCGATGACGAGCATTTCGCGAAAACCACCGGGAATATGTGGCGTCTTTCTGTTCGGGAGTAGTGCCATTGGATCCTATGTTAAATCAATTGTTTAAAAACGAATCAAAAAGAAACAGCTGGAGCCAAGCCCCAGCAGCTTCGCCATTAAACATTTATCGGGTGGAGAAGTCAATTCCCCCGCAGACGGTGCCAGGTCACCCTTGGACCTACTTGTGGTATAAATTTTGTGTTATGAAAACACGGATGCGCCACTATCCATTACTTTTTCTGCCCGGAGTGAACTATGCCTATTTTGACCCTTGAAGGCCCACCCATTGCTGATATCAATGTCCGCCGTGCCCTGGTTGACGAACTCACCGCCTCTGCTTCCAAGGCTTACCGTATGCCCAAAGAAAAGATCATCATCCTGATTCATGAGAATACGCCGCAACAGGTAGCCGTCGGTGGGACTCTGATCGTTGATCGGAAATAACTTTTAAAAATACTAGGACACAATAAAGGAGGGAACATGGATGCGTATATGCAAGCTGCGCTTGAAGAGGCACGGCAAGGTCTGGCTGAGGGGGGAATTCCAATCGGGTCAGTCTTGGTGCATCAAGGGCGGATCATCGGCCGCGGCCATAATCGCAGGGTGCAGAAGGGGAGTGTGGTTCTTCATGCTGAAATGGATGCCCTGGAGAATGCCGGCCGTCAGCCCGCTAGCATTTATCGCGAGTGTGTCCTTTACACGACGCTTTCTCCTTGTCCCATGTGCAGTGGCGCTATTCTCCTTTATGGAATTCCCAAGGTTGTAATCGGAGAAAATAAAACCTTTATGGGGGATGAGGATTTGCTGCGCTCCCGTGGCGTCGTGGTAGATGTATGGCAGGAAACTTCCTGTGTTCAGTTGATGAACGATTTCATCGCGGCCTCACCAGAGCTGTGGAACGAAGATATCGGCGTTTGAACGTGACAAGGGAGATTCCATGAGTGTTCCGCACAGCATATTCAGCGAACAAGGGCAGGTGAGTATTGCGCATAACTTGTGTTCGCGTTGTCAGGAGTGCGTCAAGATTTGTCCTGCCGATGCCCTGACTTTTGCCAAAGACATGGTTCAGATGCAGGACAGCTCTTTTGGCTGCATCGCCTGTGGTCACTGCGCTATGGTCTGCCCACAGAACTGTATTGTCGTTACTGGGCGTGGTTTGGTTGCAGAGGATATCATTTCTCTGCCAAGCCGAGAGGCATGTGCGGGTGCGGAATCTCTGGAAGCGTTACTTCTCTCTAGGCGTAGCATTCGGCACTTTTCAGACCAAGAGGTCGATTCACAACTTTTAGAAAAAATAGTTGAATTGGCGGCAGCGGCACCGATGGCGATCCCACCGTGGGATGTCGGGTGTGTCATCCTCAACGGTCGACAAAAAGTCAGGGAGATTGCCAAGGAAGTCATCGAAGGCTATCAAGGGGTTTTGAAATTGTTTCGGCCTTGGGTGTTGAAACTTATGCGCCCATTTCTGGGCCAGGCCAAATACGAGCAGTTCCGCGATTTTATTTGCCCTTTAGCGCAAACCTACGTGGCAAAAGCTGCTGCTGGTAAAGATGTCCTGCTGTGGGATGCTCCCTCAATGTTGGTTTTTCATCATTCGCGTTTTACCGATATTGTCGACGCAAGCATCCCCTGCACATATGCAATGTTGGCTGCCGAGTCATTAGGATTGGGCAGTACGATAATCGGTGGGGTTCCTCCGATCCTGCAACGCAACCCTAAACTTTGTCGCAAGTTAGGTATCCCTGAAGGTCATGTTCCGGCCTTGGCATTGATCGTAGGGCATCCTGCAGTTAGGTTTCGCCGCGCTATTAAACGGCGATTTGTATCCGTTAATCGCATCTGTTGATAGTTGAGAGGCTCAGCCAAAAATTTATTTTCCGATGTTTTCTAAAGAGTTGTCAGTGACATTCCGTCGGTGCTGTGTTATTTTCCCCGGCGCATCGACTGTCGAGGGCGAGAAATTACCACCATCACGCGGTTGTAGGTTTTCTCGGTTTTCATCCTGGGTTAAGATGTAGAAAAAATAAAGGAAAGCTCTATGCAGATCAAATGCCCACGCTGCCGCAAACCTGTGGCCTGGGAAGGCAACCCGCATCGACCGTTCTGTTCTGAAAAATGTCGGCTTATCGACCTGGGCTGCTGGGCTGATGAAGACTACAGGATTCCGGAAAAAACGGTTCTGCCCGAAGAATATGACAACCTGATCGAATTCCCCCAAAAGGACTGATCGGGTTTAAGGAGCAAACATGTATCATTTGACCATTTTCACTCACTTTGCCGCAGCACATAACCTCGTGAACTATCAAGGCGATTGCGAAAACCTTCATGGGCATAACTGGAAGGTTGAAGTAACGGTTTCCGCTCGGGAGCTGGATAAGGCCGGACTCGGCATTGACTTTAAGGTTCTGAAAAAACAGACTAAAGAGATGCTTTCTCAGCTGGATCACAAGTATCTTAACGAGTTGCCTTTCTTTACTGGGCGCAGCCCTTCCTCCGAAAATATTGCCCGGTTTCTTTTTGAAGAACTCGGCTCTCGTTTAAATACCGGCAACGTCACCGTGACCAAAGTCAATGTTTGGGAATCGGAGAACGCCTGTGCCAGCTACAGTCTTGACTAAGGGCTCGCTGATCGAAATATTTTCCTCTCTGCAGGGAGAGGGCCCTTTGGTCGGTGCGCGGCAAGTGTTCCTCCGTTTAGCCGGTTGCAATCTTGACTGCAGTTACTGTGACACGCCCTTCGTTCCTGGTCCGACCTTCCGTGTTGAAACTGAACCCGGCTCGGGTTCCAGTCGTGACCTTCCCAACCCGGTCGCAGTTCAGGATTTGTTGCACCTGCTAAGCCCTTGGAATAAGAATTTCCCGGGATTGCATCATTCGCTTAGCCTGACCGGAGGCGAACCCCTATTGCAAACCGACTTTCTTTCTGAGCTTCTTCCCGAACTTAAAAAATTGTGGCCTGTTTATCTTGAAACCAATGGCACCCTCCCTGAGGCTCTTGAATGTCTCGTTCCCTACTTGCATTGGGTTTCCATGGACATCAAGCTTGCTTCGGTCACTGGTTTTCCTACGCCCTGGGTGCAACATCGGGCCTTCATTGAGGCCGCTTTAGGAACCGAGTTGATCGTCAAAACAGTCTTCGGTTCTGAAACCCCTCTCGCTGAACTCGAACAAGCCGCTCACCTTTTGAGAGAAACAGCCCCCCAGGCCTTGTGGGTGTTACAACCCGTGACGCGGAGGGGGCGGGTAGAAATTCCTCCACAGCATATTCTTGCCTGGCATTCCCACCTTTCCCAAATCCATCCACATTTGCGATTGATTCCTCAACTGCACGTTTTTCTTGAACTCCCCTAAAACCATCATTGTCCGCTATTTGACCGGGTAATTGTGGGTTTTGACGAGGCTATTCCCTTTTCCGATCTAGAAATTTCACAGATTTCGAGGAATACGCCAGGAAATACCTCTAACAATATTAAAATATTAAGGTTTTTGTTTGTTCCAATCTTATTTACGATTGGGATGGGTCGATAGACTCTGGTGTGAATATTGCTTAATGCTTAGGATGATTTATAAAATCGAAGTTTTCATCCCCAATGTCGGAGGATTTATGCGCAAATGTTGGGTGCTGCTGATTTGCGGCGCTTTACTTGTCATCCCCTGCCTTGCAGCAGCGATTGACCTGAACAATATCCATATCAATGGGTTTTTGTCGCAAGGGTACATGAACAGTTCGAGTAACAATTTTCTGGCAGATTCCCAAAATGGCACTTTCCAGCTCAACGAAGCTGGGCTGACCATTACCTCCCAGATCGATTCCAAGCTGCGCCTCGGTGTCCAGTTTTTGTCTCGTGACCTGGGTGAGGAAGGAAATAACGAAGTCCTTCTTGACTGGGCTTTTGCCGATTATCGTTATCGCGACTGGTTGGGAATCCGGCTTGGGAAGGCCAAACTACCAATCGGTTTATATAATGAGGGACGTGATTCTGACTTCCTGCGTCCAATGGCTTTCCTGCCGCAAAGCATCTATGACGAAAATAAACGGAATCTGCTGGTTGCTGCTATGGGGGCGCATCTGTATGGGAATATCCCTTGCGGAACCTTGGGAGATATCGATTACCAGGCCTTTTACGGTGAAATCAACTTTGACGATGATTCAGGCCAATGGCGAGCCGTTGAGCTCAATGCCCAGCAGATCATCTCCAAACGCAACCAGATCCTGCAGTCACAAGGATCGGACGTGCGCCTGGCTTTGGATGATTTTGATATTGATAATGATTGGGTTTATGGGGCGTCTCTAATTTACAACACTCCCCTTGATGGTTTGCGGTTTGGGTTTTCATGGTTTGAAGGGACCAGCGATTTCGACATCAAGGTTTTGAATCTCAGCAGTGGGCAAGTGACTGAAGAAGATGGTCAGGACCGTAACAAGCATTTCTGGGTTTTATCTCTTGAATACGCCACACCATTGTTCACTATCGCCAGTGAATATTCTGAATCCCAACCGATTAAAAAGGTCATGGGGATTACGATCAGCGATCAGACGACCCAATCCTGGTACGGTATGTTGACCTGGAGGGTGATGGAGCAGGTCAGCCTCTCGCTCCTCTATGATGTGTTCTATGCCGATAAAGACGATAAAGACGGTGACGGTTTCGTCGCCAAGGGGATGCCGGATTATTACGGCTGGCGCAAGGATCTCGGCGTTGGCGTTCGTTATGATGTGAATTACAACTGGGTCTTGAAAGCCGAGTACCATGACGTTAATGGCGCTTCGTTGAATTTACCTCTCTATAATTTACCTGATGCGACGCAGGAGGACTGGAATTATTACATCCTCAAGGCGTCCTTCAATTTTTAAAGAAAGGAGGCGTTGTTATGAAAACCATCTGTTACATAGCCTTCTTTCTGCTGATCGCTGCAGGAGCATGCTGGGCTGAAGACGTCGTGTTGGTGACCCATCCTAACAACCAGATCAATTCTCTGAAAATGCAGGAAGTAAAAAATATTTTCCTCGGCAAGAAATCCAGCTGGGCTGATGGGCAGAATATCGTGGTATTTATTCAGCAAGACAATGGTGCCACCACCACATTCAGCAAAGAGTACCTCAGTAAATCGTCACAGCAGTTTTTCACCTACTGGAAAAAAGCGCTCTTTACCGGAACCGGCAATCCCCCGATCATCCTCGGCAATGATTCTGAAATGAAGGCATTTATTTCCGCCAAAACCAGTTCCATCGGCTATATTAGTAGCGATGCACTGGATGGTAGTGTCAAGGAACTTAAAATCATCGATAAGGACTGATTCCCACAAGAACTTTTGGGCAGGGACGGTCCGCTAGCTGAGGCCTTATGCTGATTGCCGACCTGACCATGAATGAATTTGCCGAGGCAGTGAAAACCTGCCGTACGGTTTTGCTCCCTTTTGGCGCCACAGAGGAGCATGGATCTCATCTTCCTCTAAGCACCGACACCATTATCCCTTATCAAGTCGGCCTTCGTCTTTCCGAGTTGCGGCCAATGTTCGTTGCTCCTCCCATTCCCTACGGGGTCTGTCGTTCAACCCGTTGCCATCCCGGCACGATTTCCATCACCACTGCAACCCTGCGCAGTTTGACTTGTGATATCGTCACATCCCTTTATGACCAAGGTTTGCGTAATTTTATTCTTTTGACTGGACACGCCGGAGGAACCCACGGCGCGACCCTTGTCGATGCCGGCGAAGATTTGTTGTGCCGTTTGCCCGAGGCGAGAATTGCCGTTCTGACTGAACATCATCTGGTATTGCAGGCAGCGGCCGATTTGATCGAAACCCGCGGAGATTCCCATGCCGGCGAGATTGAGACGTCACGACTGCTGCATTCTCATCCGCATCTGGTCAAAGGGGCAGGGGAGCCGGAATTTCCATCGTTTCCTGGCGGCATCCTGGTGAGGGATAAACGCCGCTTTTGGCCTGGCGGTGTCTGGGGAGACCCGACCAAGGCCTCGGCGTCAAAAGGAGAACTGCTGGAGCAGAGGGTTGTCGCTGAGTTAGGACGAATTGTGGCCCAACTGGAAAATCCAGCCGCTGAATTTTGAATGCGTGGCAGGCGAGGGGGCCTGTTAGCGGCGTGGGAACTTCTTCTCCAGGGCAACCTTGACAGGTGGGGGGACGAATGTGTCAATGGGGCCATGCAGCGAAGCGACTTCTTTAACAATGGAAGAGCTGAGGTAACCGTAGGGGACAGACGTCATCATGAACAAAGTTTCCACCCTGTTTTCCACGGTGCGGTTCATTTGGGCAATTTGGAACTCATATTCGAAGTCAGACACTGCCCGCAGGCCGCGTAAAATGACTCTGGCACCTTTGCCAACCACGTAATCAACCAGCAGGCCTTGAAAAGTATCAATCTTAATCCGAGGATCGTCACCGACCGTCTCACGGATGATATCCATACGTTCCTGGATGGAAAACAAGCCCCGTTTTTCAGAATTCAGCGCAACTGCGATAATCACTTCCTCGAACACTTCCAGCCCCCGCTGGATGATGTCGAGATGCCCGTTGGTGATAGGGTCAAAAGAACCGGGATAGACAGCGATCTTTTTTTTCATGACAAAATCAACTTTCTTCAGTTCGATGGACAAATAGATGCACGTGAGTCGATCCGTAGCTGCGCACCTCATCACAAATCAACGGCGCTATTTCGTTCACCACAGGGTCGCTGGCGGCCGTTTCCAAGCAGAGTAGGCCATCTTTAGCCAATAATTGCCGGGTTGCAATCTGTTCCAACACCTGATCGGCTAAACCTTTGCTATAGGGCGGGTCGGCAAAGATGACGTCATAAGGTTGATCATTGCGGGCCGATGCCAAAAAACGCAACACGTCCTGGCGAACCAGACGGGTACGTTCGGTAAAACCACACGTCTGAATATTTTGGATAATGAGCTGGCTGGCCTGGGCGCTCTGTTCAACCAGGACCGCTTCACTGGCACCTCGACTGATTGCCTCCAAGGCAAGAGCGCCAGTGCCGGCAAACAGGTCCAATACGCGTTTGTGTTGCCAGTTTCCCAGCCGGCTGAACAACATGCTGAAAAGGGCTTCACGTACCCGGTCTGCAGTGGGGCGAATGTTTCGACCCGAAAATGTGGCCAGTCGTCGCCCGCGCGCCGAACCGCTAATTATACGCATTTATTCCCTTATTTGTTACATTAAATTAACTTTTTGAAATTGCTCATGAAGTTAGCATGTTGCTGTTTCTCAGGTCAAGGTTTTCGCAGCGATTCAACCACTGAATGATATATTTTTAAGATATTGATACGTGAAATAAATCGTTGTCTATTTAAGTTTTTCCAAAAGGTTATTCATGGAGCGTCCTGATCTCGCACTGTTTGCAGCTCGAAGCCAAAATAGCCGTGGCCGCCGCTATTTTGAACCCTTTAAGGACGATCGCCCGGCGTTTGAAAAAGACCGCGATCGCATCATCCACTGTGCAGCGTTTCGTCGCTTGGAATACAAAACTCAGGTCTTTGTTAATCATGAAGGGGATTACTATCGGACTCGTTTGACCCATTCTCTTGAGGTCGCTCAGATTGCGCGCGGCATTGCCCGGCAGCTGCATCTGAATGAAGATCTCGTCGAAGCTTTGGCCTTAGCTCATGACCTGGGACATACCCCGTTCGGCCATACGGGAGAAGAGGTTTTGAATGAACTGATGGCTCCGTATGGTGGGTTCGAACACAATCGGCAATCATTGCGTACCGTCGAACTCTTGGAGGAAAAATACCACGGATTCCCCGGCCTTAATCTCTGCTGGGAAACACGGGAAGGGATCGTCAAACATTCTTCCTGCCACGACTTGAACAATTGGCCGGAAGCCAATGAATATACATTGACTGAGCGTCCTACCCTGGAGGCGCAGCTGATCGACCTCGCTGATGAAATTGCTTACAACAATCACGATATTGATGATGGTTTGAAGGCAGGATATCTCGTTCTTGAAGAGCTTCGGGAAGTGACTTTATGGCGCAAAACCTATGATCAAATGGCTGATGTTTATCCAGGAATAAACGGGCAACAAAGGATCTTTCGCACCATCAGCCATCTGATCGGATTGCTGATCCATGATTTGATCGATAACACCAAGGCAAAGTTGATGAGCGAAGGGATTGAAGGAATCGATGATGTTCGTTCCTGTCCAGTCAGCCTGGTA